>ERZ778021.2849-NODE-2849-length-14108-cov-4.921440_pt1 | contig 14108 bp, 12 predicted proteins | sample MGYA00375751_ERZ778021 | MGnify/ENA primary metagenome ERZ778021 (study PRJEB29350, sample SAMN05389814) | bioreactor metagenome | isolation source: Thiocyanate stock bioreactor | place: South Africa: University of Cape Town | collected 2013-08-29 ... | reverse complement strand
CCGCGAAGAAGCCGGCGCGCCGCCGCCCGCCCGCCTACTTCCTCGTCGCCGGGATCCGGCTCGACCAGGAGATGGACCGCCTCCGCGGCCTGCCGGCCTTCGCCGGGGGCCCGCTGGAGAAGCGGCCCGAGCTGAAGGTGCGGCGGGCGAGCACGCGGCCGAATCGGGTCGGCTTCGCGGTCCCGACCGAACATCGCCTGCAGGTCACCTCCTACCCAGGGATCCGGCCCGGGGACGTGCTCGAGACGTTGCTCCACGAGCTGGTCCACCTCCACGTCGGAAGGGCGCGCGAGGCGCACGCCTGGCACGGGCGGACCTTCAAGGCGACCCTGGCGCAGGCGATGGACGAGGCCTACGGCGTCGTCGGCGTCCCCACCCGGAGCACGCTCCACGGCGCCTACGCCGAGGCGATCGAGCGCCAACGAGCGCAGCCCCAGTTGGAGCTCGACCTGGCCTGAGCATCGCCGTCCGCATTTACCCCACAGATATGGGGGGTAATGCGGACGCTCAGGAGAACCTGCGTATGGCCCAGGCGCCGATCGCGGCAGCGGCGCCGCCGGAGAGGACGCCCTGGACCGCGGCCCGGCCGGCGGCGGGGTCGCGGCCGGCGATGCCGAAGACGATCGCGTCGCCGAGGTCGACCGCGGCGGCGACCGCGGTCACCTCGCGCAGGGCCTCGCGGTCGTCGCGGGCGGCGAAGGTGAGGAGGCCGATCGCGATGTCGCGGCCGCCGGCGATCCGGGCCAGCGAGCGGGCGGAGGTGTCGGACGCATCGAACCCGAGGACCTTCAGCGCGGGACGCGTCGCCAGGAGCGCACCGACGCCGATCGCGGTCCGGCCGGCGGCGACACCCAGCACGGCCATGCGGGCAAAGGGATCCGGTTTGCGTCGGCGAGCGATCACCCCACCAACCTAATGCTCCCGGCCGTCTCGGCCACGGCTACAGCCTGCCCGGGCCGTGGTCGAGACGGCCGCGTCCCTTCCTCGTCGCTCGCCCCGCGCAAGTCCACACCCGCGCCCGGTAATGATGGGAGGGATGGCCGAGGGCGACACGATCCTGCGCGCGAAGCACCGGCTCGCCGACGCCCTCGTCGGCCAGTCGATCGCGGTGGCGACGCCGAACCCGCGCGGTCGGGCCGCCGGCGTCGAGCGCCTCGACGGCCGCACCCTGGAGGGGATCGACGCCCACGGCAAGCACCTCCTCTTCGACTTCGGCGACCTCGTCCTCCACAGCCACCTCGGCATGAGCGGCGGCTGGCACGTCTATCCGCGCGCCGCCCGCTGGCGCCGGCCGCGCTCCTCGGCCTGGGTCGTCCTCGGCGGCGAGCGCCAGGACGCGGTCCAGTTCGGCGGCCCGACCCTGCGCGTCCTGCCCGCGAGCCGCGTCGCGATCGACCCGCAACTGGCCCGCCTGGGTCCCGACATCCTCGCCCCGGACCTCGACCTCGACGCCGTCGTCGCCTCCTTCCGCGCCGCCGATCAGTCCCGCACCCTCGGCGACGCCCTGCTCGACCAGCGCCTCACCGCGGGCATCGGCAACATCTTCAAGAGCGAGGCCTGCTTCGGCGCTCGCGTCGACCCCTGGCGCCCACTGTCCCAGGTCACCGACGAAGAGCTTCGCACCGTCCTCGACCAGGCCCGCGCCCAGATGCTGAACGCGGTGAAGGCCGGTGGCCGCCACCGCTTCGCCGTCTACAAACACCGCGGCCCCTGCGGCCGCTGCCGCGGCCCCGTCCGCCACCGCGGCCAAGGCGACGCCAACCGCACCACCTGGTGGTGCGAGCGCTGCCAGGTCTGACCACCGCCGCGTCTGCCCTCAGGACAGATTCTTTACGAAGCGGCTGCGGGCGGTCTGTAGCTTATAGCCGGCGGAGGCCCAGAAGGCCATCGCGTCGGCCTCTTCGGATTCGACGATCGCGTTCAGGCGCTTGGCGCCGAGGGAGCGGAGGCGCTCCTCGCCCGCCTCGACCATCCGCGTGGCGAGCCCGCGGCGCCTGTGCGCCGGGTCGACCGCGAGCCGGTAGAAGGTCCCCCGCCAGCCGTCCCAGCCGGCGATCAGCGAGCCGACGATCTCGCCCTCGACGTCGGCGACCAGCAGCGCTTCGGGGTCGCGTTCGAGCAGCCACCGCACGTCATCCGCCGTTTCCGTGGTCGAGGGCCCGGCCTCTGCCCGCCTCCACAGCGCCGGCAGCGCGTCGATGTCCGCGACAGTTCCGGCACGCAGGATGGGCGTCACAGAGCCGACGCTCGGACTTGAACCGAGTAGCCATTCACTACGAAGGGCTTTCTAGAGCCAAATCTGGGACGTTCAGGCACGATTCTGTCCAAGGTGTTCGGCTGGTTTCGGATCAGAATTACAGAGTCGGGGACATATTTCGGGACATGTTCATTGTGGCCAAGTGGTAAAGGACTTCAGCCGCTCTACTTTGTTCCTTCGCGAATACTACAAACTGACCTAGTAGTTGGTATTCACCTGAAAGGAGGAATCTGTCAACGTGCGCCAGCACCGTCACGGCTGGCCGCGAAGAAGGAAGCTTGAATGCGCGCAGGCCTGCGCGCAGGTACTACCGGGGGTTCAAAGGGGTTTCTCAGTGGACGGTCCAGGCGTCTTCACCTGGCCGCCGCGGCGGTCGTCCTCGCGCTTATCGCGTTGCCGACTGCTGAAATCGCAGGCGCGAACGAAAACGCTTCAACGGGGCAAGTTACTGAACTGCCAGCCAGCGCCATTAAGGCAGGCACAACAAGCGCACGATGCCTTGCCCTCCGCTTACACGGACCCCGAAGCCGCTGCCGAATTGCCGCATCACGATCTAAACCGGGAGGAAGCGCTGACGCTGTTGGAAGGGGTGTTTGCGCCGGAGCTCGAAAGGCCCGCTGGCGACTTCGATGAATTGAACGTCGAACGTTTCCTCTCGAACTATGCCGCCGTTGTAATCCCAAGCGATCCTAGTGCGTCTCAGGGCCTTAGCGGGAGCGGCGCACAGGAAGATGGGCGGCCCGCTCCTGCCCTCATCGAATCGACCGTCCCTCTGAAGGTGGAAACGCCGACCGGTGACTCCCGAGCGCTGGATCTCAGCCTCGTTCAACGGGATGGTCAGCTGGAATCCGCGGCCCCACTCGAACCGGTCGTGATTCCTGACGAACTAGGAGAAGGTGTTGTGTTCTCGGAAAGTGACATCGAAATCAGGATGTCCGGGGCCGCCCCAGAACGTGCGCCCTCAGTGATTTCGGACAGCGTCGCTGCCTTTCCGAACGTGACTGATGACACCGACTTGGCGGTCGCTGCGACGCCAACCGGAGTGGAGACTCTGACCGCCCTGAGGAGCTCGACGGCACCCACCACGCAGGTTTTCGAAATCAGAATGCCCACGGGCGCCAGTCTAGTGAGCACTCATGATGGAGCTGAAGTCATAAGCGGCGGCGCCACCATCCTCAAGATTTTCCGGCCCTCCGCCATCGACGCCGACGGGAGTCTGGTGCCGGTCCATATGACCGTCGAAGGTGGCCGTCTAACCTTGGTCGAGGAACCTCAGCTTGACACGGTGTACCCGGTTCTGGTCGATCCGCTGTATCAAGGGTGGTCCTGGTACAACAACCAAACCTCCGGTTTCGTTGGCTGGGCTCCCTGGACCAATAATGGTGCCCTGATTCCAGGGTTCGGGGCAAATTGGGGTCCTGCCTACAACGGTGCCTACATCGAAGCGCAGGCGACTTATTACGGGGTCAATGCGGAGGCTACTTGGACCCACGGGGTTCCTCGGCTCGCTGAAGAAGAAGCCGCTGGTCATTACCCGACGAGTTACATCAGCAAACTCAGCGTCTTCGGCATCTCCCAGATCTCGAGCCCAGGGCTGGCGAGTCCGTTCCTCTTCAGCGGGATCTTCGACCCTGCGACCGGCAAGTGGGCCGGTTCTCCTGGGGCCGAAACGGTCTGGTCGAATCCCGGCAATGCAGGATGGGTGACGGAAGCCAATCTCTTTTTCACGAACCCGAGCGATTCAGATGCGAAGCGTGCATACATGGAGGCGCAAGCTGTTTCTGAAGCTGGCTGGCTTGCCTCCCCTCGAGCATCTTACGGTGCGGCGGTCTCAGTCGAAGTCAGCGACCATGACCTTCCCTATATCTATTCGGTGTCGCCCCCGACGGGGTGGATAAATGGGGAAACGGCTGCGCCGATTGTCGTTGGTGCTGCCGATACTGGCCTCGGGGTGAAGTCCGTTTCATTCGGCCTCCCTGGTGGGACGAAGGCAGTTCTAAACCCATGCACGGGAACCGAAGCAAATCCATGCCCACGAACGTGGACTGCAAGTCTCCCGGCTTCCCTCTACGAACCATCGAAATTGCCGCAGGGGATTGACCTCGTCGAAGTGGTCGGCGAAGACCCGGTAGGCAATAGGACGTCCAGCGCTGGCGCGGGATCAGTTCAACTTAAGGTTGACCATACGCCGCCCACTTTGGCCGTCTCGGGCTCCTTGACGGAACAGTCCACGCTTGGGGCCGCCCGTCCACAATATGCGCTGAAAGTGACGGATGCCGATGGCACCGTCAGCGCTCCCCAGTCAGGTGTCACTAGCCTCAAAATTCTGGTCGACGGGAAAACTGTCGAAACTGTCGCGCCGGGTTGCTCGACGCAGAACTGCTCGATCACGAGGGAATGGTTGCTGAAAGCATCAGAATTCGAAGTCGGTGCACACACCGTCGAAGTCGTGGTGACCGATGGGGTCGGCCTCACCGCGACCAAAACGCTGAACGTCAACCTTTCTGCCGACACGACGGCCCCGTTGCTCAATGCATCCGGCGCCCTTAAAACGGCCCCCGGAGGGTGGGTCGCGACCCCCGGTAGCTATAGTGTGACGGCGGCTTCATCTGACGCTGGCGCGGGCGTGACCTCCCTTCGCTTTGAGGTCGATGGGGCCACCGTGGCCGAATACGCAAACGGATGTGTCGCCGGCGGATGCGCGCTGAGCCACACCTTTTCCCTCGACGCATCCTCCTACGGGGTCGGCGGACACACCGCAACCCTGCTTGCCCGGGACGGTGCGGGAAATCAGCAGGAAGTTACCTGGCCGCTGAATATCAATACCTCCAGCGCCGTGACGGCACAACAGGCGGGAGCAATTTCCAAAGCCCTCGATCCACAGAGCGCACAACCACCTCAGCAAAGCACCATCGGAGCATTCGCATACGAGGCTGAAATCGGCCGCGTTGGTGGAGACGGCAACTATGAAATAGTCGGCTCTGGCATCAACGGTGACATATCTCCTGAGGTTGGCAAAGGGTTCGCGCTGAGCGGCTCCAGCTTTTTGCCGATCGTGAGGCGCCTGTCTCGGGAGTGGTTGGATCGGTTGTAGGCGAAACGGTCGCATCGGATGGCGCAATTTCCTACGCAGACGTCGGATCAGGCAAGGACATGATCTCCCGGCCGATCAGGAACGGCGCCGCCAATTTCATCACGGCCCGGTCTACTGGCGGTCTGACCGTGACGAAATGGGAAATTGTTGGTACTGAACCTACTTCCCTCCGGATGGCGCGGTTGAAGTGATGGTCGATCCGTCCGCCGAAGTGCTGGATGCCGGCGAAGGAGCGCTGAGTTCAGCGCAACAAGTCGTCGCCGTGGTCGCGTCGCCGACCGCGATCGACGCGAGCGGTGCGTCGGTTCCCGTCGCGCTCACCGTGGAAGGAAATCTCGTGGCGCTCACGCTTTCTCCGAGCGATAGTCCAAAGTTCCCAATGGAGGCGGAAGTTGCCATTCATTTGACGGGTCCCTTGCATGGTTGGTACCCCGAACCTGAAGACCCGGGCGAACCGTCCCAGACTGCGACCCAAGGCGTGGGGCTCACCTCGGAAGGCCTACCGATGCCGATCACCGCAAGATTTGAAGCCAACTCGACCGCGACCGGTTTCACGGCCTGGACCGCTGGTCCGGAAGGAAACTTACTCGCTACGTCCATTCCCATGAGTCCTACGCCTGGGACTATCTCGGAAGGGGTAGAAGTGCAGGCGCCTGTCGGACCCTATGCTCCGAAGCCGCCGCCGACAGCGACGGCGAGTTGCTTCCTTGGCATTTGCGCCGGTGTCGTGCATTGTGCAGTGGATGGTCCGGAAGAACCCGCCCACATCGGCCCTAACAGCCTCGAAACGTACGCAGTAGTGCAGTGCAATTTGTCTGGCGATCTTCCGCCGAACTATGGCTACGAGAGAGGGGGCGCTTGCCTCCTTCAACGGCTTGAAATACTTGGCCATGTGGCGTGGGAAGCATCAAAGTGCAACGAAGCTGCGAACCCGGGGCCAGAATGGAATCGCTATATCCGCGTAGCCAGATCCTGTCCCAATAAAATGTGGTTCAAGGGCGAAGCATGGGGCGGTCCAGTGTATAGTGAGGATGGCGTTGCAATATCTAGAATTACCGCCTCGATAGGGAATGGGCATTCGCAATGTTGACGAGCGAACGGCTTTGGTTGACGGTAGCAGCAGTCTTGGCTGGCGTTGCTGTATGCGTGTTCGTGCTCACGGGTCGCTCATCAGCGGATGGTGTCAGTAGCGGCATTGCCCACGTAACCACCAAACTAGTGGAGCGTTTGGTAATGCACGAGGAGCATGCCAAGTCAGTTCAATGCGATGAGCTCGGCGCCCCACGAGGTGTTCGTCGCTGGAAGTGTGAGGTGGAGTTGAAGGATCGAAGCGGTACCTTGCTCCTGCGCATCCATCGAGACGGCTCAATCACGACGCGCGCAAAGGGTATTCCGGGGTTCGTGCTGGCCTAGGAGGCATTACCCGGTTCACGAGCGTCTGCGCGGGCGAGGTTGTTGACGTCATTGGTGAAGGCCAAAGCCAGAGCTAAGACTGGGGCGAATCCGACGCCTTCGAAATCGCTGTCAAGGGCCTCTCCTCCTCCGGTCTGATCCGACGACAGGGGCGATTTCGTCGTGCCGATCAAGCCGGTGCGGGTGATGGCCGATCTCGGCTTCTCGATCGGTTGATGGGCGAGTTCGAGCGACGGGTCGCCGTGGAGCTGGGACGGCGCGTCAGACGTAGACGGCAATTCCTCGACATCTCCCAGGAGACCCTCGCCCTGCGGGCGGGCGTCTACCGTACGCAGATCAGCCTGTGGGAGCACGGGGAACGGATGCCGCTGACCTCCACGCTGGTCAGGTTGGGGCGCGCGCTCGAAGCCTCCCCCGACCAGTTGCTCGTGGGGACCCGGTGGGAACCGTCGGACTCCGGCGCCGGCGCCCGGCGCGGACGAGAATGGATCTTCGGCCACCGGACATCGGTCCTCCACCCGAAGTCGCCGGAGATGCATGAGCGGGATCAGGCCCTCGCCGGGGCGGGGCGCTTCGGCGAGAACCTCCGCCGCGTGTTTAAACGGGAAGACCTCTCCCAGGAGCGGTTGGCGAAGCGGGCCTCGCTGCACAGCACCGAGATCGGCCTTCTGGAGAAAGGCGAGCGGGTCTGCCGGATCGACACGCTGATCCGGCTAGCCGGGCGATGGCGGTGCCGCCGGAGGAACTGCTGGAGGGGATCGTGGGTTCCGGGTCCCGAACCGGATGGGACCTTTTCAGTCAACTCCAGTCCTATCCCACCGAGACCAAGACCAGCCAAAGAAGAGGCAAACGAATAGGCACGGAGGCAACTCAGAGAAAAACGCAGGCCAGAGTCACTGAGGCCAGCCAGTGGCAGCCAGGCAAAGGCAGCAAGAGCATCAGAGCCAGGCCAAGGACCAACAGCAGAGCCCCTCACGCACTATCAGTTCGCCTCCGGCGAACTGATCTCACCATCCAATCCGACGGCCGCTCAATAGGCGGGCCGAAGCCCGGCGAGCATCGGGAAGTGACGCACGTTCGTGGTCAGCAGCTCCGCCTCCAGGAGGACCGCCGTCGCCGCGATCAGGTAGTCGGCGTCATCGATGCCGGAGTGGGATCGGTGGTGACGGCGGGCAAGCTCGCCGGCGGCCCGCGCGACCTCCTCGCCGACCGGGACCCAGGAGAGAGTCGAGAAGAACGACTCCAGCGCCTCGACCTCCCGCGGGCGGACGCCCGCCAGCAGCTCGAAGCGGACGACCTCGCTCGCCAGGAGCGGCTCGCCGTCCTCGACCAAACCCGTCAGCAGATTGACAGCCGGCTCCGATCCGCGCAGGTGGTCGACCGCGACGCTGGTGTCGAGCAGCTTCACCGCACGCCGAGGCGGGCGAGCCGCTCGTTCACGTCGCCGGAGCGGATCTCCTCGACGTATGCGCCGCCGTCGCCGGATCGGCCGCGCCAGGAGCCGGCGCTCGCCCGTAGCGCCCGCAGCCTCTCCTCCGCCGCCTGGCCGCCGAAGGTGGCGCGGACAGCGCGGCGGATCAACTCGGATCGCGATGCGCCGGTTTCGCGGACGGCACGATCGAGGAGCGTCAGCTCCTCCTCGCCGAGATAGATCTGGGTCCGACTCATGGTGTCACTGTACATCAGGCGGTGTCCCTATGGGCTATCGCCCGTCGGGCTCGCCGAATCCACCCGATGCAAATCGCGCTTTCCGTTGACAACCTGGAGAAGGTCGCCGAAGGCGTCGAGGGGGACATATTTCTGTGTCTTAGGAAAGCGCGCTCTGCCAAAAATGCGGATTTGCTGGGCTTTTGAGAGCCGACGCTCGGACTTGAACCGAGGACCCCTTCATTACGAATGAAGTGCTCTACCAACTGAGCTACGCCGGCCAGATGGCTTCGAGAGCCAAATCGAGGGCCACGCGACGGACGGTGGTCCTCGAATGGACCTCAATTTAGCGAGATCATGCCAAGGGGGGGGTGAGTTGGGGTACTCGGGGCCGGGCGCGCCGCCTACGGGTGGAGGGTGAGCCGCAGGGTGCGGCGGGCCGGACCGCGGTCGGCGGCCGTAGCGGTGACTGTGAGGACGAGCGGGACCGGTTTCGGCGAGGCGGCGATCGCGCCGAGGGCCTTCGCGGTCAGCTTCACCTGGACCCGTGCGAAGCGGTTGGCCGTCGCGGAGGCCTTGCCGCTCCCTACCCGCAGCGGCTTGCCTTTCGGGACCGCCAGGCCGAGGGCTTTGGCGACGGACTTGGTGACCGTTGCGACGACCGCGCACCTGCCGGCGACGTCGAGCTTGCAGCGGATCCGCACCGCCTTCGCCTTCGCCTGCTTCTCCCAAGGCTGCGCCACGGCGGCGGCGGTCAGCTTCACCTTCGAGGGCGCGGGCGGCGAGACGTGGGTGGGCGGGCCGGTGGTCGAAGGTGGTAAGCCGGAGGGGTCACCGCCTCCTCCCGGCGCCGGCGTCGGGGCGGTCACCCTGGCCTCGACCGTCGCCGTGCCGACGTTGCCGGCGGCGTCGGTCGCCGTCACCGTCGCGGTCTTCGTGCCGGCGCTCGCGTAGGTGTGGTCGGCCGTGGCGCCGGTCGCGGTGGCGCCGTCGCCGAAGTCCCAGGTGACGTGGACCGGTCCCCAGGCGTCGGTCGCGCCGGCGGTGAAGTTCGTCGCCGAGCCGAGGGTCGCGGTGGTCGCGGTCGGGGCGAGCGCCGGGGCGGTGCGGTCTTCGACTGCCACGGCCGGGTGATCGGAGGTGTTCCAGACGACCACCGAGTCCTCGCCGTCGTTCGTCGCCACCGGTCCTTCGTACCCGAACTGCTGCGGGGTCGTCAGGGTCACCGGGGAACCGAAGGCGCCGCCGGCAGGCCGCGTCGCCGCCCAGATCTGACCCCCTCCCATGTACCAGGCGGTGGCCGCGTAGCCGCTGGGAGTGACGGAGAGGACGGGTATCGCGCTGCCGGCCGCGTTTTCCTGAACCGTCGACGGGGTCGCCCAGAAGCTCGTCGGGGTTGAGGCCGAGGACGATTTGACCGCGATCCCGGTCGGTCCGGTCGGGAAGCTCCGCCAGGTCGCGATGCTGCGGCCGCTGCGGTCGATGCCGACCTGCGGAAACTCGACGTAACCGGATTCGGCGATGCCGACGATCGGTTCGGAGAAGCCGTTGCCGTCGCCGTTGCTGTTGCGGGCGATCATTTCGGGGTGGGTTTCTTCCTGGGTCCAGGCGACGATCTGGTAGGTGCCGTCGACCTCGATCTGCGGTTCGCCGAAGGCGACCGGCGTGTTGGTGAAGTTGCTGGTGAGGTGTCCGGAGGCGGTCCATTCCGCCGAGCCCCGCTTGCGCGCGATCATCACCTGGACGACCGGGTCGGTGCTGATCTGTTTGCGCTGCTCGAGCCAGACGAGGTCGACCGTCCCGGTCGGCGTCATCGCCAGGTTGGGCTCGGTCGCGACTTTACCCGCGGTGCTGATCTGTTTGACCGCGCCGAAGCCGCCGCCGACCGGTGCGTAGACGGCGTCGACGGCGCTCGGTGAGCCTTCAGTCTGCCAGGCGACGGCGAAGTTGCCGGTCGAGTCGATCCCCGCCCGCGGTTGTTTGCCGGAGCCGCTGCCGGGAAGTTCGCCGGAGGTCGTCGACCAGGTGCCGAAGATGCTGCGGGTCGCGTAGCGCATCGGGGTGGCGCCGGTTTTGCAGTCGGCGACGAGGATCGCGGCGCCGGCTTCGTTGACCGCGAGGCTCGGTTCCTGGCAGTCCTGGGTCGCCTGGATCTTCTGCGTGGCCGGCGACCAGCTGCCGCCCGCCGGATGTTCGGAGACGACGATCGCGTGGTTGGTCGGGTTGGCCGTGACCCAGGCGACGAAGACGTCGCCCTTGCCGTCGACGGCGACCTGCACGTCGCTCGCCGCGGGGCCGGAGGCGACGACCGGTTCGGCCGGCAGCCAGGCGGCCTGCGCTTCGCCGCCGAGCGCGAGCAGCACCGCGGCCGGCGCGATCAGTATCGCGGACGACAACCATTGCTTAAGGAGACGGTGCACGAGCGCGCAGCATCGACGTCCGTCGTCCCGATGCGCAATGGGGAATTCTGCCCATGCTCCCGTGCCTGGCGCCGCAGCGGCCCTGCGGGCGAACCGGTGGTTTCCCCGATGCGCCTCGGCGATGCCCCTGGTTCGATTGGGCGGTGCGCCGCTTCGCCGCCTACCTGCTCGCCGTCCTCTGTGCGCTCGTCGCTGCCCCGGTCGCCGCCGAGGCCGCGAGCCTCGTCTACGTAGATGGGGGTAACGACGTGGCGGTGGCGCGCCCGGACGGGAGCGATCAGCGCAAGGTCACCCACGCTTCTGACTCGGCCCACGGCTACAAGGCCATCTCGGTCGCCGACGACGGGGGCATCACCGCGTATCTGAACCAGGGCGACGGCAGCGGCAACTCCAGCTTCGTCGTCCTCGATCAGAGCGGCGCCATTCGCAGCGGTCCGTTCCTGTTCGAGCGGGACGGGATCTGCGGCGGGCTGAGCCCGTTTCGGACCGCGACCTCGCCGGACGGGACCTTCGTCGCGGTCCAGTACTGGAAAGGATCGAACAACTGCCTCGGCGGCTCCTATACGCCGTCGGTGCGACTGACGAACCGCAACAGCCCGACGTTCGGGACCAGCACCTATCCGTCCTACGACTACCTCACCCAGCCGGGCTGGACCCACCACCCCGACCAGCGCCTCGCCGGCATCAACGGCACCGCGCTGCAGGTGTGGCAGAACGACGCCGCACACATGCAGGACTGGATCACCGTCTCAGGCGGGCTGGAGCTCGACGGCTTCGACTTCCATCCGACCGCGACGATGCTGCTCCTCGACCTCGCCGACGCGAGCGTCACCGGATCGAAGCCGCACACCCTGGCGCTCCTCACCTACACCGAGCTCTCCACCGGAGCCGCCGCGCCGACCGACCCCAAACCCCAGCTTGTCTGCACCGTCGAGGGTTACGTGACGAACGACCTCGGCGGCGGTCGCCCGGTCTGGTCTCCGGACGGCGCCCAGATCGCCTGGAACGGCCCCGGCGGCATCTACGTCTCGCCTGCCCCGGTGCCGAACGGCCCGAGTTGTCTGCTGCAGCCGCGGCTCGTGGTGCCCGGCGGGTCCGACGTCCATTGGGCGGCGTTCGACCTCGCCCAGCCGGGCAGTGGCGACTCGACGACGCCGCCGGCAGCCGCTGGGACAGCGACGACCCCGAGCGGTGGCGGCGCCACCAAGAAGGGCGGTGTGGCCAAAGGCTCACCGTCCGCCCCGACCTTCAGCGGCGCCAAGGTCGTCGCGGCGCAAGGCGCACTGACGGTCCAGCTGAAGCTCCAGCAAGCGGCGACCGTGCGTATTGCCATCAGCCGCCAGGGTGCGAAGAAGCCCCTCGGCACGCTCACCTACAAAGCCAAGCAGGGCCCCTTCGTGCGGAAGATCGTCAAGGTCGGCGGCAAGCGCCTGCAGCCAGGGCCCTACAGGGTCGCGATCAAGGTCGGGGCGACGACGAAGGCGCTGTCGGTGCGGCTGGCCGGCAAGTAGACCCGCTCCCTGGTCGTCGTTCCGTCGCGTGCGATCTAGATGATCCCGGCGATGCCGCGCGATCTGAAGCCGAAGAAGCGAGAAGAGCACGAGGTCGAGTTCTCGCGCATCGTCGCCTTCAGCGACGGGGTCTTCTCGATCGCGATCACGCTGCTGGTGCTGGAGCTGGCCTTGGACAGTGGCCTCAAGACGGACAGCGCGATCTGGCACAACCTCTGGGAACAGCACGAAAAGTTCCTCGCCTACGCGATCAGCTTCGCCGTGATCGCTCGCTTCTGGCTCGTCCACCACCAGTTCTTCAGCGAAGTGAAAGCCTTCAACGGCCGGCTGATCGGGCTGAACATGCTCTACCTCGCGTTCATCGTGCTGATCCCGTTCTCCAGTCAGGTGCTCGGCGAGTACGGGGGGACGCTGCCGGCGGTCGTCGTCTACTCGGTCAACTTGGCCGCAGTCATCCTGATCGGCCAGTGGATGCGGTGGGACGCGCGCCGGGCGGACCTGACCACGACCGACGCCGAGACGGCCCGCGAAGACTTCATCACCTCGGTCTTCATCGCCGGCGTCTTCCTGCTCTCGATCGTCATCGCGCTCTTCAGTCCCAGCCTCGCTCCCTGGATCTGGCTCGCCCTCTTCTTCGAGGGGCGCGGGCACGTGATCGAACGGCTCAGCCGCCGGACTTCTTGACCATCCAGGCGGTGCTGATCCAGGTGACGTCGGCGCCCTCGCGTTCGCAGCTGACCGCGGCGCCTTTGTCGACCTTCACCGCCTGACAGCGGAAGTCGCCCAGCGAGCAGGAGCTGCGCGAGCCTTCGCCGAGGGTGCACGCGCGGCTGCCCTCCCACTGCTCCATCGTCGCCCGGGCGGTGTTGCAGTCGACCGCCGTCGCCCGCAATTCCTCGGTTTCCATGCGGTTCTCCTCGCAGGACACGACCTTGGAGCCGGCCGGCGCGTTGGGCGCGGTCGCCTTCTTGGTCGTGGTCGCACCGGTCGAGCCGGAGCTCGAGCCGCCCCCCGACCCACCACCGCACCCGGCGACGAGCAGGGCGGCGACGAGGGTGACAAGGACGGCGACGGCGGGGCGCTTCATCCGCCGAAACTACCCGTCCGCCGTCTCCTTCACCGCCGGCACGCCCGCGTGGGGAAGGTGCCCGCAGATCGGGCAGTCGGGCTCCGGCACCACCGGTTTGCGGTCGACCTCCATCGTCCGCAGGTCGTAGATGTGTTCGGTGCCCTGGGTCGACGGCGTCGCCAGCCCGGTCAGCAGGTGCAGCACCTCCATCCCGACCTGGCCGCCGATCAGCCCGCAGGCCGGGCCGATGTTCGCCGAGGGGCTCGGTTTCGCCCGCTGGGCGTCGATCGCCGCGTCCATCAGCGGGTACTCGCGCCGCCAGGCGATCCCCTGGCACTCGTAACAGCCGGTGACGCCGGGGACGTAGAGCGGCCCCACCCGGGCGATCGGCGGGAAGTGGCTCATCGTGATGTAGGGGATGCCGGCCTCGAAACAGGCCTGGTTGCACCACAACTCGACGTCGAAGGCGGGCCAGTCGATCGCGTCGATGACGATGTCGGCGCCGTCGATGAAGTCGGCGATCTCGGCGATGCTGCCGAGCCGCCGCGAGGTCGCCGTGATCCGCGCCTCCGGGTTGAAGGCACGCAGGCGCGCCGCCGCGACCTCCACCTTCAGCAGCCCGAGGTCGGCCACCGTGTAGAGGATCTGCCGGTTGAGGTTGGAGATCTCGACCCGGTCGCCGTCGACCAGCCACATC
>ERZ778021.2848-NODE-2848-length-14113-cov-6.561673_pt1 | contig 14113 bp, 12 predicted proteins | sample MGYA00375751_ERZ778021 | MGnify/ENA primary metagenome ERZ778021 (study PRJEB29350, sample SAMN05389814) | bioreactor metagenome | isolation source: Thiocyanate stock bioreactor | place: South Africa: University of Cape Town | collected 2013-08-29 ... | reverse complement strand
CGATGATGTCCACGGCCTGCTTCACCCCGTCCGCCCGCCTCGCCGTGAACCTCGTCGCGGGTGCCTCACGGATGCCGCTGCGGCGCTACCTGCTGCTGGCAGCGCCTGCGGCGAGCGCGTGGGCGCTCTACCAGGCGTTGCTCGGCGCGGCCGTCGCGGCCATCATCCCGGGCGGCACCGTCGCCGCCGTGATCGCCTCGATCGTGGTGGCGATCGCGCTCGGCGCGGCGACGGACGCCATCGTCACCCGCGCACAACGGCGCCGCGCCCCCGACACATGATCGGGAGCGCGGCACCGGTGCGTGCAGATCGGGTCAGCGCACCCCGGCGCGCTGACGTGCGCGCTCCTGCTTCGCCTCGGCCTCGGCGATCGCAGCCTCCTCCAGGCCCTGCGTGCCGACGGCCGCGGTGTCGGTGGACATGCCATCGTGCCCGTCGCCGGTGAGGGTGGCCTCGTCGAACGGGATGCGTCCGGAGAGCACATCGCGCACGCGGTCGCGGTCGATCTGCTTCGTCCAGGTGCCGATGAGGAGGGTGGCCACGGCGTTGCCGGTGAAGTTGGTGACGGCGCGACCCTCGGACATGAAGCGGTCGATGCCGACGATGACGCCGACGCCGTTGACCAGATCGGGACGGAACGCCTGCAGACCGCCGGCGAGAGTCGCCAGGCCCGCACCGGTCACGCCCGCAGCGCCCTTGGAGGCGATGATCATGAACACCAGTAGGCCGATCTGCTCGGGGATCGACATCGGCATCCCCATCCCGGTGGCGATGAACAGCGACGCCATCGTCAGATAGATCGCGGTGCCGTCCAGGTTGAACGAGTACCCGGTGGGCACCGTGATGCCGACGACCGGCTTGGATACGCCGATGTGCTCCATCTTGCCGATCAGACGCGGCAGCGCCGACTCGGAGGAGCTCGTGCCGATGATGAGGAGGTACTCGCGAGCCAGGTATTTGATCAGGCTGAAGATGTTGACGCGGGTGACGACGTACAGCAGCGACCCGAGCACTCCGATGATGAAGACCGCACACGTGATGTAGAAGGCGATCATCAGGATGCCGAGGCTCACGATGGCCGAGACGCCGGTCTTGCCGACGACCGCCGCGATCGCGCCGAACGCCCCGATCGGGGCGAGCCACAGGATCATGCCGAGGATGCGGAAAACGAGCACCTGCAGCTGCTTGACGGCGAACATGATCGGCTCACCCTTCTTCCCGAGCTGCTGCAGCGCGAAGCCCACCAGCAGCGCGATGAACAGCACCTGCAGGACACTCGGGCCGGTGAAGGCGCTGAAGAACGTCGTGGGAATGATCCCGAGGAGGAAGCTCACGGTGTCTGTGGCCTCGGTGGACTTGCCGGCGTCGTAGGTGGCGCCGGCCATGTTCAGGCCTTCGCCCGGATGGATGATGTTGCCGACGACGAGGCCGATCGCCAGCGCGAACGTCGACATCACGAGGAAGTAGAGCAGGGCGAGTCCGCCGATCTTTCCGACCGTGGCGGCCTTCGCGATCGATCCGACGCCGACCACGATGGTGCAGAAGATGATCGGCGCGATCATCATCTTGATGAGGTTGACGAAGGCCTTGCCGACCGGCTCGAGCCCCTTCGCGAAGTCCGGCCAGGCGAGACCGACGACGGCTCCCAGGACCACCGCGATGATCACCGCCACATAGAGCCAGGTGTGCTTGTCCCAGGAGCTCTTGCCGCGGCGCCAGTTGTAGCCGGGGAGCTTGAAAGATGATGTGAGGGCCATGTCCGCCTCCAGGTGTGAACGGGTCGTTGTTCGGGGGCTGCCGACGCTGGCGGCCACACGCACAGAGTGCAGTGCGGGCCCCCTCGTGGTTCACTTGTGGTCGTATTGGTCCCGGCGGCCGCTCCGATACGCGGCTGGGACGACCCGACGACCCGCCATCGACTGCCGAGGACGCCATGACCCGAAGGATCGGACGCAGCGCCGCGTCCCGGATCTTCCTGTGGCTGGCCGGCGCCGCTCTCGTGCTGGCTCTGGCAACTGCCGGGCTGCTGGTGCTGGAGGCGCAGCGCACCGCGCGGGCCGAGGCAGAGCGTGTCACGCAGGCGGTGGCGGCGACCCTCGCCGACCTGCGAGAGGTCTCTACGGCCCTCGCGCAGAGCGACGACGCCGCCGCCAGCCGCACGCTGCAGCCGGTGGCGACGGCGGTCATGTCGGACGCGGGTGTCGACTTCGTCACGATCATGGATGCCGACGGCATCCGCGTGACGCACCGCGATCCGGCACAGATCGGAAAGCGCTACATCGGCACCATCCCGAACACCCCGACAGCCCTCACCGAAGAGTTCAGCGGCACGCTCGGACCGTCGCTGCGCACGATCGTGCCGGTGGAGGCGGACGGACGCCTCGTCGGCTGGGTCTCGGTCGGCGTGACGATCCGAACGGTCACCGCGCAAGTGGTGCCGCGGCTGCTCGTGGTCGCCGCCGTCGGCCTCGTGCTCGTCGGCGCCGGGCTCGCCGGCGCGGTGCTCGCCCGCCGCGCGACGCGGTTGGTCGCCGGCGACCTCCCCGCCGGCGCCATCCGCGACACCCTGGCCTCCGCCGAGTCGATGCGCACGCTCGGCGAGGCCCTGCGCGCACAGACGCACGAGCACGGCAATCGCATGCACGCTGCCGTCGCACTCATCGAACTGGGACGCACGGACGACGCGATCGGCATCCTGACGGATTCGGCGCGTCAGAGTCAGGCGCTGGTGGACCAGGTCGCGGCCCGCACCGAGGGCGATCCCACCGTCGGGGCGCTGCTGCTCGGCAAAGCCTCGCAGGCGATGGAACGCGGGATCGACTGGTCGACCGACATCGCCCCCGACGCTCCCCGCTCGCTGCTCAGCCCGATCGACGCGGTCGCGCTGGTCGGCAACCTCATCGACAACGCCCTGGACGCTGCCGCGAGCGGTCCGGCGCCGCGGTGGGTGCGCGTGCAGATGTCGCGCACGGCGGAGGACGAACTGCTGCTCACCGTCTCCGACTCCGGGGACGGCCCCGACGAGGAGGTGCGTGCACGAATGTTCGAGCGAGGATTCTCGACCAAACCGGCCGGCAGCGACGGTCGGGGCGTCGGGCTGGCGCTGGTGCGTGCCGTCATCGACGAGATCGGCGGGACGATCACCGTCGATCTCTCCCCGACGACATTCCGCGTCGTCCTGCCGACGGTGCGGTCATGATCGGCGTGCTGCTCGTCGACGACGAGGCGCTGACGCTCGAACTGCACCGCTCGTACATCGACCGGGTCGACGGTTTCGAGGTGGTCGCCGAGTGCGCGGGCGCACGGGCCGCGGTCACGGCGATTCTGGACGCATCCGATCGCGACCGCATCGATCTCGTGCTGCTGGACATGACCATGCCCGACGGCTCCGGCCTCGACGTCCTGCGGCACGTCCGCGCACGTGCCGCCGACGTCGACGTCATCGCCATCACCTCGGTGCGCGACGCCGACGTCGTCCGCCAGGTGGTCGCCCTCGGCGCGGCGCAGTACCTCGTCAAGCCGTTCACCTTCGCGACCTTCCACGACCGGCTGGAGCAGTACCGCGCATACCGCGAGCGCGCACGCGCGGCATCCGGAGCGGCGACCCAATCCGAAATCGATGCGATGCTGGGGGCGCTGCGCCCGACGGGGACGATCGCGTTGCCGAAGGGGCTGTCCCCCGCGTCGCTGGAACGCGTATCGCAGGCCGTCCGCGACGGCGGAGGGCTGTCGGCGACCGAAGCAGCCGATGCGTTGGGCATGTCGCGTGTCGCGGCCCGGCGCTACCTCGAGCACCTCGCGGATGCCGGTCGCGTGGACCGCGCGCCCCGCTACGGCACGCGCGGACGGCCGGAGACCGAGTACCGCTGGAGATGAGTCAGCAAGCGGCCCACCCGTCGGGACCATCCGATCCGGCCGGGTAGTCCTCCATGGGCACATCGCCGCGTCGCCACGCATCACGGACGGGCTGGACGATGCGCCAGCACTCCTCGGCGGCGTCTCCGCGGACGGCCAGCATGGCGTCGCCGTCGAGGATCGCGGCGAGCACCTCCGTGTAGGCGGCATGCGTGCCCAGACCGAGGTCGGCCTCGAGAGTGGCGCGGTGAAGGGCGAACGGCTCCTCGCCGCCGTTGACCGAGATCTCCATCGTGAGCTTGTCGGGCCCGAGGCCGAAGCGGATGACGGCTCCGCTCGCATCGCCGGTGAAACCGACTGGCAGGTGGCGCACGGGTCGCAGGACCACGTCGACTTCCGCACGCATGGCTGCCAGCGCCTTACCGGATCGCAGGGTGAACGGCACGCCGGCCCACCGGGCGTTTCGCACCTCGACGCGCACCTGCGCGAGCGTCTCGGTCTCCCGTGCGGGATCGACGCCCGGCTCGTCGACGTACGACGGCATCCGTTCCTCGCCCGCCGTGCCGGCGGTGTAACGGGCGCGGTGCGAGAAGCGCACGGCGTTGTCGTCCCACACGTGCGTCGCCCGCAGCACCGCCGCGGTGGCGTCACGTACGTCCGTCGCGGTGAGGGCCGCGGGGGGCTCCATCGCGACGACGGCCATCACCTGCAGCAGATGGCTTTGGATCATGTCGACGAGTGGCCCGGCGTGATCGTAGAAGCCCGCACGCCCCTCCAACCCGAGGGTCTCGTCGAAGCGGATCTCGACCCGCTCGATGTGCTCCGCTGACCAGATGGGCTCCAGAAGCCGGTTCGCGAACCGGGCGCCGAGCACGTCGAGAACGGTGGAGCGGCCGAGGAAGTGATCGACGCGGAAGACCTGCTCCTCGGGCAGCAGCTTCAGCAGTACCGCATTGAGTTCACGCGCGCTGGCTTCGTCCTCACCGAACGGCTTCTCCAACGCGAGGATCGTCCCCTCGGGCAGATCGGCCGGAGACAGCGCCGCGCAGGCGGCCGCCGCCGCAGCGGGCGGCACGGCGAAGTAGAGCACGAGCCGCCCCTCCGGGACGGCGCCGATCACCGCGCGCAGGCCCGCGGCGGTCGTCGCGTCGGCCGTGATGAACGGCGTCGACGCGACAGCGGAGAAGGCATCGTCCGCTCCGGCTTCCCGGAACGCGGTCCGCACACGTCGCCGCCACTGCGCGTCGCTGATCTCGGTGCGACCGACACCGACCAGATGCAGCTGCCGGGCCGGTTGCTGTCGCAGCAGATCGGCGAGCGCCGGCAGCAGCAGTCGCTGCGTCAGATCGCCGCTTGCCCCGATGATCACCAGTGTCGACACGTCAGCCATGTGCACACCCTATGTCGCCCGGTGCGGGGCGGCGCGGGGGCAGAATCATTCCGTGGCAGATGCATACGCGGGCCGGATCCCCTCCCCCACGCCCATCGAGGATTACGCGCTCCTGAGCAGCTGCCGCACGGCGGCCCTGGTCTCGCGCGACGGATCGATCGACTGGCTGTGCCTGCCGCGGTTCGATTCGGCATCCGTGTTCGCCGCCCTCCTCGGCGACGACCATCAGGGACGATGGGCGCTGCGGCCCGCCGATCCCGACGCGCGGGCGACACGGCACTACGACGGCGACACCTTCACCCTCATCACGCTCTGGGAGAGCGCGGACGGCGTGGCCGAGGTGCACGATTGTCTGCCCGTCGATCCCCGGCATCTCGACGTCGCACACCGCGTCGACCTGGTGCGCCGCGTCGTCGGCATCAGCGGCCGCGTCGCGTTCGAGCAGCAGGTGCGGCTGCGCTTCGACTACGCCCGCGCGCTGCCGTGGGTGCGCCAGACCGGGACGGCCGACGCCCCCGAGGTGACGGCGATCGCCGGACCGGATGCCGTGGCCCTGCGCGGTGCACCGTTGACGGCCACCGACCACGTGCACCGCGGCACGCTGAGCGTCGCCGCCGGCGAGCACCGCGACCTCACGCTCACCTGGCATGCCTCGCACCGCCCTGTTCCCGCCCCGCTCGACGTCGAGGATGCCCTGCAGTGCACGCGCGAATGGTGGAGCGCGTGGGCCGAACGCATCGACGTGCACGGACCGCACCGCGACGTCGTCGTGCGTTCGCTGTTGACCTTGCGCGCGCTCACGCACCGCGACACGGGCGGCATCATCGCCGCACCCACCACGTCGCTGCCCGAACAGTTCGGCGGCGAGCGCAACTGGGACTACCGCTTCGTCTGGTTGCGAGACGCTTCGCTGACGATCGAGGTGCTGCTCGGCCAGGGCTTCGCGCACGTCGTGGCGCACTGGCAGCGCTGGCTGCTGCGGGCGATCGCGGGCGACCCGGCCGACCTGCAGATCGTCTACGGCATCGCCGGCGAGCGCGACCTCATGGAACGGGAGCTCGGCGACCTGCCCGGTTACGGGGGTGCCGCGCCCGTGCGGATCGGCAACGGCGCGGCGCAGCAGTACCAGGCCGACGTGACCGGTGAGGTCATGACGTGCCTGTTCGCCGCGCGTGCGGCCGGCATCGAGCAGTCGGCGATCTCGTGGCCGCTGGAGCGCGCGCTGCTGCGCCGTGTCGAGGAGCGCATCGACGAACCCGATCAGGGCATCTGGGAGATCCGCGGTGCGCCGCAGGTTTTCGTGCACTCCCGGGCCATGGTGTGGGCGGCATTCGATCGCGGCGTGCGCTCGGTGCGCGAACACGGTCTGCACGGCCCCGACGCGCACTGGGAGCAGCTGCGCGACCGGGTGCGCGCCGACATCGACGCTCACGGAGTCTCCCCACGAGGCCATTTCGTGCAGCACACCGCGACGGACGCGGTAGATGCCTCGCTCCTGTTGCTTCCGACGGTCGGATTCTGCGCCGCGGACGACCCGCGCATGCTGGCCACCGTGGCCGAGATCGAGCGCACCCTCATGGTCGACGGTCTCGTGCTGCGCTATCGCACGGAGTCGGGGGTGGACGGGCTGGAAGGCACGGAGAACCCGTTCCTGGCGTGTTCGTTCTGGCTCGTCGAGCAGTACGCGGCGAGCGGCCGTCTCGCCGACGCGCGGGCGCTCATGGACCGCGCCTGTGCCCGCGCGAACGACGTCGGCCTGCTGTCCGAGGAGTACGACGTGGCCGAGAAGCGGCAGGCCGGCAACACCCCGCAAGCGCTCTCGCACCTGGCTCTCGTGCGCGCGGCATCCGCCCTCGCCCGCGCCGAGGCCGCAGCCGGCTGAGACGGCGATGCCCCCGACCGCGCCGGAGCGTGATCGGGGGCGTCGTCAGGAGTCACTCCCCGGCGAGACCGCCGAGCAGGTGACCGAAGGAACGTCCCTCTCCGAGGTAGTTCGCGGGGTCGAACGGGTCGTCGCTGCCGGCGGGCTGACGGCGCGCGACGGCCTCGGCCAGTTCGCGGGCACCGCGCTCGACGCGCGAGCTCAGCGGCGCGACCTGATCGGCCGCGGCGCCCCAGTCGCTGGATGCCGCGAACACACCCGTCGAGACGGCTTCGGCGTGCAGGTAGGCGAACAGCGGGCGGATGGCGTAGTCGATCGCGAGCGAATGCCGCGCCGTGCCGGCGTTGGCGCCGATCAGCACGGGCTTGCCCGTGAGCGCGTCGGGGTCGAGCACGTCGATGAACGACTTGAACAGACCCGAGTAGCTCGTGGAGAAGATCGGGGTGACCACGATGAGGGCGTCAGCCGACACGACCGTGTTGATGGCCGACTCCAGCGCGGGTGGAGCGAAGCCGGTCAGGAGGTTGTTCGTGATGTCGTGTGCGAGATCGCGCAGTTCGATCGTGTCGACGGTGGCCTGGATGGGCGCGCCGTCAGGACCCGTCAGCTCAGCCAGCGCCGCGACCGTCGCCGCCGCCAGGCGGTCGGCGAGCATGCGCGTGGACGAGGGATTCGACAGGCCGGCCGAGACCACGGCGACGCGACGCGCGCTCATCGGGTCGCCCCCACTCCGAACGCGGCACCGGCGGGGGCGGGGGCGTCCTGGTAGGGCGAGGGCCCGCTCAGGTTGTCACCGCGGTTGGCGCGCGGCGTCGCCTGGCGTGAGGGTCCGTCGCCGTAGGCGGCGCGGACCAGAGAGGCGTGCGTCGGGGCGTCCGGCACGTTCTCGGGACGGTCCTTCGCGAACTCCTTGCGCAGCACCGGCACGACCTCGCCGCCGAGGAAGTCGAGCTGCTCCAGCACCGTCTTCAGCGGCAGGCCGGCGTGATCCATGAGGAACAGCTGGCGCTGGTAGTCGCCGAAGATGTCGCGCATCCCCGCGTAGCGGTCGATGACCTGCTGCGGCGAGCCGACGGTCAGCGGCGTCATCTCGGTGAAGTCCTCCATCGACGGGCCGTGGCCGTACACCGGGGCGTTGTCGAAGTACGGACGGAACTGGTTCACGGCATCCTGCGAGTTCTTCGCCATGAACGCCTGGCCGCCCAGGCCCACGATCGCCGTCTCCGGTGCGCCGTGGCCGTAGTGCTCCCAGCGCTGGCGGTAGAGACCGATGAGGCGCTGGTAGTGCTCGGCCGGCCAGAAGATGTTGTTCGCGAAGAAGCCGTCGCCGTAATACGCGGCCTGCTCCGCGATCTCGGGCGTGCGGATCGAGCCGTGCCACACGAAGGGCGCGACGCCGTCGAGGGGCCGTGGGGTCGCGGTGAAGCCCTGCAGCGAGGTGCGGAACTTGCCCTCCCAGTCCACGACGTCCTCACGCCACAGCTTGTGCAGCAGCGCGTAGTTCTCGATCGACAGCGGAAGGCCCTGACGGATGTCCTTGCCGAACCAGGGGTAGACGGGCCCCGTGTTGCCGCGGCCGAGCATGAGGTCCATGCGGCCACCGGAGAGGTGCTGCAGCATGGCGTAGTCCTCGGCGATCTTCACCGGGTCGTTCGTGGTGATGAGGGTCGTCGAGGTCGAGACGATGAGCCGCTCGGTCTGGGCGGCGATGTAGGCCAGCGTGGTGGTCGGCGACGACGACCAGAACGGCGGGTTGTGGTGCTCGCCGAGGGCGAAGACGTCCAGGCCCACCTCCTCGGCGTGCTTGGCGATCTCGACGGTCGCGCGGATGCGCTCGGCCTCGCTGGGCGTGTGGCCCGTGGTCGGGTCCTGCGTGATGTCGCTGACGGTGAAGATGCCGAACTGCATCTGCGGGCTCTTCTCGTTCACGGTGTCCTTCGCCTTCCGGATGCCTCGGCATCCAATACATGCAAATGAATGTATCTGGTGCAACGCGTCCGTGTCCAGGCTATTCCCGTCGCCGACGGCGGTCACACGGCGCAACACAGGCGCGCGATGGCGCCGCAGCGGCCTACCCTCGCCTTCATGAGCGACCTGAACCTGCCCGTCCTCGACTTCGCCCTGCTCGACGCCGGCCCGGAACAGGCGGCGCTGTTCCGCGAGCAGCTGCGGGTGGCCACCCACGACGTGGGCTTCTTCTACCTCACCGGCACCGGCATCAGCGGCGAGCTCGAGGAGCGCCTGCACCGCGCCGCCCGGGACTTCTTCGCCCTGCCGGAAGCCGACAAGCTCGCGATCGAGAACGTGACGAGCCCGCACTTCCGCGGCTACACGCGCATCGGCGGCGAGCGCACCCAGGGCGAGGTCGACTGGCGCGAGCAGATCGACATCGGCCCCGAGCGGGATGCCGTGACGGACCCCGAGGCTCCCGACTTCGCGCGACTGATCGGGCCGAACCTGTGGCCGGCGGCCCAGCCGGAACTGCGCGATGTCGCGATCGCCTGGCAGGAGCACCTGACCGTCGTGGCGCGGACGCTGCTGCGCGCCTGGGCGCTCACCCTCGGCGCCCCCGAGGACTACTTCGACGAGCATTTCGGGGAGCCCTCTACGCTGCTGAAGATCGTGCGCTATCCGGGCTCGACCTCGCCGGAGCCCGCCCAGGGCGTCGGCGCCCACAAGGACTCGGGCGTGCTCACGCTGCTGTGGGTCGAGCCCGGCAAGGGCGGGCTGCAGGTCGAACGCGACGGGCAGTGGGTGGACGCGCCGCCGGTGCCGGGCGCGTTCGTCGTCAACATCGGCGAGATGCTCGAGTACGCGACCGGCGGCTACCTGATCGCGACGAATCACCGCGTGGTCTCGCCCCGGCATCCCGAGGACCGCATCTCCGTGCCGTTCTTCTTCAACCCGGCCCTCGACGCGCGGCTTCCGCTGATCGCACTGCCCCCGCAGCTCGCCGCCCAGGCCCGCGGGGTCACGCAGGACCCGTCGAACCCGATCCACGCCCGCTACGGCGAGAACGCCCTGAAGTCAAGGCTGCGCGCGCACCCCGACGTCGCCGAGCGCTGGCACGCCGACCTGCTCGCCGCCCGCGCCTGACGCCGGCGCCGGGCGTCAGCGCCTCACGATGCCGTGGAATGACGAGAGCCTCCCCACACCGTGGGGAGGCTCTCCAAGAACGTTTTGCGCGATTGAACGCTGGGCGCGAAGCCTTAGCGGCGCAGACCGAGACGCTCGATGAGCGAGCGGTAACGGTTGATGTCGATGTCCTGCAGGTAACCCAGCAGGCGACGACGCTGACCGACGAGCAGGAACAGGCCACGACGCGAGTGGTGGTCGTGCTTGTGCTCCTTGAGGTGCTCGGTGAGGTCCTTGATGCGCTGCGTCAGCATCGCGACCTGCACCTCGGGGGATCCGGTGTCACCGGGGTGCGTCGCGTACTCTTCGATGATCGCCTTCTTGACGTCTGCTTCCAGTGCCATAGGTGATCCCCTTCCTCTTCGTTGCGCGGCGCCCGACGCCTGATGCGTGGGCTCTCTTTATCCGCGGCCGATCGAACGGCAACCTCAGGAGTCTACCAGCGCCGAGCCCGTCGCGGAAACTCGGCGCCGCGGCCCGGGCCAATCCTCTTAGGCTTCAGGCGTGCAGTTCTCCGTCCACGTCAAACCCGGCAGCCGCAAGGGCCCCCTCGTCGAGCAGGATGCCGAGGGCCTCACGGTCTTCGTGCGAGAGCGCGCCGTCGACGGCGCAGCCAACGACGCGGTGACGCGCGTACTCGCCGATCACTTCGGCGTGGCGCCGCGCGACGTCACGATCCTCCGCGGACACGCCTCGCGTCACAAGCGCGTCGAGGTGGACGCATGAGCGGCAGCCACCTGATCGATCTGACGCCGTTCCGGCACAGCCCTGCGTTCGCGCGGCTGTGGATCGGCTCGACGCTGTCGGGGCTCGGCGGCCAGCTCACGATCATGGCCGTCATGCTGCACATGTACGCACTGACATCGTCGACGTTCGCCGTCTCGATGATCGCCGTGGCGGGTTTGGTGCCGATGGTGCTCGCGGGCATCTACGGCGGCATGCTCGCCGACGCCTTCGACCGTCGCACGGTGGCTCTGACGGCCGCGACCGTCCCCTTCGCCTCCACGCTGCTGCTGGCCGTTCTGGCCTGGACGCAGCAGGAGGCGGTCTGGTCGCTCTATGTCCTCAGCGTCGTCAACGCGGCCGCCAACTCCATCGTGATGGCGAGCCGCTCCGCGATCATCCCACGCCTCCTCCCCCGCGAGCTGCTGCCCTCCGCAGCGACCCTGCAGGGCGTCACGGTGGGCATCATGGTGATGGCCGGCCCCGCACTGGCGGGGGTCCTGGTGGCGACCACCGGATACGCCTGGACCTACTCGATCGACGTCATCCTCATGCTCAGCCTGTTCCTCGGGCTCTGGACACTGCCCGCCATGCGCCCCGAGGGCGAGACGGTGCGCCCGGGACTGGAGTCGCTCAAGGACGGGATCGCGTTCCTGAAACGCGCGCCGAACATCCGCCTGCAGTTCGTGATGGACATCGTCGCGATGACCTTCGGCCAGCCGCTCGCCCTCTTCCCGGCACTCGGCATGGTGCTGCTCGGGGGCGGGCCGGTCACGGCCGGCATCCTCACCGCCGCGATCGCGGCCGGCGCCTTCCTCTCGAGCCTGTTCTCCGGGCGCGTCGGCGGATATCGCTGGCATGGACGAGGCATCGCGCGCGCGGTCGAGGTGTACGGCGCGGCCATCGGCGCCTTCGCTCTCGCGTTGGTGCTCGCCGCGGTCGGCGTCGGCGCCCCGAATGCAGTGGATGCCGACCACGCGAACATCGCGATGATCGTCGCCGCCTGCGTGGCGCTGGCCGTCGGCGGCGCCGCCGACAACGTGAGCGCGATCTACCGCTCCACCATGCTGCAGGCTGCGGTGCCGGATGCCGTGCGGGGACGGCTGCAGGGAATCTTCATCGTCGTCGTGGCCGGCGGCCCCCGCATCGGAGCCCTCTACGCGGGGACGCTCGCCACGATCACCACGCTCTGGTTCCCACCGTTGATGGGCGGCATCCTGATCATCGCGATCGTCGCGACCCTCGCGCGCCTGTACCCGGGGTTCCGCAGCTACGACGCCGAGAACCCCGTCCCCTAACGCTCGATCCCCGACGCCCGGCGCCGCGACCGATTCCTGCCAGGCTTCGGCGGGTTTCGGACGTGGCATACCACGGGCGCCGACGGCGTCCGCGGCCGCCGCTAGAGTCGGCGCGTGACCCGCTCGCCCGCTCCGACCCCGGTTCGCCCGGGGCCGTCCTCGGCGGCGATCGCCGTCCAGTTCGTCCTGATGGGGATCATCTGGGGATCGAGCTTCCTCTTCATGAAGGTCGCCCTCGGCGGCATCTCTCCCGCGCAGGTCGCGTGGGGGCGTCTCGTGCTGGGCGCGGCCACGCTCGGGGTCTTCGTCCTCGTCCGTCGCGACCGACTGCCCGGTCTGGGCCGCGAGGACGCGCGGGTGTGGGGCCATATGACGGTGCTCGCGGTGAGCTTCTGCGTCGTGCCGTTCCTGCTGTTCTCGTGGGCCGAGCAGCACGTGTCGTCGGGCCTCGGAAGCATCTACAACGCGACGACGCCGATCATGACCGCGATCATGGCGGCGCTCGTGTTTCGCGTGGAGCGTCTGAAGCCGGTGCAGATCGCGGGCATCGCCCTCGGCATCGGCGGGGTGGTGGTGATCATCGCACCGTGGACCGGCCTCGACCTCACGCAGAGCCTGCTCGCTCAGCTCGCCCTTCTCGGCGCGACCGCGTGCTACGGCTTCAGCCTCGCGTACATGCGCCGCTTCCTCGCGAACTCGGGCATGAGCCCTCTCGCCTTCTCGTTCGTGAACATCGGGATCGCCGCGGTGATCATGACGGTCGTGGCGCCGGCCGTGGCCCTCACGCCCGTACGGCTGGACCCGTGGATCGTGGTGAGCATGGTGCTGCTGGGCTGCCTCGGCACGGGCGTGGCCTACATCTGGAACCAGAACACGCTGCGGGCCTGGGGGCCCACGGCCGCGTCGACCGTGACGTACATCACGCCGGTCGTGGGCGTGGCGCTGGGCTTTCTCGTCCTCGGTGAACGCATCGGCTGGCACGAGCCGGTCGGCGCCGGGATCGTCTTCCTCGGCATCCTCCTCGCGCAGAACCGACTCCGAATGCCGCAACGGCGGCCGTCCCGCTGGAACGGGAACGACCGCCGTCGGACGGAGGGACTCAGGCCTGGAGCGAACCCTGCAGGTCGAGCGTGATCGTGACGTCCTTGCCGACGAGCACGCCGCCGGTCTCGAGGGCCGCGTTCCACGTCAGACCGAAGTCCTCGCGGTTGATGACGCCCGTCGCAGTGGCACCGGCCTTGTAGTTGCCGTAGGGGTCGGTTCCGAAGCCGCCGAACTCGAGCTCGAAGGTCACCGGCTTGGTGACACCGTGGATCGTGAGGTCGCCGTCGACGAGGAAGTCGCCGTCCTGGTAACGGACACCGGTGGAGACGAACTCGATCGTCGGGAACTGCGCCACATCGAAGAAGTCGGCGCTGCGCAGGTGGTTGTCGCGGTTCTCGTCGTTCGTGTTGATGGAGGCGACGTCGACGGTCGCGCTGACCTTCGCCTCGAGCGGGTTCTCCGGAGCCTCGATGGTGGCGCTCTTGAGACCGAAGACGCCGCGCACCTTCGAGATCATCATGTGGCGGAGGCTGAAGGTGACCTCGCTGTGCGCCGGGTCGAGCACCCAGGTGCCGGCCTTGTAGCCCGGGATCTCGGGAACGGTGGTGGTGGTCTCGGTCATGTCTGCCATCCTTCGTCGGGGAAACGGTCTGCGGCTACTCAACACGCGGAATCCGTATGTATTCCCACACATGGAAAAACTCTCGAGGAACACCTCCTGGAGAAAACGAGAAGGGGGTGGATGCCGCGGCATCCACCCCCTTCTCACGGAGAGGTCGGATCAGC
>ERZ778021.2847-NODE-2847-length-14114-cov-8.902554_pt1 | contig 14114 bp, 7 predicted proteins | sample MGYA00375751_ERZ778021 | MGnify/ENA primary metagenome ERZ778021 (study PRJEB29350, sample SAMN05389814) | bioreactor metagenome | isolation source: Thiocyanate stock bioreactor | place: South Africa: University of Cape Town | collected 2013-08-29 ... | reverse complement strand
CGGTGGATGCGCCCCACTGGATCGCCGCGGCCTGCGGCCTCGCGATGACGGAGGGTGCGGGATGGCCGCTTCAAATTCCCCCGTCATTGCGAGGCGCCGCAGGCGCCGTGGCAATCCACGGCGGCGGTTGAAGAGGTGACCGGGGCGTGGTTGCTGCAAATGGCCGCGTGGCCGGTGGATGCGCCCCACTGGATCGCCGCGGCCTGCGGCCTCGCGATGACGGAGGGTGCGGGATGGCCGCTTCAAATTCCCCCGTCATTGCGAGGCGCCGCAGGCGCCGTGGCAATCCACGGCGGCGGTTGAAGAGGTGACCGGGGCGTGGTTGCTGCAAATGGCCGCGTGGCCGGTGGATGCGCCCCACTGGATCGCCGCGGCCTGCGGCCTCGCGATGACGGAGGGGGCGGGGCAGCCGCATCAAATGAACCCCGTCATCGCGAGGCCGCAGGCCGTGGCAATCCAGGGCGGCGGTGCCGGGGCGCGCAGCCGCGGGTGACAATCGCGGGCTGCACACAACCCAGCCCCCATCATGCGTTCCCTCACCCACCTGGCCTGGCGCGCCGCCCTGCTGCTGACGGCGGCCTGCCTGCCGCTGGCGCACGCCCAGGATGCGCCGCTGCCGTCCACCGACCCGGCCGAGTTTCGCGCCTGCCTGCAGGGGCTGCGCGCCACGCCGGCGTTCAAGGCCATCACGCCCGCCACGTTTGGCGCGCACACCGACGGGCTGGCGCCCGACCCTTCGGTGCTGGTGCTGCTCAATCGCCAGCCGGAATTCACCATGCCGGTGTGGGATTACCTGGCGGTGCTGGTGGACGCCGAACGGGTGGCCGACGGCCGCGCCGCCCATGCCCGGTGGCAGGACACGCTGGCGCAGATCGAGCGGCAGACGGGGGTGGCGGCGCCGATCGTCGTCGGCGTGTGGGGGGTGGAGAGCAACTTCGGCCAGAACCTGGGCGGGCGGCCTCTGGTGCAGTCGCTGGCCACGCTGTCGTGCTTTGGACGGCGGCAGGGGTACTTCAGGGGCGAGCTGGCGGCGGCGCTGCGCATTCTGCAGGAAGGGCATGTGGCGCCCCAGCAGCTGACCGGCTCCTGGGCCGGCGCCTTCGGGCAGACGCAGTTCATGCCCAGCACCTTCTTCAGGAGCGCGGTGGACTTCGACGGCGACGGCCGGCGCGACATCGTGGGCAGCGTGCCGGATGCGCTGGCGTCCACGGCCAGATTCCTGCAGAACGCCGGCTGGCGGCGTGGCGAGCCCTGGGGGTTCGAGGTCAGGCTGCCGGCGGGTTTTGACGCCACCGGCGCCAGTCGCAAGAACAAGCGCCCGATGGCCGACTGGCGGGCCGCCGGCCTGACGCTGGCCAGCGGCGCGCCGCTGCCCGATGCGCTGCCGGCAGCCGGGCTGCTGGTGCCGGCGCGCGGCGGGCCGGCGTTTCTGGTGGGGCGCAACTTTGACGCGCTGTACAGCTACAACGCCAGCGAGAACTACGCCCTGGCCATCGCCCGGCTGGCCGATCTGGTGGCCGATGCCGGCGCGCCGCTGGCGCTGGCCACGCCCTGGCCGACCGATGACCCTGGCCTGTCGCGGGCCGAGAACCGCGAGTTGCAGACGCTGCTGCTGGCGCGCCGACACGACATCGGCGCTGCCGACGGGCTGATTGGGGCGCAGACGCGCGCGGCGATCAAACAGGAACAGCAGCGCCTGGGCCACAAGCCCGACGGCCGCGCCGGCCAGAAGCTGCTGGGCGCGCTGCGCCGCGACACGCCCGCTGGCAGCTGACGCCTGGCCACGATTGCCGCTGCAAACGACAACGCCCAACCGCGGACGGTTGGGCGTTGGGCTTGGGTCTTGGTGGCCTGGGGCAGAATCGAACTGCCGACACGCGGATTTTCAATCCGCTGCTCTACCAACTGAGCTACCGGGCCTGGAAACCGGAAATTCTAGCACAGGCGTCAAAGCACCAAGGCCGAGCCGCGGCGGTTGCGCGACAGGTCGACCCCCAGTTGCTTGAGCTTGCGGTACAGGTGGGTGCGCTCCAGCCCGGTCTTTTCGGCCACGCGGGTCATGGAGCCGCCTTCCTTGGCCAGGTGGAATTCGAAGTAGGCTTTTTCGAACGCGTCGCGGGCGTCGCGCAGGGGCTTGTCGAGGTCGAAGGTCTGCTGGCCCTGGGGGCTGAGGTCGACGGCCGGGGGCAGTGCCTGGCCGCCGGTCATGGCGGCCTCGACGGTCAGGTCGGCCACCGACGTAACGATCGCGCCACCCAGGTCGATGGTCTCGACCGCGGCGCGGCGCGCGGGCAGGTCGCGCGACAGCGCCTGGTCAACGGCCTTGAGAAGCTTCTGCAGGGTGATGGGCTTTTCGAGGAACGATTGCGCGCCGATGCGGGTGGCTTCGACCGCGGTGTCGATGGTGGCGTGGCCACTCATCATGATGACCGGCATGGTCAGCAGACCGGCACCACGCCACTCCTTGAGCAGGGTGACGCCGTCGGTGTCTGGCATCCAGATGTCGAGCAGCACCAGGTCGGGACGACCGTTGTGGCGCGCGGTGCGTGCCTGTGCGGCATTCTGGGCGAGTTCGACGGTGTGCCCCTCGTCATTGAGAATCTCGGACAGGAGATCCCGAATGCCGAGTTCGTCGTCAACCACCAGGATGTTGGCCATAAGCAGTGCGGTTCGTGATGCGTGCTGTGCTACGTCAGGGCTGTGCGGCCCTCGGATGCTGGCTGGAATGATAACGATACTTGCGCACCCAGAATTTGGCCATCGTTGATGCGATTCGATACATCGATGCGGGCGCCGTGTTCGTCGGCGATCTTGCGCACCACGGCCAGGCCCAGGCCGGTGCCCTTGGGCTTGGTGGTGACGTAGGGCTCGAAGGCGCGCTTGAGGATCGCGTCGGGGAATCCGTGGCCGCTGTCGATGACCGACAGCCGCACGCGCTGCAGGTTGTCGAGCCACTGCGTGCGCACGATCACCACCGGATCGCCGCGGTCGGCCGGGGCATGTTCCGTGCCTTCAGTGGCGTCGAGGGCGTTCTGCACCAGGTTGTGGATGACCTGCCGCAGTTGCTGGGCATCACCCAGGATCGGCGGGCAACCGGGGTCGTTTTCGACCTGAATCCGCGCTGGCGCCACCGGCCCATGTCCAGCCTCGGCGGCGCCGCCGTACAGCTGGAGCACCTCGGCCACCAGCGCGTTCAGGTCGATGGGCTGAAGGTCGGCCATGGGCAGGCGGGCGTAGTCGCGGAACTCGTTGACCAGTCGCTTCATGGCATCCACCTGGTCGACGATGGTGCGCACGGCGCGCACCAGCAGCGCGCGTTCGGCCTCGGGCAGCTTGTCGGCCAGCTTGTGCTCCAGTCGCTCGGCCGACAGCTGGATGGGGGTGAGCGGGTTCTTGATTTCGTGCGCCAGCCGCCGCGCCACCTCGCCCCAGGCATGGGCGCGCTGGGCCGAGACGATTTCGGAGATGTCGTCGAACACCAGCAGGCGCAGCCCGTCGGGCAGTGCCGCGCCGCGTGCGATGAGGGTCAGCGCGTCGGTGGCCACGCCACCGCCCGCGTGGCCGTAGAGCTCGAAGGACTTCTGCCAGTGCTCCAGCCCGTGCTCCAGGCGCTCGCCCTCGAAGCTGGCGAACTGGCTGTCCACCTCGGCGGCGAAGGCCTGCAGGCCGTCCAGGCTGCCCAGCGGCCGGCCGGCGCTGGCGGCCAGCGGCGCCCGCAGGATGCGCGTGGCGCCGGGATTGGAGGACTGGATGAGGCCCTGCGCGTCGAGCACGATGACGCCGGCCGTCAGGTTGTCGAGAATGGTCTGCAGGTGCGCGCGCGAGGCGTCGACGGCGTGCATGCTGGCGTCAACCGCGGCGCGGGCATCGGCCAGCTGCTGGGTCATGTCGGCGAACGAGCGGGTCAGGCCCACCAGCTCGTCGCGGCCGGGCAGCGCCACCTTGGGCGCCAGATCGCCCGCCGCCACCTGGCGCATGCCCTCGGCCAGCATGAGCAGGGGCGTGGCCAGCTGCTTGCCCAGCACCACCGCCAGCAGCACGGCGCCGAAGACCGCCAGGAACAGGCTCAGGGTCAGGGTGCCGATGTACATGCGGCGCAGGCCCTCGCGGCCGAGCGCGCGCTCCTGGTATTCGCGGTTGGCCTCCTGCACCGCCAGGGCGTGGGTGACCAGGCTGGTGGGCAGGGGTTGCACGCCCTGCAGCAGGCGCTGCTCGCCGACCAGGCCGATCGAGCGCGCACTGACGGCCACCAGGGCGCGGATGCGCGCCTCGGGCGTGCCACCGCCGGGCACGGCGTCGTCCAGCCCTTCGACCTGGGTGGCCACGCCCTGGGCCCGCAGGGCGCGCAGCATGGACGGGCTGGGGCGCTCGGGCGTGAGCTCGAAGCGCGACTGGCCGGCGCTGGCCAGCAGGCGGCCGGAGGCGTTCCACAAGGTCAGGTCGCTGGCGCCCAGTTGCGCGCGCAGCTGCTCCAGCGGCAGCGCCGCCAGCGCGTCCGGGATCTCCGCCAGGCCGGCCGAGGCCGAGCGCAACTGGTTGCCAAAGTCACGTGCCTGGGTTTCCAGCGAGGTGCGCGCCAGCGTCAGGCCCGAATCCAGCGCCCCTTCGACCCGGACGTCGAACCACGATTCGATCGAGCGCGACACGAACTGGTAGGACACGCCGTAGATCAGCAGGCCGGGCAACACGCCCACCAACCCGAAAATCGCCGCCAGCTTGATGAGCAGCCGGCTGCCGAACTTGCCGCGCCGCAGGCGCGCCAGCAGCCGATACACCCCCCAGCCGATGACCAGGGCCAGCACGGCGGCCACCGCCACGTTGACGACGAACAGGCGCGTGTAGTAGCGCTCGTACAGCAGCCGGTTGTTGGTGGCCTGGGCCAGCAGAAACAGCAGCACGAAGCCGATGCCCACCAGCAGCATGACGGCCGCCCACAGTGCCCAACGCGATCGGCGCTGGCGCGCGGTCGGCGCAGGGGCCGCGGACGACCCGGGCGCGGCGCTCACTGGGTCAGCTCCTGCGTCAGGTCGATGCGGCGCTCGACCGAGATCACCCAGTCGGAATGCCCTACCGAGCCGATCTGCAAGGTACGCGGCAGTTGGCTGGCGTCGAGCCGGAAACGAAAGCGCAGCACATGCCGCCCGCCGCCTTCGATGTCGTCGGCGCTGGCGATCTTCCAGCGGCCGATGCGCTGCACGGCGGTCAGGGCTTCGCCCAGCGTGTCGAAGTTCTGCGTCAGACTGACGCCCAGACCCGCGTTGTTCAGCGGCTCGGACGAGGTGTTGAGGCGCCAGCGGCGCGTCAGCGGCTGGTACATCAGGCGGGTGTAGCGGCGTGTCGTGGCCAGGCTGCGGTCGGCCCAGTACCAGCGCTCACGCAGCAGCTCGGCCTCGGCGACGAAGTACACGGGGATCCCCTTGTGCAAGGCGTCCTCGACCACCGACGACAGCGTGAAGTCGATGCGGGCGCTCAGGATCAGCTCTTCGCCGTCGCGCTCGACACTGAGCGCGCTCAAGGCGGCGCTCTCGGCCCGGGCAACCGCCGGGCCGACACCCAGTCCGCAGGCCAGCACCCAGGCCAGCAGCAGGCGGCTAATCCAGGCGTTTGCGCAGCAGCGCGTAATAAAACCCGTCTTCACAGACCGCATTGTCGCCAAGCCCGGGTGCCAACCCCGCCGCGGAGGGCAATATATGGCCGGGCGAAGGGCATGGCAGGGCATCACTGTGGCGCGCAAGAAACGACTCGATGCGTTCGCGCCCCTCCTGGGCGAACACCGAGCAGGTGCAGTACAGCAGTTGCCCACCGGGGCGCAGCAGCGGCCACAGGGCCTGCAGCAGCCGGTCCTGGCGGGCGGCGAGCTGGGCCAGGTCGGATTCGCGCCGCAGCCAGCGCACGTCGGGATGGCGGCTGACGATGCCCGAGGCGCTGCAGGGCGCGTCCAGCAGGATGGCGTCGTAGCGCTCGCCCTGCCACCAGGACGGCACGTCGGCGGCGTCGGCCACGCGCACGTCGGCGTGCAGACCCAGGCGCGCCAGGGTTTCACCAATGCGCGCGCTGCGCGCCGGGTCGATCTCCAGCGCGGTGACACGGGCGTCGGCGCGCAGCTCCAGCAAGTGCGCGGTCTTGCCCCCGGGTGCGGCGCAGGCGTCCAGCACGCGAGGCGCGGCGACGTCGGCGCAACCTTCGAGCAGCAGGGGCGCGGCGCGCTGGGCAGTGGCCGACTGCACCGACAGCTCGCCGGCCGCGAAGCCGGGAAGGTCCTGCACCGCGCGCGGCCGCTCAAGCCGCAGCGCCGCGCCACCGAGCGCCCGAACACCCGCGCCCTGCTGCGCCAGGCGGGCGCACACGTCGGCCACGCTGGCCCGCCGCGGGTTGACGCGCAGATCCATCGGCGCCGCGTGCTGGGCCGCCGACAGAATGGCCTGCCAGTGCTCGGGGTGGTCGCGGCGCAGCCGCTCGACCCACCAGCGTGGGTGGTTCCAGCGTGCCGCCGGATCGTGCAGCACGGCGGCCGTCAGCGCGGCCCGCTCGCGCAGAAAGCGCCGCAGACAGGCGTTGATGAACGCGGCGTGCGGACGCAGCACGCGGTCGCGCTTGGCGGCCTCGACCGCCTGGTCGACCAGGGTGAAAGCTTCGTACGGCGCCCCATCGGCCGGCTGTGCCAGCGCCAGACTGGTGCACAACAGCGCATCGACGGCCGGCGGCGGCGCGCGCCGCGCCAGGCGCGCGCGCAATGCCCGCGCCAGCCCCAGCCAGCGCAGCGCATGAAACGACAGTGCCTGCGCGCCGGGGCGCAGTGGCGCGTCGACCTGGGCCAGCTCGGCCGACAGCGAGCGGCCGGCTTCCACGGCAGCGACCAGCCGCGCCGTCGCCTGCAGCTGACGCCACAGCGGCAAGGCCTGGCCGGGCGATGCGGCCATCAGCGGTTTTCCGCCAGGCGCGTGACGGTGCCGGCGGGCCGAAACCCGAACAGACGCGCCATCAGCGATGCCGGGAACTGGCGGATCGCCTGGTTGTAGGCCTGCACGGCATCGTTGAAGGCGGCGCGCAGGGGCAGCGACTGGTGCAGCAGGCGCATCCAGCGCGCCTGCAGGCGTTCGGCCGAAGGCACGGCATCGGCCGGCACCGCGTCGGCCAGCACATGCGCCCAGGCGGTGCGCAGGGCCTCATGCGCCATCACCAGGGCCGCCATGACGGCCACGTCCAGCGGCTGGGCGCGCGCCTGCGCCAGGGCGACGGCAAACTGCTCGCTGGCGGCGTGCAGGCGCGTCCAGGCGACCGTCACGTCGTCAGTCAGTTCGCCGGGCGTGGTGTGCGGGCCGTCGCGCAGGGACTCGGGCACGCCGCCCTGAATCCAGACCAGCTGGCGCACCAGCTGTTCGTCCAGCGCCACGAACGCCTTGGTCACCGCGGCACGCAGGCGCACCAGGCGGTTGTAGGCCCCGATGCCCCAGAACAGCAGCAGCGCCGCCGCGACCCACAAACCCCAACCCCACATTCCGAAAACCTCAAGAAAAAGCGCCCTCAGCGCTGTAGCAGCAAGCGGAGGGCGCTATCACAATGGAAGCAAACGCTTACTCGGCGGCCGCCTCTCCGTCCACGCTGGCGGACTCGCCGGCTTCGGTCATCTCGGTGGCGCCAGCCAGTTCGGCCGCCTCGGCCTCGGCGATGGCGCGGCGCTCGGCCTCGTCCATCTGGTCCTTGGCCTTGCGCGCCTGGTGGTAGGCCAGGCCGGTACCGGCCGGGATCAGGCGGCCGACGATGACGTTTTCCTTCAGGCCGCGCAGTTCGTCCCGCTTGCCCATGATGGCCGCTTCGGTCAGGACGCGCGTGGTTTCCTGGAAGGAGGCCGCCGAGATGAAGGAATCGGTCGACAGCGACGCCTTGGTGATGCCGAGCAGAATCGGATCGTAGGTGGCCGGCTCCTTGCCCGCCGCCGCCATATCGTCGTTGATCTGCAGCACTTCCGAGCGCTCGACCTGCTCGCCGGGAATGAGGCCGGTGTTGCCCGGGTCCACCACCACAACGCGGCGCAGCATCTGGCGCACGATCACCTCGATGTGCTTGTCGTTGATCTTCACGCCCTGCAGGCGGTAGACGTCCTGCACCTCGTCGACGATGTAGCGCGACAGCTCGTCGATGCCCAGCAGGCGCAGGATGTCCTGCGGGTCGGCCGGGCCGTCGACGATGGATTCGCCCTTGTTGACCACCTGGCCTTCGTGCACCAGCAGGTTCTTTTCCTTGGGAATCAGCTCTTCCCACACCTTGCCGTCGGGGTCAGTGATCTGCAGGCGGATCTTGCCCTTGGTCTCCTTGCCAAACGAAATGGTGCCGGTCTGCTCGGCCAGCGTGCCCTTGTCTTTGGGCGTGCGCGCCTCGAACAGCTCGGCCACGCGCGGCAGGCCGCCGGTGATGTCGCGCGTCTTCTGGCCTTCGACCGGAATGCGCGCCAGCACCTCGCCGGGGCCGACGTCCTGGCCGTCGCGCACCTGGATCAGCGCGCCGACCTGGAAGCCGATGGTCACCGAATGGTCGGTGCCGGGGATCTTGACCTCGTTGCCACCGGCGTCCACCAGCTTGACCTGCGGGCGCACGATCTTGGCCGAGCCGCGGCGCTTGGGGTCGATCACCACCAGCGTCGACAGGCCGGTCACGTCGTCGACCTGCTTGGCCACCGTCAGGCCTTCCTCGACGTTCTCGAACTTGATCGTGCCGGCGTACTCGGTGATGATGGGACGCGTCAGCGGATCCCAGTTGGCCAGGATGGTGCCGGCCTTGACCGTCTGGTCGGCCTGCACCGTCAGGATGGCGCCGTAGGGCACCTTGTGGCGCTCGCGCTCGCGACCGTGCTCGTCGTGGATGGTGATCTCGCCCGAGCGCGAAATCACCACCAGCTCACCCTTGGTGTTGGTGACGTAGCGCATGGTCGGGTTGAAGCCGATGCTGCCCGCCGTCTTGGCCTCGACACTGGACGCCACCGCCGCGCGCGACGCCGCGCCACCGATGTGGAAGGTGCGCATGGTCAGCTGCGTGCCGGGCTCGCCGATCGACTGCGCGGCGATGACACCCACGGCCTCGCCGACGTTGACCAGGCCGCCGCGACCCAGATCGCGGCCGTAGCACTTGGCGCAGATGCCGAAGCGCGTGCCACAGGTCAGGGCCGTGCGCACGCGCACTTCGTCGATGCCGGCGGCCTCGAGCTCGTCAACCGCGTCCTCGTCGAGCATCTGCCCGGCCCGCAGCACGACTTCCTGCGTTTCGGGGCTGACCAGGTCTTCGGCGGCGGTCCGGCCCAGGATGCGCTCGCGCAGCGATTCGACCACTTCACCGCCCTCGACGATGGCGCGCATCAGCGATCCATCGCTGGTACCGCAGTCCTCCTCGGTCACCACCAGGTCCTGGGTCACGTCGACCAGGCGGCGCGTGAGGTAACCGGAGTTGGCGGTCTTCAGCGCCGTGTCGGCCAGGCCCTTGCGGGCGCCGTGCGTGGAGATGAAGTACTGCAGCACGTTCAGGCCTTCACGGAAGTTGGCCGTGATGGGCGTCTCGATGATCGAGCCGTCGGGCTTGGCCATCAGGCCGCGCATGCCCGCCAGCTGGCGAATCTGCGCCGCGCTGCCGCGCGCGCCCGAGTCGGCCATCATGTAGATGGAGTTGAACGACTCCTGCTCGACTTCCTTGCCGTGGCGATCCTGGGTCTTTTGCTTGGCCAGCTGGGCCATCATGACCTTGGAGACTTCGTCGCCGGCCTTGCCCCAGATGTCGACCACCTTGTTGTAGCGTTCGCCGGCGGTGACCAGGCCCGAGACGTACTGCTGCTCGATTTCCTTGACCTCTTTTTCGGCGCGCTCGATGATGCCGGCCTTCTCGCTCGGCACCAGCATGTCCTCGATGGCGATCGAGATGCCGGCGCGCGTGGCCAGCCGGAAGCCGTTTTGCAGCAGCTTGTCGGCAAAAACCACGGTTTCCTTCAGGCCGCACTTGCGGAAGCTGGCGTTGATCAGGCGCGAGATTTCCTTCTTCTTGAGCGCCTTGTTCATCTGCGAGAACGGCAGGCCCTTGGGCAGAATCTCCGACAACAGGGCGCGGCCGGCGGTGGTTTCGACCACGCTGGTGGATGGCGTGAATTCACCGGTCGCCTTGTCCTTGCTCCATTCGGTCAGGCGCACGCTGATCCGGGCGGTCAGCTCGACCACGCCGGCGGCCAGGGCGCGCTCGACTTCGCCGATGTCGGCAAAGACCATGCCCTCGCCCTTGCCGTTGATGCGCTCGCGCGTGGTGTAGTACAGGCCCAGCACCACGTCCTGCGAGGGCACGATGGAGGGCTCGCCCGAGGCCGGGAACAGCACGTTGTTGGACGACAGCATCAGCGTGCGCGCTTCCATCTGCGCTTCCACCGACAGCGGCACGTGCACGGCCATCTGGTCGCCGTCGAAGTCGGCGTTGAAGGCCGCGCACACCAGCGGGTGCAGCTGGATCGCCTTGCCCTCAATCAGGATGGGTTCGAAGGCCTGGATGCCCAAGCGGTGCAGCGTCGGGGCGCGGTTGAGCATCACGGGGTGCTCGCGGATCACCTCTTCGAGGATGTCCCAGACCACGGGCGTGCCGCTTTCCACTTCCTTCTTCGCCGCCTTGATGGTGGTGGCGATGCCCATGGCTTCCAGGCGCGAGAAGATGAAGGGCTTGAAGAGTTCGAGCGCCATCAGCTTGGGCAGGCCGCACTGGTGCAGCATCAGGGTCGGGCCGACGGTGATGACCGAACGGCCCGAATAGTCGACGCGCTTGCCCAGCAGGTTCTGGCGGAAGCGGCCGCTCTTGCCCTTGATCATGTCGGCCAGCGACTTGAGCGCGCGCTTGTTGGCGCCGGTCATGGCCTTGCCGCGGCGGCCGTTGTCCAGCAGGCTGTCCACGGCCTCCTGCAGCATGCGCTTTTCGTTGCGCGCGATGATCTCGGGTGCCTTCAGCTCCAGCAGGCGGCGCAGGCGGCTGTTGCGGTTGATGACGCGGCGGTACAGGTCGTTCAGGTCCGACGTGGCGAAGCGCCCGCCATCCAGCGGCACCAGCGGCCGCAGGTCCGGCGGCAGCACGGGCAGCACGTTCAGGATCATCCACCCGGGCTTGATGCCGGACTTCTTGAAGGCCTCCAGCACCTTCAGGCGCTTGGCGTTCTTCTTGACCTTGACCTCGGAGCCGGTCAGATCGCCGCGCAGGCGCTCGATCTCGGTCTCCAGGTCGATGCCTTCGAGCAGGTCCTTGATGCCTTCGGCACCCATGCGGGCGACGAACTCATCACCGTACTCCTTGCGCTTGGCGTCGTAGTCGTCCTCGCTCATGATGCTGCTCTTCTTGAGCGGCGTCATGCCCGGGTCGGTCACCACATAGGCCTCGAAGTACAGCACGCGCTCAATGTCGCGCAGCGTCATGTCCAGCACCAGGCCCAGGCGGCTGGGCAGGGACTTCAGGAACCAGATGTGGGCGCAGGGCGCGGCCAGGTCGATGTGACCCATGCGCTCGCGACGCACCTTGGTCTGCGTGACTTCCACGCCGCACTTCTCGCAGATCACGCCGCGGTGCTTCAGGCGCTTGTACTTGCCGCACAGGCACTCGTAGTCCTTGATGGGGCCGAAGATCTTGGCGCAGAACAGGCCGTCGCGCTCGGGCTTGAACGTGCGGTAGTTGATGGTCTCGGGCTTCTTCACCTCGCCGAAGGACCAGGAACGGATCTTCTCGGGTGAAGCCAGGCCGATGCGGATGGCATCGAAGTGCTCATCCGGGGTGAATTGCTTGAACAGGTCGAGCAGCGATTTCATGTGACTCTTTCCTTTTCAATGAATCAGGAGCGCTCCAGCTCGATGTCGAGACCGAGCGAGCGGATTTCCTTGACCAGCACGTTGAACGACTCGGGCATGCCGGCGTCGATCGAGTGCTCGCCCTTGACGATGGACTCGTACACCTTGGTGCGGCCCTGCACGTCGTCGGACTTGACGGTCAGCATTTCCTGCAGCGTGTAGGAGGCGCCGTAGGCCTCCAGTGCCCACACCTCCATCTCGCCGAAACGCTGGCCGCCAAACTGGGCCTTGCCGCCCAGCGGTTGCTGCGTGACCAGCGAGTAGGGGCCGGTGGAACGCGCGTGCATCTTGTCGTCCACCAGGTGGTGCAGCTTCAGGAAGTGCATGTAGCCAATGGTGGTCGGGCGCTCGAAGCGCTCGCCCGTGCGACCGTCGAACAGCCAGGCCTGGGTACGCGTGGGCGTCAGGCCCTTGCTGGTGGCCACGTCCTCGGGGTACGCCAGCTTGAGCATGTCGAGGATTTCCTCCTCGGTGGCGCCATCGAACACCGGCGTGGCGAACGGCATGCCGCCGGTCAGGTTGCCCGCCATCTCGAGCAGCTGCTCGTCGCTGAGCTGGCTCAGGTCTTCCTTGCGGTCGCCGCTGTTGTACAGGTCGCCCAGGTACTTGCGGATCTTGGCCACACGGCCTTCGGCCTGCAGCATCTCGTTGATGCGCTGACCGATGCCCTTGCCGGCCCAGCCCAGGTGCACTTCCAGCACCTGACCCACGTTCATGCGCGAAGGCACGCCGAGCGGGTTGAGCACGATGTCGGCGGGCGTGCCGTCGGCCATGTAGGGCATGTCCTCGACCGGCACGATCTTGGACACCACGCCCTTGTTGCCGTGGCGGCCGGCCATCTTGTCGCCCGGCTGCAGGCGGCGCTTGACGGCCAGGTAGACCTTGACCATCTTCAGCACGCCAGCCGGCAGCTCGTCACCTTGCGTGAGCTTCTTGCGCTTTTCCTCGAAGGCCAGGTCGAAGCTGTGGCGCTGCTGCTCGATGGAGGCCTTGATGCTTTCGAGCTGCGAGGCGACGTCGTCGTCGGCCGGACGGATGTCGAACCAGTGGTACTTGTCGACCGAGGCCAGGTAGGCCTTGTCGATCTTCGTGCCCTTGGCGATCTTGTTCGGACCACCGTTGGCAAGCTTGCCGGTCAGCAGCTTTTCGATCCGGTCGTAGGCGTCGGCCTCGACGATGCGCAACTGGTCGTTCAGGTCCAGCCGGTAGCGCTTGAGTTCGTCGTCGATGATCTGCTGCGCGCGCTTGTCGCGCTGGATGCCCTCGCGGGTGAAGACCTGCACGTCGATCACCGTGCCCTGCGAGCCCTGGTCGACGCGCAGCGAGGTGTCCTTCACGTCGCTGGCCTTCTCGCCGAAGATCGCGCGCAGCAGCTTCTCCTCGGGCGTCAGCGTGGTCTCGCCCTTGGGCGTGACCTTGCCGACCAGCGTGTCGCCGGGCTGCACTTCGGCACCGACGTAGATGATGCCGGACTCGTCCAGGCGGTTCAGTTGCTGTTCCGACAGGTTCGGGATGTCGCGCGTGATTTCCTCGGCGCCCAGCTTGGTGTCGCGCGCCATCACCACCAGCTCCTCGATGTGGATGCTGGTGTAGCGCTCCTCGGCCACCACCTTCTCGGAGATCAGGATCGAGTCCTCGAAGTTGTAGCCGTTCCAGGGCATGAAGGCAATCAGCATGTTCTGGCCGATGGCGATCTCGCCCAGGTCGGTGGAGGCGCCGTCGGCCACCACGTCACCCTTGGCCAGCACGTCTCCACGCTTGACGATCGGACGCTGGTGGATGTTGGTGTTCTGGTTGGAACGCTGGTACTTGATGAGGTTGTAGATGTCCACCCCCACCTCGCCAGCCACGGCCTCGGCGTCATGCACGCGCACCACGATGCGGGTGGCGTCCACGTAGTCCACCACGCCGCCACGGCGCGCCGTCACGACGGTGCCGGAATCGATGGCCGCCACGCGCTCGATGCCCGTGCCCACCAGCGGCTTTTCGGGGCGCAGCACGGGCACGGCCTGGCGCGACATGTTGGCGCCCATCAGCGCGCGGTTGGCGTCGTCGTGCTCCAGGAAGGGCACCAGGGACGCGGCCACCGAGACGATCTGCGCGGGCGAGACGTCCATGTACTGGATGCGCTCGGCGCCGACCAGCACCGATTCGCCCTGCTCGCGCGCCGACACCAGCTCGCCCGTCAAGCGGCCGTCCTTGTCCAGCGCGGCGTTGGCCTGGGCGATGACGTACTTGCCTTCCTCGATGGCCGACAGGTAGTCG
>ERZ778021.2844-NODE-2844-length-14119-cov-3.845279_pt1 | contig 14119 bp, 12 predicted proteins | sample MGYA00375751_ERZ778021 | MGnify/ENA primary metagenome ERZ778021 (study PRJEB29350, sample SAMN05389814) | bioreactor metagenome | isolation source: Thiocyanate stock bioreactor | place: South Africa: University of Cape Town | collected 2013-08-29 ... | reverse complement strand
CAATCCCGATGTGCAAAATCTCATGGTTGACGCGATTGAGGACAAAATAAAAGGCGGAGCCACCACAGTGTTGGTTTATCCGCTGGACGGATTCTGGCTGGATCAAAGCAACGATCCCCAAGACAACGAATTATTTGGGATGCCAGCGAAAGATATGGATCAAATCAGGGCGCGCGGTCACTCGGGCAATCTCTGGAAAGTGTATTTCGCAATAGCGAAAAAGGTCTATGAAAAATATCCCAACGCCAAAATCATTTACTGAGCGTATCAGGATTCGCCCATCAATCAGGGTTACGCGCAGGAGGTGAAAGTGTTTCCTCCCAATATCATCGTCAAGGCGCAACTTTTCGATAAGTCCCGATTCGACTCGCTGCAGGGTCTGCAATTCCCCGGCGGCATTGCTAATTTATCCGAATCTTTCACCGGTTATAGCTACATGGGGAAATTCGCGCCGGAGCGGACGCCAGACTACGCGGCCATGGTCACCAAAGGCTGGGTGGACAATCATGTCGTGATGAGCACGCCCGACGGCCCGATGGGATACTGCCCGGGAATTCAGGCTCCCACCTATTATATTTACGGCCGCATGCTCGACGATACAACTGCCGACTGGCACGATCTGTATAGTGAATTTATGAACACCGCATTTGGAAAAGCATCGGCGGCGATGACCAATTTCTACGATTTGCAGGCGCGTCAGATGGCGCTGATGTCCGGCTATTTTGGCGTCGAAGGACCGCTGCTTCAACTGGGACGAAATCGCGTCAATGGAACGGTCAACACCTGGTATTTTTTAAGTGTTTACACGCCGGAATATATCTCGGCAGCCAACGACGCGTTGACGCAGGCCGAACACGCCGCGGACACGCCGGATGTAAAAGCACGATTGCATTTGATTCGTATTCGCTTTGACTATCTTCGCGGTCTTGCAAAGATATTAACACTGCAAAATGCCTGGTCGGTTGATCCCAACTCGGCATCGCTCAATTCCCTTTTGAGCGCGCTGGACGATTGGCACGCCTCGTTAAAATCAATGACTGAGGGAGACGGTAAAAGTACTTTTAAGACACTCAGTGACTGGCCGACAATGTCTCCTTTTCAGGGCGGGGCAACGTATAACTACGCGGCATTGTTGTTCAACACTTATCAGCAAGCCTGGACTTCAACCAGCCTGGCGTGGGATACCGATGCGATTAGGAAGGACAATGTAAACAGCTCGCGCGAGATAAAAGTTCCCGCGGTAACCGCCATTCCAACCATCGATGCAAAAACATGGGACAGCGCTCCCACCGTGAAATTCAGCCGACAAAGCGACGGCATGCCTGTCATTGATACGCCGACAACGCTTCAGGTTCTGCGCGATAATAACAATCTCTACGTTCGGATGGAGATCAATAATCCCAATATCTATGTTCCAGATTTAAGCCCACCCAAAACAGAAAAGGATGTTCTATCTCGGCACTATGTTGATCTTGCTATTCAACCTGCCGCTGGTGGTCCTGTTTATCATTTGGCGGCTAATCCGGCTGACGGAGTTCGTTATGATGCCACCGTTTCACAAACCGGAAAAGAAGATGTCGCCTGGAATGGGAAATGGTCGTTTGACTACAGTGGCGGCAAAGATCACAGCAACGTTTACTGGACGACTTTTAGCGCGCAATGGACAGCGCTGTTCACGATTCCCTTTTCCACTCTGGGTGTCAACGCGCCAGCCGCAGGCGACAGCTGGGGGTTTAACGCCGGACGGCAGAATCCTGTGATGATGTGGAGCGGCAGCGATTCGGTCACTTCGCCGCAATCATTGGGAAAGCTCTTGTTTTAATGCTTATGTTGCGAGACGTTTTTCATTACGCTCGCGACAAAATGAAAACTCATGTTGCGCTATGAAAGTACTTTCACCCGACACGAACTGCCACAGAAAATTTAGCCACGAATGCACGAATGTTTTTGAATGTGGAAGGTGGTGTTGCATAAATGAGAATTGTGTCATTTCGACCGGAGTGAGGAACGAACGGAGTGGAGAAATCTTGCCTTCAATAGGTTTTGACGCAAAACAACAAGATTTCTCGACTTCAAAAATTGTTTAGACAATTTCTTCCGCTCGAAATGACACCAAAGTGAATTTATGCAACAACACAGATGTGAAAAGTAAGCATTAGTGCATTCGTGGCGAAGAAACATCTTAAGTCAAAAGTACTTATCGCCCCGATCTTTAACCGATATCCTTCAGGAGAATCGTTCACATTATGAATTACGAATCAACGTTAGGCGTTTGCGTCTTTCCCAAAACAATACGCAATCAGCCTGACTGCAGCAGCCATCGCCAGTATATATTTGAGATATTGGAACATGCAGGATTAACCTTTTCGCACATCCAACCCGAGACGCTCGCTGAATCTTTGCGCCAATTACAATTGCTCGTTACCGTAGGCGACGCTCAACTGGACGAAGACGCCGCGCAGGCGATGCGAGACTGGGTGCAGCGCGGCGGAGCCTGGCTTTCGCTGGGCAGCGTTTGTAATCTCGGCGATGTGCATGGCGTGGATTATGTGTCTTCCGCCGGATATTGCGACAAGTCTTTTGCCTACCAACATAGCACCTTGGGAGAAGGATATTTGCGTCGATCCCAGCCGCATCCCGTGCTGGATTCTCGTAATATTCATTTGCATTATTACAACGGCATCATTGTAAAAGTACGTTCGGCGCAGGCGCAAATTCTGGCTTCAACATTAGACGCGCATGGCCGGGAAAGTGATTTTCCCGCTTTGGTGGAAAGTACTTTTGGTGAAGGCCGCACCTTGTTTCTCGCGCCGGACGCCGTCGGTGCCGTGGTGCGGATTAGTCATGGAACGGCTGTAACCGCTGACGGCATTTCGGCTCCGGACGGTTCTGCGCCGCTCAATGATAACATGCTCAAATGCGATGATGGACAGGTTTTGGACTGGCATTTTGATCGAACCGAAGTTCCTGGCGTTCCCGGCGTGAAAGGTTTTTTTGAACCGGTTGCAGATCAATGGCGCGAAATTATTCTGCGCAGCATTTTCTATCTGGCGGCGAAAGTGGAAATGAATTTGTCTCTGGTGTGGCTTTATCCGCGCAACCTTCCCGCCTTGGCGCATCTTTCACATGACACCGATAGTAATGATCCAGTGTTAGGCGAACGCATGCTGGAGGAAGTTAATAACGCCGAGATTCATACGACATGGTGCGTGATAAAAGAAGCGACCATTGGCTATCCCAAATGGCTGATCGAAAAAATCAAAAACAGCGGACACGAATTGGCAACGCATTATAACGCCGTTAATTTCCCTTGGAGCGAAGAGGAATTTGCGCAGCAATACCGCGAGTTGGCCGAGATTTTTGGTGAAGATCCCGTCAGCAATAAGAGCCATTACACGCGCTGGGAAGGAGGCACGGGATTCTTCGACTGGTGCCGACGGCAAAACATTGAACTGGATCAGACCAAAGGACCTTCCAAACTGGGCGAAGTGGGATTTAATTTTGGCACGGCGCAGCTTTATTTTCCTCTGGCAGATAATGGCGAGATTCACACAGTGCTGGAACAAACTCTTCACACGCAGGATCTGCTAATCACCGCGCCGCCGGAAATTATTCCGTTGCTGTTGCGCGCGGTGCATAGGCATCATGGCGTGCTGCATGCGTTGTTTCATCCGGCGCACATTGCCAAAAATGGCGTTGCCAAATCGCTGCAGAATATGATTCAACAAGCCAAAGATCTGGGACTGGAATGGTTTACTGCCAGACAACTGAATGACTGGGAAAGAGCCCGCCGCAACGTAAATTTGCGCTGCGATCAGGAACACGCCATTGCGCCAAAAGTACTTTTGACTGCTGGCACTCGGTTGGACGACGCGACGATATTGATATTGGGAAATCATGCCGCCGTCGAAATCAATGGCGAGATGTATCCGTCGCAGCTGTGCTGCCGCTGGGGAATGCAATTCTCCGCAGTCACCTTGAATATCGAGATAACGCGTGAAAGAGTGGAAGAAAAGTACTTCTCCTTTACTTAGCCAACGGCGTTTCCCACAGCTCGGTGCCCTGCGTGAAATATAATTTGCCATCGAAGCCAGCTGACAATTCGCCGGGTTCATCCGTTTGGAAAAGTACTTTTATGGCGGGCTGATTTCCATCATCAAATCGCATAATTCGATTTCCCGCGAAAAGCCAGACATTGTTGCCGCGAGCGTCAATTTTATCCACGCCGCGTGGCCGACCAGCTTCCGCTGGCCATGCCAATGACTGGGTAAATGCCATCTGCTGCGGATCGAATAAATGCATGCCGCTTTCGTCGGCCAGCCACACATGACCAGTGCCCGGCGTCACGATCACTTTCGCGCCGCCCGTCTCGTTTAACTGCTTCTGGAAAAGTACTTTTTGCGTCGCAGGATCGAACACCCAGAAGTCGATTGGTCGCGGCGGCACCATGATTCCGCTGTGTTCATTGCTGGTCAGTCCATACACATATTTTGCATCGGCGGCGACTGTGCCGATACTCATGGATTTTGCAAACACTTCATTTGTCCAGCTTCGCGCCGTTCCCGTCTTGAGATCGTATTCGGTGAGCGCGCCTGTATCCAAACCTTTCTTGGCCGACCATCCCGCGTATAATTTTTCGCCTGGCCCCACCACCATTCCGCCGATGGGGCGCATCAACGATCCGTATTCCGGCGAACTATAATTTTGCAGAATTTTGGGATTGACATTATGAATTTGATCCCACGGTTGCGCCGGATCCCACACGCCCAGATCGCCGCCGGAATAGGCAACAAAATAAAATTTGCCGTCGATCCATTTGCCATCATAAACTTCGCCAGCGCTGTTGGCAACCTGGTCCGTGTTCTGTTCCAGATGGCGGGCTGCGTCAAATCGAAATAGCGTCTGACCAAACATCGGGCCGCCCGTGACGCCGCCCGCTGGATCTGCTTCAATGAAATGCATCGCCACGGGAATGGGATGATCCGCGATCGGTTTGAATTGCACTTCTTGCGCCAGCGGCTTCGCTACAAAATACGATTGGCCGCGTTGTCCCAAAACATTTCCGTCGGAATCCATTCCGATAATGCTGCCTCCATTGAGATCAAGATCCCAAATTAACTGTGCCTCTTTTCCTGATTCGCAAAGATACCATTTATTATCCGAAGCGCGCATTATCATTCGTTGCGGCGTGCTGGAATGTAATATCGAAACCCAATGCGTTCCCGCAGGTGGCGCGGGCGAGGCGACCGGAATAAATTTCATGGCGTCCGCATCGAATTGTTGAAGTTGACCACCCAGAGAAACGTAAACGCGCCCGCCCACCTGAACCAAATCGCCAGAATCGCCTTCCGTCACAATTGTCTGTTGGCCGGTTTTGAGATTATATGCGACTTCGCCGATCGTTCCGTAATGAACCGTACAAAGTAAAAATCCACGATCATCAACGGCTACATTGCGCAAATATAAATTTCCTTTGGGGCCGATATATCCCAGATCAGCAACTGCTTTCGTTTGTGGATTGTAGCTGTAAGCGTGGCAGGTGGGATAGGAGCCGAAGTAAATTGTTCCGTCGTCGCCCTTAGCAAAACTCCATGCGTAGGTTGATCCGGTGGGTTTTGTGAGCGGCACATTGTCGGTGATTTTATAATGGCCCTCTGCCGTCGAAATAGTAACCAGCGACAGTGGCGACAACGATTCAAATAACAAATTACCCGGCGTTGTTTCGATGATATCCCATCCGCCCGAACCGCTGGGAAAAGGCACGACAGTGGATGTATTATTTTTATAATCCACAAAAATGGCAGAGCCGACAACGCCTGGCGTACTGCTATTAAGAACCAGCACCTGATGATCCATTCCGGGCGGCTGATAAATCAATTTTTTGCCCACCGTATTCACCACGCGGCACGGCGTTGCCACGGGCTTTGCACCATAAGCGCGCGCAGAAGGTGCCTGAACATTTAATTTTTCCATCATCAATTTGCCTTCCTTATCGCTGAGTTTGGTGAGAGAAACATCGGCCACCGAAACTATTCCGTGCGCAATATCTGCTTCAAATTGCGCCATCGTTGACGTTGTATTTTCGGGTAGTTGATAGATAACTGTATACGAAGTCCAGGGCGTTTTTCCGGCGATCTGATTAGGGCCGCTTTGTCCAAGATTCAATATTTGTTTGTAGGATTGATGATTTTGCTGCGACCAAATCTGCACCTGCGCACTGCCTTGTTTGAGGTCAGTGCTCATGCGAAATTGTAATTGATAATAGCCAGCCTGAACAGGAAAATCATTGCGCCCAATATAGCTGACACCTTTTATTTTCTCGGGCGAATTTTCGTCGATCTTCATCGAAAGCATCGGTTTTCCATCCGGCGTTTCGCCAGCTTGATATGTCTTATCAAGATGAGATGAGTTATATAAAATCCAGGACTCATTGAGCTGGGAGAAATCGAGATTCGGAAGTGGAATTTCACCAACGTCTACGGATGGCGCCTGATCCGCTTGCCCGGTTGTCACACATCCAAGAATCAATAGACACAAAAGTACTTTTATCATATAACAAACCTTCCAATCAGGTACATCGCTGACAATATTTTACCTTAGGGAAAAGCCTCTCATAAACGAATATTTTGACTGTTTGCCGGTTATTTTAACCTAATATATTCTTGAGACAGTGTGCAGCCGAAGTGTCAGAAGGAGTTGTTTTATTAACGCCTGTTACGCGATGAAAGTACTTTTATCTCCTACAAAGCCGCTGCGCAGTGTTTTAGCCACAAATGCACGAATGTTATCAGATGTGGAATATAATTATTTGTGCATTCGTGGCGATTAAATACATCTACTGAAGATGTTAATCAAAATCCGCAGGCTCAGGAACTTTAAAAGAAAACTCTTCGGAGGGCACACTTTTGTGTGTATCGCGGGATAGAATGCGGAACGTGCGCGGCCCCGGCGCAACGCGGACGCGCTGGAATAGGGGTGCATAACTTTGCACGATTGGATCTTCCAATCGTTCATCACGCAGAAAGCGAATTTCATGCAACCAATAGGCCATCGCACCAGCGGCTTCACGGAAAGCGAACGTTGTCAAAACCTGCTTTTTGGGGCGTGAAAAAGTAATCAGCAAACTGCTAATTTTAATTGGTTGCACTTCACCCGATTGCGTTGGATCTGGAAAGCCCAACGCCACCAAATGCTGCGCCGCTTCGGCTTTTCCGGAACTTTGAAAGATGGTTTCGTGCAGTTGTTGAAGTGTGGTTTGCGCGGCGATAAAAGTACTTTCCAAAGACTTGGAAGAACCTTCCTCAACTGCCGTCAATAAGGCTTCGCGCCGTTTCTGTAACTCGTCGAGAATCCCATTCGGTAGCGCCATCAGCAAAGTGCTGTGGCGTTTGAGTGCACCGAGCACTTCGCTCAATCGTACCAATGCGGTGCCTGCTGTAACGGGGCGGATTAAGGGTTCATCTGTCATTTTCGTCCCCTTAGTATGCCTTATGATATTGATTCTTACAAACACCGCCAACCAATATCGCGGCGGAAATAACCACCTTCGAAATTGATTTGTTCCACACCGCGGTAGCAGCGTTTGCGCGCATCGACAAATCCATCGCCCAACGCCGTGACGCCCAAAACGCGTCCGCCGTTTGTCACTATTTCGTTGTTTTGAATTTTTGTTCCGGCGTGGAAAACAATTGCCCCAGTTTCGGTCGCTAATTCCAATCCGGAAATAACATCACCTTTGCGATAATCTGCCGGATAGCCGCAAGAAGACAGAATCACGCAGACGGCAGATTGCTGCGTCCATTCGCAATCCACTTCTTGCAAGTTCGGCATGTCCGGAAAAGTACTTTTGTCGGCGCATGCCATCAGCAGCGGTAGTAAATCACTTTCGAGTCGCGGCAAAATTACCTGTGTTTCTGGATCGCCAAAACGGCAATTATATTCCAACACTTTGGGACCGTCCGCTGTCAGCATTAATCCGGCATACAACGCGCCGCGATAAGTGATTCCTTCTTTTCGCAAACCTTCCAAGGTCGGTTTTAGAATTTTTTCTATCGCTTCATGAAGAATGTGATCCGTAAAAACCGGCACCGGCGAATAACATCCCATGCCGCCGGTATTGGCTCCTGTGTCGGCTTCGCCAATGCGCTTGTGATCTTGGGCAGGAACCATCGGAACAATTATTTCGCCATCGGTTAATGCGATCAATGAAACTTCTTCACCCACTAAACATTCTTCGAGAAGGATGTGCGCATCCGCATGGCCTTGCTCTTCAAATTGCGCGAGCGCTTGCAACGCCTCTTTTGTTCCCGAAGCCACGACGACACCTTTGCCAGCGGCAAGTCCATCCATCTTAACTACGATGGGAATATCGACCGCACTTTGCAGAAAGGTTTTTGCATCTGCGGTGTTTTTAAAACTGTTCGATGTAGCGGTCGGGATATTATATTTCTGCAAAATGTCCTTGCAGAAAATCTTGGATGCTTCCAATTGCGCCGCCGCGCCGCCGGGACCAAACGCGGGGATTCCCACAGCCGCCAGATCATCCACGACGCCATTGGAAAGCGGCACTTCGGGGCCGACGACCACAAAGTCCGCCTGCACTTGTTGCGACACTTCTACAGGATCGCCGTCGATGCATTGGGCGATTTCCGCGATGCCAGCATTTCCTGGCGAACAAAATAATTCGCTGACCAAGGGACTCTGTTTTAATTTCCAACACAACGCATGTTCACGTCCGCCGCCGCCAATGACTAATATCTTCATAAAATAAATTCCAAATCGTGGAAGCGGCATCTTGCCGCTTTTATATTCAAGCGGCGAGACGCCGCTTCTACGTTTTTACATCAACAATCCTTCCGCATTCTGCCAATATATTTTATCAGCAACATCCTGCGGCAAATCCAACGATTTCAAAAACCGCAACAAATCATCGCCAAATTGATCGCGCCCAAAATGCAGCCGATCCGCATAACGGAGCAGAAACTGTTTAGCATGAACCGCATCACGCTGCAAAGCAGTTAATCCTGAACCTGCCGAAAGGTCGGCGCGCAGATTGGGATTATTGTCAAACAGATCATACAATTTGCCGCGCCCGCAAATCGGTCCTATAGGATATGAGTCGGGACTATCATCCGCATCGCCGCTGATTTCGCGCCAGAACGCCGGCGCGTGACCCACGAACGTCGTTTCTGGACAGGCCTTCAAAGCGCGTTCTAATCGCTTCACAGAGCCGCCCAGGAACTTGGGCTGAAAAGTACTTTTGCCGTCAATCTTTAAATAATCAATATCGATATGCAGCACAACAGGTAATTTCAATTCACCCGCTGTATGAAATACTTCGAGGCAACGTGGATCATCGAACGGCAATCGATGTCCCCATTCACCGCAGATTTTAATGCCGTACATCGCATGCGCCGCGCGGAGCAATGCCGGCGCATCGCCGATAGCCGGATGCGGCGAATAACCCAAAATAAATCGGTCAGGATACTTGCGATACGCCTCCAATTGCCGCTCGAATGAGGTGCCGCCATGCGTGCCATCAGCGCGCAATCCCAGCGGCGTAAAGGTGATGTGATTGCCCGGCGCATCTTCATAAGGCGCAATTTCCCAGGAGAGAAGCCAGGTGCGCTCAATCCCGAGCTGATCCATTTCATCTACAAGCCAATCCACGTCGCGGCCAATATAGCCGACGTGATTGTGCGCGTCAATAATTTTTGCGGGAGTTGCCATTAAGATGTTTATTCTAACGTATTAAAATATCGGTAGAAACAAAAGTACTTTTAAAGCCTTTCTCAAGTTTTCGATTGCTTTCGCCTTGAGGAGGAGCGCTGAAAACTGTTTTCGGCAACCTTTTCCGCCAACCAGATTTTCATCAAGGATTGATAGGGAACGTCCCGCGCATTTGCCGCAGCTTTCAGTTCATCTAACAACGATTGAGGCAACCGCAATGAGATGTGCGAAGATGACGCTTTCAGGTTGGGGAACACAACCTTTCGCGCATTTTCCCAATCCAGATAATCAGCGGAATCGTGTGTCGCCCAAAATTCGCGCTCTTCATCTTCATTTTTGAAATGGGGAATCGGCGGACGTTTTTTATTGGTGACTCTCATAGATGTGTTGCTCCTTGCTGGTCATATCCCGCGCGGAAATGATGCGAATCAGCGTGTTGTTTTCGCGCAGTGTAAACGATACGAAGAGAAGCCTGCCTCCAGAAGTAAAGCCCAGTGCAGCCCAACGGTTTTCCTGACGGCTATGGCCTTCATCTTCGACGATGATTAATGGGTGATTCATGAATACTTGTTCGGCCTCCGAAGGCAAGACATCATGTTTCTCGATAATCTTGGCACTATTTGCCTGATTCCAGTCAAAGCCAGTGATCAACTCAAAATTAACCATCGCAAAAAGTATATAACAGAAACATACATCGTCACAAATAAATAAGAAGGATTTTTAAATTATTTCACCGCGCCAAACGCCGCGAAGGCGCTGTTTTTGTGCAGAACGTCTACCGTCTCAAAACCCGCTTCACGCAACAAATCCAACTGAAACATCAGCGGACGTTGCGTGTCTTCTTTGTCGATGTAGCTGAAAACGTGATCGCGGTATTCGGCATCTTCGAAGTTGGTCAGATATTCTCCGTAGCGATTCCACATCATGGTTTGAATGGCGGGAATGGAACTGTCTACCAAATCGAAAATCCACACGCTGCCGCCGGGGAGCAGAATGTCGTAGAATTTTTTAAACACAGCGCGCCATTCTTCTTCGCCGCGCAAATGATGCAAGACGGACGCCGCCACGATGACATCAAAAGTACTTTTCTCCCATTGCAACTCACGAATGTCGCCTTGCAAGGTAATGACTTCACCAGAAGTCGCTGCCGCGACGCGTTCTCGGGCGCGCTTCAACATCGGCAAAGAAAGATCGACCAATGTGGCGTTCAGATCCGGCAAACTTTGCAGCAACCGCAACACATAATTGCCCGCGCCGCAGCCCACATCCAGCACGTGCTTTGCGTTCGGCGTGGCAGCAGCGGCGGCTTGTGCCACTAATTCTAAACATAACGGCGAATCGATAGCAGCGCTTTGGCCGGTTTCGAGATTGGAAAAACGTTCCACGTCAGCATCAAACCGCTGGCGAATCTCGTCGACTGTGGATTTTTGTTTCATGGATAAATTATTTTATAGAAATCGTGGAAGCAACGTCTCGCCGCTTCCACTATATTCCAAAAACATCCAAATCAGCAATACCGACAAAGCGCTCAGCGCTGCCTGTTACTAATGGAATTTCATGCGCAATCGCCGTCGCCGCAGTCAGTGCGTCCAGCGGTTGCATTCCTGTTTCGGCAGCATGTTTCACCATCAATTCCACGGCGCGTGAAGACGCCATCGGGCCAAGCGATAATACTGCGAACGGCTGCACAAAACGGCGCACGCGTTGCGCTTCGCTAGCGTTTTTGCAGAGGCTTAATAGTTGCAGATATCCCACAGTAGCCAGACGCACTTCGACGTTTGGCTGCTTGTAAAAATCCACTGTTTCTGCGTCGCCGCACGCTAAGGCAATATTGATATCATGATGCACTACAACCGGACTTCCGGTTGGCAATGTTTTCACGGAAGGCGCTTCAAAAGTACTTTCGCTCAAGAGCTCCACGCCGCGATTGCTCCAAATTCCTTGAATTGCTGATGCACCTGGCGGGATTTCTTCATCGCGTAAATGTAGGTCTGTGGCCAGAACGGCGTGACCTGTTTCCGCTTTACGCCAGGCAATCGGATCAGGCCGCGCGTTAGCATTTGCCATCGGCAACGTACTTTTGCGCTGTTGATCTATTTCTACGCCCAGCGCTTTTGCTAAACGCTCGCGCTGATCTTGCGGCAGTTGCACGGCTATCGACATTGCTTCTTCAAATAATGACATAGGAAATTCCTGTAGTTGAGTGCCTCATACTTGACTGCGGGCGGTAAAAGTACTTTGGCTCAAGTTAATATTTGTGCGATTGATTTTGAAGAACCGCGCGCGTAAGCAAGCGGAGTTTTCCGAAAGCCTAACAAATGTTTCCGCTTGCTTACGCGCGCGGTTCTTCCATGACAACGAGTGTTACGAATTTGCACAAAGGCTGAACATGAGCCAAAGTACTTTTACTCTCACTGCTAAATGCGCAGTTTTACGTTTTGTGAAGTTGTGGTTCCTTCATTCATCTTGCCGCGTCGATATCCTTCCATGTCCATTAACACTTTTTTATATCCCAGCTCATTTAACTTGCTCACCAAACCTTCGCGCAACGTGAAGAATTTTTCCATGTCGGCGGGCGGCACTTCGATTCGCGCCACGGGAAAAGTGTTTTCGATGTAATGCCGAACGCGCACTTCGCGAATGCCATGTTGATGAATCCAGTATTCCGCAGCGCCAATCATTTGAAGTGCCTGCGGCGTCACCGGAGTTCCATACGGCAAACGCGACGACAGACACGGAACGGCGGGTTTATCCCAGGAAGGCAGATTATAGCGACGCGACAACTGACGGATTTCTTCCTTATTCAATCCCGCTTGGCGCAATGGCGAAAGTACTTTTCGTTCTGCGCCAGCCTTGGCACCGGGACGCCATTCGTCCATGTCATCGGTGTTGGTGCCGTCGCAAACTGCAACCTCGCCCGCTTCTTGCGCGATGGCGTTTAGCACATCATATAATTCGCTCTTGCAAAAATAGCAGCGGTTGATGGGATTGGACGTGTAGTTGATATCGTCCATTTCGTTGGTGGGCACTTCACGCAGGTTGGCGCCGATGCGTTTTGCCAGAAGAAGCGCTTCCTCGCGTTCTTCCGCGGCCAGCGATGGCGAAATGCCGATGATGGCCTGTGCATTCTCGCCCAGTTCATCATGGGCGATTTGTAATAAGAAAGTGGAATCCACGCCACCGGAATAGGCCACGATCACCTGACCCAATTCGCGCAAATGGACGCGCAGCGATTCCAGCTTGTCGTTAATTTCAGTTGGCATGAGTAAAGGTAAGAGTACTTTTGGAGTGCGGGAGCTGGCTCCCGCTTTGTTTGGTATTGTGCGAGTTTATACAATTTGAGCGCTCATAGCGGGAGCAAGCTCTCGCACTCCAAAGATATTTGCCGTAGAGCTCAATTCGCAGTAAATTCCCTAACACGCAGAACACGCAAAAACAAATCAATTTCTGCCTTTGGAGAATACATCATTATGGCCTCAACATGGAATTTAAGCGCCTTTGCTGACGAAGCTGGCAGCACAATTGAAGAACAAATCGCCGCGCTGCAACGCGCTGGATTGAATAGAATCGACGTGCGCGGATTGGGAGAATATAACGTTTCCAATCTGCCAGTGGAATTGGCAAAAGACGCTGCACAAAAACTGAACGCCGCTGGCATTTCAGTTGGCATGCTGGGTTCGCCGCTGGGCAAAATCGACATCGACGATGATTTTCAAAGCGAGCTCGATGGCTTGCGTCACATTGCTCAATTAGCGCCAATTTTCGATTGCAATGCTGTCCGCGTCTTTTCCTATTACAACAAAAATGAGCGTCCCAAAGAAGAGTGGCAAGCGGAAAGTCTCAAGCGGCTGGGCGCATTAAAAGATGAAGCGAAGAAGCTGGGTTTGGTGTTGTATCATGAAAATGAGCGCCACATTTTTGGCGATAGATGCGCGGAAGTGCTGACTCTGCTCAACGCATTGCGCGATGGCGAAACCTTCCGTTCCATTTTCGATTTCGATAATTACAACCAAAGCGGCGATGACGTGTGGCAAAACTGGCAGCAGTTAAAAGATGTTACCGACGCATTTCATCTCAAAGACAGCACCAAAGAATGCCAGCACGTGCCGATTGGACAAGGCGCTGGCTACGCGAAAGAAATTCTCAGCGATGCCGCCAAAAGTGGCTGGAATGGACCTCTCTCCTTGGAGCCGCATCTGGCGCATTCCGATGCCGTGATGGCGACTGGTCCCAGCGGCGAAGCAAATCAGGAATTTAAAGACATGAGCGCGGCAGATTGTTTCCAAGTGGCGACAGAAGTGGCGAAGAAATTGTTGAGCGATATTGGCGCGAGCTAAATTGTGTGGGGCACGCCCGAGGCGTGCACCGACAAAAGTACTTTGGCGCAGAA
>ERZ778021.2841-NODE-2841-length-14125-cov-5.300142_pt1 | contig 14125 bp, 13 predicted proteins | sample MGYA00375751_ERZ778021 | MGnify/ENA primary metagenome ERZ778021 (study PRJEB29350, sample SAMN05389814) | bioreactor metagenome | isolation source: Thiocyanate stock bioreactor | place: South Africa: University of Cape Town | collected 2013-08-29 ... | reverse complement strand
CCCTACACGACGCTCTTCCGATCTGCTACGTCTACGACGAGGCCGAGGGCCACCCGCGCGAGGGCTTCCCGGCGGGGACGCCGTGGGTCGAGGTGCCCGACGACTGGGCCTGCCCCGACTGCGGCGTGCGCGACAAGGTCGACTTCAAGCCGGCCGAGGACGCCGCCTGACCGCCGGCACTGCGACGATACGGGGGATGGCCAGCCGCACCCCGTACCCCGAGGCAGCCCGCGAGCTGCTGCGGCAGACCCTTTTCGACGCCGCCCGGCACCACCTCGAAACCCGGCCCTGGTCGGAGGTGACGATGGGCGACATCGCCGCCACCGCCGGGGTCAGCCGGCAGACGCTCTACAAGGAGTTCGGCAACAAAAGCGAGTTCGCGGTCAACCTGACGATCCACGAGGGCGAGCGCTTCCTCGGCGCGGTCGAGGAGGCCGTGCGCGCCCACACCGACAACCCGCGCGACGCGATCCGCGCGGCGCTCGAGCTCTTCCTCCGCACCGCCGCCGAAGACCCGCTGATCCGCGTCGTCGTCACCGACGACGGCTCCGGCGGCATGCTCCCCTTCGTCACCACGCAGGGGATGCCAGTGACGACCTGGGCGACGGCGCGCCTCTCGGCGGTGATCGAGGAGGGCTGGCCGCAGGCGCCCAAGCACGAGGTGAAGCTGCTCGCCGAGGCGCTCGTCCGCCTCGCGATCTCCTACATCACCAACCCCTCCGAAACCCCCGACTCGACCGCCGCCTCGGTGGCCGAGCTGCTCGGGCCCTTCATCGATCGCGCCCTCGGCGCGGCGTGATCGTCATCCTCGCCGACACCCACATGCCCAAGGGCGGCAGGCGCCTGCCGGAGCGTGCCGTCAAGTTGCTCCGCGAAGCGGAGGTGACGTTCCACGCCGGGGACTTCTTCACCGCCGAGATCCTGCGCGAGGTCAAGGCGCTCTCCCGCGGCCCGGTCCACGCGGTGCGCGGCAACGTCGACGACGCGGCGCTGCGCCGGCTGCTGCCGGAGACGCTCGAAGTCGAGCTCCGCGGCGCCCGGATCGCGATGATCCACGACGCCGGCCCGGCGAAGGGGAGGCTGGGACGGATGCGCGCCCGCTTCCCCGAGGCCGACGCGGTCGTCTTCGGCCACAGCCACCTGCCGCTGCAGGAGGAGAAGGACGGCTTCCAGATCTTCAATCCCGGCAGCCCGACCGAGCGCCGTCGCGCCGAGCACCACTCGATCGGCCGGCTGAAGATCGTCGGCGGCCACCCGATCTTCAGGCACCTCTGGCTCGACGACTGAGGGTCCTTTTGTCGCCCTGTGGGCGACAAAAGGACCAGGGTCAGTCGTCGGCGGGGGCGACCAGTTCGTTCTGGTAGGCGTAGGCGACCGCCTGGGCGCGGTCGCGGGCGCCGATCTTGGCGAAGAGGTGGTTCACGTGGCTCTTCACGGTCGCGCCGCTGACCACCAGGCGGTCGGCGATCTCGCCGTTGGAGAGGCCCGCGGCGATCAGCTCCAGCACCTCGGCCTCGCGCGGGGTGAGGCCGTCGGGGAGCTCGTCGCAGTCCGGCTCGGCCGGCGTCTCGCCGCGCTGCACGGCGGCGATCAGCTGGCGCTGCACGGCCGGGTCGATCGCCGCCTCGCCCGCCGCCACCCGTTCGACCGCGGCGCGGATCTGCTCGGCGCCCGCGTCCTTGGTCAGGTAGCCGCGCGCGCCCGCCTGCAGGGCGGCGACCACGGTCTCGTCGTCGGCGTAGGTGGTGAGCGCGACGACGCCGACGCCGGGGTGCGTCTCGGCCAGCCGCCGGGTCGCCTCGATCCCGTCCAGCCGCGGCATCCGCAGGTCCATCAGGACGACGTCGGGGCGCTCGGCGGCAACCATCGCCAGCGCCTCCTCGCCGTCGGCGGCGGCGCCGACCGGCTCGATCCCGTCGATCAGTCCCAACATCAAGGTGAGGCCCTCGCGAACGACCCGCTGGTCGTCGGCGACGATGACGCGAAGCGTCACGCGGGCACCCAGAGCTCGACCCGGAAGCCATCCTCGGTCGGCCCGGCGAGCAGTCGCCCGCCGATCAACTCGGCCCGCTCGCGCATCCCGCTGACCCCGTAGCCGGAGCCCGCCGCGGCGAGCGCCGCCGGCTGCGGCACCCGCGGCTCGGCCCCATCGCCGCTGGAGTCGGCGACGATCAGCTGCACGCCGTCGGGGTCGTAGTCGAGCCGGATCTCGACCCGCTCGGCCTCCTCGGCGTGCTTGCGCACGTTCGTCAGGGCCTCCTGGGCGGTGCGGAAGACCGCCAGCGCCGCTTCCGAGGGCAGGCGCCGCGGCTTGCCGCCGACCTCCATCGTGCACTCGATCCCGTGGGCGCGGATTTCCTCGACCAGGTCCTCGATCTTGTCCGGCCCGGGGACCGAGTCGCCGCGCAGAGCCTTGATCGCGGCGCGCGCCTCGTCCAGGCCCGCCGCCGCGTGCCGGTGGGCACGGCCGATCGCGGCGATCACGTCGGAGTCGGCGTCGCGATCGAGGGCCAGGAGGCGCGCCCCCTCGAGCTCCACCGAGAGCGCCGAGAGCGAGTGGGCGAGCACGTCGTGGAGCTCGCGGGCGATCCGGCTGCGCTCGTCCAGCGCCGCCGCCTCGTTGCGCGCCAGCCGCGTCCGCTCCTCCTCCTCGAGCAGGTCGCGTGCCTGGATCTGGCGCTCCTCGCTCAGCCGCAGCAGGTGGCCGATCACGAACATGAAGACGTAGGCGAGGCTGGTCCAGGCGAGGACGAGCAGCCGATCCTGACCGCCGATCAGGATCATGATGTCGACGATCGCGATGATCGGGACGATCGCCGCGATCGCCAGCCGCTTCGGCAGCCGGATCACCGCCGAGGCGACCGCCGCGTAGGTGCCGAGCACCGCGGTCCCGGCCGGCTGCACGGTCATCAGCGCGATCGAGGCGAGGCCGAGCAGCAGCACGTAGACGAAGACGGCGCGGTCGTCCTGGGGATCGAGCCAGACCTCGATCACGATCAGCCCTGCGATCGTGGCGCCGCCGAGCAGCGTCACCAGGCCCTCGCCGTGGAGCGCCGGGGCGGGGGTGCCGATCAGCCCGGAGATCAGGATCAGAGTCAGCGAGACCAGCGGCCAGACCCGGGTCCGCAGCGGCGGGCGGCAGTCCTCGTCGCGTCCGACCGCGCGTTCGCGCAGCATCATGATCCCGTGCGGACGGTCCGGTTGGTCGTCGGGCCGGAAGATCTGCATACCCACAGGTTAGGAGTCTGCCCACGGCTTGTCATGGGCGCCCGGGTTGAGCGTCCAGGGGACGCCTCCACCCACGGGTTGAGAGCCGATTTCGGCGCCCGAGCCGATGCGGGGCGCCGCCTCCAAGCGTAGCTTCCCCGACCATGGACATGGCGATAAAAGTCAGCGGGCTGCGGCGGTCATTCGGCGAGGTCGAGGCCGTCGCGGGGGTCGACCTGGAGGTCGGCCACGGAGAGATATTCGCCTTCCTCGGTCCCAACGGGGCGGGGAAGACGACGACGATCGAGATTCTCGAGGGATTCGGGGAGCGCGACGCGGGGGAGGTCGAGGTGCTGGGCGTCGACCCGGCGCAGGCGACCTCCGACTGGCGCCAGCGGGTCGGGATCGTGATGCAGGAGTCCCCCGGCGAGCAGGAGTTGACCGTGCGCGAGGTGATGGAACTGTACGCCGGTCTATATAAGGCGCCGCGCGGGGTCGACGAGACGCTGGCCCAGGTCGGGCTCGACGCGGAGGCGGCGGCGAAGATCGCGGCGACGCTCTCCGGCGGCCAGCGGCGGCGGCTCGACGTCGCCCTGGCGCTGGTCGGCGACCCGGAGCTGATCTTCCTCGACGAGCCGACCACCGGCTTCGACCCGGCGGCGCGCCGCGATGCCTGGAAGATGCTCGACGGCCTGCGCGAGCTGGGCAAGACGATCTTCCTCACCACCCACTACATGGAGGAGGCGGAGCGGCTTGCCGACCGGATCGCGGTGATCGCGGGCGGCCGGATCATCGACGAGGGGACGCCGGCGACGATCGGCCACCGCGACCTCGCCGCCTCGGAGATCATCTTCGCGCTGCCCGCCGGCATCGGCGAGGGCGACCTGCCCGAGGACCTCCTCGCGCTCGCCCAGCCCGCCCGCCGCGACGGCCGGATCGAACTGCACAGCGCCGCGCCGCTGGCCGACCTCGGCCGGCTCGGCTCCTGGGCCGACGGCCGCGGGCTCGAGGTCACCGAGCTCGAGGTGCACAGGCCGACCCTGGAGGACGTCTACCTGCGCCTGACCGCGGAAGCGGCGGGCGTCGCCGGCGCCAACGGCAATCCGATCGGCGAGGAGGTCGCCTGATGGACCTGGTCCTGCACGTAACCCGCTTCAACCTGCGCGCCTACCTGCGCAACCGCAAAGCGCGGATGTTCACCATCGTGATCCCGCTGATTCTGCTGGCGCTGCTGGCCGGGGTCTTCCACGGCGGCGAAACGACGGTCAGCGGGGTGACGATCGACTACCGCCAGTTCTTCGTCCCCAGCGTGATCGTCTTCTCGCTCACCCTGACCACGCTGGCGATGCTGGTCGCCACGGTCGTCTCGCAGCGGGAGCTGGGGATCACCAAGCGCCGGCGGGCGACGCCGCTGCCCGCCTGGGCGCTGATCGTCAGCCAGTCGCTGACCGTGGTGGCGATGGCGATCGCCACCGTGATCCTGCTGCTCCTGGTCGGGGCGATCGCCTTCGGCGTCCACTTCCCGGCGCGCGGCGTGCCGAGCCTGGTGCTCGGGGTGCTCGGCGGCGCCGCCGCGTTCTGCGGCCTCGGCTACGCGCTCAGCACCTTCGCCGACTCGGCCGACTCGGCCCAGCCGATGATCCAGCTGGTCACCTTCCCGCTCTTCTTCATCTCCGGGATCTGGATCCCGCTCTCCCAGCTGCCCGACTGGCTGCAGGTGATCGCGAAGGTCTTCCCGGTCGAGCACGTCGCCGACCTCGTCCACCGCGCCTACGTCGGCGTCGTCCCGACCGGCCCGGTGGTGCTCGACGTCGCGATCCTCATCGCCTGGGCCGGGCTGGGGGCGGCGGTGGCGGCAAAGCGCTTCGTCTGGCTGCCGCCGCGGAAAGGCTGACCTGACGTTCGGACGCGCTGAGTGAGTTGAGCACACCATGGTGTGCTCAACTCATGCAGGTCGACCTTTCGGGAACTCCCCGTTGACGTAGAAGCACGCCGATCCCGCTTGGGCGGGGCGGGACGCGCTAGTCGCGCTTGGTCTGGACCTGGCAGCTGGCGCGGTGGCCGCTGTGGAAGTAGCACTGGTCGTTGACCCAGTGCACGGAGAAGTGGAGGCCCGCCAGGACGACGTTGTGGCGGATCGCGTAGAAGACGGTGGTCGTGCCGAAATAATCGTTCGGCCCCTGGTACCAGGTGACGCCGCACTTGAGGCGTGACTTCGACTTGCGGTCGCAGTTGATCTGCGGTTCCTGGGCGTGGATGAATTTCGGCCCGAACGCTTCTTCGAGCCCGTAGGCGCTGATTTCCTCCGCTCGTTCGCGGGTCAGCGTCGGGAGGTGGGCCTTGGGGATGACCACCTTCGGCGCCGGCGCCCCCAGTTCCACTGCGTTGATCCAGCTCTGCACCCAGGTCGAGATCTGGTCGACGCGGGTGAAGACCGCCGGGCTGGCCGGGTTGCAGCTGCCGTCGCCGAGGCTGACGACGCCGACCTCGACCGCCGAGCCGTCGGGGCGGGTGGCCATCGCCGGGCCGCCCGAGTCGCCGTGGCAGGCGGTGATCTTGAAGCCGGGGATGTCGAGCGCGCAGACCTGGCGGCTCGGGTCGAAGAAGGGGTAGAAGCGGCGCGTGCCCTTCTTGCAGCGGGCCGCTTCCTCGACCGGCACCGTCGCCGCCTGCAGTTGGTTCGGGGTGTGGCCGGTGCTGCGGTCGTCGATGCCCCAGCCGGCGATCGTCAGCGGGTCGCCCGGTTCGTAGAGGGCGGCGTCGGCGGTGGTCGCCAGCGGGATCGGCGGCGCGGCGACCGGGGCGGCGAGGATCAGCAGCCCGGCGTCGCCCTGCAGCTTGGTCGGGTCGAAGTTCGGATAGGCGAGGACCTGGACGACCTGACTGACGTTGGCGTCGGGGATCTTGGTCAGGTTGGAGACGCCGGTGGCGACGGCGATCTCACCCGGTTCGACGATCGAGCTCGATTCGATGTCCTCGACGCAGTGGCCGGCGGTGAGGACCACCCGCGGGGCGACCACGGTCCCGGTGCAGGCGTAGCCGGAGGTCGCCTGGACGCCTTCGATGTAGGCCAGCGAGGGGTACTGAGCGATCGTCGCGTTGTGGCCGCCGATCACCGAGGCGGTCGCCTTCGGGTTGGCGGCGGGCGCGCCTGCCTGGGCCGTCGCCGCGACCACCAGCGAGGCCGTCAGCGCGAGCGCGATGAGCAGAGTCGCGGTGCGGCGGGCACCGTGCCGGGCGGCGATCACCCCGCCATCGTAGAGATGACGGCCGGACGACGGCGGAATTTCCCCGTTTCTGGGCACCGGCGTTCGGGCGTTTGTCCGTGATGGCGTCGAGGAAGACCTGCACGTGGAGCTCGCGGCGCGAGCTCAGACCCGACTCGGCACCTCGGCCTGCGGCGGGGTGGTCGCCTGCTCGGCGCGATCGAGGCCGGAGGCGACCCGGTTGCCGATCTCCTGGTCGACGTTCGCCCAGTAGGCGACGACCCGATCCTGCGTCTCCTCGGTGACCTCGGCGCTGGCGTGGCCGACGATGTTTTCGACCAGCGCGCTCCGTTGGTCGTCGTCCATCACCTCGCGGACCAGCGTCCCGGCCTGCCCGAAGTCGTCGTCGTCGCGGTGCTTCGGGTTTTCGTAGCGGCGGAGCTCGCCGCCCTCGACCTCCCAGCCGAGATCGGCGCCGTGCTCGCCGTCGGCCACCGGCCCGCCCTTCGAGTTCGGGGCGTAGACCGGCTGGTCGCCGGAGTGGATGTAGGTCATCGGCCCGTCGAAGTTGTAGGAGTGGACCTCGACCTTGGGCGAGTTGATCGGCAGCTGCTCGTAGTTCGGGCCGATCCGGTGCAGGTGGGTGTCGTGGTAGCTGAAGATCCGGCCCATCAGCATCTTGTCGGGGCTGAGGCCGATCCCCGGCACCAGGTTCGAGGGCGAGAAGCCCGCCTGCTCGACCTCGGCGAAGAAGTTGTCCGGGTTGCGGTCGAGCACCATCCGCCCGACGTCGATCGCCGGGTAGTCGGAGTGGGGCCAGACCTTGGTCAGGTCGAAGGGGTTGAAGCGGTAGTCGAGGGCGTCGGCGAACGGCATCACCTGGACCTCGAGCTTCCATTCGGGCGCGTCGCCGCCGTCGATTGCCTTGCGCAGGTCGCGGCGGTGGGCGTCGGGATCCTGCGAGGCCATCTCGACCGCTTCGTCTTCGGTGTAGTTCTCGATCCCCTGGACGGTCTTGAAGTGGTACTTGATCCAGAACTTCTCGCCGCCGGCGTTCTGCCAGGAGAAGGTATGGGAGCCGAAGCCGTTCATGTGCCGGTAGGTGCGCGGGACGCCGCGGTCCGACATCAGGATCGTCACCTGGTGCGCGCTCTCCGGGGAGAGCGTCCAGAAGTCCCACTGCATCTCGTTCGACCGCATCCCGGTGTCGGGCAGGCGCTTCTGCGAGTGGATGAAGTCCTGAAACTTCGAGGCGTCGCGGACGAAGAACACCGGCGTGTTGTTGCCGACCAGATCGTAGTTGCCCTGCTCGGTGTAGAACTTGATCGCGAACCCGCGCGGGTCGCGGGCCGTGTCCGGTGAGCCCTGCTCGCCGGCGACGGTCGAGAACCTGGCGAAGAGCGGCGTCCGCTTCCCCGGCTGGAACAGGTCGGCCTTCGTGTACTGGCTGACGTCCTCGGTCACCTCGAAGAACCCGTGCGCGCCCGAGCCCTTCGCGTGCACCACCCGCTCCGGCACCCGCTCGCGGTTGAAGTGCTGCATCTTCTGCACGACGTAGTGGTCGTGCAGCGCCGTCGGCCCCTGCGGGCCGACCGTCAGCGACCGTTCGTCATTCGTCGCTGGGACCCCCGAGTCGGTGGTCGTCGTCGGTCGTTTCTCCTCGCTTGCCATGCGGGCCTCCTCGAGATCGTTTACTCCTCGGTCCCCGGGTACCCAGTCTGGAGTCACTCCAATTTGATCGGATGTGGTCGATCAGGGTCTCGACGGAGTCCCGGCGCGGTGGGCGGCGAGCTCGACGGTGATCGCCGCACCGACGAACTCGTCGCCGCCGACGCGGGCGACTTCACGCAGAATCTGATCCCGGCCGCGTGTCCTCTGGTGTCGTTGATCTTCTTCAGCCCGACCCGACCGTGTCGACCCCACGGCGCATCACGCCGGTGAGCTCGTCGATCCCTTCGTCGGCCAGTTCGCGATTGGCGGCCTTGCGATCCTCGGCGGCGGCCCTGCGATCCCGCGATGGCCGTCCTGCTCGTACGGCTGTCTCGTGACGGTCACCTCGCCATTTCGAGCCGGCCGGCGGCCGGGGACGGCAGCAGCAACGCCGAGAGGCAGACCATCGCGAAGGCGACTGCCTGCAGGACGAGGCCGAGCGGACTAGGAGAGAGCGGATCGCCGAAGACCAGGATCCCGCCGACGATCTGGACGGCATTGGCGACCAGACCCATCAGTCCGATCGTCTCGATCGCTCCGCCTCCCTGCAGCGCCGCTACCGCCGCGTACTGGGCGAGGGCGCCGCAGGTCAAGGTGGTCACGATCAGCGGCGCGAGCATGGGGGCGCCGCCGCTGCCGCCGAGGAGCGCCTTGATCGCGATCCCGGCGAGGGCGAAGAGGAGCCCTGCGAGGACCGCGCGGAGGATGCCGCGGCGGGCCGCAAAGCGGGTCGAGCGGTGGCCGAGGGCGATCCCGGCGGCGAGCAGGATCAGGCCTCCCTCGAAGCTGGCGATCGCCGCGGTGGAGAAGTTCGAGTCCGCCCCGTGGAACCGCGGCAGCGTCACGACCAGCAGTACCAGCCCGGCGGCGCCGACCGTCAGCGCCAACCATTGCCGGCGCCCGACCGGGTCCCCGAAGAGCCGCTGGGAGAGCACCGCAAGCATCACCGCGCCGCCCGCCAGGACCGCCTGCACGAGGGAGATCGGCGCCATCGAGAGCGCCGCGACGTGGGCCAGCCAGGCGAGGCCCGCGAGCAGCCAGCCGGCGACGAACCAGCGCGACCCGGCCAGGTTGCGGAGGCTCGCGAGCGGGCTGTGGGCGGAGACCGACGGGGTGCCCTGGCAGCCGCGGTGCTTCAGCAGCGAGGCGAGGTTGGTCATCAACGCCACCGCCACCGCCAGGCCGATCCCGATCTCCATCGCGCCCCTCAGCCTCCGCTCGGTGCGGTCGGCTGCTGGGAGCCGACGTCCGCCAGCGCGGCCCGCACGGAGGCGACCTTGCGGGGCGAGGTGCGGCAGGCGTGCGCGATGATCCGGTCGGCCGCCAGCGGCGTCCGGTCGATCTCGAAGCGGATCACGGCCTCACTTCGCAAGAGGAACCGCTCCTGCCGTGAGCATGCGGAGGGAGCGGAGTCCATCGCCGCCTCACCGACCAGTGCGCGGCTGCAGGTCAGGCAGAAGGTCGAGTCGCCGATGCGCGTCCAGGTCGTTGGAAGCCGCGAGGGGGAGCCGTCGAGCCGCCCGACGGAGACCTTGCAGCGCGTGCAGCTCCATCTGACGGCTCCGGCGCCCACGACCTAGGCCGTCGCCTTTGGGCGCCGGCGACGGTTGCGTCGTTGCCGGGCGGGACCGGAAGGCCCCGTCCGGTCCGACCCGCCGAGCCCGTGGGCAAGCCCGAGGCTAGTGCCGATGCGGCGCATCTCGTCTCTCTGCTCGGCGAGCACGAAGCTGATGCCGGTGCCGGTGCGACCGGCCCGGCCCGTCCGCCCCACGCGATGCACATAGGCCTCGCGGTCCTCGGGGGCGTCGTAGTTGATGACCTGGGTGACGTCGGGCACGTCGATTCCGCGGGCGGCGACGTCGGTGGCGACCAGCGTCATCACCCTTCCGCGTTCGAAGCTGGACAGTGCCTGCTCACGCTGGCGCTGAGATTTGTTGCCGTGCATGGCGACGGCGGCGACCTGGTGGTCCCGCAGACGCTTCACCAGTTTGTCGGCACCGCGCTTGGTGCGGACGAAGACGAGCGAGCGCCCCACGCCCTCGGCGGCGAGCTGCTCGACCAGATGGTCCAGCTTCGCCTCCTGCGAATCGACCCGGACGAAGCGGTGCTCGATCGCGGGCACGTCGCGCTCGCGCTCGGTGTGGGTGTGGGAGCGGGCGTTCCGCGTGTAGGAAGAGGCGGCGCGTCCGGCCGCTCCCTCGAGGGTCGCGGAGAAGAAGAGGGTCTGGCGGTCACCCGGGGTGAGGGCGACGATCCGGTCGACGGCGGGGCGGAAGCCCATGTCGAGCATCCGGTCGGCCTCGTCGAGGACGAGCACGCGCACCCGGCCGAGCGAGACGGCGCCGCGTCCGATCAGGTCCTCGAGCCGCCCGGGGGTGGCGACGAGGATGTCGGCGCGCCCGGCGGCCTTGACCTGCGGGCCGAAGCCGACCCCACCGTAGACCGCGGCGATGCGCAGTCGGCGGGCGACCGCGAGCGATGCGAGCTCGTCGACGATCTGGCCGGCAAGCTCACGGGTCGGAGCGAGGACGAGGGCTTGGGGCCCCTCCTCGCGCGGCTCGATCAGATCCACCAGCGGGATTCCGAACGCGAGGGTCTTGCCCGAGCCGGTCGGGGACTGGGCCAGGAGGTCGTGGCCCGCGAGCGCGTCGCGGATGACCATCTCCTGGACTGGGAACGGGTGATCGATCGAGCGAGCCGCGAGGGCGTCGACGACCGACCGGGAAGTGCCGAGGTCGGCAAAGGAAGTGATTTTGTTTTCTCCTGCGATTGAACTGCTTGGGAGATCCTGCGGCCCCAAGGCACCAATGGCACACGGAGGAAACGGAACCTCTCGGGCGGCGAGATGGCCAGACCCGACCCACTCACCGTAGCAGCAAGGGCTCCGCAGTCCGGGAGCTCGCGGCTCCTGGGCGCGCTTGCGGGCCTCTGGTCAGAGGAAGATCGGGGCGAAGAAGAGGGACTTGTCTTCCCAGTCCGGGACCGCGCGGTCCATCGCCCGCCAGAGCTCTCTCGGCTCGACGTCCCTGATGACGATCGAGTTGCCGTCGTGTTGTCGGAGCCGGGTCCCCTCGTCCAGCTCCAGCTCTGTGGCGAGGCAGGCGAGAGCGGCGTCGACGGCGACGCGTCCGTCCTCGCTGTCCAGGACGGTCGGAAAGCAGTAGATGTAGGTGACTCGACCAGCCCCGCCGTAGCGAGGCTGGTCGCTTGCCCCGTCGCTCAGAGCGCCTGGACGTTCACCGCTTTGGGCCCTTTGTCGCCGGACTCGGCGTCATAGGAGACCTTCGCGCCCTCGGCGAGCGACTTGAAGCCTTCCCCCGCGATGTCGCTGTGATGGACGAACAGCTCCTTGCCCGCATCGTCGGGGGTGACGAAGCCGTAGCCCTTGTCGTCGTTGAACCACTTCACGGTTCCGGTTGCCATCGTTGATACCTCCGTTTTAAGTGCTGCGAACGCGGAGGATGCCGCTAAGCAAACGCTACGGGCGCGGGCACTGCTTGGTCGGAAAGTCCGACTCGGTCCCTACCGACGCTAGCAGTCGAGGTCCAAGATTCGCCCACACCGTCTCCGCAGGATCCTTCACGGAGAAATGACGATTCCCTTACGTGCCGAGCGACCCTCCCGTCGCGACCACCTTCATCGGTGGCCGCGACCGGGAGACCCTTGGGCTATTGCGCCTGGGCGATGAGCGAGAAGGTCCCGAACGGGTCGCCGACGACGAAGTTGCTCGACGGCGGCGGTTCGGGAGCGGGCTGGTTGAAGACGCTGTCGAGCGTCGTCGCGGCGACCGCCTGGAGCTTCGCTTCGGCTCCGGTGATCGTGATCTGGCGGGTGCCGGGGTTGGCGACCACCGAGTTGGCGGGCAGGGTCAGGTCGACGATCGAGGCCCGCCCGGCGGCGCCGGGGAACGGCGGCGCGGGGAGGATTTCGAGTTCGACCGTGGCGACCTTGGTGCCGAAGTCGACCGCGATGTTCACCAGCTTGAGCTGCGGCGAGAGCGTTTTCGCTTCCTTCGTCACGATCACGCCGCCGCCGGTCTGCAGGGTGCCTGCGGTCCCGTCAGGGGCGAGCGTGCCCCCCACGATCGGGAACTGAAGGGTGGTCGGCGTCGGTGCCGTGGCCGGGGCGATCGGGGCGATGCCGCTCGGCAGTTTCACGCCCTTGGCGGCGAATTTGGCCAGCGTGGCCTGGTTCGGCGTCAGCGTCGCCGCTCCCTGCGCCAGCAGGGTCACCGTACGCGGCTGCGCCGAGCTGTAGAGGTTGCTGATCACCCGGCCCGCATTCAGTCGCCGGGACCCACGCAGCCCGAGTCGGTTGCTGATCCGGCGGGTGGCCTTTTCGGTGAGCACGAGCTGGGTCGACTTGAAGTTGGCGCCGAACCCTTCGCGGGTCAGGATCGGGTTGACGAAGGTCGCCATCTGCATGTGGGCCTTGGCGATCGTCGCGTACACCGAGCCTCTGACGGTGTTGACGGAAATGTTGTAGATCGGCACGCCGCGGTTGCCGAGCGAGAGCTTGAAGCCCCCCTGCGCCTCGAGATGCCCCTCGGCGTCGGTCGGGTCGAGCATGCCGGAGCGGACGGAGAGGCCGACCTTGTTGCCGCTGGTCTGGCCGCCTTGGATGCCGGTGACGGTGATCCCGGCGTTGGACAGCTTGTGCAGGAACCCCTTCTTCATGTGCAGGTCGGTGGCGCCGCTCGCGATCGGGTCGCGGGCCGCCGAGGCGGCCGGGGCGAATGCGAGCAGGACGAGGAGGGCGGCGATTCCCAGGTAGATGGGCGTCCACCGCCATGCCCTCGCCGGCTGCGGGGCGTTGTGCATGTTTGCCTTCCGGTTACGTCACCGCGCCGAGCGGTGACATCGGTTTTCGGGAGCCGGGTCCGCATCGGGACCCTGCCCCTGGAAACAGATGCCCGCGCCAGAGTTCCGCTGTTGTCAGCGTGCTGACACGGTGGCGCCCCACGGTACGCACTCCTTTTCCCGGCGCCCCGCGCCATACGATCTGCGCCCGCCGTGATCCGCGTCGACACCACCTCGTTCTTCCTCATCGTCCTCAGCGCCGCGATCGCCGCGGCCACGGTCGCCGCGCTTCCCTCGCGGCTGGCCCCGCCCGTCGTCGTGCTCGAGCTGATCGCCGGGATCGCGATCGGGCCGCACGGCTTCGGCTGGGCGGGGACCGACGAATTCATCGAGTTCTTCTCCAACCTCGGCCTCGGGATGCTCTTCTTCTTCGCCGGCTACGAGATCGACTTCAACCGCATCCGCGGCGCGCCGCTGCGGCTCGGCGCCCGCGGCTGGGTCCTCTCGGTGCTGATCGCCTACGCGATCGGCGGCGTCCTGGCGCTGCTCGGCGTCGTCGACTCGCTCGTCTACACGGGCTCGGCGATGGCGACCACGGCGATCGGGACGCTGATCCCGATCCTCCGCGACGGCGGCGAGCTCGAAACCCGCTTCGGCACCTTCCTGCTGGGTGCGGGAGCGGCGGGGGAGTTCGGGCCGATCCTCCTGGTGACGCTCTTCCTCTCCACCGAACATCCGGTGGAGGAGGCCGGGATCCTAATCCTTTTCGTCCTCGTGGCCCTGGCGATCGCGGTGCTCTCGACCCGGGCGGTCGGGCGCGGCTGGCCGGCGCTCGAGCGGACCCTGGAGGCGAGCAACCAGCTGGCGATCCGGATCACGATGGTCCTCGTCTTCGGCCTCGTCGGGCTTGCCGGTCACCTCGGTCTCGACATCCTCCTCGGCGGCTTCGTCGCCGGGATGATCACCCGGGTCGCGCTCCAGGGCCACGAGGTGAGCGTGCTCGACTCGAAGCTGTCGGCGGTCGGCTTCGGCTTCCTGATCCCGTTCTTCTTCCTCTACAGCGGCATGACCTTCGACCTCGAGGCGCTCGGCTCGGCCGGTGCGATCGCGAAGCTGGCGATGTTCTTCGTCCTCTTCCTCGTCGTCCGCGGCGCCCCGGCGCTGCTGCTCTACCGCGACGTCCTCGACCGCGGGCAGCGGCGG
>ERZ778021.2827-NODE-2827-length-14168-cov-5.777864_pt1 | contig 14168 bp, 16 predicted proteins | sample MGYA00375751_ERZ778021 | MGnify/ENA primary metagenome ERZ778021 (study PRJEB29350, sample SAMN05389814) | bioreactor metagenome | isolation source: Thiocyanate stock bioreactor | place: South Africa: University of Cape Town | collected 2013-08-29 ... | reverse complement strand
TCACCGAGATGGAGACGGTCGACGCCGTCTTCGACAAGCTGCGCAGCGAGTGGGGCCAGATCGACTTCCTCGTCCACGCCATCGCCTTTTCCGACAAGGACGAGCTGACCGGCCGCTACATCGACACCTCGCGCGACAACTTCCTGCGCTCGATGGACATCTCGGTCTATTCCTTCACGGCCGTGGCCAAGCGCGCCGAGGCCCTGATGACCGACGGCGGCTCGATGCTGACGCTGACCTATTACGGCGCCGAGAAGGTCATGCCGCACTACAACGTCATGGGCGTCGCCAAGGCCGCGCTCGAGGCGAGCGTGCGCTATCTCGCCGTCGACCTCGGCGGCGGCCGGATCCGCGTCAACGCGCTCTCGGCCGGCCCGATCAAGACGCTCGCCGCCTCCGGCATCGGCGACTTCCGCTACATCCTGAAGTGGAACGAGTACAACGCGCCGCTGAAGCGCTCGGTGACCATCGAGGAGGTCGGCGACACCGCTCTCTACCTGCTGTCCGACATGTCGCGCGGCGTCACCGGCGAGGTGCTGCACGTCGATTCGGGCTACCACGTCGTCGGCATGAAGGCCGTCGATGCGCCGGACATCTCGGTGGTGAAAGAGAGTGAGTAGGGAAGAGGGAATAGCGAATAGCGAATAGCGAATAGACAAGAACATGCATCCCTGAAAACGCGGCACTGACTATTTCGCTACTCGCTACTCGCTACTCGCTACTCGCTTCATGACCATGCAACCTCCCATCTACATCGTCCGGCACGGCCTGACCGACTGGAACGCCGAGGCGCGGCTGCAGGGGCAGGCCGAGACCGATCTGAACGAGATCGGCCGCGGGCAGGCGACCGGCAACGGCCGCCGGCTGGCAGGGTTGATCTCCGATCCCGAGGCCTGGGACTTCGTCGCCAGCCCGATGCGGCGCACGCGCCAGACCATGGAGCGCCTGCGCGCCGCGATGGGGCTGGCGCCGGACGGCTACCGCGCCGAGCCGCGGCTGGTCGAGGTGCATTTCGGCGACTGGCAGGGTTTCACGCTGGCCGAGCTGGAGGCGCGGCGGCCGGGCTGCATCGCCGAGCGCGAGGCCGACAAGTGGCACTTCCTGCCGCCCGGTGCGAGCGCGGAGAGCTACCAGATGCTGTCGGAGCGCGTGCGGCCCTGGCTGGAGGCCATCGACAGGCCGAGCGTCTGCGTCACCCATGGCGGCATCATCCGCACGGTCTTCCATATCGTCGAGGGGATGCCTGCGGCGCAGGCCGCTGCCATGCCGGTGCCGCAGGACAGGATCCTGGAACTGCGCGACAGGCGGCTGCGCTGGCTGTGACCCGGTCGGGCCGGCTTCCGCTGGCCTACTGGATCAGCATGTCGGTGATCTGGTTGACGCCGTTCTTGGCTTCGTAGCTGAAGATGACTTCCTTGCCTTCCTGCAAGTCGCTGACGTCCATTTCGGGCGGCAGCTTGTAGGTCTTGCCGTCGTCCAGCACGATCGTCATCTTGGCCGGGTCGAACTTCTTGACGGTGCCGTCGCCGTCGGCGGCAGCCGCGCTCCCCAGTGTCGCGGCCGTCACGAGAAGGGCCGCCAATACTCTACGCATGATTCTTCCTCTTGCGCCGGCGCTGCGCCCCACCGCAAGGCCGGTCTTGTTGGCATCATCAGAGCAGAAACCCCGCGATTTTGTCAAAACTAAAGCGTGCCGCCCGGAAGCAGGCCCGTTTGGGGATAACGGCACGCGCATAAACGGAGGCCTCAAAAGCGCCGGCGCCATTTGACCGTCGCCTGCTTCGCTCATAGAAGCGGGGCGGAAAACGCGCCGGGCCGGCCGGCGCGCCGGGGTCAGGCGATGTCGCACAACACTTTCGGCCACCTGTTCAGGGTGACGACCTGGGGCGAGAGCCATGGGCCCGCGCTCGGCTGCGTGGTCGACGGCTGTCCGCCCGGCATCCGCTTCCGCCTCGCCGACATCCAGGCCGAGCTCGACCGCCGCCGCCCCGGCCAGTCCCGCTTCGTCACCCAGCGGCGCGAGCCGGACGAGGTGAGGATCCTTTCCGGCGTGCTGGAGGACGGCGACCATCTCGTCACCACCGGAACGCCCGTCTCGATGATGATCGAGAACGTCGACCAGCGCTCGAAGGACTATGGCGAGATCGCCCGCCAGTTCCGCCCCGGCCATGCCGACTTCACCTATCAGGAGAAATACGGCATCCGCGACTATCGCGGCGGCGGCCGCTCCTCGGCGCGCGAGACGGCCGCGCGCGTTGCCGCCGGCGCGCTCGCCCGCTTCGTCGTGCCGGGCATGAGCGTGCGCGGCGCGCTGGTGGCCGTGGGCGAGAAGGAGATCGACCGCTCGCGCTGGGAATGGGGCTTCGTGGAGGACCCCGAGAACCCGTTCTTCACCCCGGACCGCTCGTCGGTGAAACCCTTCTCGGACTATCTGGACGAGATCCGCAAGGCCGGCTCCTCGGTCGGCGCGGTGATCGAGATCGTCGCGGAAGGGGTGCCTGCCGGCCTCGGCGCGCCGATCTACGCCAAGCTCGACCAGGACATCGCCGGCGCGCTGATGTCGATCAACGCGGTCAAGGGCGTCGAGGTCGGCGAGGGTTTCGCCGCCGCGCGGCTGACGGGCGAGCAGAACGCCGACGAGATGCGCATGGGCAATGACGGCAAGCCGCTGTTCCTGTCCAACCATGCCGGCGGCATCCTCGGCGGCATCTCGACCGGCCAGCCGGTCGTCGCCCGCTTCGCCGTCAAGCCGACCTCGTCGATCCTGACGCCGCGCCGCTCCGTCGACCTCGACGGCAACGACGTCGAGGTCCGCACCAAGGGCCGCCACGACCCCTGCGTCGGCATCCGCGCCGTGCCGATCGGCGAGGCGATGGTCGCCTGCGTGATAGCGGACCACTACCTGCGGCACAGGGGGCAGGTGGGGGAGCCGGCAGTCGGCAATCGGCAGTCGGCAGTCGGAAAGACTTGACCAACGTAACTGCCAGAAACATTCCCCTACTGCCTACTGCCTACTGCCTACTGCCTAGCGAGCGAAGCGAGCCAATGCCCTACGATCAGAAGAAAGTCGTCGAAGCCATCCGCGCCTTCGAGCGCGGCGAGATCGTCGTCGTCATGGACGATGACGGCCGCGAGAACGAGGGCGACCTCATCGTCTCGGCGGTGCACTGCACGCCCGAGAAGATGGCCTTCATCGTGCGCCATACGTCGGGCATCGTCTGCGCCCCGATGACGCGCGAGGACGCGCGCCGGCTCAACCTCGCCCCGATGGTGGCCGACAACGACGCGCCGCACTCCACCGCCTTCACCGTCAGCGTCGACTTCAAGCACGGCACCACCACCGGCATCTCGGCCGAGGACCGCACGCTCACCGTGCGCAACCTCGCCAACGGCAATGTCGGCGGCTCCGACTTCGTGCGGCCGGGCCACATCTTCCCGCTGATCGCGCGCGAGGGCGGCGTGCTGATGCGCTCGGGCCATACGGAGGCGGCGGTGGACCTGTGCAGGCTCGCCGGCCTGCCGCCGGTCGGTGTCATCTGCGAGCTGGTCAACGACGACGGCACCGTCAAGCGCGGCCCGCAGGTCAGCGCCTTCGCCGCCGAGCACGGGCTGAAGCAGGTCTCCGTCGCCGACCTGATCGCCTACCGGCAGCGCAAGGAATCGCTCGTCGAGCGCATCGACGAGTTCGACATCGACACGCCCGGCGGCAAGGCCAGGGCCTATATCTACACGCTGCCCTGGGAGGTCATGCAGCACCTCGCCATCGTCTTCGGCGACATCCGCGACGGCGTCGAGGTGCCGGTGCGGCTCCACCCCGAGGACGTCACCCGCGACGTGTTCGGCTCCGACGACCGCCTGCGCCAGTTCATGCGGACGCTGGGCGAGGGCGGCCGCGGCGTCATCGTCTACCTGCGCGAGGGCTCCGTCGGCGTCGGCCAGCGGCAGTCGCGCCACCGCACGGCCGGCGACCGCGAGGCCCATGACGAGGCGCTGAACCGCGAGAGCGAGTGGCGCGAGGTCGGGCTGGGCGCGCAGATCCTGCGCGACCTCGGCATCTCCTCGATCCGCCTTCTGTCGTCGCGCGAGCGCCACTATGTCGGCCTCGAGGGCTTCGGCATCGAGATCGTCGCGACCGACATCATGTGAGGAGCCGGGACGTCCCGCATTCCGCTGCGGCCGCCGAGCCTGTATGCTGACGCAGAGGCAGGCGGGCGCGGAGGCGGCGATGTGGGACTTCTCGATCGGCAGGACGTTGTCCGTGCTGGCGCTAACATGGCCGTTCATCCTGCTGCGGCTGGTCGTCTACTTCGCCATCACCGCGGCCTATGTGATCGCGACCGGCGTCGGCGCGGGCGTCGGCTACGGCATCGGCCACATCTGGAGCGACCCCGATACGCCCTATGCCTTCGCCACCGGCGGCGGCTTCGTCGGCATCGCGCTGGTGGCGGTCGCCGTCTACTGGATGCGCGAATACATCCTCTACATGGTCAAGGCCGCCCATATCGCGGCCATGGTGCATCTGGTCGACGGGCAGGCGATTCCCGGCGGCCAGGGCCAGGTCGCCTATGGGCGGCAGGTGGTGACGGCTCGCTTCGCCGAGGCCAACGTGCTGTTCGTCCTCGATCAGCTCGTCAAGGGCGTGATCCGCGTCATCACCGGCCTGCTCGGCGGGGTGGCGGCCTTCCTGCCGATCCCCGGCCTGCAGGGGCTGGTGCGCTTCCTCAACACGATAGTGCGGCTGTCGCTCACCTATGTCGACGAGGTCGTGCTCGCCTACGACATCCGCGTGCAGAGCACCGAGCCGTTCGAGACCGCGCGCCGCGCCGTCGTGCTCTACGCGCAGAACGCCGCGGTGATGGTGAAGAACGCCGTCTGGCTGGCGATCATGCTGTGGGTGCTCACCGCCGTGATCTTTCTCGTCATGCTCGCGCCCGCCGGCGCCATCCTCTACATGATGCCCGGCCAGCTCGCCGGCTGGTCCTTCGTGCTCGCCATCGTCTTCGCCTGGGCGCTGAAGGCGGCGCTGCTCGATCCCTTCGCGGTCTGTGCGCTGATGCAGGTCTATTTCCGGACGATCGAGGGGCAGGAGCCCGATCCAGAATGGGATAGCCGGCTGGCTACGGCCTCGCGCCATTTCCGCGAGCTGGCCGGCAAGGCGATCGATGCGGTGACGCCGCCCGGCCGGCGCGGCGCCGGCTCCGCCGCCCCGGCATGAGGCGCCGGCGCGGCGCCTGTTGAAGCCGCCGCGCCGCGCATGGCCAAAGCAGCCGCGAGGGCCTATACCGGGCCATGGTCACGCGGCTGTATACCCATCCGATCTATCTCGACCATCTGACGCCGCCGGGCCATCCCGAGCGACCGGACCGGCTGCGCGCGGTCGAGCGCGTGCTGGAGGACGAGCGCTTCTCGCTGCTCGACCGCCGGGAATCGCCGCGCGGCGACGAGGCGACGATCCTCTATGCCCATCCCGCCAGCCATGTGGAGAAGGTCCGCGCGGCGATCCCGCATGAGGGTCTGGCGCGGATCGACGCCGATACCTCGGCCAGCCCGAAGAGCTGGGAGGCGGCGCTGACGGCGATCGGCGCGGCCAACGCGGCCGTCGACGACGTCTTTTCGGGCGCCGCCGACAACGTCTTCGTGGCCGCCCGCCCGCCCGGCCATCACGCCGAGAAGACCCGCGCCATGGGCTTCTGCTTCTTCAACACCGCCGCGATCGCGGCGCGCTACGCGCAGCGCCGCCACGGCGCCGAGAAGGTGGCGATCGTCGACTGGGACGTCCACCACGGCAACGGCACGCAGGACGTCTTCTGGGACGATCCGAGCGTGCTCTACTGCTCGACCCACCAGATGCCGCTCTATCCCGGGACCGGCGCGAAGGACGAGACCGGCGCCGGCAACATCGTCAACGCGCCGCTCTCGGCGGGCGACGGCGGCGACGCCTTCAAGGACGCCTTCCGCACGCGCATCCTGCCGGCGCTCGACGCGTTCCGGCCCGACCTGATCATCGTCTCGGCCGGCTTCGACGCGCATTACCGCGACCCGCTGGCCGAGCTGGAGCTGACCGAGCACGATTTCGACTGGGCGACCGCCGAGCTGATGGACAGCGCCAGCCGCCTGTCCGGCAACCGGCTGGTGAGCCTGCTGGAGGGCGGCTACGACCTGCACGGGCTGGCGTTCTCCGTCGCCGCCCATGTCGCCCGCCTGATGAGAGGATGACGATGGCCGACGAAGCCGCCCGCAGCAACGACGACATCAAGGCGATGAGCTTCGAGAAGGCGCTCGCGGCGCTGGAGAAGATCGTCGACGACCTCGAGCGCGGCGACGTACCGCTCGACGAATCGATCCGCATCTACGAGCGCGGCGAGGCGCTGAAGGCCCATTGCGAGGCACTCCTCAAGTCCGCCGAGGACAAGGTCGAGAAGATCCGCCTGTCGCGCGACGGCAAGCCGGCCGGCACCGAGCCGCTCGACGGGGAATAGGCCGCGCAGTTGAAAATCGGGACGGATCGGCCTACCTTAGCCAGACTTAGCTAAGGAGTTTTCGGCTATGCCGACCGTCAACATGCTGGAGGCGAAGACCTCTCTGTCGAAGCTCGTCGAGGCCGTGGAAAGTGGTGCCGAGACGGAGATCGTGATCGCGCGCAACGGCAAGCCGGCGGCCAAGCTGGTGCCGCTCGATGCGGCTCCGAAGGGAAAGCGCCGTCTGGGGTTGGCTGCCGGCAAATATCCGCCTCTCGACTATGAGAAGTTCCAGGCGCTGGATGCCGAGGTCGCCCGCATGTTTTTCGGCGACGACGAGAAGTGAGGCTTCTCCTCGATACGCACGTCGCTGTCTGGTCCACAAACACGCCTGACCGCATTCCCGCTCGCGCTCGGGCGGCGATTGAAGATCGTCGCAATGAGGTGTTCGTTTCGGCGGCGGCGATCTGGGAAGTGGCGATCAAGTATCCACTCGGCAGGACTGACGGGCCACCTGTGTCCGCCTATCAGTTGATTGTGGAGTTCGAGCGCGTGGACTTCAGGGTTCTCGACATCAACTCTGCCCATGCGGCCTTCGTGGAGCGACTGCCTCTCCATCATGGCGATCCGTTCGACCGGCTGATGCTGGCGCAGGCGATGGTCGAGAATCTTCAGCTTGTGACGTTCGACCGCCAGTTGATACGCTACGGCGCTCCGGTCCTGACATGGGGCCAGACCTGACCGCGCGGAGGTCGAGATGAGCTTCTTTCCCGGCAAGGACCCGCTGCCCGGCGATGCATTCGCCTGCGACGCAATCGAGACGCTGATCGTTCCGCGCTCGAGCGACATCGGCGGCTTCGAGGTGCGCCGCGCGCTGCCGTCGGCGCGCCGCCGACTCGTCGGCCCGTTCATCTTCTTCGACCGGATGGGCCCGGCGTTGCTGCGCGCCGGCCAGTCCTTCGACGTCAAGCCGCACCCGCATATCGGGCTTTCCACCGTCACCTACCTGTTCGACGGCAATGTGCGCCATCGCGATTCGCTCGGCACCGAGATGGTGATCAAGCCGGGCGACGTGAACCTGATGACGGCCGGCCGCGGCATCGTCCATTCCGAGCGCATGCCGGAGGAGCTGCACGGCTCCGAGATGGGCCTTTCCGGCCTCCAGACCTGGCTGGCGCTGCCGCAGGAGCGGGAGGAGGACGCGCCGCATTTCGAGAGCACCGCCCACGCCGAGCTGCCGGAGATCGAGGCCTCCGGCGTCTCCGGCCGGCTGGTGATCGGCGAGTTAGACGGGCTGAGATCGCCCGTGCGCACCGCCACCGACACGCTCTATGCCGACATCCGGCTCGACCCCGGCGCCAGCATCGCGATTCCCGCCCGCGCCGAGGAACGCGCGATCTACACGCTGTCGGGCGAGGTCGATATCGCCGGCGACGTCTTCCCGGCCGACCGGCTGCTGGTGTTTCGCCCCGGCGACGAGATCGTGGTGAGGGCCGGACGCGGCGCCCATTTCATGCTGTTCGGCGGCGCCGCGCTCGGCTCGCGCCGCTACATCTGGTGGAACTTCGTCTCCTCCTCGAAGGAGCGCATCGAGCAGGCCAAGGAGGAATGGCGCACCGGCCGCTTCGACATCGTGCCGGGCGACGAGGAGGAGTTCGTGCCGCTGCCGGAAGGCTGAGCTTCCGCCGCAATGCCGCCGCGCGCCGCGTTTACTTTGGCGGATCGAAGGCCTATGTCCTCCCCAGCAACGATCCGAGGTGCGCAGCCAACGTGAAATCGCCGCCCGAAACGCCGCTCCTCGACACCGTCCGCATCCCGGCGGACCTGCGCAAGCTGCCCGAATCCGACCTGCCGCGGCTTGCCGCCGAAGTCCGCGCCGAGATGATCGACGCGGTGTCGCAGACCGGCGGCCATCTCGGAGCCGGGCTCGGCGTGGTCGAACTGACGGTCGCGCTGCACTACGTGTTCGACACGCCGGACGACCGGCTGATCTGGGACGTCGGCCATCAGGCCTATCCGCACAAGATTCTCACCGGCCGCCGCGACCGCATCCGCACGCTGCGGCAGGAGGGCGGGCTGTCGGGCTTCACGAAAAGGTCCGAGAGCGAGTACGATCCGTTCGGCGCGGCGCATTCCTCGACCTCCATTTCGGCCGGGCTCGGCATGGCGGTGGCCCGCGACCTGTCGGGCGGCCGGCGCAACGTGATCGCCGTCATCGGCGACGGCGCGATGTCGGCCGGCATGGCCTACGAGGCGATGAACAATGCCGGCGCGCTGGACGCCCGCCTGATCGTCATCCTCAACGACAACGACATGTCGATCGCGCCGCCGTCGGGCGCGATGAGCCACTATCTGGCGCGTCTCGCCTCCGGCTCGACCTATGCCGGCATCCGCGACTTCGGCAAGAAGCTGACCTCCTATCTCGGCAAGCGCGTCGACCGCGCGGTGACGCGGGCCGTCGAGCATGCGCGCGGCTACGTCACCGGAGGCACGTTGTTCGAGGAGCTGGGCTTCTTCCACATCGGTCCGATCGACGGCCATGATCTGGAGCATCTGGTGCCGGTGCTGCGCAACGTGCGCGACAACGGCAACGGGCCGGTGCTCATCCACGTCGTCACCAAGAAGGGCAAGGGCTACGCCCCGGCGGAAGCCGCCGCCGACAAGTATCACGGCGTCAACCGCTTCGACGTCATCACCGGCGCGCAGGCCAAGCCCGCCAGCAACGCGCCGAGCTACACCAAGGTCTTCGCGCAGGCGCTGGTGCAGGAGGCACACGAGGACGAGCGCATCGTCGCCGTCACCGCCGCCATGCCGTCGGGCACCGGCCTCGACCTGTTCGGCGAGGCGTTCCCGAAGCGCACCTTCGACGTCGGCATCGCCGAGCAGCATGCCGTGACCTTCGCGGCGGGGCTGGCCACCGAGGGCTACAGGCCCTTCTGCGCGATCTATTCGACTTTCCTCCAGCGCGCCTACGACCAGGTCGTGCACGACGTGGCGATCCAGAAGCTGCCGGTGCGCTTCGCCATCGACCGTGCCGGCTTCGTCGGCGCCGACGGCGCGACCCATTGCGGCGCCTTCGACACCACCTTCCTCGCCTCGCTGCCCGGCTTCGTCGTGATGGCGGCCGCCGACGAGGCGGAGCTGAAGCACATGGTGCGCACCGCCGCCGCCTATGACGACGGGCCGATCTCCTTCCGCTATCCGCGCGGCGACGGCGTCGGCGTCGAGATGCCGGAGCGCGGTGCACTGCTCGACATCGGCCGGGGCAGGGTGCTGCGCGAGGGCACCAAGGTCGCGCTCCTCTCGCTCGGCACGCGCCTGCAGGATTGCCTGAACGCCGCCGAGGAGCTGGAGGCGGCGGGCCTGTCGACGACCGTCGCCGACGCCCGCTTCGCCAAGCCGCTCGACACCGATCTCGTCGCGCGGCTCGCCCGCGAGCACCAGGTGCTGGTCACGGTCGAGGAAGGCGCGGTCGGCGGCTTCGGCAGCCAGGTGCTGCATTTCCTCGCGGCCGCCGGACTGCTCGACAACGGACTGAAGGTGCGCTCGCTGGTGCTGCCGGATCTGTTCGTCGACCACGCCAAGCCGGAGAAGATGTACGCCGCCGCCGGCCTCGACCATGCCGGCATCGTGCGCACCGTCTTTGCCGCGCTCGGCAGCGGCGTCGCCGCCGCGCGCGCCTGACCGGCTTGAATCAGATCCTCCGCAGGCCGGCTTAACCGGCTGTTCAGCCTGCGGATTCTCCCTTTCCTTACCGTCTTCCTTGGCCGTTCCGAAAGCTGCGCCTGATAGACCGGCAGTGGGACAGGGAGACAAAAACAATGTACCGCATCGTTCTGGCCGTGACGGCCCTTGCCGCCCTGACGGGCGCCGCCCTCGCCGAGCCGACCTACGATCGCCGCATCGACGAGGCGGCCGCGCAGATCGTCGCCAAGAAGATCGGCGACATACGCGGCGGCTTCGCCTACGACCAGATTCCCGATTTCGTGGAAGCCGTCGACTGGCATCCCGCGGCCTGGGGCGCCTCGCATCCGGCCTGATGGAAGCTTGCTTTCCACTGGCCCGTTGGGCCATGGAAGGCCGATGGACACGCCTTCCGACGCCAGCAGGCGGCTCGACGAGCTGCTGGTCAGCCGTGGATTGTTCGCGACGCGCTCGCGCGCCCGTGACGCGATCCTGCGCGGCGCGGTGCGCGTCGACGGCGAAGTCGCCCGCAAGGCCGGCCAGCCCGTGCCGGCCGGGGCGGAAATCGCCGTCGACGATCCGGCCGGCCGCTATGTCTCGCGTGCCGCGCTCAAGCTGATCCACGGCCTCGACGCGTTCGGCTTCGATCCGGCCGGCCGCGTCTGCCTCGACATCGGCGCCTCCACCGGCGGCTTCACGCAGGTCCTGCTCGAACGTGGCGCGAGCCATGTCTTCGCGCTCGACGTCGGCCACGGCCAGCTCGCACCGGAGCTTGCGGCCGATCCGCGCGTCACCAGCCTCGAAGGGGTGAACGCCCGCGCGCTCGACCCCTCGCTCCACGGGCACGAGCCGGGGATGGTCGTCTGCGACGTCAGCTTCATCTCGATCCGGCTGGCGCTGCCGCCGGCGCTCGCCTTGGCTGTTCCGGGCGCGATAGCCGTCATCCTCGTCAAACCGCAGTTCGAGGTCGGCCGCGAAGGCATCGGCAAGGGCGGCATCGTCGAGCCGGTGCGGGCGCAGGCCGTGGCGCGCGATCTGCGCGACTGGCTGGCCCGCCAGCCCGGCTGGCGCGCCGTCGGCCTCGTCGCGTCCCCGATTGCCGGCGGCGACGGCAACACGGAATACCTGCTGGGCGGGGTCAAGGACGCGTGAACGCCACCTTCGAGATCGAGCGGCTGGGCGCGCAGGGCGACGGCATCGCGCGCAGCGAGAGCGGCCCCGTCTATATCCGCTACGCCTTGCCGGGCGAGACGGTGACGGCCGCGCGCCAGAAGGACCGCGCCGACCTGATCGCCGTGGTGAAGCGCTCGCCGCAGCGCGTCGAGCCGCCCTGCCGGCATTTCGGTACCTGCGGCGGCTGCGCGCTCCAGCATCTCGACACGGAAGCCTACAATGCGTGGAAGCGGGCGAAGGTGGTCGACGCGCTGAAGGGCGCCGGCATCGACGTGCCCGTCGCGCCGATCGTGCCCTGCGTGCCGGGGACGCGCCGGCGCGTGACGTTCGCCGGCCGGCGCACCGCCGCCGGCATGCTGCTCGGCTACCACGAGGCGCTGTCCCACCAGATCGTCGACATTGCCGAATGCCCGATCGCGCGGCCGGAGATCGTGGCGAAGCTGGACGAGCTGCGCGGTCTGGCCGCAATCCTGGCCGCCGGCCCGGCGCCGTTCCGCATGACGGTGACGGCGACCGCGTCGGGCCTCGACATCGCCTGCGAGGAGACGGGCAGGCTGGCCGATGCCGCCCGCCTCGCGGCGATCGACTTCGTGCGCCGCGCCGGCTTCGCGCGGCTCTCCGTCGGCGGCGAGACGATTGTCGCGACGCGGCCGCCGGTCGTCATGTTCGGCACGATAGCCGTCGAGCCGCCGCCCGGTGCCTTCCTGCAGGCGACGGCGGAAGCCGAGGACGCGATGGCGGCGCTGGTGACGGGGCACCTGGCCGGCGCGAAGCGGACGGCCGATCTGTTTTCAGGCTCCGGCACCTTCGCGCTGCGGCTGGCAGCGCGCGCGGCCGTGTATGCCGTCGAATCGGATGCGGCCTCGCTCGCCGCACTCGACCGCGCCGCGCGATTCGCGGGCGGGCTGCGGCAGGTGACGGCCGAGCGCCGCGACCTCTTCCGCAGGCCGCTGCTGGCGCGCGAGCTGGAGCGCTTCGATGGGCTGGTCTTCGACCCGCCGCGCGCCGGCGCCGAGGACCAGTCGAAACAGATCGCCCGCTCGGCCGTCCCGCGCGTCGCCGCCGTCTCCTGCAACCCGGTGACGCTGGCGCGCGACCTCGCCATCCTGACCGCCGGCGGCTACCGCGTGACCTCCGTCACGCCGATCGACCAGTTCCTCTGGTCCGGCCATGTCGAGGCCGTGGCGCTGCTGGAGAAGCCGGGCAGACGGCGCTAGCCGGCGAGCAGGTGTTCAAGGAACACCGGCGCGACCGCATCGAGGGTGGGTGGCGTCACCCGGCCTCACATGCCGAGCTTGAAACGGGCGAGAATTGAGCCTAATTTGAGCGCCAAAGCGTCAATTTGTGCAAGGAACATGCCATGAGTGTCGCCGTTCTCGATGTCTCGGCCTCCCGTTTCGGCAGCGGACCCTATCTGTCCGCGCGCCGCGTGGCGGAGCTGCTGGGCGTGACCCTGAGCGAGCTTGCGGGCCTCGTCGGGGTAGCACGCAACACGCTGGCCTCCGACGCCGGCGCGCGCAAGGCGGATGCGGCGCTGAGCCCGCTGGTGCGCATCCTCGCCATGGCCGGCGAGATGGCCGGCGGCGACGAGCGGGCGGCGCTGTGGTTCAAGCACCAGCCGATCCCCGGCTGGGGCGGCAAGACCGCCTACGACCTCGTGCGCGAAGGCAAGGCGGAAAAGGTGCTCGCTTATCTGGAGGCTGTCCGCTCCGGCGTCTATGCCTGAGCAGGCAACGATCCTCTGGCGCGCCTACGTGCCGCGCTGGGCCCACCTGCCTCTGTCCGGCGAGGGCGCCGCGCGCTACGGGGGGCGCTGGAATCCGGTGGGCGCTTCGACGATCTATGCCGCCCGCGAGCTTTCGACCGCCTGGGCCGAATACAACCAGGGCTTCGTCCAGCATCCGGCGCTGATCGCGCAGCTCCGGCTGACGGGCGCGCGGCTGGCCGACCTGACGGACCGCGACGCGCTGAGGGCGCTCGGTGTCGATCTGGCGATCCACGGATGCGACTGGCGGCTGGCGCTGGACCGCGGCGAGGTGCCGGAAACGCATCGCGTGAGGGAGCGCCTGCTCGCGGCGGGCCATGACGGCGTCGTCTACCCGTCCTTCATGTCTCCGGGCGGGAGCTGCGTGGCCCTGTGGCGATGGAACGGGGAGGGCGGGCCGGAGCTCGACGTCGTCGATCCGGGCGGCCGCCTGCCGCGAAGCCCTGCATCCTGGCTATAGCGCGGCTGCCCTCCTCACACCTGCGTGCCGCCGACCGTCATCTGGTCCATCCTGAGATGCGGCTGGCCTACGCCGACGGGGACGCCCTGGCCGGCCTTGCCGCACATGCCGATGCCGGTGTCGAGCTTCATGTCGTTGCCGATCATGGAGACGCGGTGCATGGCGTCCGGGCCGTTGCCGATCAGCATGGCGCCCTTGATCGGCTGGGTGACCTTGCCGTTCTCGATCATGTAGGCCTCGGTGCAGCCGAACACGAACTTGCCCGACGTGATGTCGACCTGCCCGCCGCCGAAGGAGACGGCGTAGATGCCCTTCTTCACCGAGGCGATGATCTCCTCGGGGCTCTTGTCGCCGGCCGTCATGTAGGTGTTGGTCATGCGCGGCATCGGCTCGTAGGCATAGCTCTCGCGGCGCCCGTTGCCGGTCGGCTTCATGCCCATCAGCCGCGCGTTCTGTCGGTCCTGCATGTAGCCGACGAGCTTGCCGTCCTCGATCAGCACGGTGCGGTTGGTCGCCGTGCCCTCGTCGTCGATGGTGAGCGAGCCGCGCCGCTCCGCGATCGTGCCGTCGTCGACCACGGTGACGCCCTTGGCGGCCACCTGCTGGCCCATCAGCCCGGCGAAGGCGG
>ERZ778021.2816-NODE-2816-length-14239-cov-5.526438_pt1 | contig 14239 bp, 16 predicted proteins | sample MGYA00375751_ERZ778021 | MGnify/ENA primary metagenome ERZ778021 (study PRJEB29350, sample SAMN05389814) | bioreactor metagenome | isolation source: Thiocyanate stock bioreactor | place: South Africa: University of Cape Town | collected 2013-08-29 ... | reverse complement strand
CTCGGAGGCGGCCACAGCCTGCCCGGGTCGCCTCCGAGACGCCCAGGACGGCCGGACCCCGGCCGCACGGGCTCCGAACCCGGGCCGCCCTACGCCGGCAAGGTGAAACGGACCCGCGTCCCTGGATGCGCGTCTTCGAGCCAGATGCGGCCGCCGTGGGCCTCTACGATCGCGCGCGAGATCGCCAGGCCGAGGCCGGCACCGTCCTCGTTGCGGGAGCTGTCGCCGCGGTAGAAGGCGTCGAAGACGCGCTCGCCCTCGGCCGCCGGGATGCCCTCGCCGGAGTCGGCGACCTCGACCTCCACCCCACTCGGCCCGCCCTTGGCGCGGACGGTGACGCTGCCGTCGGCGGGGGTGTGGCGGATCGCGTTCTGGATCAGGTTGAAGAGGACCCGCTGGACCTTCTCCGCGTCGGCCTCGGCGACCACCTTCTCGGCCGGCAGCTCGGCGGCGAGGTGGACGCCGCGCTCCTCGGCCGCGGTGCGGAAGGCGGCGACCGTGTCGCCGATCAGGTCGCCGAGCTCGACCCGGCGCATGGTCCAGGAGATGTCGCCGGCCTCGATCCGGGAGAGCTCGAAGAGGTCGTCGATCAGGTCGCTGAGCACGGCGACGTGGGTGCGGATCTCGGCCAGGTAGCGGTCGCGGTCCTCACCGGCGACGCCGTCGTCGATCGCCTCGACCAGCAAGCGCAGCGAGGCCAGCGGCGTGCGCAGGTCGTGCGAGGCGGCGGCGACCAGCCCGCGGCGCGCCTCCTCGACCTGGCGCCGCATCCGCTCTTCCATCGTCTGGCGCACCGCCAGCCCGGCGGCCAGCGCCGCGGCGGCCACCGCAACCAACACGGCGAGGATCTGGGTGAACCCCATCTGGTTGGGGATCGCCACCGCGGCGGCACCCGCCAGGAAGGCGGCGAGCGCGATCAACCCGGCGCGCCACATCCCCCGGCTCACGGCCGGAACCTGTAGCCGACGCCCCACACCGTCTCGATGAAGCGGGGCTCGGCCGGGTCGTCGTCCAGCTTCGCCCGCAGGCGGCGGACGTGGACGGTGACGGTCGAGGTGTCCTCGAAGAACGGCTCGCCCCAGACCGCCTCCATCAGCTGGTCGCGGGAGAAGACGCGGCCCGGGTTGGCGGCGAAGAAGGAAAGCAGGTCGAACTCGCGCATCGTCAGCATCACCTCCTCGCCGTCGATGTAGACGCGCCGGCTCGCGGGCTCGACCCGCAGCGCGCCGTGGACGATCGGCGGCTCGTCCTCGACCGCCGGCGGCGCGGTACGGCGCAGCACCGCCTCGACCCGGGCGACCAGCTCGGCGGGTGAGAACGGCTTCACCACATAGTCGTCGGCGCCGTGGCGGAGGCCGACGAGCCGGTCTGACTCCTCGCCGCGCGCGGTCAAGAGGATCACCGCGATCGGCGGCCCGGAACGTTCCTGCAGCCGTTCCATCACTTCGATCCCGTCGATCCCGGGCAGCATCACGTCGAGCACGACGAGGTCGGGGCGGTGCTCGGTCGCCGCGTCGAGAGCCTTGTAGCCGTCCGGCGCGGTGTACGTCTCATACCCCGCCCGCTCCATGTAGCGGCCGACGATCTCGACGATCGTCGGCTCGTCGTCGACGACCAACACGGTCGCCGTGTTCGCGGTCGCCTCCGCGGCGGCCTTATCCGAAGGTGAAGGCATATCCCTGCACGCCTTCTTCCGGGACGAGTTCGAGCACGTGGTGTTCCACCTTCGGCAATTCGACCAGGTTGTAGAGGCGGGTGTCGGTCACCTTCACGTAGCCATTGTGGACGTCGGTGCCGTCGTCGGCGGCGGCAATCGGCCTGCCGTCGAGGAGGACCTTCATCCGGCGCGGCTTACCCGGCGAGCCGAGCACCAGGTAGACGCGGCGGGCGCCGAAGTTCAGCGCCAGGCGGGCGCCCTTCTTCGCCGTCACCGGCTGTTCGGTGATTTCCCATTCGCCGCCGTAGGAGAGTTCGTTTTCCCCCGGCTGGGTGAGCGTGAACTGGTGGGTCCCTTTGGTGATCAAGCCGTTGGTGAAGTCCTCGGCGCGGCCCGAGCCGAGGTAGGACTCCGGCGTCGACACCGTCGGTTCGGCGGCCATCCCGTGGGCGCCGGCGCGCTCCTTGCCCGGCGGGTGGCCCGCTTCGGTCAGGAGCTCGCGGATCACTTCTTCTTTGGTCGCGTACTCGCCCTCGCCGAAGTGGGCGTAGCGCACGTTGCCGCGAGCGTCGACGAAGTACTCGGCCGGCCAGTAGAGGTTGCCGTAGGCGTTCCAGGTCCCGTTTTCGTTGTCCTGGACCACCGGATACTGGATCCCGTCGGTCTTGATCGCTTCTTCGACGTTCGAGGCCTCGCGCTCGAAGGGGAACTCCGGCGTATGGACGCCGACGATCACCAGGCCGTCCTTGGCGTAGCGCTTGTACCAGGCGTTCAGGTAGGGCAGCGTGCGGATGCAGTTGATGCAGCTGTAGGTCCAGAAGTCGATCAGGACGACCTTGCCGCGCAGCCCTTTCATCGTCAGTGGCTTGTCGCCGGGGGTGTTGAACCAGTCCTCGGTGTCGGTGAATTCGGGGGCGACGCCGATGTCGTTCAGGGGGACGGTTTCTTCCTCGCGCGCGGTGAGGCGCGATTCGGTCGGCGCGTTCTTGGAGTTGCCGGTGCCGGTCGGATGGCCTTCGCGAGTGGGGACGCCGGCTTCGTTTTCGCCGGCGCCCGATTCGCCACCTTCGTTTTCGATTTCCTGCGCCTTCAGACCGATCCCGTGGCTGTCTTCGCTGCGGATTTCGGCCAGCGCTTCCTGGGCCGAAGAGCTCTTTTCGATCCCTTCGGCGGGATTCGTGAGGAAGCCGGGCAGATCGGCGACGACGTTCGACTGGAACTTGGTGTCGTACCCCTGCCACATGGCGAAGGCGACGAGGACCATGATCGCCCCCATTGCCATCTGGAAGGCGCCGCTGCGACGGGCGAGCGGGGCGGCCAGCTTGCGACCGCCGATCATGATCAGGTAGAGGACGATCGCCGAGCCGATCGCGTAGGCGATCACCACCGCGAGCCGGCCCGCGTTGAAGGACTGCGAGGCGGAGAAGGTGAGGACGCCCGCGAGGATCGGCCCGGCACAGGGGGCGTAGAGGACGCCGAGGCTGAGGCCCAGCCCGAACCCGGGCCAGAAGCCGTCGCCGCCGTCCGTCTTCACCCCGACCCGGCTGGTGAAGCGCGAGGCGTAGCCCTCCACCCGGGCCGACAGCGCTGGGACCAGGAGGACGATGCCGAAGCCGGCGAGGACGACGATCGCGATGTTCCGCAGCAGGTCGTTCGGCAGGCCGAGCGCGTCGATCACGTAGACCAGCGCGAAGAGGGCGAAGGTGAAGGAGACGACCAGCCCGGCGACCACGCCGAGCGGTTTGCGCCGCCCGCCCGTCGCCCCGGCCGAGAGCGCGATCGGCAACACCGGCACGACGCAGGGCGACACCGCGGTGGCGGCGCCGGCGACGAAGCCGAAGATGAGCAGCAGGAGCATGCGTCAGAAGCCTTTCAAGGCTTTCTTACGAGTTTGTGACGGATACGGCTCAGCTGCGGGGCGGGATCGCCGTCACGGCGCCCTCGGCGAGGTCGCCGACGATCGCCGCCCGACCGACGTCGTCGGTGATCCCGTAGTGCTCGCAGATCACCAGCTCGTGCTCGCGCAGGAGCGGCCGGGTGGCGTCGACCACCGGCGCCCCGCGCAGCCGATCCGAGTCCACGGCCGCCCAGACCCCCACCCCGGGAGCCCCCGCGCACATGTCGACCGGCACCGCGACGATGCGGGCGCCGCGTCCCCGCCGCCCCCCGGCCAGCCGCACCACCAGCCAGGTGGGCTCGTGCGAGGTCGAGTCGATGTAGACGCTCTGCACCTCGCCCGCCGCCTCGCCCTCGAGGTCCGCCAGCTGGGTCCCGACCCAGCCGATCGCGGCGCCGAGGGCGAGCGGTTCAGGCATCGGTGTGCCGCTCCAGGAGCTCACTCGCCGCCGTGGCGGGGTCGAGCTCACGCCGCACCACCCGCTCCAGCAGCTCCGCCGTCGGCGCGTCCTCGGCCGCCCAGGCCTCCAGCTGCCGGCGCATCCGCGAAGCCGCGATCCCGATCACCTCGCTGCGCAGGTTGCGCGCGCGGCGCTCGGCCAGCGTCCCTTTCTCCTCGATGAAGGCGCGATGCTCGTCGATCTTCACGGCCAGCTTGTCGACGCCCACCCCGTTCATCGCTTCGGTGCGGACGATCGGCACCTTCCAGTCGCCCGCTTCGTGGGAGAGCGCCAGCACGCTGCGCACCTCGCGCACCATCGTGTCGGTCATCGGGTGGTCGGCCTTGTTGACGACGATGATGTCGGGGATCTCCATCACCCCGGCCTTCAGCGCCTGGATCGAGTCGCCGGAACCGGGCATCAGCGCGAGGATGATCGTGTCGGCGTGGTCGACGATGTCGATCTCGGCCTGGCCGACGCCGACGGTCTCGATCAGCACGTCGTCTTTGCCCGCCGCGTCCATCACCAGGGCGACCTGCAGGGCCGCCTCGGAGAGCCCGCCGAGGGCGCCGCGCGAGGCCATCGAGCGGATGAAGACGCCGGGGTCGAGGAAGTGCTCGGAGAGGCGGATCCGGTCGCCCAGCAGGGCGCCGCGGGTGAACGGGCTGGAGGGATCGATCGAGAGCACCGCGACCTCGCGGTCCGCTTTGCGCATCTCCCCGGTCAGGGCGCCGATCAGCGTGGACTTCCCCACCCCGGGCGGCCCGGTGAAGCCGATGATCCGCGCCTTGCCGGTGCGCGGGTAGACCTCGCGGACGAGATCCCAGCCGGCCGGGTCGTCGGACTCGATCAGCGTGATCGCGCGCGCCAGGGCACGCTTGTCGCCGGCGATCAGGCGCTCGGCGAGCGGGGCGTCTTTGGCAACGTCAGGCACGGGGTCGCCAGTCTAAGCCTTGGGTCCGGCTGCCCGACCCGGCACTAAAGTTGCCCCGCCGTGCTCCGCTTCCTCTCCCGACACAAGATGCTGAACTGGCGCTACGGGCGGCTCGCCTGGCGCTGGTCCTGGCGTCGGCTGCTGACCTCGGCGGGCCGCCGCTGGCGCACCGACGGCTTCGTCTTCTTCGGCCGCGGCCTGGAAATCGAGATCTCACCGCGCGGGCGGGTCGATTTCGGCCGCTTCGTCTGGATCGGCGACCGGACCAAGATCCGCTGCCACGAGGGGCTGGTCGAGATCGGCGCCAAGTCGGTGCTCGGCCAGGAGTGCACGATCTCCGCCTACCAGCACGTGCGGATCGGCGAGCAGTGCGTGATCGCCGACCGAGCGATGTTCATCGACTTCGATCACGGCGTGGTCGAGATCGAGCGTCCGATCCGCCAGCAGGGCATCTACAAGCGCGACGTCGAGGTCGGCTCCAACGTCTGGATCGGCTACGGCGCCTGCATCCTGCGCGGCGTCCGGGTCGGCGACAACTCGATCATCGGCACCAACTCGGTGGTGACCAAGGACGTCCCCGCGAACGCCGTCGTCGGCGGCATCCCGGCGCGGATCCTGCGCATGCGAGAGGCGCCGACCGAGCTGCGCTGGGATCGCCCGGTCGAACCGGACCCGGAGGCGCCCGGCACGCTGCGCCCGCCGCCTGCGGCGTAGGGCGCGCTCGAGGGACGGCGAGGGACGCGGCCCTCTCGTAGGCGGTCCGGGCAGGCTGTGACCGCCTACGAGAGGGCCGGGTCACGGGGGACTAGCGAGGGTGTGCCTCCCGTGCGGGTCCCGGCGGGGAGTCGCGAGGGGGACGCCGGGAACTCCACGTTCCCCGAGGGAAGGCGCCGCGAAGCGACCCTTCCGTGACGCCCGAGATGTCGATGGGCCGGAAAGCGCTCTATATCAGCGCTTTTCGGCCCATCGACCTGGGGGGCGTCGTGGAGGCGTGGCGTCTCTCTCCGGAAGCGCGCGGGGCCTGCGCACTTCTCCCGCAAAGCCTCGCGTCCTGGGCGTCTCGTGGCGGTCACAGCCTGCCAGGACCGCCGCGAGACGCCCGGGACGCGACCGTCCCCAATCGACCGGGCCGCGAACTACGCCGTCCCCGGCCCTCCCCCTACTCCAGTTCGGCCCGGATCTCCGCCGCGCGGGTCTCGTTCAGCTCGGTGGCGAAGCGCATGTAGCGGATCAGCAGTTCGATCTCGCTCACCGAGAGCTTCTCGAGCTGTGGAATCCCGCGGTGGGCGAGCGGGCCCCAGAGTTCGAGGGCGCGGTGTTCCATCTCGTCGGTGACCTCGAGCAGGACCTTGCGGCGGTCCTCCGGATCGGCCACCCGGCGCACGAAGCCCTTCGCCTCCAGTCGATCGACAACCGCGGTCACCGAACCGGTGGTCAGACCGGCCCGCTCGGCCAGCTCCCCCGCGCTGATCCGGCCGGTCTGCTGGATCACGTCGAGACAGCGTCCGTCGGTCCGGTTCACCCCCAGCGCCCGGCTGCCGGCGTCGTCCATTTTGTCGGTCGCCACCTGGCTCGCCCGGGTCGCCGCCACCAGCTCATGGACCAACTCGCGCTTCGTCTTTTTCTTCATGCGGGTCGGCATCGTGTTATCTTGATTTTCAAGATACTTGAGAATCGAGAGAATTCTACTACCCCGAGGAGGGCTGGGTGAACGGCGCGAACGCGATCGAGGCGATCGATCTGAAGAAGGCATACGGCGAGGACGTGCAGGCGCTCGACGGCCTCACCTTCGCGGTTCCGGCGGGCAGCGTCTTCGGGCTGCTCGGGCCGAACGGGGCGGGCAAGTCGACGACGGTGAAGATCCTCACCACCCTCGCCCACCCCGACGGCGGCTCGGCTCGGGTGGCGGGCTTCAGCGTGTTGGAGGAACCGGCGCGGGTGCGCGAGTCGATCGGCGTCGTCTCGCAGGCCGGCGGGCTCGACCAGGAGGCGACCGGGCGGGAGAACCTGCGCCTCCAGGGACAGGTCTTCGGCATGGGCGGCAAGGGCCTCGAGTCACGGATCGACGAGCTGCTCGGCCAGTTCGGGCTCGCCGACGCCGGCGACCGCCTGGTGCGCGAGTACTCGGGCGGGATGCGGCGGCGGCTCGACGTCGCCCAGGCGCTGGTCCACAAACCGCAGGTGCTCTTCCTCGACGAGCCGACCACCGGCCTCGACCCCGAGGTGCGGGCGGAGATGTGGGAGGAGATCGGGCGGCTCGCGGGCGAGGGGCTGACCGTGCTGCTCACCACCCACTACCTCGAGGAGGCCGACCAGCTGGCGGCGCACCTGGCGATCGTCGACAAGGGTCGGGTCGTCGCCGAGGGCTCCCCCGACGAGCTGAAGCGGGGGCTGAACGGCGACGCGATCCACGTCGAGCTCGACGCCGACGCCGACGAGGCCGCGGTGCGGGCGGCGCTGGAGCGGATCGACGGGGTCGACGAGGTGCTGGTCGACGAGCGCGTCGTCCACGCCCGCGCCGCCGACGGCGCCCGCACCGTCCCGGCCGTGCTGGCGGCGCTCGAAGGCGCCGCGGTCGAGGTCGGCTCGGTCACCGTCGCCCGTCCCTCCCTCGACGACGTCTACCTGCGCTTCGCCGGCCGCACCTTCGGCGCCGCCGAAGCGAACGACCGAGAGCGACCCGCCCACCGGAAAGGAGTGCACCACTGATGAAGGCCCTGCGCGACACCCAGCACATGACCGTCCGCCACCTGATGGCGCTCTGGCGCCAGCCCTGGTGGATCGCCGTCTCGCTCGTCCAGCCGGTGATCTGGCTGCTGCTCTTCGGCGCCCTGTTCAAGTCGGTGACCGACATCCCCGGCTTCGGCTCGACCAACTACATCCAGTTCCTCGCCCCCGGCGTGGTCGTGATGACCGCCTTCTTCGGCGCCGGCTGGACCGGCATGCCGGTGATCGAGGACATCAACCGCGGCGTCATCGACCGCTTCCTGGTCAGCCCGGTGCGGCGCAGCTCGCTGATCTCCGGCCGGCTCGCCTCCAGCGCGCTGACCACCGCGATCCAGTCGCTGATCATCGTCGTCCTGGCGCTGATCGTCGGCGCGACGTTCGCCAACAGCGTCCCCGGGGTCGCCGTCCTGATCCTCGTCTCGGTGCTGCTCGGGTCCGCCTTCGGCTGCCTCTCGATCGGCCTGGCGCTGCTGGTGCGGCGCGAGGAGACGCTGATCGCGACGGTCCAGTTCCTGCTCCTGCCGCTCTCCTTCATCTCGGTGACCTTCATGCAGAAGGACCTGATGCCGGACTGGATGCAGTCGCTGGTCAAGTACAACCCGCTGAACTGGGCTGTCGAAGCCGGGCGCAGCGCGGTCACGCCGGACCCGTCCTGGGGCGCGATCGCGGGCAAGACCGGCCTCCTGGTCGCCTTCCTCTGCCTCTGCGGCGTCTTCGCCGTGCGGGCGTTCAGGACCTACCAGCGGGCGGTCTGAGGCAGGGCGGCGGGCCTGGCGCGGGCGGCAGGCGGTCCGAGGCGGGCGGGCGCCTCAGTGCTGGGCGCCGAGCCGGCGGACCCCGCGCTCGGTGACCGCCCAGATCTTCTCGCCGGAGGCGGTGTAGAGCTCACCCTCGACGACGCCTTCGGCGCCCAGTTTGCGCAGCACGCCGGCGACGTCGGCGGTCTCGCGTTCAAGCGAGGCGGCGACGGCGATCGCGGTGCGGTCGTCGTCGTTGCGGCCGCTCTGGGCGAGGACGGCGAGGATCGAGGCCTCCTCGGCGCTCAGTTCGCCGGTGGCGGGGTCGGAGATGCTGGTCGAGGCGGCCTCGGCTGACACCGGCTCCGTGGTCGCGTTCAGCGCGGTCGTCTCCGGGGCTTCGTGGTCGGCCTGGGTCGCGGTCGCAGCTTCAGCGGCGGCGAAGGCGTCCGACTCGCTCGCGGCCGGCGGCACCTCGGCGGCGGGCGGCGGCCCCGACCCGGTCGGCTCCGTCGGGGTCTCGGCGGCCTCCGCGTGGGACTGCCCGAACTCGGCCTCTCCCCCGCGCCGCCTGCGGCGCAGGATCGCGGCGCTGAAGACCGCCCCTGCCGCCAGGCCGGCGAGGGCCAGGCTGCGGCGCTGATCGGTCAACCGCTGCATCGGGCTGCGGCGGGCCTTGGACTTCGCGAAGGGCACGCGCGCAGGTTAGCGACCTCGTGCGCAGTCCTCGTTAACGATCATCGTCGGGTTTCCGGATCGACGCCGAGCAGCCGCTGGCCGACGTCGCGCAGCCGCTCCAGCCTTTCTTCCAGCGCCTTACACAGTGCCGTGACCTTGTCCTCACCGGTCAATCGGATCATCTCGACAAGCAGCTCCTCGACCCGCTCGTCGGGAGTGTCAAACGTCCGATCCATCCTGCATAAACGCTACCACGATGCAGACAATACGCTTCCACCCGGGTTCCCACCTGACGTTATCTTCCCGCGTGCCGCGGGAAGAGCGAAAGGTGATCTCGGAGGGCGTCGCGCTGCGCTTCGGTCAGAACCTGCGGCGCTGCCGACAGCTCGCCGGCCTCTCCCAGGAAGAGCTCGGCGAACGCGCGTCGCTGCATCGGACCGAGATCGGCAAGCTGGAGAAAGGCGAGCGGGTGGCCCGGATCGACACCCTGGTGCGGCTGGCCGGGGCGATGGCGATCCGCCCCGAAGAGCTGGTCGACGGCATCCACTGGACCCCCGGCGAAGCGAAGTACGGGACCTTCACCTTCGGCAGCCCGCCGCTGTCGTAGGAACCTAGGCGGGGCCGAGCTTGGCGCCGACGAGCTCGGCGTAGACGGCGGCGGTCTGGACCGCCACGTCGCCCCAGTCGAAGCGCAGGACGTGCTCCTTGGCTTCGGCGATCAAGCGCGCCTCCAGCTCCGGGTCGGAGAGGACGCGGATCGCCACCTCGGCGAGCGCCTCGGGGTCACGGGCGGCGAAGCGCAGGCCGGCTTCCTCGTGCGGGACCACCTCCCGCAGGCCGCCGGTGTCGGCGACGATGCAGGGGCAGCCGGAGGCCATCGCCTCCAGCGCCACGAGGCCGAAGGGCTCGTAGATCGAGGGCACCACGGTGAGGTCGGCGATCGCGTAGAGGGTGTGCAGCACGTCGTCGCCGATCCAGCCGAGGAAGGTGCCGTGCTCCATCAGCCCGAGATCCTCGGCCTGACGTTTCAGCTCCTCCTCGTGGGTGCCGGAGCCGGCGACCAGGAAGCGCGTCCCCGGCGCCGCCTCGATCACCTTCGGCATCGCCTCCAGCGCCAACTGGAAGCCCTTCTCGTAGACGAGCCGGCCGATCAGCAGGACGAGGCGCTCCTCCGGCGCCGCGAACGACTTTCGCAGCCGCGCCAACTCGGCCGGGTCGGGCTGCGGCAGGTCGAGCGGGTCGATCCCGTTCGGGATCACCGTGATCCGCCCCTCGGCGACGCCGAAGATGTCGGCGATCTGTTCGCGCATGTAGGCGGAGCAGGCGATCACCCGCTGCGAGCGGTTCGTGATCCAGCGCTCGACCCCGTGGATGTAGGACTGCGGATGGTCGTTGACCCAGCCCTGGTGGCGGCCGTACTCGGTCGCGTGGATCGTCGTGATGAGTGGCGCGGACATTCGGCGCGAGAGGTGGTCGCAGGCGTTGGCGACGAGCCAGTCGTGGCCGTGCACGAGGTCGAACTCGTAGCGGTCCCCGAGCTCCACCCCGGCCGCCAGCATGTCGGAGTTCATCCGCTCCACCCAGGCGACGAACTCGCCCAGGTCGGTCGGTCGGGTGGGCTCGCGGATGCGGTGGATCGCCACCCCGCCCGCGGTTTCCTCGGCGGGCGACTCCTCGCCGCCGCGGGTGAGGACGTGGACCTCGACGCCGAGCTCGACCAGCGCCTCGGAGAGCTTGCGCACGTGGCGCGCGAGGCCGCCCTCGATCAGCGGCGGGTACTCCCAGGAGAGGATCAGGACACGGGTCATGGGCTGCTCGTCAGAGGCTGATCAGGGTTCCAGGAGGGGCGTCAGGCGGAGGTCCGGGGCAAGCGAACGCATGCGCGGATCGGTGTCACGGTTGCATCCTATGGCTTCGTAGAGCGCCCGCGAGTGATCGGTGGACCGCTGCCAGGCGTAATCGCCCGCCTGGCCGCGGCGGTCGAGGAAGGCCCAGTCGCTGGCCTGGACGGCGAGCAGCTCCCGCGCGGCCCGCTCCGCCCGCCCGCCCGGCAGGCCGGCGCGCACCGCCTGCAGGAGGCGCAGCTCCAGCCGGCGCGTCGCCCAAGCCAGGTCGGCGACCGGCGGCGAGTCCCAGGTCGAGAAGTCCTTGTCCTCGCCCCAGCTGGAGCGACGCAGCGGCCGGCGCTCGGGCTCGTGGTCTTCGAGCGCCTGCGGGACGGTCATCAGCCGCACCCCCGCCGCGGCCGCTCCCTCCAGCACCGCGGCGAGCCAGAGAGGCCCCTCCGACCACCAGTGGCCGAGCAGCTCGGTGTCGATCGCGAAGGTGATCAGGCCGCGCCGGCCGGACGCCGCGGCGTAGTCGCGCAGGCGAGCGGCGATCGCGGCGACGAACTCGCCCGCCTGGCGCCGCGCCGCCGCCGCCCCGGCCTCCGGGTCGTAGGCGCCGCCGCCGATCTTCCAGAGGCGCATCCCGCGCAGCGATTTGCCGTCGAACTGGGCGTAGGCGGGGTCGGAGGGGTAGCCGGAGAGGTCCCAGAGCCAGGCAATCGCCTCCCAGTCGATCGGCAGCGCCACCGGTCCCGCCGCGGTCGCCACCGGGCGGAGCGCGGCGAACGGCTCCTCGTGGCGGCTCTGGTCGACGCAGAACCACTCGACCCCCGCGCGCGCCAGCCCCCACTCGAGGCCCGGGTCGTAGGCGCACTCGGGCAGCCAGAACCCGCCGTCCCAGCCGAAGCGGCGGCGGTGGGAGCGGATGCCGGCGTCCAGCTGCAGGCGCAGCCCGGCGTCGGTGGCGAGCAGCGGCAGCAGCGCGTGGGTGGCCGAGGAGGCGGCGAGCGCCACCCGTCCCTCCGCCGCCGCCCGCTGGAACGGCGCCAGCGGGTCACCGCCCGCCGCGTCGAACAGCTCCAGCGCCCGCGCGTAGCGATCGCGCTCGGCGGCGCAGGCGGGCCGCTCCTCCGGTGCGATGTCGTCAAGGTCGGCTTCCGCGGCGCCGATCCGCCAGTCGACCAGGAAGCGCCGCAGCCGCGCTGCCGCCCCCGCGTCCTCGAGCTGGTCGGCGAGCACCGGGGTCACCGTCAGGGTCAGGTCGCGCGCCACCTCCAGCACCGGCAGGTAGGAGCGGACCACCGCGTCGAAGAGCCACTCCTCGCCGAACGGGTAGGTCCCGAAGCCCTCGACGTAGGGCATGTGCGAGTGGAGGACGATCGCCAGATCGCCCGCCGTCCCCGCGCCGGGGGCACTACGGCCGGCAGACGGCAAGGAAGTCGAGCGCGCGGTCGAGGTCCCCGGTCGCGAGGCGGAAGTCGGAGGCGGCGATCGCCGGCGTGAAGCGGTCGTAGAACGGCTCCGTCAGGCCCAGACGGCGATGGACGGCGTCCCAGCCGGCCTTCAGCGCCCAGGCGTGGACGCGCAGCTTGCGGGCGTGGAAGAGGCCGTAGAGCTCGACCCGGCCGAAGTGCGCCTCGCAGAGGGCGCGGAACTCCTCCGCCCGGTACTCCTTGATGTGCCATGGGTTGTCGGACTTGTCGGCGCCATCGGGGGCGAGCGTCAGGAGGTTCGGGGTCGAGACGTAGGCGGCGCCGGCCGACGAGTCGGCCAGCATCGACTTGAAGTGGTCGAGCACCGCGCCCGGGTCCTGCACGTGCTCGATCGTCTGCAGGAAGGTGACCGCGTCGCAGGGCTCGGCGAAGGTTTCGACCAGGTCGCGCTCGAAGCGCAGGTTGGGGCGCACGTAGCGCAGGCGGGCGTGCTCGTGGGCCTCCGGGTTGGCGTCGACGCCGACCACGCTCGCCGCGCCCGCCGCGGCCAGCAGGTCGGACCCGTATCCCTCGCCGCAGGCCATGTCGACGACGCGCTTGCCGGCGATCCGCTCTCCGATCCACTCGTAGACCGCCAGGTGGCGCCGGAACCAGTAGTTCTCGGCGGGCACGTCGGGCAGCGTCCGCTCCCCGGTCAGGGGCAGCGGCGGCACCCCCTCGGGCTGGTTTGCCTGCAGGATCTCCTCGGCCACGCGCCGCACGGTATTGCAGCGGACCACACGGTCACCGTTAGAGTCCCGCGCCGATGCCAGCCTCACCGACCGCGACGCCGGAGCACATCAAGGACGTGAACACCCGCTACCACGACGCGGCAGCGCACGAGTACGACGCCAAGTGGGGGATCGATTTCGGCGATATAGGCCAGGATCAGGTGCGCCAGAAGCTGGTCAAGGCGCTCGGCGGGGGCGACGGCCAGACCTTCGACGCGGCGCTCGAGATCGGCTCCGGGACCGGCTACTTCTCGCTCAACCTGGTACAGCTGGGGCTGATCGGCAAGCTCACCGCCACCGACATCTCGCCGGGGATGCTGGCCCAGTTGGCGACGACGGCCAAAGCCCTCGGCCTCGAGAGCGTCGACACCGTGGTCACCGAGGCGGAGACGCTGCCGTTCGAGGACGAGAGCTTCGACCTCGTGCTCGGCCACGCCGTCCTCCACCACATCCCCGACCTCGGCCGCGCCTTCGCCGAGTTCAAGCGGGTGCTGCGGCCGAGCGGGTCGATCGTCTTCGCCGGCGAGCCCTCCCGCTACGGCGACCGCCTCGCGGCGTTGCCGAAGCGCGGCGGCATGCTGGTCGCCCCGGTCTGGCGCCGCCTGGTCGGCGCCCGTGGCCGCGCCGTCGCCGAAGTCGACCAGTCCGAGGGCCACTCGCTCGAGGGCGAGGTCGACGTCCACGCCTTCGCCCCCGCCGACCTGCGCCGCCTGCTCGAGCGCGCCGGCTTCGACGACCGCCGCGTCGGCGGCGAGGAGCTCCTCGCCAACGCCTGGGGCTGGGGCCTGCGCACGGTCGAGTCGAGCGCCGAGCCCGACTCCGTCCCCCTCCGCTGGCGCCGCTTCGCCTTCCAGAGCTACATCGCCCTGCAGAAGGTCGACACCCGCCTCCTCGAGCCCCACCTCCCCGCCGAGCTCTTCTACAACCTGCTGGTCAGTGCGCGGAAGCCGGCGTAGAGCGGCCGCGGCCGGCGCGTTCGCACTTCTGGCCGCCATGCGGTCATTTCTGCGAACGCGCGGGTGGTGGGGTGGCGATTCGGGGCCGGTGCGGCCGGGGACGGCGTACTTCGGAGGCAGTGCGGCCGGGTCCGGCCGTCCCGGGCGTCTCGGAGGCGACCCGGGCAGGCTGTGGCCGCCTC
>ERZ778021.2815-NODE-2815-length-14242-cov-5.351449_pt1 | contig 14242 bp, 9 predicted proteins | sample MGYA00375751_ERZ778021 | MGnify/ENA primary metagenome ERZ778021 (study PRJEB29350, sample SAMN05389814) | bioreactor metagenome | isolation source: Thiocyanate stock bioreactor | place: South Africa: University of Cape Town | collected 2013-08-29 ... | reverse complement strand
CCGAATAGCGCCGAAAAGCCCCGCCAAGACGGCCTTCGATCAGGGCAAACAAGGTTCGCCCGGAGTGGAGCAATCCCCTACACTGGGGGAGTTGTTACAGTGTGATACACCCCCATGCCCACCCTGCCTCACTTTGCCTCGCGATTGCCTGTGCTCAGCTATGTGCTGCTGGTCGTCTATCTGGTCATCCTCGCAGTCCGCACCCACAACGACACCACCATTGCCCTGGTGATTGCCTCGGTCGTGATGTTTGCCTGCTGCTGGGCCAGTGCCACCCATTTGCTGGGCGCGCGGCCAGCGCTGCAGTTTGTGCTGATTGCCGTGAGTTTTGGCTGGTTTGCCGAGCAGATGGGCTCCTCGCGCGGCTGGTTCTTTGGCCAGTACACCTACACCGACGTGCTGGGTCCCCGTCTGGGGGACGTGCCCCTGGTCATCCCGCTGATGTGGTTTTCGCTGACCTATGCGGGGTATGTGATCTGCAACCTCATCGTCTGGCAAAGCGCGGTGGACGGCGCGCGGGGCCTGGGCAATGCCGCCATGCTGTCATTTCTGGCAGCGATGATCGTCACGGCGTTTGATCTGGGCGCCGACCCTTACATGGTGTACACCCTCAAGGCCTGGATCATGACCAAGACCGATGGCGCATGGTTTGGGGAGACGGTGCAGGGGTTTTTTGGCTGGGTGTTCGTGTCCTTCGTCATCATCTTCGGTTTCCGCATGTCGGTTCGCAAACAGGCCCTGCAGCCATCCAGCCCGTTCTTGCGCCACCATGCCCTGGTTCCGCTGGCACTGTATGGGAGCAATATGGTGTTTCAGATGATCCTGGGCAATCCGGTGGAAATCCGCTCCATTGCGCCGTTTGCGATGGGCATCCCCTTGTTGTGCGCGCTGGCCGGGTACCAGCGCTGGGCAGCGCCCGCAAAGGCCAGCGTATGAACCAGAACACGTCACACTCCAACACCATCTCGGACGCCGAACTGGCGGGTATGCAGCACCACGCCGACCCCCTGGCCGACCAGACCATCGCCGACATCCTGGGCGACTGGCCCGCAGGGGACGTCGCGGTGGATGCGCCGCAATGGGCGCGCATCGACACCGTGAACCGCCTGTTCGGCCAATGGACGGACAACAAGAGCCTGGTGGGCTGGACCGCCCAAGGTGACGGGGTGGATGCAGCCATGGCCCGGGCACTGAACCACTACGTGCAGACCGCGCAAGCGCTGCCGTCCTGGGCCGATGCGAAAAAGATCGAGCGTGCCGAGAAGCTGTTCATGGAGCATGGGGCGCTGTCGTGCATCCTGCTGTTTTGTGCCAGCCTGCCCGAGTGTTATGTGATCCCCGACCTCTCCAGCGTGCTGCACACCTCGGGCCAGCTGGAGCAGAACGCCGAGTACCGCATCCGGTCCACGGCCGCGATGATCTTCCCCGTGATGCTGCACGGTGGCCTCAGCCAGCGCGGCGCGGGCGTGGCGCAGGTGCTCAAGGTGCGGCTGATCCACGCCACCATCCGCAACCTGATCCTGCACGGCAGCCCGCAAAGTGCCGTCAAACAGCTGCTGGCCGGGGGCAGCGGGCAGGTGGCACCACAAGCCCTGCCCAGCGGGGGCGGGCGTCAGGCCATGTTCCAGACGCTGTACGCCCGCGGCTGGAACCTGAAAGGCGATGGACTGCCCTGCAACCAGGAAGAGCTGGCCTACACCTTGCTAACGTTTGGCTATGTGTTTTTGCGCAGCTTGCGCCGCTTGGGGCTGAGGTTGCGCACGGCCGACGAAGAGGCCTACCTGCACGCCTGGAACGTGGTGGGCCACATCCTGGGCATCGACCGGGCCTTGATGGTGGACACCATGGACCAGGGCCAGGCCCTGATGGCGCGCATGCAGGCCCGGGGCCGCGCCGAACCCGTCACACCGGACCCCCGCCCTGCCCTGGGCCGGGCCTTGATGCAGACCATGGAGAACTCGCTGCCCTGGAACATTGTGAAACCCTTTCCCGAACTCATGACCCGCTACCTGTGCGGGCGCGACACGGCCAGCGATCTGGGCCTGACCGAGCCTGTGCCGTGGTCATCGGCGCTGCTGTTCTGGGGGGTGTTGCTGCTCGCCCGTGCCATCGACACCGTGCTGCGCCTGGTGCTGCCCCGGTTCTCGATCGTGAGGACACTCACGCGCATCCTGGGCTACCACTTCATGAGCCGCGTGCTGATGAGCCAGACCCGCCCCCTCCAACTGCCCACCGAGTTGCTCAACCAGGTGGACGAGGTGGTGCACAGCTGGAGCGATGACCCCCACGCGCCGGGCTGGATCAACCGGATCGAAGACCGGCTGACGACGCACGGCAGCTGGAGCGCGGGCCTGGCCGCCCAGGCCCCTGCCGCACACCCCGCCCAGGCGCAGCAACCCACATAGCCGTTGTTCCCACGCCAATGTCCCCGCTGGTCTGCGCCCTCCTGACGATCACCCGGCTTGGTCGTGCACGCTGCGGCGTGGCGTCCAGCCTGCTTTGGCTGTTCGTCATCATGGCGCTGCCTGCGGGCGTGCAGGCGAACGCGCCTCTGGTGCTGACGCAGGATCGGCCGCAGATGAATGCCTGGGAAGCAATCACGCTCAAGGCCGATCCCACGTACCAGCTTTCGGTGCAGGACATGCTGGAACGCCTGGATGAGTTCGAGGCGCCTGCCCGGCGCGGTGGCTCGCTGGGTGTGCACAAGGCAGCCATGTGGCTGCACATTCCCATCGTCGCGCCCAAGACACCGCTCGCCCCCTGGATGGTGGATATCGGCTACAGCTCGCTGCAGGCCGAGATTTACCTGACCAGTGGCGGCCGAGTGCTCCAGCAGATTCGCACCAGCCAGCGTGATCAGATGCAGCTATCCAGCCGCACGCCAGCGATGGCATTCGACCTGCAGGCCGGACAGGCTTACGACCTGCTGATACGGGTGCAAGCCACCGGACCACTGATCCTGCCCATCACGGTCGGCGAAATGCCCTACCAGATGCACCAGGCCCTGCGCGAGCAGATGTTGCAGGGTCTGCTCAACGGGCTGGCGTTGTGCCTGCTGGCGTACAGCCTGATCCAGTGGTTCACGCAGCGCGAGCACTTGTTCGGCTTTTATGCACTGGTGGTGCTGGGCAGCGCGGGTTTTTCGCTGCAGTTCTTCGGCATTGGCGACCAGTTTTTATGGCCGGGCAATCTGTGGATGAGCCGGTATGCAGGACTGGCCGCTGGGTTGATTGCCCTGGCGGGCTCGTTCCTGTTCCTGAGTGCCGCACTGGCAGACAACCCGCAAAGCCGGTACGCACGCGCCATGCGCGCAGGTGCAGCGATCACAGCAGTGGTCTGCGTTGCCGTCACGCTGGGCTGGCTGAGCATCCCCATCGCCATCGCCTTCATGAGTCTGGTAGGCCCCCTGCCTTCTCTTATCAGCGTGCCTGCTGCCATCACGCGGGTGCGGCAAAAAGACCCCATCGGCACCACCCTGCTGGCAGCCTGGATCGCCTACGGTGTGGCGGCCGCACTCATGGTGTGCCTGGTGCAGGGCTGGGTGCCCGCGAACTTCTGGACGCTGCACTCATTCCAGTTCGGCGCCACGCTGGACATGCTGCTGTTCTTGCGCGTCATGGGGCTGCGCGCCAGAGCCATGCGGATGAAAGCACAGGAGGCGCTGCGTGAGCGCGACATCATGCATTCGCTGGCGCACAGCGACCCACTGACAGGCCTGAGCAACCGGCGTGGGCTGCAGCATGCGCTGCAACTTGCGCTGTCTTCCAGCTCACCAAGCCATCTGGTCGCGGTGTACCTGATCGACCTGGACGGGTTCAAGCCCATCAATGACTCGCATGGCCACGATGTGGGCGACGACCTGCTGGTGGCTGTGGGCAAGCGGCTGCAAGCCAATGTCCGCCAGCAGACCGACCTGGTAGCCAGACTGGGCGGGGATGAATTCATCGTCATGGCCTGCCGTCTAGAAAGTCCGCACCATGCCGAAGATCTGGGCCGATCCCTGCTGCACGCTTTCGATGCGCCGTTCTCCCTGGGCGACCTGCACCTGAAGGTGGGACTGACCATCGGCTATGCCCTGGCCCCCCTGGACAGCGACGACCCCCATGGGTTGATCCGTCTTGCCGATGCAGCCATGTATGCCGGCAAGCAAGGGGGCAAAAGCTCCATCCTGCGCAACAGTGGTGAACTGGCGCTGGCACCATGACACAGGCCTCCTGCACCATGGCACCTTGCCTATACTGAACCAGCCCGACCATGCCCCGCCGTCACCCCATGCCGAACTGGCCCCGGCCCCACCACCTCCCTTGGCTTGCTCTTTTATGGGCGTTGATGGCCTGCCCGTGGGTGTGGGCAGGTAACTCCCAGTTGCTGCTGAACGACGAGCGGGGAGCCATCGATGCATGGCCCGCCGTCACGCTACTGAGCGATCCCAGCCTTCAGCTTTCAGTGGAAGATGTACTGGCACAGTCCGACAAGTTCACCCTGCCCCCCAGCGTGGGCGCCACGTTGGGGGTGAGGCCCGATGCGGTCTGGCTGCGCATCCCGTTCGAAGTGGCCTCGACGTCTGACGCCCAGTGGATCCTGGATATTAACCAATCCGACCTGAACCACATCGGCGTCTACCTCACGACCAGCGGCTATGTGCTCCAGCAAGCAACCTTGGGCAGCCTGCACCCTTACGCGCACCGTCCCTTGCAAAGCCGATCCCACGCGCTCACGCTGAATCTGAGGCCCGGGTTGCAGTACGAACTGCTGGTGCGCATCCAGACCCGGGGGGCGATGATCCTGCCAATCTCGTTCTACAAGCCTGCAGCCATGCTCAGCAAGGCGGTCAACGAGCAAATGCTGCAGGGCGTATTGACCGGGCTGGCCCTGTGCCTGCTTGTGTACAGCGTGGGCCAGTGGCTGAGCCTGCGCGAGCCACTGTTCATCTACTACGCATTGCTCACATCCGGCAGCCTGCTGTTTTCGATGCACCTGTTCGGCGTGGGTCGGCAGTTCCTCTGGAGCGACAGCCTCTGGCATGAAGTCCACATGGGAGGGCTCTCTGCCTTGCTCGCCACCTGTGGTTCGTTCCTCTTCATCGGACAGGCCCTGTCGGAGCCCGACTCCAACAAACGCTTTCTGCGCTTCATGCGCTGTGGAGCGGCACTGTGTGTGCTCCTTGCACTGGCATACGGACTGGATGCCATCTCCACCCGCGCCATTGCAGCCATTGTGAGCATCCTGGGTCTGGTACCCGCCCTGATGGGCATCCCCGGTGCGGCACGCCGTGCGATCCGGGGTGATGGGGTCGGCACCAGCCTGCTGCTGGCTTGGTTGGTCTACTTCATTGCGACCGCGATCGTCATCGGCGTCATCAACGGCTGGGTGCCGGTGAATTTCTGGACCTTGCATTCCTTCCAGTTTGGTGCAACGCTGGACATGCTGCTCTTCATGCGCGTGTTGGGCCTGCGCACCAAGGCATTGCGGCTGGAGGCGCTGGATGCCAACCGCGAGCGCGACGCGATGCACTCGCTGGCCCATACCGACCCCTTGACCGGCTTGCCCAATCGGCGTGGCCTGAGCATTGCCCTGGCCTCCGCCCTGCCCCACAGTGGCCCCAACAGCCTGCTGGCCGTGTACGTGATGGACCTCGATGGTTTCAAGCCCGTCAACGACCGGCACGGCCACGATGTGGGCGATGAACTGCTGATCGCCGTGACCCGGCGGCTGCAAGGCCATGTGCGCCAGAGTGACGTGGTAGCGCGCCTGGGCGGCGATGAATTTGTGGTGATGGCAGGCCACCTTGGCAGCAGCCAGCAAGCCCAGGAGCTGGGGCTCAAACTGCTGGAAGCTTTTCGCACCCCTTTCTCTCTGGGCGATCTACAGGTGGAAGTGGGATTGACCATCGGCTACGCGATTGCACCGGACGACAGCAACGACGCACTGGGCCTGCTGAAGCTGGCGGATGCGGCAATGTACAGCGGCAAGCAAGGAGGGAAATTCTGCCTTCGCCGCAACACCGGGGACCTGGCGCTGTCGTCGGCCTGAGCGCGACCAGTGCACACCGCACCCGGCGGCTGAGCCACAAGGGCCATTCCGAACTGGTCAAACGGCCTGGCTTCCGTTAAACACGGGGCTTCGCGTTACCACCCAAGGATTGTTCACCATGGCCCATCGCAAAAGTCCCGCCCGCATTGCCAAAGACGCCCGCATTGCGCATTTTCAGTCGCTGGCTACACGCCAGGCCGCACCGAACGCGCCGGGCGCAACCCTGACCTGGGACGCCGTGGCTGCGCTGGAAGCCAAGCTGGTGGGCCGCATCGTGCTGCCGTCCAGCCCCGACTACAACGCTGCGCGGCAAGAATCCAACCCCGCGTTTCAGGCTTATCCCGAGATCATCGTCTACTGCGCCTGCGAACACGATGTGCTCGAATGCCTTGCCGTGGCCCGCGCCTACAACGTGTGGGTGGCCGTGCGCTGCGGCGGGCACAGCACGGCAGGCTACTCCGTCAACAGCGGCATGGTGGTGGACCTGAGCGACCTGAAAGGCGTGGTGCTGGACCCACCCCGCGAACGCGTGCATGTGCTGCCGGGCACCGATTTCGACCATTTCAATGGCGCGATGAACCACACCGGCTGGCATGTGCCCACGGGAGCGTGCGGCAGCGTGTGCGTGGGGGGCTTCGTGCAGGGTGGCGGCTATGGCTACACATCGCGGGCCTTCGGCATCCAGAGCGATCTGGTGGAATCGTTCCGGGTGGCGCTTGCCAACGGCAGCATCGTCACGGCCAGCGCGCAGGAGAACCCGGGGCTCTACTGGGCCATGCGCGGTGGCACGGGCGGCAACTTTGGTGTGCTGTTGCAGGTCACCTACCGCATGCACCGGCTGGACCAGGTGTGGGCCTGGGCCATCAGCTGGGACGCCGCGCATGCCGCCGAAGTCCTGACGACGATGCAAGCCCACTACATGAAAACCGGCGCACCCGATGCCCTGGGCTACATGATGAACCTGGGCTACCAGAACAGTACGCCGGTCTACATGGTGCAAGGCATGTTCTGCGGCACGCGCGATGAGGGCATGAAGGCCATCGCACGCCTCATGGCGATACCGAGCGCACAGCTGCTGATGGACAAGACGGGCACCTACCCCGACATGAACATCTGGCTGGAAGACCACCCCTACACCTTGCCAGACAACCTGCCCGACGGCGTGGCGGAAACCAAGGCCTGTGGCTATATCAGCACGCCGCTGTCAACAGCCGACTGGCAACGCATCATCGATTACTTCAAGACCTCGCCCAACCCCTGGTCGCTGGCTTATCTGGAACCCTATGGCGGCGCCATCAACCGCTATCCGGTGGCCGACAGCGCTTTCATCCACCGCCATGTGGATGCTGACCTCGTGGTGGACGTTTTCTGGACCAATGACACCGAGCGGGCCCAGATGGAGGCCTGGATCGATGGGTTCATGAACCTGGTCAAACCCTTCCTCAACGGCCACGTGTACCAGAACTATCCCGACGCAAGCCTGCAGGATTTTGCCCAGGCCTATTGGGGCCCTGCATACCCGCAGCTTCAGCAGATCAAGGCGCAGTACGACCCCGGGAACTTCTTCCACTTTCAGCAGAGCATCCGGCTGCCCAGCCTGTAGAGGAGGCGCCGCAGGCCAGCCTCGCTGGAGCTGTAGACCACAGCTCAGGAACGGGCCGTCTCCGCGTAATGGAGCCGGCCTTTGCCCGCGCGTTTGGCCGAGTACATCGCCTGGTCAGCGCGGTTCATCAGCGCGTCGATATCCCCCTCCAGGGGGGGATACACAGCCACGCCAATGCTGGCGCCGATGAAAAGGTCACGCCCTTCCACAACCATGGGCTGGTGCAATGCCTCGATGATGCGGTGGCCGATCGTGTCGGTCACGTCGCGGGTGACATCGCGGTCGAGCATGACCAGGAATTCGTCGCCACCCAGGCGTGCCATGGTGTCGCCCGCACGCACCGTGCTGGCAATGCGTTGGGCCACAATGCGCAGCACTTCATCACCGGCGCGATGGCCTTCGGCGTCGTTCACCCCCTTGAACCCATCGAGGTCGATGAACAGCAAGGCCACAGACCCGGCATTGCATCGCGCCTGCGTCAGGGACTGCTCCAGACGGCTCTGAAAAGCCGCCCGATTGAGCAGGCCCGTGAGTGAATCGTGGTTGGCCAAATAGTGCTGCTGGCGGGCGATCTGGATCTTGGCCGAGACATCCTGGACCAGCGCCATGATCGATGTGACCTGCCCCTGGGCGTCGGTCAGTGCGGAGTTGAACCACTCGCAATGCACTTCGCTACCGTCCTCTCGCACAAAGCAGGTCTCCGCGCGGTTCTGGGACTCCTGCCCCGTCTGCAGGCGCTGTAGCGCACTCTGAAGCCCATCGTCCTGAAGTGAGGGGTCCACCAGTTCCGTCAGCAACCGCCCCTCCAGCCCCGCTACCTGCAGCCAGCCCATGAGCTGCACAGCGCGCTGCGAACAGTGCAGGAGCCTGAGGTTATGGTCCATCTCCAGCACCGCAAGCGGGCTGTTTTCCATGTGCGAGGAAAGCCGCTGGTTGGCAGCGCGCAGCGCATTCATGGTGACCTGCAGTTCATGAACGTCGAGCGCCGTGGTGATGAAGCCGTCCACCAGCCCCTGCCGGTTGTGCCAGGGGGTCAGGCAGATGGTGCGCCATTCATCAATGCCATACGGTGTGCGCAGAAGGCGCTGGTACTGCACCCGCTCGCCCTGCAGCACACGCTCGACGAAGGGCATGAATCGGGCGCAGTCGCTCTCACCATACACCTCAACCAGGGTTTTCCCCACCAACTGCTGGGGCACGGCGCCGAACCAGCGGGCGTATTCCTCGTTGACATAGATCATGGCCAGACTGCGGTCGATCACGGCCATGGTGGCACCCGCGCTGCGGGTGATCAGATCCAGCAATTCAGCCTTGGACCAGGAATCCTGATGGACGGCTGTGGGGGGCTGCGACAACTCAGGCTCGTCTTGCATCATGCGGCGATAGCCCCGGCGGGGAGATGGTCATCGACAGAGGGGGCGATCCAACGCTGCACCTCCTTCACGGTGGCCGCTTTGCATCGCCCTGCTACAGGTAACAGTGTGTCAGCACCAGCTTATCACTTTCGGCCCATGGTGCCCCCGCAGGCCACACGGGCCTTTCGAAAAAGGCCAGATCCCGCGTGGTGTTGCTCGCTAGTCCACTGAAACCGGGAGCCAGACCCTCACGCACAGCCGATTTCTCGGTTTCAGTGGACTAGCGGCAGCAGCGGTATGCCAGGCCGACGGACACGGAATACCCTGTGGGCTCGACGGTGAGCGGGCTGCGGCGGGCGTCGCCCTTGAGTTGCGATACACGCGCCGCACCCAGAATCACCCAGTGGCGATTGATGGCCGACATGACCTCCACCCCGGCATCCACGCTGTACAGGCCTGCGCCCGGATCAAAGGCAGGCAAGGCCCCGGAACCACCCGCAGGCACGCCAAAATGACCGCGCAGATAGGTGCGATCCCCAAAGCTCGCGCCTGCGCCGAAAGTGACTTTGGTCTGCTCGGTCACGGGCCAGGTATAGCCCACGCTGGTGGACAACTGCGCGCCGCCGTCGCGCCCCAGAATGTCCTGCGAAAGCCCGGCGCCCACAGACCACCGTGGCGTCAGCGCATACCCAGCGCTCACCCGCGCGCGCAGCGTGGACCGGACCGAGGGCAGCCCCACCAGGATCGGTGCGTCCGAGCCGTCACGGCCTTTGTCGATGCGCAGCGAGGCGCTCAGGTTGAATTGATCTCCCTGCGCCAGCGTGGCACTGGCACCCGATTCGCGCGGACCCAGCCCATGTCCCATGAAGGCGCTGCCACGCGAGGTACTGAGCCTGAAGCGTCCATATTCGATGGCCCATGCGGGCCGCAAGCTGTTCTTGCGCCCATCACCGCCCGCGTAGTCCGGGCTGGAGCCCACGATGGCGCCCAGCGCGTAGTTGAACAACGGTTTGGGCGGCTCTTCGGCTGCAGGCGCAGGCGCATCCGCTGCGTGCGCCGCCGGCCAGGAGCACAGGCAGGCCAGCAACGAAGCACAAGAAACCAGGGGTGCAATGGGGGCAAAACGGCTCATGGGTGGATTATCAGTCCGCCCACTGCACCCATCCAGTCCATGCTGTCACCAGAACAACGATGCCAAACACGATGCGGTAGTACGCAAACGGTACAAAGCTATGGGTACTGATGTAGCGCAACAACCAGCGCACACACAGCCAGGCGCTCAGGAACGAAAAGACCAGCCCGGTGACGAACATGGGCAGATCGGCCACCGACAGCAGCGCGCGCTCCTTGTACAGGCTGTACACCCCCGCGCCAATGAGCGTGGGAATGGCCAGAAAGAACGAAAAATCGGTGGCTGCCTTGCGCGACAGGCCCAGCAGCATGCCCCCGATGATGGTGGAGCCGCTGCGGCTGGTGCCCGGCACCATGGCGAGACACTGCACCAGGCCCACCTTGAGGGCGTCCAGCGGCGTCATGTCATCCACCGACTGGATGCGGGTGGCCGCAGGAGATCGGCGCTCTGCCCACAAAATGATGAAGCCCCCAATGATGAAGGTGCTGGCCACCACCACAGGGGTGAACAGATGGGCCTTGATGGCTTTGCCAAACAACAGGCCCAGCACCACGGCGGGCAAAAACCCGATGAACACATTGAGGGCAAACCGCTGCGCCTGCCGCTGCGTGGGCAAGGCCACCAGCGTGGCGCGGATCTTCTGCCAATACACCAGGATCACCGCAAAGATCGCACCGGTCTGGATGGCAATGTCAAACACCTTGGCCTTGGCATCGTCAAACCCCAGCAGGGAGCCCGCCAGGATCAGGTGCCCCGTGGAAGAAATGGGCAGGAACTCCGTCAGGCCTTCGACCACGCCCATGATGGCAGCCTTGACCAGCAATACAACGTCCACGCACACTCCTTGAGAAAATTTGAATCAAACAAGGCTCTACCGCTTATCTATCAAGCGCTAGCAGCTATCAAAACAGGAGTATATGCCCAACAACCTGGCGCGGCCTTCAGGCAGGGGGTTGCCACGGCGCCTGCCACCCGCCCCCCAGCGCCTGCACCAGCGCCACCACGGCCAGCTGGCGGTTGACCTGCAGCTGCAGCAGGGCGCGCTGGGCAGACAGCGCTGATACTTGCGCGGTCACCACCTCGGTGTAGCCCACCTGGCCTTCGCGATAGCGGTTGAGCAGCTGCTGCGCCGTGCGTTCGGCGGCCAATACGGCCTCGCGCCGCAGGGGCTCCTGTTCTCGCAGGGTGCGCAGCACGGTGAGCTGGTCTTCCACGCTCTGGAAGGCCGTCAGCACGGTCTGGCGGTAGACGGCCACACGGGCATCGCGTGCAGCCTGCGCCTCATCCACGCGGGCTGCGGTGGCCCCCGCATCAAACAGCGTCTGTGCAATGGACAACCCCAGCGACCACACGGTGCCCGACGCCTTGAACAGATCTGCCACGCTGCTGCCACCACGGCCCAGGGTGGCGCCCAGGCTCAGGCTGGGAAAGTACGCCGCGCGCTGGATGCCGATCTGCGCGTTGGCAGCGGCCACGGCCCGCTCTGCCGACGCGATGTCGGGGCGGCGCTGCAGCAGGGTTGAGGGGACGCCTGGTGGCAACTCGGGCACTTGGGCCACCCACGGCGCACTGGGCACGACAAAGTCGGAGGGCGCCTGCCCCGTCAGCACCGCCAGCGCGTGCTCGAACCGCGCCCGGTTCTGGCGCGCGGTGGCCAGGTCGGCCCGCGCGTTTGCCAGTTGGGTCTGCGCCTGCAGCACATCGGTCTGGGCCACCACTCCGGCGGAATAACGATTCCTGGCGATCTGCAGGCTGCGCTCGTAGCCCTCCACCGTGGCCTGCAGCAGCCCGATTTCCGCATCGGCCTCGCGCAACTGGAAATAGGCAGAGGCCAGGCTGCCCACGGCGGACAGGCGGGCAGATGCAAGGTCGGCCTCGCTGGCTTGCGCACTGGCCTGGGCATTGTTGACGCCGCTTTCGAGCCGCCCCCACAGGTCCGGGGCCCAGTCCACCCCCAACGAGGCTTGGGTCGTGGTGCCGGACCGGCTGGCGCCCTCGCCACCCGAACGCGTGGCACCGCCCGACAGGCTGACGGAAGGCAGCAGCCCCGCGCGCTGCTGCCGCACCACGGCCTGCGCCTGGGCATAGGCAGCCACTGCTGCGGCAATGTTCTGGTTGGATAGCTGCACCTGCTCCGCCAGCCGGTTCAGCTCGGCGTCTTCGAACAGCTCCCACCAGGGTCCACGGTCCAACGCGTCGGCAGGCGCGGCTGGCGCCCAGGTGGCGCCCGCCTCCTTGAACGTGGCCGGCACAGGCATCTCGGGGCGCTGGTACGGCGGAGTGACGGAGCAGGCAGACAGCAGCGTCAGCGCAAGCCCGAGGCTGGCCCAGCGTGCGGCGCGTGCACCCGGTGCGAGGGGGATGAAGGGACGGGTCATGGTGCGCAATCAGACAGCGGCACCGGGGGATCCGGCGCGGCTCAGTTGTTGTTCGTTGGGTGCGGGCTTGCGCAACTTGTCGAGCAGCACATACACCACCGGCGTCGTCAGCAAGGTGAGCAACTGGCTCGCGATGAGCCCGCCGATGATCGCCACGCCCAGCGGTTGGCGCAGCTCCGAGCCCTGCCCGAAGCCGATGGCCAGCGGCAGTGCACCCAGTGCAGCAGCCATCGTGGTCATCAGGATGGGGCGAAACCGCAGCAGGCAGGCTTCGCGCACGGCCTCCAGGGCCGTGAGCCCGCGCGCGCGCTCGGCGTCCAGCGCAAAGTCGATGATCATGATCGCGTTCTTCTTGACGATGCCGATCAGCAGGAACACGCCGATGAGCGCAATGATGGTGAACTGCATGTTGAACAGCAGCAGCGCCAGCACGGCGCCCACCCCCGCCGACGGCAGCGTGGTCAGCACCGTGATCGGGTGGATCAGGCTTTCATACAGAACACCCAGCACGATGTAGATCACCACGATGGCGGTGAGGATCAGGAACAGCTGTTGCCCCTGCGACTGCTGGGCGCTGAGCGCCGTGCCCTGGAAGCTGCCGCGCACGTTGGTGGGCATGGCAATGTCGGCCTCGGCCTGCTCGATGACCTGGCGCGCCTGCGCCAGCGAGGTTCCGGGGTCGATGTTGAACGAGATGGTGGTGGCCAGCTCGCCATCCTGGTGGCTGATGGACGTGGGTGACGCCCGCTCCACCACGCGCGCCACGGCGCTCAGCGGCACCATGATCGATGCCGCAGTGCTGATGACATTGCCCGTGGACGCACCGCGCTGGCCCGGGTTGGCGGCCGTCCCCGTGGCACCGGTCGGGTTGCTGGCCACGTAGATATCTTTCAGGGCCGGCGGGCCCCGGGTGTACTCCGGCGACCACTCCATGATGACGGCGTACTGGTTGAGTTCGCCATAGATGGTGGCCACCGAACGCTGGCCGAACGCGTTGTACAGCGCGTTGTCGATGGCCGAGGCGCTCACGCCCAGGCGCGAAGCGCTGTCGCGGTCCACCTCCACATAGGTCTCCACGCCGTTCTCCGCCTGGTCGGTGTCCACGTCCTTGAGCAGGCTTTCGTCCTTGAGCCGGTCGGCCAGCTTGCCCGCCCATTGCTTGAGGTCCGCCATGTTGTCGCTCTTGAGCGTGTACTGGTAGGTGGAGTTGCTGGAGCGCCCGCCCATGCGCAGGTCCTGCACGGGGTTCAGAAACACCCTGAGGCCGGTGATCTGGTTGAGCTGCGGCCGCAGCCGCGCAATGACGGCCGGTGTGCTGTCCGTGCGCTGCTTCAAAGGCTTGAGGTTCACAAACATGAACCCACCCCCGGCCCGGCTGCCACCCGAGAAGCCGACGACGGTGTCCACCGCTGGGTCCTTGCGGATGATCTCCACGGCCTGGCGCAGCTTGCGCGCCAGGGCTTCGGACGAAATGCTCTGGTCGGCCCTGAGGCCCGCGTTGAGCTGGCCGTTGTCCTGCTCGGGGAAGTACCCTTTGGGGATCTTCGCGAACAAGTACACGTTGAGCCCGATCACCGCCAGCAGGATGAGCACCACCAGGCCTTTGCTGGCCAGGGCCCAGTCCAGGCTGTGTCCATACCCGCGCAGCACGCCCTGGTATCCGCGCTCGGCCCAGCGCGCCAGCCGCGACGGGGGCTTGTCGCTGGCCGGATCGTCCGCCCGCAGCAGCCACGCACACATC
>ERZ778021.2810-NODE-2810-length-14258-cov-3.935225_pt1 | contig 14258 bp, 11 predicted proteins | sample MGYA00375751_ERZ778021 | MGnify/ENA primary metagenome ERZ778021 (study PRJEB29350, sample SAMN05389814) | bioreactor metagenome | isolation source: Thiocyanate stock bioreactor | place: South Africa: University of Cape Town | collected 2013-08-29 ... | reverse complement strand
ATCTGTATTGCGGATGCGATTGACGCGATGAATAGCACACGCCTCTATCGAGCGCGGCAGAGTGAGGAATACATTCGCGCGGAGCTGCATCGAGAGCGCGGAATGCAATTTGACCCCATGCTGGCGGATGTACTCCTGACGATGATCGACCAAGGGTTGTTAACCCAAGCTTAAGCGAACACGGATAAAAAAGCACAGAAGGAACCGTTTGATTTTCGGCTCCTTCTTTCTTTTCGTGTGTAATTCCAAATCCGATCTTTGTCGCGTCCGGCTATTCCAGCGCAATGACCTGCGTAAGCAAATCCACATCCTTCGAACTTCCGCCGACAAAGAGCATGAACTCCCCGGGTTCCACCACGCGCACTTCGTCCGCGCGAATCAGTGAAAAATCATCCCGCCGAAGTTGGAACACGAGTTGCTTTGATTCACCCGCCTCCAGATGGATCTTCTGAAACGCGATGAGCCGCTTGAGCGGGGTTAAAATACTGCTGACCAGATCGCGCACATACACCTGCGCCGTTTCGCTGCCCGCGCGCGCCCCGGTGTTGGTGAGCGTGACCGAGACGCGGAGGGTTTCCCGCTCTACATGCAGAGCGGAATACGCAAACGAGGTATAGGAAAGCCCCTCGCCAAAGGTGAATAACGGTGTCTCCGGCAGGTCGACATACCGTCCGCCGTGCCAGCCGGGCAGGCTGTTGTAGTAGACCGGAATCTGCCCGCTGTGCCGCGGAAACGAGATCGGCAACTTTCCGGATGGATTGACTGCGCCAAAGATCGCTTCCGCAACTGCCTGCCCGCCATACATGCCGCCGTTGAATGCGGCAATCAGCGCGGCAGAACCTTCCGCCACGCGGGTCACGCAAAGTGGTTTGGTGGAGATCAGCACAGTGACGATAGGTTTACCTAACGTAAGCAGCCGCTCAAAGAGCGCCTCCTGTGCGCCGGAGAGCGAAAGATCCGCGCGATCGCGATATTCCCCCGCCTGCTCGACCACGTCGCCCACCGCAAGCACGACCACATCCGCCTCTTTTGCCGCCGCAACCGCCGCGTCAAGGTCGTCCCCTTCATCCGGCAGCGGCCCGCAGCCGCGCGCGAACGAAACCCCAATCCCCTGCGACTCAGCCAGCATGCGCACGCCTTCCAGCAGCGTGACATACGGTCTCGCCGCGGTTGATTTCGGGCTTGGGTGCGGGTGGGTGAAATATGTCCAGTCGCCATATTGCGCGCGAATGTCGTCCGCATTTGCGCCGACCACTGCGATTTTTCGAATAGTTTCGTTCAGCGGCAGCACACCGTCGTTTTTTAGCAGCGTGACACTTTCCCGCGCGGCAAAAAGCGCGCTGAGCCTGTGCTCCGCGCAGCCGAGGCAGCCCGGCGTGCCGCGATCCTGCGGCCGCTCAAACAGCCCCATCGCAATCTTGACGCGCAGGATATTCCCGACCGCCTCATCCAGCACGCTCTCGTCCAGCGCGCCGCTCTCCACGAGGCGAATCGCACTCTCGTAAAATGCGGTCGTGGTCATCATCATATCGTTTCCCGCGCGGGCTGCAAGCAAAGCGGCTTCGTCGATGTCTTTTGCGACAAACTGCTTCTGCACGAGGCTCGCAACGTTGTCCCAATCCGTCACAACGAAGCCCGTAAAGCCGAGTTCGCCGCGCAAAATCTCCCGCATCGCCCGCTCACTCGCGGTAAACGGCGTGCCGTCGATGGAGCCATAGGCGGTCATAACCGTCGCCACACCCGCCTCCACAGCGCGCCGAAACGGCGGCAGAAACGTCTCCTTGAGTTTGCGAAACGTCATCTCGGTGTCGCAGGAATCCCGCCCGCCGATTGCGTCGCCATAGCCGATATAGTGCTTTGCGCAGGCTAAGATATGCTCGCCGTCGGCAATATCCTCTCCCTGATAACCGTGGATGATCGCAGCGCCCAGCTCTCCCGCCAGATACGGGTCCTCGCCGAACGTCTCGTTGATTCTGCCCCAGCGGGCGTCTCTGCCCAAACAGAGCACGGGCGAAAACGTCCAATGCAGCCCGTCCGCCGCGACTTCCCGCGCGGTCACGCGACCCATCTCTTCCAACACGGCCGGGTTCCAGCTGCATGCCGCAGCAAGCTGAGACGGAAAGATCGCCGCGCGTTGGTTCAGCCCGTGCCCGTGGATCGCATCGATACCGAACAACACGGGAATTCCAAGGCGGGTACCTAGCGCAAGCCGCTGAATCTCCCGCGCGTCCTCACCCAGCACATGCAGAAACGAGCCTGCTCCTCGTTTCGCCCAGTCCAACGCCTCCTCCCGCGAAACATAGGCAAACGGCACCTGCACCATCTGCGCCACTTTTTCGGGAAGCGTCATTTGGGCGAGAATATCGTTTGCGCGATGATTCACCGCGGTTGTGTTCCATTTTTGCATGCTGTCTCCTGATTCCATGCGCTGTGTCGCGCTTTGCTGTATTCTCTTTGACAATTAATACTGAATACCATTATATGCAGACAGGCTACCGTTGACAAAAGTTAATTTTCTTCTTACGCTGAATGTGCAAATTCGATGAACCGCAAGAGGTGCCAAAATGATCAGCCGTACAAAGTTTGAAATTGACGAACCTACCATACTGCGTCTGTTTGCGCAGGCGGGCATCTCCGGCGTATTGTCTGCAAAGCCGCTGGGCGACGGGGAATTCAACGCGGTGTATTTGGTACACGCAGAAGCAAAAGACTATGTTCTTAAGATTGCCCCGCGCGCGGACGCACCCGTGATGGCGTATGAGCGGAATATGATGCAAAGCGAAGTGTTCTGGTATGAACAGATGCGAACAAAGACCGGCATCCGTGTGCCGGAGGTCTATTTTGCAGACTTTTCACGGGAGCGTTTGCCCGTGCCATATTTCATTATGGAATACCTGCCCGGAGAAACGCTGAACAAAGCCACTCTCTCCCCGGGCGAGCGCGCGCAAACGAAGGCCATGCTCCCCGCGATGGCAGCGCAGCTCCACGCAATCCACAGCGAAACATTCGGCTATGTACAGGGAGAATCCTATCTCAACTGGTACGACGCGATCCATGCATTTGTCGGGCAAGTGCTTGCCGACTGCGCGCGAAAAAAGCAATGCTCCCGCAGAGGGGAACGCCTGCTTTTGCAGATTGAGCGGCATCGGGCGTTGCTTTCTGCCGTCGAATCAAGCATGGTGAATTTCGACATTTGGCCGGCCAATAGCATCGTACAGCGGGAAGACGGCGCAATCCGGCTTTGCTGGATCGACCCGGAGCGGAGCTTCCGGGGAGATCGCATGCTGGACTTTGTCTGCTTCGCGTTTCATCAGCCAATCACCGCGAAAACAGACGTTCTTGCGGCCTATAACGCCGCGGCAATTGTGCCCGTCGCACTCACGCGGGAGGAAGAAGTTCGCTTTGCAATCGGGCAGGGGTATCTCGCATTGATTATGGAGACGGAGAAGTATTACCGCTATTCGATCATAAACTTCGGCTGGTGGCGAAACGTGTTCGCCTGCCGCCTGCTCTACCACGCTGCGTTTGCCGCGCTGGAAGTGTAGGCGCTCATACCGTTTCCAACGGAAGCGGATCCTCTGCGGTTTTTGGCGTCACACGACTTGCCCGCCTCGGCAGCGCCTCCACCAGCGGCCCGAGCAGCGCCGCGACGATTCCCGCAGAAAATCCGGTGTTGTAGAGGTTCATGCCCCCGTGCAGCACGCCGGAGCAGAGCGCAACGGAGGAATTGAGAAATCCCGCAACGATGCCCCAGGCCCAGCCGTAGTGTCCCGCAATCGGTGCAAGGCTTGTGCCAAAAAGCGCGGCCAGCAGTACAGCAGGATCATCGATATGCCAAACCTTTGTCATGCTGCCGAGCACCACGCCAAGCAACACGGGAATCACGTTTTTGAAGTGCTTGCCGCACGCGCCAAACCCCGCAATCGTCAGAATTCCGCCGATGGTTGGCCCGTTGAGCGGGCCGCCCACAAGCAGCACATAACCCGTTGCGACGAGGCCGTTAAGCCCCATATTGATCAACGCCGCGCCAAGACCGCCCAGCGCGACAAAGTCCGCTGAGGACTGCCCGCTTTCGCGAAAAATCGCCCGCAATCCGGCCATCGGTCGCGGGTTCATCCAAAACCCCAGCACGAGAAAAAACACAAACAACAGACACAAAAACGCGCCAAAAAGCGCGTTGTTTCCATTACTCCAAATTAGATTGAACCCCGTCTGGTAGCCGTAGGACTTCAGGAGCGAGACAAACACCGTGCCGATGATGCCCGCCGTGAAGCCGACGTTGTAGAGGCTGAACCCCTTATGAACGTTCTTGAGGTGCGCGGCCAGCGGCGGCGCAACCAGCCCGACGCAGATCCCAACCAGAATGCCAAGCAGCGCGCCCGTGAGCTGCGGCAACTGCAGCACAAACGCAAACTCGGTTACAATCGGCGCGAGGCTGGTTGCAAACAGCGCGGTATAAACGTGCTCGGTGAACGGTTCCCTCTTCAGGCGCGCATAGAGCCAGGTGCCAATCAGGATCGGCCAGATGTTATAGATGTTTTTCCCAAAAAGGCCAAAGCTGCCCATGAGGAACACCGCGGCAACGGTGATTCCCCGAAACGGCGCACGCAAGAGGGCAAGCAGCGCCACGGAGGCGAGCATCAAAAGCCCTGCGTTGACAAAAGCCGTCCCGATTCCGCCGAGGGCGACATAGTCTGTGATCAGGATATTGGTAGATGGTATGATCTGTAAAAATCCGGCGAGGATCGACTTCATCGTCCCCTGCATCAGCCCGAATACGACAAACAAAAGCGAAATGCACAAAAGTACGATAAACCCGCTCGCGTTTTCGTTCATCCGTATCAGTCGTAACGGTTTTTCTGTGTTGTGTCCACCCGCGCGGGGATGCGTCTGGTCCGATGTTTGCTTCGGAGCAGCTTGGCTTAAGAGTGTCAGCCTGGTCATGGTATCCCTCCTAATCGGTATGACGGGATATCGGCACGGGTTGCAACAGTCCAATTCAGCGGCGGAACCGGCGGACTGGGGGGAACGCCTCGGTTCGCGAATGATTCGTCGTTGAGTTTGACCCGCTCTTTCGTCATGGGTTGTTCCGGTGTTCGTTTTTTTGATATCTCTTGCTCTATCCTAACACTGCACAGGTCTCGTGATCCAGAAAAAAACCTGTGAAAAAATCGCGACGATCAAAAAAGAGCGAGGCGTTTTGCCGCACTCGCTCTTGGTTTCTATTATGTTACGCTTGGGTCTCCAGACAACCGCAGTCCTGCGTCAGCGCGCGGTCGATGCTCCAAAACACGTTTTCCTCGCCGATGAGCGCAAGAATTCCGCTGCGCTCCATCGTTCTGCGCGTTTCCGAGGAGAGCCCGCAGCAGCCGACGCGTACACCGCGCTTTTGCAGCGAGAGCACCAGCCCTTCAAACGATTGCGCACAGGAGACATCCAGATAGGACACCCCGCGCATGGAGAAAAACACGGTGTCGCAATCGATGGGGATATTCGTAAGAATCCCTTCTACAGCGGAAGTGTTTGCAAAGATCATCGCGCCCGCGATATAGACCACGCGCGCGCTGCCATAGCGCCGGCAGATCGCCTCGCCATCCGCCGAAAGACGGTTTGCGTCCACGGCATCGATGTTGATCTCCAGCTTGGAAAGCCTGCGCACGAGCAGAAGAAGAGCCACGAGCACGCCCAGCGCGATTGCGGTGGTCAGATCGAAGATGACCGTTGCCGCCATGGTGACGAGATATTTAAGAATGGCGCCCTTGAATTTCCGCGAGAACATATAGCGAATGGCACTCCATTCGTTCATGCGAAACGCGGTAACCATCAACACGCCCGCAAGCGCCGCAAGCGGGATGGACGACATCACAGGAGCCAGTAGGAACATGGACACCACGAGCACGAGCGCATGGACAAGCCCTGTTACCCTTGTCACGGCGCCGCTTTTCACCGCGACGCTGGTGCGCGCGATGGCAGCCGTTGCCGGAATGCCGCCAAAGAACGGAAGCACGATATTGCCGATGCCCTGCGCAACCAACTCCTGATCGCTGTTGAAGGATTTGCCCGTCATGCGGGATGCGCTGGAGCCGCAAAGTAAGCTCTCGATCATACCCAGCATAGCGATGCTGAACGCGGGCGAAGCCAGACGAATGAGGGTGTGAATCTCGATTTTTGCAAGATTCAACCGTTCGGCGGGCAGGAGTGTCTTGGGGATTTCCCCTACGCGCGCGATATCGAAGTTTAGCAGCGAGGCAACGCCCGTTGCGAGGATGATCGCAACCAGTGAACCCGGCACGACTGCGTTCCACTTTTTCGGATACGCGATCATGAACAGAATCACAAACAGTCCGACGCACAGCGCATAGAGGTTTGGATGAAAACCGAGTGAAAAATAGCTCCCGATGCGCTCGATGACATCCTCGCCCACCGACTTGACGCCAAAGAAATTATCAAGCTGGCCTGCCGCGATGAGAATCGAAATACCGGAGGTAAAGCCCGTGATGACCGGGGCCGGAATATAGCTGGTGAGTTTGCCGAGGCGGAACACGCCCGCAAGCAACATGAAAACGCCCGCCATCAAGGTCGCTAAAAACACGCCCTGCATTTGATATTTTGCCACGATGGAGATCAGGATCGCCGCCATCGCGCCCGTTGGCCCGGAGATTTGGTAAAACGCGCCGGAGAGCGAGCCGATGACGATACCCGCAATGATCGCGGTGATCAACCCCGCCGCGGCATCCGCGCCGCTGCTGACGCCAAACGCGAGCGCAAGCGGGAGAGCAACTGCCGCAACCGTAATACCCGCCATGAGATCCTTGGAAAGTGACTTTGCGTTATAGCCGGAAAACTCCTGTTTTAACCCCGAAAGAAAACTCTTGATCATGCCTGCTTTTTATACCCCACAAAATTCAGATACCGCCCGCTAGTATACGCCTTTGCGCCGGACATTACAAGGATTTCGCGCGGTTTGTGTGGTTTTTAGGCTTGTACGCTTCCAGATTTCGGGCGAAAGAAAGCATCCCGCGTGAGCAGTAACCGCTGGCAGGCCCCCGCCTCGCCAACGGGCGTAAACCCCGCGTGCAAAAACAACCGGAGTGAGCGGGCGTTATCGTGGTGGATGGTCGCAAACAACCGCTGCACGGTGGAATCCCTCGGGTAAAACGCCTCCTGCAACGCAAGACGCAGCGCACGCGCACCGAAGCCCGAGCCCCAGAGCGCGGGCTCGCCTATCGCGGTGACGATTTCATAATCCCCGGCCGCCGGCATCCGCTTGAGCGAGATAAACCCGATGGAGCGCCCGCAGCGCAGGGAAACGAAATAAAACCGTCCGCCCGCGGAAAGCCTCTGCTTGAGCAGCGGCTCCGGCACTTCGGTAATCAACGTGTCAAGCGAGCGCGAAATCGCCGCGTGCTCGTTGAGATAGCGCGTCACCGCCGGATGATCCATCCAGCGGGACAACTGCGTAATATCCTGTTTTGTGACCTCTGACCGCAAAAAAATAGAAGCGGCTTTCTTCATAACGCTTACCTCTCGGTATCATATTGAAAAGCCCTTCTTTGCGGTTGCAACGACGGTTCTTTTACTGACTATTGAGTTGTCAATGGCGCGAATTTTTTTCTGCGCCTCTATTATTATATCTGCTTTGGTATAAAATGGCAACCGTTCATGAAAAGCACGGCTACCTTTTTACTGCTCACCGATGCGAAAAACACGCCTTGTATCTGATGTTTTGCCACAAAACACAAAAAACGGCTCCTTTCGCCTGCTTGATGCGCAGAAAAGAGCCGGGTTTCAGCAGTTGCTTTTACAGGCATTTGTCAATCGTGTTTCGGTTCGCCCCGCTCAGGCGCGTCGTCCGAGCCCTGCCGCTTCTCTGAAGAATCGTTCTGCTGGTTTCCTTCCGGGTTTTTGCTCTGTTGGCCTGTCGGGGTTTTCGAGGGTGCGCTGGTCGGCCATTTCCGATTCTCGCCCTCATCGTCACCGTTTCTGCCTTCACGCTGATAGTTCGTTTCATGGATGATATCCCGCACAGGGCGCTCAATCCAGTCGTCGGCGTCAAAGTCTTCCACAGAGGACCAGGAACTTTCCAACTCTTCAATCATATAGAGCTTGCCTGCGCTGGTACCGCGCGCATGCGCGTCCTCCACCTCACCTTTGGAGACCGGGACGGAATAGACGCTCAGCCCTTCGTCCTGACCTACGCGCACCCCGAGCCGCTCCGCGATTTGCTCCGTATGCCGCGTGTCGTAGGAGGAGGCAGAGATCACCACGTCGTTCCCGGTTGCGTCAGCAAGATAGCCGCTTTCACGCAGCACAAGGATCGTCGCATCCACCACTTCATCCACCGTATGGTAGCGCAGCGCGTCTTTGTCCATGTTCGCGAGAATCCGCCCCGCGTCGTCGTTGACGGCGGAAATATCCAGCACGCGGTCAAAGGCGTTGATCTTGAATTCGATCGAGGGGTTGACGTCCAGACTGACAACGCCAACGGGCATGGTGTAGCCCTTGAACCCGCCGAGCACGAGCAAGAGAAACCCCGCCGCCATACCGGCATACGCGGTCAAGCGCATACGCTTGCGCGCGGGCCGGGCAGCCGCCACCTGCGGAACCAGCAGAACCTGCTCTCCGATGGTGTACCCCTCGTTATTCACGCGAATGAACTCGCCCTGCCGGGTCAGCGCCGTGGCTTTGCGCCCGCGTACTTCGACGATGACCGCACCTGTTTGTTCCTGTTTCATGATGGATTTCGCCCCCCGCGAATATATCCCTGCAGCGCGGGAAACTCTCCCGCGCAGATGACGATCGTTGCTATGATGTATCTTCTGTATCGCTCCAACTGCTTTTTCGGCAGCGTGCTGTGCTCTATGAGCCATTTCATCGGCAGTTGCCGCGTGCGCATGAGTTGATCCAGCGCGATTGAATGATTGAGCACCGTCTCTGCTGCCGCGAGGCACGCTTCTCTGGTTTTGCCGCGCCCGGGCGAGCAGTCGGCCAACTCATAAAACCCAAACCCATATCGTTTGAGTGCGGTGTTTGCCGCACGGATTTCGTCCGGCAGAGTGGTGTCTGCCGCGCGAACGCTCTGCTCGATCACGATTGTGAGGACGGGGTTCGCTTCGCCTTCGTCCTGTTCGCCTTCAAACGCGCTTGGCGAAACCGGCATCTCCTGCGCGCGCCTCGTCTTTGCGCGGTGCTCATCGATCAGGCTCCGCTTCATCAGTGTTTCGGCATACGATACGAATGCACCCTTTGTCGGGTGATAGGTATCAATCGCGTGCGAGAAGGCGCACAAAGCGATCGCCCATTCGTCATCGCTCTTTGTCGCAAAGCCGTGCTTTGCCAAGGAGGCAATTCGAAGAATGTTCTTTTCCTGGCGGGAGATGAGTTCTTCGCGCGCCCGCTCATCCGTTTTTGCACGGAGAGCCAGCGCGGATTCGCCAAAGCCCATGCTGTTTGAACAGTCCGTTTCCTGCAGTTTAGCCCGCATGTTTTCGTTTGCACCGCGGGAAGACGAAACTCCCCGCGGTGTTATCGTATCATGCCCGGGCGATGATTCAAAGTGCGACTTGTGTCGACCACGGCGATCCCCGCCGCACTGACCCCGGAATCACATCAATCGTCGTCTTCGTCTTTCGACGCATGCTCGTCGTCGTCCACATAGGTCGGGGTTGTTGTATACCCTGACTGGTTTTCTTCCCCGAGCTTTGGCACATTGATGCCGGCAAGCTGGAGCGCATCGAATAGCGAGCGTTCTGCGGCATCAACGGCATTCTCGAGGGCGTCAAGTTCCGCTTCGCTCAGCGCGGTTCTGTCGGCTGCGGCTTCTGCTGCCAACGCAAGGCTGTATGCCTCCATCAGTGCGGTCAGTTTTGCTTTGTTCGCGTCGGTGTCATCCAGCGCTGCGATGCTTGCGAGGATGGACGTCACGTCAAGTTCCGATTGGCCAAACGCATAGCCGCTGACGAACTGTCCGCGTCCGTTACCGCCGATAAGGCCCGCTTCACGAGAGGCAATCAACAGCGCTTCTTCCGCCTGACGCACGGTGTAGGATAACGTTTGGAACTCCTGCTCGGTAAGCTTAGCAGGATCTGCCGACTGCTGGGCTGTCAATGCTTTCCGGTACGCTTCAAGCAGGCTTGTCAGCGTCGCTTTGTCCGCGTTGGTATCCGGCAAAGTGGATATTGCGGCTAGAATTTGATCCGTATCCAGCACAGGACGGCGATTCCTGTGCGCGGAACCATCCAGCGCCTCCACCGGCACGCCATAGACCTTGTTCAAAGGCACGCCGGCCTCTGCCAGCTTGGCATCCAGCGCGGCTTTCGCCGTCGTGATCGCATCCGTCAATGCAGAAAGAGATGCCGTGTCGTTTGCCGCAACCGCATCCTGCTTTGCAGCCCACGCATCTTTATATGCGGTTAAAAGCACACTCAGGTTCGCCTTGAGGGTTTCGTCCGTCAGCGCGGCGATGGCTTTTTCAATCTTATCGAGATTGGGCGCACCAATCTTTGCTTTGTTACGCTTGTTGGTCTGGTTGCCATTGCCGTTGTTGGTCTGGCTACCGTTGCCGTTACTATTTCCGTTGTTGCCTGCCGGGGGCTGCAATGTGGCACCGCTCACCGCGTCGGGCCCGTTCGCGGGGGGATTTGCGCCGCTGTTGCCCTTAGCCGCAAGCGCGGTTGTGCTGAACGCGAGCACAAGAACCATTGCGATCACGGCAACGAAGTATCGTTTCGTGCGTCCGCGAATTGCCGTTCGCTGATTCGCCTGATTTTCCTTCATGTATATGATCTCCTTATCGTATGATTCCGCAGGATTTCTCCATGCACTACTTTGATACGATCCTGTTTGCAAAAAAAAGGGGGTCAAATCAGCAAGTTTCTATGAGTTCCGAAAAACGTCACAATTCATCGTGTTTTATTCCGCGAAACCATCCAAAAATAAAAACTCCGGCTTTCACCGGAGTATGTGCTTGCGAAGCGATAACGTTTCGGGTTGATCGCTTACTTCATCATCACACCGAGCAAATATCGTTCCGCATCGGCGTTCCAGAGGCCGTTGTGGGACTGGACGAGTTCGTCGAGCTTGGCAAACATCGGGTTCATCTTGCCCTGTTCGGCAAAGTCGGAGATCGCGGTTAAAGGCAGGTCGATCTGGGTATAGATCAGCTTCTTGCCGCCGGGAATCTTCGGCAGGTTCTTGGTGGTTTCGACGACGCAGTCTAAGCCCCCGATGTGCGTAATCATCGCGGCGGGGTTGAGAAGACCTGCGTTCATCATGGAGATCGCCTCGCGCATGTCGTCCGTGTTGCCGTGGCTGGTCGCGGCGACGTGCGTGCGGCTGTAGTGCACGTGGTAGAAGTTCATCAGCGCGGAGAAGTTTGTGTCCGCAGGGCCCGCGAAGAAATTCAGGCAGCCGTCCACCGCGAGGATGCTGTCGCTCTGTTCCACGACGGGTTTCACCGGCGCAAAGCAGATCACGTCGTTGTAACCGTCTCCGCCGGAGAGCTCGCGCAGGGTTGCCGCCGGGTTTTCCAGCTTGCCCGTGTTGACATAGTGCAGCTCCACGCCGCACTCTTTTGCGTGCTCGACGGTGTAGATGCTTGCGGCTCTGTTTAGCCGCGCATCGTCGATGTCGGTCACGACCAGCAGGCCCGGCTTACGGTCGCAGTGCAGCGCGTAGTCGATGGCTCCAAGCCCCATCGGACCTACGCCCGCCAGCAGCGCCATCTTGCCGCCCTCCACAATGCCCATGTCGTGGATGTATTCGCCGTCACGGGTATGGTACATCGCGTGGAACGTGCCGATAATGCAGCTCATGGGTTCGGCCAGCGAGCCGTAGAAATAGACGTCGCTGTTGTACGGCAGCAGGCAGTCCATGTGCAGCGTTTCCCACGGAATGTTGACATACGTCGCGTCGCCGCCGCACTCACGGAAGGAATAGCCCGGCGCGGTCAGCGCGCCCTTGTAGGAGTGCGCGGGCTGGATCACAAAACCGTCGCCCTTCTTGAATTTGTGTGCCCAGTTTTTGCCGACCTCGTCGATGATTCCGCAGAACTCGTGCCCGATGATCGTCGGGTTTGTCGCCACGTCGTCCGGCACGCGCTTGTGCGCCGCGCCCTGCTCGAGAGCTTTGAAACTGCTCATGCAAAGGCTGTCCGAGATGACCTTGCAGCGCACGCCGTCGTCGCCGACGGGGCTGAGCTCAAACTCTTCGAGCCGAATATCATGCGCGCCATACAGGCGAACCGCTCTTGTTTTCATGTGGTTACTCCTTTTCTCCGTTTTCATGACGGATCAAATGCCAAGTATTCTCGATCAAATTCGAAAACTGCTCTTCCTTCATCTTGCCGATCGTGAACGTCTGCCGCGGGGAGTTGATGTCCTCGCCGCTGATCTGCAGCATATCGTATCGTTCGCAGAGCTTGCGCAGGCGCTCAATCTGGGTTTGCGTGTTCCGCGTCGGCATATACGTCACCGCGCGGATGCCCGCGTTGTAAATTACTTCGAATAATTCATCAAGATAGTCGTCCTCAAACTTCTGTGCCTTCTTGTCTCCCGTCACGCTTGCCGTCACGTCGCCGAGATACGCATATGCGAGAATGCCGCCGGCTTCGCTTGCGAAACGGACGATCTCGCGCAAGCTTGGGCATTCGTCCGTCGCCGGAACGAACACCTTCGGGATGCAGTCCTTCTTCAGCGTGCCGACGAGGTCATATTCCGCGAGCATGACTTCCAGCGCGCTGGCGTGCTCCGGCAGCTTTGCTTTGCCAAGCGCAAGGAGCTGTCGCGCAAGCGCGAGCATCAGGTGCCGTTCGGTCACGCTGCCGCCGTTTGCATATTGTGAAAGCGGCAATACGTCCCGCTCAAAATCGAGCAAAACACCGTCGGGTGCATACAGTTCGTTGATCTTCGCGACCATTTTCTTGTTTCGCGCGTTTCTGCGCTTCCGCAGCGGCGCGAAATACGCCTGCACTTTTCCGATGTTCTCGTGTGGAACGGCGTGCAGCACCATGTAGCTGTTGCCGATCTGGTCGGGGTTGTTGGTGCGCTTTTCGCCGAGCGAAGTCTCCGCAAACGAAACCCGCGTCTCAATCCCGATCGTCGTCGGAATGCCGACGATCTCCCCCGCCTGGATAAACTCCTCCGCTCCGCCGATGCTGTCGTGATCCACGATCCCGCAGGTGGCAAGTCCCTCCGCTCTTGCGGCGTAAACCGCCGCCGAGGGCGAATAGGGGGAGAAAGAATAATTGGTATGGATGTGGTTGTTGACCATCCGCGGGTCAACGGGCGGGAATTCTGCACGCGCGACCGCGCGCTTCAGCGCGCCGAGCCGCTCGGTTTTGGTTCCCGCGTTGAGCTCGTTTAATAAAGAAAGCTCCATCATCTGAGCATCACCTGTCCGCCGGTCACAGCGATCGCCTGGCCCGTTTCGTAGGTCTGCTCCACGGCGTAGAAGATCGCTTTGGCGACGTCGCCCGGCAAACATCCGCGCTTGATCAGCGACTTGCTCAAATAGAAATTCTTCACGTCCTCGATGGTTACGGCTCCCGGAACCTTCCCCGCGCGGAGATATTGCACGAATAATCCCCGTTCCGGATCGCTCCACAAGGGTCCATCGTAATAGTCCCCCGGGCAGATCGCGTTGACCTTGATGTTATAAGGCGCCCGCCCCATCGCGAAGCTTTCCACCAGCCCGATCCCGCCGAACTTTCCGCCCGCATAGGCGAAGTTCTTGTTGCTGCCCTCCAAGCCCGACTTGCTGTTGATCTCGATGATATCGCCCATCCAGCTTGGATCAGCCGCAAACTGCGCGCGCATGATCCGCTGGGCATACTTGACGCAGGTGAAGAACGCGGTGTAATTGATGCTCGTGACGAACTCGAAATCCTTCTTCTCCATCTCGTCCAGCGAGCCCGCCTTGAGCACGCCCGCGTTGCTGACAAACAAGTCCAGCCCGCCGAATGTCTCCACGCAGGTGGCGATCAATCCCGCGACGCTCTCCTCACTCGATACATCTGCCTTCACCGCAACCGCGCGCTCGCCCAGCGATTCCGCAACGGTCTTTGCCAGCGGTTCGTTGAGATCCGCGATCACCACGCATGCGCCCTCGCGGTAGAGTTCCTCCGCGATGCCTTTGCCAAACCCCTGCGCGCTGCCGGTCACAATCGCGATCTTTCCGCCAAGCCGGCCTGCGATCTGTTTTCTGCTGTGAATCTCCTGGGCAGCCTGCTGCTCCCATTTTGTTAGATCGATCATTGGTTA
>ERZ778021.2806-NODE-2806-length-14287-cov-62.720559_pt1 | contig 14287 bp, 5 predicted proteins | sample MGYA00375751_ERZ778021 | MGnify/ENA primary metagenome ERZ778021 (study PRJEB29350, sample SAMN05389814) | bioreactor metagenome | isolation source: Thiocyanate stock bioreactor | place: South Africa: University of Cape Town | collected 2013-08-29 ... | reverse complement strand
TGCGCCTGTTGCTCCGCCTCCCAATGTCATTGTAATTGCACTCATTCCTGTATTTATACATACAGTTCGGTTTGAACCTGACGTAATTGTATGAATTGGATTTACCATGATTGTTCCGCTCGTTGTAGCTATTGCGCAGCTATTTCCGGTGGTAGTTACCGAATAGTTAAATGTGCCACTTACACTCGGTGTGCCGCTTATGGTTAATGTTACACCTGAAACACTTGAGGTTACTCCACTTGGCAAGCCTGTTACGGTTGCGCCTGTTGCTCCGCCTCCCAATGTCATTGTAATTGCACTCATTCCTGTATTTTGACAAAGAGTTTGATTTGAACCTGCTGTGATTGTATGATCTTGATTTACCGTAATTGTTCCGCTCGTTGTAGCTATTGCGCAACTATTTCCTGTGGTAGTTACCGAATAGTTAAATGTGCCACTTACACTCGGTGTGCCGCTTATGGTTAATGTTACACCTGAAACACTTGAGGTTACTCCACTTGGCAAGCCTGTTACGGTTGCGCCTGTTGCTCCGCCTCCCAATGTCATTGTAATTGCACTCATTCCTGTATTTATACATACAGTTCGGTTTGAACCTGACGTAATTGTATGAATTGGATTTACTGTAATTGTTCCGCTCGTTGTAGCTATTGCGCAGCTATTTCCGGTGGTAGTTACCGAATAGTTAAATGTGCCACTTACACTCGGTGTGCCGCTTATGGTTAATGTTACACCTGAAACACTTGAGGTTACTCCACTTGGCAAGCCTGTTACGGTTGCGCCTGTTGCTCCGCCTCCCAATGTCATTGTAATTGCACTCATTCCTGTATTTTGACAAAGAGTTTGGTTTGAACCTGCCGTAATTGTATGAATTGGATTTACCGTAATTGTTCCGCTCGTTGTAGCTATTGCGCAGCTATTTCCGGTGGTAGTTACCGAATAGTTAAATGTGCCACTTACACTCGGTGTGCCGCTTATGGTTAATGTTACACCTGAAACACTTGAGGTTACTCCACTTGGCAAGCCTGTTACGGTTGCGCCTGTTGCTCCGCCTCCCAATGTCATTGTAATTGCACTCATTCCTGTATTTTGACAAAGAGTTTGGTTTGAACCTGCCGTAATTGTATGAATTGGATTTACCGTAATTGATTGACTATTTGTGCTTGTACAACCAAAACCATTCGTAACTGTAATATTAGAAGTTCCTGTTGTATTTCTTGTTACAGACTGGCTACTACCTGAAGGATTAGACCAATTCCAAGAATAGGTATTCCCTGCCGGAGCAGTAGGTCCTGTTAAAGTAACTGTGGTTCCTGCACAAACAGTAGCGCTTGGACTCACTGTAATGGCATTTGAAATTGGCAAAGTATAATATTCAAAATTTGCATATATACGTGCATAATTTGTATAATAAGTAGATAACCAATCATACAAATCCAAAGCCGGCACCCAGTTAGCTGTGTTCGCAGTATAATTTGTATAAGGAGCAGGGGCACCAGATACAAAATTAGGTGTTTGGTTGGTTCCTGATATGTTCTTTCTTAAATCATAGGCATTGGCTTCTGCTACAATTTTTATTTTTGCAACTCCCCCGCCATTTGTAATTGGCACAAAAATTTTACCATTTTGCCATTTACAAGCAATAGCGGCATTACTGTTATTCATAAAGTTGATTGTATATCGTAAACCAACTGTTGCATTTGTAAGCCCACCTGAAGTATTGTAAAAATCTATATTAGAACCAGAATATAAAACCACTTTTCCGCTATTAAAATCACTTTCAGAAACTGAAACTGCTGACATAACTCCTGCGCTAGTTGTTGCACCATTTTGATAGGAATATCCAAAGCCCGAACTACCATCGAAGCCAAAACCATAGCAACCTGTTCCTGTATTGCTAACGGTATAAGTTACTCCACCCGGGCGACCCGCAATTTCTATTCCTGTATTTACAACACTACTAACAACCGGATTTGTATATGAAGCAGGGGTTTGACTGCCAAATGTTACACCACTTGGTGTACTATTGGAAACCGTATAACTTTGGCTCAAATCATACCAACTTGCACTAAACCCAGATAATACATTATTGGCAGTTGTAGTTGCCAAATCATCAAAAACTGTGAGAGCCGGCTGCCAACCTGTGTGTCCTGCACAACTGGCAGTCCACAAACCTGCCTGGTTACTAATATAAGATGCATCTACTTGAGCCTTTATATTCACTGTAAAGGCAGTAGTTCCAGTCATGTCTATATATGCAATATTTCCATTTCTTTTAACTGCTTTTGAAAACTTTAAAATATAACGAACGGGAACTGTTCGTGTAATTATTGTACTAGAAGTATTATAAAAAGTAATGTTAGACCAACCACGTAGCACAATATCACCATTTGTAAGATTTGTTTCCGGCCCCCATGTTGTAATATCATCATAGTAATTTGCAGAACTTGAGTTATTGGTATTTGTACTTACATCGTTTCTACTAGTATTGCTAATAATATTTAGGTAGTTAGTATTAGTATTTACAAACGAATAATAAAACTTAGATAAATCAACACCCCAAGCCGTATTAGATTGATTGTTGGGAGTAACTGTAATAGTTAAACCAGCAGAACGCCCCATTGCTTGGGCTGTTCCGGTGCCGCCTCCGACACCTGTGTTTCCGTTACAACTTGTGGTACCCGCTCCGGCAGTGACAATAGTATTTCCACTATAAGAAGCTTGTCCATTAGCTTGCAAAACAGGCAGATCTACTACTTGAGTAGTTGCCGAGAAGCTAAATATCAGTGCAAGAAGTATTGTGCCAATAGTTCTTACAGAAAATGTTGCTCTTGTTTTCATAACCACATTATTTTCAGATAAAAAAACGAGGGAATTTTGAGTTACCGGGTAATAAAATATTTACTTACTTAACTAATACAAACCTCTTAAATCTTTCGCTTGAACCGTTCTTTATCTTCACTAAGTATATACCTTCGCTTAGGTTATTCAAAGAAATATTTACAACGTTACTTCCGTTTTTAGCTTCGCTTGCTACGCTTTGCACCATTGCTCCGCGAGCATCTAAAATTGAAACAGCAACAGTAGAATTTTCAGTAGCAGCAAACTCCACAGCAATTGTTGTGTTTGCAGGGTTAGGATATACTGAGAATTGAATATCGTTTGTAATGTTTCCAATTGCAGTTTGTCCATTGCCATTGCAAACTAAGCTATCGGCAGAAGTTCCCGTGTTTGAAATGCTACTTGCACTCACTACAACAGCAACTGGATTAACCGAAAAATCCGGAGGAATGTTGCCAGGTCCGGCATTTATTACTGTTTGTGTAACGCCTGTAATTGCAGCATCGGCAGCCAAGCAGGCAAAAGTACCGCCATCGCCCGGTTTTACAACTAAAATATCACTTGCGCTACTGTATCCATCAGAGTAGCCAATAAAAGACACTTTATCTGTATTTACATCCATTATTACATCGTTTCCTGTTCCGCCAATGTTTTTTGCCAACTGTACATTTCCGGCAGTATCAAGCAGCATTACCAAGCCATCGCCACCCTGCCCAAACGAAGATGTTAAACCTGTAACTACTATCTTTCCATCATCCATCATTTTGGCAGAAGTTACCGATTCGCTTTGAGCGCCACCATAAGTTTTAAACCAAGAAAAAACAGGTATATTTCCTCCGGCAGTTATATATTTTGCCACAAAAATATCTTGATTATTAGCTCCAAATGAACGAGTTTGGCCTACAAAATAAACAGCATCATCGCCCGGAACAATTACACGAATATCTTCATCGCCATTTCCGCCAAATTCAAAAGCTGCTTGTAAACCACCATCTTTATCAAGTGCAAAAAATATTCCGTCATTCATACCTGCACCAATATTGTTTATTCCGGTATAGCCCGCTACCACAAATCCGCTATCCATTTTTATTGCATCGTAAGCTGTTTCATTTCCATATTCAGAACCAAATGTATTGCTCCAAACTAATGTTCCATCATAATTTACTTTCACTAAAATAGCATCTAATCTCTTTTGTGGGGCTTGCCTTGTTTGGCCAACAAATAAATAGCCATCAACGCCTTCAACCACTTTAAGTCCAAAATCTGCGCTATCGGTTCCGTAAGTATTTGCCCACAAAGTATTGCCTGCGGTGTCTAATTTCACTGCATAAATATCTTGAGAAGAAAGTCCGCTATTGGAGCGGCCTACAAACAATAAATTACCATCTTTGGTTGCAATCATGTGCGTGCCGTAATCTGTACCGGAGCCGCCAAATTGTTTTGTCCAAATTGCTTTGCCTGCGGTATCTAATTTAGAAACAAACGCATCGTAACCTCCGCCACCGGTAGCTGTTGTGCTGCCTACAATATACTGCGTGCCATTTTCTCCGGGCACAGTAAAGTTTGCATAATCATCTCCACCTAAATTAGTTTTGCTTACCCATGATTGTGCGCTGATGCTAAATGCTGTAATACCAAGAATGCCGAGTAGTATAAAATTTTTCATAGAAAATGTTTGTGTTTTGTTTGTAAAGTTAAGTTGATATTTGTTGAATAATTTAGTGCGCTATCATAATTTTTCGGTTAATAAAATATAATTCGTTTTTTATGCTTACATAGTAAGTTCCCGTTGCAAAGTTTGCAATATCAATTTGGGTTTTTGCCATGCCTTGTGGGCTTTGTTTGGTTGAAGAAAAAACTACTCTTCCCGTTAAATCCAATATATTTATTTGTGTTTCTCCGGCTCTATTATTAAAGTATTCGATATTCAAATTTGACTTTGCCGGATTAGGGTAAATGTTACACATTAAATCCGATAATAAACTTCCGCTTTTCTTTATGCCAACTAAAGTAGAGTCTATAGCTCTAAATCCATCAAAGCTAAGGTTATCAATATATGCAACAGAACTTTTTGTTCCTTGGTCTTCTATTCTTATTTGAAATTGAACGATTGCACTATCAGGAATATCATTAGGATTCATGTACCAAATTGGCACACTAAACGGTGTATAGCTTGGTGTGGTTGAAATAATACTGTACCAGGCGTTACCAATAGCTTGTCCATTCTTTATTAAAGAAACATAAGCATTAAGTGTGTCGCTGTTTTGCGGTAAGAATTTAGCATAAAAATTAAAAGTTGAATATCTGCCTCCAACTTTAAAGCCCGGAACAGTATAGTTATTCTGCCTCATTTCACCGATAGTGATCATACAATCTCTATTTGCTTCAGGATCTGTTTCTAATCTAATAGCAAAATTACCTTCTATTCTATCAGTAGTTTGCTGTATAGTCTTTATTCCACTATCAATACCAAAACCATTATCACTTTCTGATGTATTCCAATATAAAGGATAGTTGAATGTAGTTGTGCTGCTGCTTTCAAAGTTACTATTAGGAATAGTATCGGCAATGCCTGTAAGTTTAACATCATCAACCAACACCACACTTCCCGGAATAACAACCGAATCTATAAATATATTATTACTGGTAATTCCCACTAAAACCGAATCGGGCATATCGGCAGATGGATAATTGATATAAGAACTTATTCTTTGCCAGTTGCCTCCACTACTTCCAACCATTGGTGCTTTATGAAAAAACCAAGGTTGCCCGTTTCGTTTAAAAATCACCACTCCAAATGCTGTATCCCCGGCAGCCACATTGTAGTTTGCCCAAAACACCAAACTATCGGGCCTGCCGGAACTTAGCCCTAAATACGCACCAAACTTATCGTTGGCAACATCTCCATAAACTATTGCGGAACCTTGTTTGCCTGATGAGTTATAGGGCATCTCTTCTGTTGCTAATCTAATAGCTGTAGAGCCATTGTAAGAGGTAGTTTTAGAAACGCTTCCAACAAACATCCAACCCGTAGGGTAATCGAGCGAAACAGAATCCCACTCCTCAAAACCACAATTAGGAATTATGCAATCTCCGGTATAAAAATACTTTATATCGCCAACTGTATTACCTTTAATATTTTCTGCATTAACTCGATAATAATAAAAAGTATTAGGCTGCAAGCCACTTAACTGAGCAGAAACGTAAGTGCTGTCTGTACCAAATATAGAATCCGGTGTGGCAACAACAGAAGTACCCAATGCTGTGGTAACACCATATTCAAAAGTTGTGTAAGTTGGTTTATTATTAGCAACTACTAATCCATTTATTTTAGCAGAAGTTGCAGCTACATTTTCAGAATTTAAAGTAGTTGCATTCGGCTTTCCTGCAAGGTTTAGCGTTCTAAGTATAACTCCATTTCTACCGACAATTAAACCAAAATCTTCATCCCAAAAAGTTACCGCCAATAAATCTTGATCATCTGTGAGTTGTGAAGTTAGCCCCAATGAACTCCAAGAGTTTCCGGCATCATTTGTAGTTAATACTTCACCTTTATCACCAACAATATAACCGATGGTATCATTTACAAAAGCAATATCATTCAACATAGAACCTAAATTATCACTCAAGATACTCCATGTTTGTCCTAAGTCATTTGTCTTTAAAATCGTTTGTATGGAATCGTTGGTTTTGTTTCCCCCAACAACAAATCCTAAACTACTATTTACGAATAATACATCATTAAAGGTTCGTGTTGCTGTGTTGCCAGGCATTGAAATTGCTTTCCAAGAAGTTCCTGCATCAACTGTTTGCAAAACCATGCCTTTGTTTCCCACTGCAAAGCCAGTATCTGCATTTAAGAAATAAATTTTATTGAGCCAAGCACCTAAAGTATCTCTGTTTACCGCCCAAGTTAATCCACCATCAATAGTTTTAAAAATAGTTTGCATAGAATCTAACTGCAAACTTCCTGCTGCAATGTATCCAACATTACTATCTACAAAAAACACAGAATTTAATTGGCGCTCCTGAGTAACAACCGGCAATCCGGAAATTACATTCCAATTAGTACCTTTATTAGTAGAGCGCAATACAGAACCGGTATCGCCAACAGCTATTAAATTATTGGCATTCACTTTATACACCGCTTTTACCCATTGTGCTATGCCATCTTCTACTATATTCCAACTGGTGCTGCGATCATAAGATATTGCGATGGTTCGAATCGCATCATTAAACCGATTTCCTCCAACGCCTACAACCGTAAGGCTATCCACTAACACAACATCATTTGCTGTTCTAAAGTGAGGAAAGATATGCTTTGTCCATTGTGCTCTTAAATCTTGTAAACCCAACAGCAATAAGCCAACAACTAAATAAAGAGAATAAAACCTAAAACTTTTTACCATAATCAAAATTAGCTGACAAAGATACTTCAATTTTTATGCCCAAAAAAATTATGTATTGGAAGCAAGGCTCTGCCTACATAAAACTCTTTAACATTTCAAAGATTGTACTAAATAAAGTTCATCACCTGTTCGGTATTTACTACGATTTTCAAGAAGAAATATTCTAAAAAATAGAGCCAAGAAAAGCTGATAGCTATCGGCTTTTTCGCAGCAGAGTGTCCTGAAAGGCACTCTGCGTACCATAACATACACTTTCTTCGCAGCAGCGTGATTCATGGGCTATCGGCTTTGAGCGACTTTTTACTTTTCGTGAATTTTTTTTTCGCAGCAGAGTGTCCTGAAAGGCACTCTGTGTGCCATAGCATACACTTTCTTTGCAGCAGCATGATTCATGGGCTATCGGCTTTGAGCGACTTTTTACTTTTCGTGAATTTTTTTTTCGCAGCAGAGTGTCCTGAAAGGCACTCTGTGTGCCATAGCATACACTTTCTTTGCAGCAGCATGATTCATGGGCTATCGGCTTTGAGCGACTTTTTACTTTTCGTGAATTTTGAACAAAACTGCATATTCTGCTAATAAATATGCCAAACTAACTTGACATATCGCTCAACCAACTGTATATTGGGAACAAACAGTCAATCGAACAATATGAAAAAGATACTACTTCCCTTACTTATACTCCTAACGTTTAAAAATGTTTCACTTTTGGGGCAAGAAAATTTATTTACTTACAAAAAGCCATCTACCGAACAGCTTCGGCAGATTGAAAAGTTAGAAACAAATGCAAAATTTTTCCTGATAGAATCAGGAGTAGCCGGTGTTGTTGGTGTAAGTTGTTTGGCAGCCGGCATTGTAAAAGCCAAATCCACACCAGACTTTTCAGCCCATTTCAACAAAGAGCAAAAACAACAATATGCTCAAAGATGGAATGTAAGCAGCAAAGTTTTAATTGGTGTAGGTGCAGGTTTTACTGCTGCTTCGGTGGTGTTGGCGGGTTTGGGAATAAAATACATTCACGAAATCCGCACCCGCAAGCCGCAGTATAAACTTAAACTTGATTTAGGTATTGGCGAACAAATGGGACCTGCTGCCAAACTCGAATTCTAAGTAGAATAAAAACCTACTTAGACGTTAAAAATTCCTTAAGCCGTACTTCTAATTAAAAGTGCGGCTTTTATTTTCATTGTACATATAAAATAAGATTTTACATTAGCGCCCCAACCTTTGGTTGATTTTATTCATCTTTCACTACCAAAAAATAAAAATGTTGAAATCTGTAATGATGTTTTGGGCAGTAATTTTTACTGCCAATGTAATAGCTGCCGATAAAAGAGTTTGCTACAAAGATTCAAAATTAGAAATCAGCTATAAAAGTGCTGAATGTAATGATTCCAAAAACGGAATTTCACAAGAGAAATATCTGTTTGAATTTACCAATAAAACTTCAAATGCAATTGAAGTAAGCTTTGAACGCAAAGCAGTTTACACAAGTGCAGAAGGCAGAGAATACAGCACAAAAGATACGCCAACTTTTAAAGTAGCATTAAAAGCAAACGAAACCGTAAAAGGAAGTTGCGAAACAAAAGAAAAAGCATTGTTTGTATTTTCTAAACAATTGAATTTGAACGCAAGCAAACTGAAATCAGTAGAAATTTCAAACGTCAATATCAAGTAATATTCCAAGTAAAAAGCCTATCGTTTTAATGAAAAAATTATCTTTTTTATTGTTCTTACCTGCGGTTTTAAGCATCAACCATTTATTTTCTCAATGTACAGTAAGAGCGAGCATTCCGCGCGACACAGTAGTTTGTGGCGATGAAGTAGTAATTGATGTATTTGGAAAAGGTCAAGGTCAAGTTATTTTCCAAGAAAATTTTAACTCAGGCGCGCCAACCGGCTGGGCATTTACACAGCAAGCAACTTTTACCAATCCTTGCAGCCCTAGCGGAGTTGATGGCACCACACATATTTGGATGGGCGACCGCTCAGGAGTTCCGCGCTCATTAGAAACAAATGCATATAATTTTTCTGCGGCAACAGCGGGTGCTACCATTTGCTTCGATATGCTTTTTGCAAAACAAGGAAATACTTCACCGTGCGAAGGACCAGATGAGCCGCAAGAAGGCGTTTACCTTCAATATAAAATTGGAAATGGCTCTTGGGTAACTATCAACTATTTCGACCCGAATGGTGGAAATGATCCTTTACTTACCAACTGGAACAATTGGTGTTTTCAACTTCCGCAAGCAGCTTTAACTTCAAATGTTTCTATTCGCTGGTTTCAAGATAACGATTCAGGAGCCGAATACGACCATTGGGGTTTAGATAATATCCAAATTTACTTCAACGATCCATCATTTACTATTTCTGTTGCAGCACCTGCCGGAAATAATATTTATTCTTTTCCACAAGGAAGCAGCGGTGGTGCTTACACGCCATCTCACCCACGCCAAACCACAACTTATTATGTAACGATGCAAAACACAAATAATGTAGTTTGTCGTGATACGGTTTCTGTGTTTGTGCGCCAGCCCGATGTGGTTGTGAATGCAGGCAGAGATACTACACTTTGCACCGGAAAATGTGCGGTGTTAAATGCTACCGCAAAAGTAGTTCGCTATCCTGCTAAAGTTGCAACATACAGCAACATTCAACCCGACACTGCGGATATCACTTCCTTTGGAGGAATAATTGCTGAAGGTGCAGAAGTAAACATCAATGTACAAACTTTGAATATGCAGCAAATACTTTCAAATTCTATTGTTTCAGTTTGTATTGATGAAGTAAAAATGCAAGGATTTGGATTTGGAGGTTTTGGCGTGGGCGGAAAAGATTTAGAGATATATTTATTGTGTCCGGATAGCACCAAAATAAAATTGATGCCAACAAATTCTTCAACCGTAACTCCCGGATTATTTGGCTACCAAACTATTTTTAAAAATATGTGTTTTGTACCTGTGGGACCAACTGTGGCTTCGGCTTCGGATCCTAAAACAGGAAATTTCGGTTCAACCGAACCATTTAATAACATGGTTGGCTGCACAGCAAATGGCGTTTGGAAATTGCAAGTGCGCCCGGGAAGTGGAGTTGGTGGCGGTTCTGTTATCACAACCGGATGGAGTATTACTTTTGACGATCCTGAGTCAAGTTACCAAGGCAATTTTACTTGGAATCCAACCACAGATATGACAGGTGCTTCTACCCTTTCGCCAACCGTGTGCCCAACAGCAAACCGAACTTATATTCTATCTGCTTCAGATACTGCAAGTTGCTTAACTTTAGTAGATACCGTGAATGTGAGCGTTCACAACTGCTGCAACTTTTCTATTGCTGCTACTGCTACACAACCAAATTGTGGCAGTGCTGATGGAAGCATCAACTTAACAGCTTCGCCAAGCGGCAATTATTCTTTTGCTTGGAGTGATGGAAACACTTCTGCTTCAAGAACAAATCTTGCTGCCGGAACTTACACCATTACCGTAACAGATGTTACTAATAATTGCACCACAGACACTACGATAATTTTAGATAATAAAAACGCTCCGGTGCTAACTTTTACCAACCAAGTAAACCCTATTTGCGGGCAAAACAATGGCAGTGTAGAAATTACTTTCTCAGGAGGAACCGCGCCTTACCAACTAACCATTACCGAAGGGCAAAATGCTCCTACTACACAAACATTCACCACAGCAGGAACTCAAACAATTTCAAACTTAGGTGCAGGCAATTATGTATTCACTATTAAAGGTTCTGATAGTTGTTCGATTTCCGAAACAATAACTTTTGTTTCAGCTAATACACCTATTTTATCCTTTGATACTATTCAACCGGATTGCGGAGCAGCCAATGGTAGTATTCAAGTGAGTGTAAGCGGAGGAGTTCCTAACTATAGCTATGTTTGGAGTAATGCTGCAAAAACAAGTGTTATTGGAAGTATTCCTGCCGGAAATTATTCTGTTACCGTAACAGACACAACCGGCTGTAGCGTTGTAGGAAATATTACTTTAAATAACAAAGGCTCTTTCAACATTTCTTTAGGAAGCGATACCGGATTTTGCGCAGGTGGCGAAACTGTTTTGAATGCTCCAAGTGGCTACGTAAATTATTTTTGGAGCACCGGAGATACTTCGCAAAGCATTAAAATAACAACACAAGGAAATTATCACCTAACAGTTACTGATGCACAAGGTTGCAGCGCTGCTGATAGTGTTATTGTGAATGTTTATTCCTTGCCTGTAATTGTATTGGCAAAAGACACCACAGTGTTTGAAAACAATACCATAAAATTAGCTCCCACAATAAATGGAAGCATGAATGCGAGCGGCACTTACACTTGGACTCCAGACAAAACAATTACTTGCACCAATTGTTCGCAGCCGGAAGTAAATCCAAGCGATACTACAGTTTACACACTCAAATTTACCGATGCAAATAATTGCACTGATAGCACAACCGTAAGCGTAAATATCGTAAAAGGCGGTGAGGTAAAAATGCCAAATGTTTTTTCTCCAAACGGAGATGGCATAAACGACCTTTTAAAACCAGTTGGCTTTAATGTAAAACAAATAAAATGGAAAGTTTACAATCGCTGGGGCGAATTAGTTTTTGCTGCCGATGACTTTAATGATGCTTGGGACGGAAGCTTTAAAAGCGGTTCGCAGCCTGCGGGTATTTATCTTTATTCTTTGGATGTAACTTTTCAGAATAAAGAAGAAAAACACCTTCAAGGAGCGATAACTTTGTTGAGGTAGAATACATTTTAGAGTTTAAATTTAAACTCTAAAAGTTTATTGGTAGAAAATAGTGCTCCCCACATTATTTGTGTGAGTATTGTATTGAAAATAGATATTAAAACCATACATCTTTTTCAATAGAAAAACAGTCTTTTAAACTCCCCACTTTTGTTTTTTGTAAAAAGCACATTACTTGCATAGTGATTTTGTTATTGTCATAATGATGAGAGCATTGAGAATTTAAAAAAACACTTATTACATTTAGAATTTCAAATAAAAAAAAGAGTAATTTTTTCTATAAAAAAACGGTTCTATATTCAAAAAAATTAAGCCTTCAATATCTAATGAAAAATCTTTTCACGTTTCTATTTTTCTTATCTTTTTTAAGTGCGAAAAATATTATAGCGCAATGTTCTGTGCGAGCAACAATTCCACGCGATACCGTGGTTTGCGGAGACAAAGTTACAATTGATGTTTTTGGCAGAGGGCAGGGTCCGGTAGTGTTTCAAGAAAACTTTAATTCGGGTGCGCCAACCGGTTGGGCTTTTACGCAGCAAGCTACTTTTACAAACCCTTGCAGCCCAAATGGCGTAGATGGCACTAAGCATCTTTGGATGGGAGCACAATCTGGCGCTCCACGTGCATTAGAAACTAATCCATATAATTTTTCTACCGCAACAGCAGGCGCTACTATTTGTTTTGATATGCTATTTTCTAAGCAAGGCGATGCCTCACCTTGTGAAGGTCCGGATGAGCCGCAAGAAGGTGTGTATGTTCAGTATAAAATAGGTAGCGGTCCTTGGGTTACTATTCATTATTTCGACCCTAATGGAGGAAATGACCCTCTACTTGTGAACTGGAACAACTGGTGCTTTCCTTTACCAAATGCTGCTTTAACCTCTAATGTTTCTATTCGCTGGTTTCAAGATAATGTTTCCGGTCCGGAATATGACCATTGGGGCTTAGATAATATTCAAATTTATTTTAACGATCCCTCTTTTACCATAACTATTGATGCTCCGGCAGGAAGCACTATTCACACTTTTCCACAAGGGAGCAGCGGTGGCGCTTATACGCCAACACCTCCGCGCCAAAATACTACCTATTATGTTACCATGCAAAATACAAATAATGTAGTTTGTCGCGATACCGTAACTGTATTTGTGCGCCAGCCCGATGTGGTGGTGAATGCAGGAAGGGATACGACCGTTTGCACCGGGAAATGTGCCGTACTAAATGCTACTGCAAAAGTAGTTCGCTATCCTGCCAAAATAGCAACGTATTCAAATAAACAGGCAGACACAGCAAGCCTTTCGGCAGTTGGAGGATTAGTTGCCGAAGGAGCAAAGGTAAATATAAATGTGCGTACACTTAACATGCAAAACATATTGCCCAATTCAATTGTTACAGTATGTATTGATGAAATAAAGATGCAGGGATTTGGATTTGGCGGATTGGGAGTTGGAGCTAAAGATTTAGAAATGTATTTAGTTTGTCCGGATAGTACTCGCATTAAGTTGATGCCGCTTAATTCTTCCACACTTACTCCCGGTTTGTTTGGCTATCAAACTATTTTCAAGAATATGTGTTTTGTTCCTGTGGGGCCAACGGTGGCTTCTGCACCAGATCCTAAAACCGGCAGTTTTGGTACGGTAGATCCATTTAACAATATGGTTGGCTGTAGTGCCAATGGCGTTTGGTCGTTAGAAGTAAAACCTGCAAGTGGCTTTGGTGGTGGCTCTGTAATCACAACTGGTTGGAGCATCACTTTTGACGATCCGGAATCGAGCTACCAAGGCAATTTTGCGTGGAATCCAACCACAAATATGACTGGCTCCACTACCCTTTCGCCAACTGTTTGCCCTACTGCTAATCGAACATATATTTTAACTGCTTCCGATACAGCTAATTGCTTAACATTAACTGATACGGTGAACGTAAATGTTCAAACCTGTTGTAATTTTTCTGTTTCTTCTGTTGTAACCCAACCTTCTTGCGGCAACACAAACGGAAATATTGCATTAACCGTTAATCCTACCGGAAACTACACCTATACTTGGAATCCCAATGTAAGCACAACCGCCACAGCATCAAATCTCGCAGCAGGCAGCTATAAAATTACAGTGCATGATGTGGTAAATAATTGTGATAAGGATACAACTATTGTTTTAAATAATGCCAACGGCCCCACCCTCACGCTCGGCACACCAACCAACCCAAGTTGCGGGCAAGCAAACGGTAGCGTGAGCGCCACTTTAGCTGGCGGCACAGCACCTTATCAAGTAACGATTGATAACGGGCAAGGCA
>ERZ778021.2801-NODE-2801-length-14305-cov-6.577754_pt1 | contig 14305 bp, 15 predicted proteins | sample MGYA00375751_ERZ778021 | MGnify/ENA primary metagenome ERZ778021 (study PRJEB29350, sample SAMN05389814) | bioreactor metagenome | isolation source: Thiocyanate stock bioreactor | place: South Africa: University of Cape Town | collected 2013-08-29 ... | reverse complement strand
ACGCCGGGGCTCACCTAGAGTGACGACGTGGCCGATCTCGTCGTCAATACGGAGAACCTCCGGAATCTCGCGAACCAGCTCGCGACCGTCCACGGCACCCTCACCGCCGCGGACGGCGACGCGCGCAACCTGTCGGGGATGATCCCGCACGCCGGACTCGCCTCCGCCGTAGACGAGTTCGCGTCGGGGTGGGACCGGCGACGCAAGGATCTCGCTGATCGCGTGGACCAGCTCCAGAAGCGCGCGGATGGCGCCGCCGACGCGTTCGAAGGCGTCGACGGCCAGCTGGCCGACAAACTCACGGACGGGAGCAACGGATGAGCATGGCACCCATCGGCGGCGATGTCGCCGGCATCCGCGGGCACGCCTCGCGATACAGTTCCACGGCCCGCGCGGTGTCGGAAGCGGTCGACATGCTGCAGGCGGTCATCAGTGCGTCGCAGCAGGAGACGAGCGGAGCCGTCGAGGCCCTGGCCGGGACGATCGGCGACACGAAGACCTTCCTCTCCCGCATCCGGGAGCGCTACGAAGTGGCCGGCTCCGCGCTCGCCGTCTTCGCGAACGAGCTCGAGCAGGCGCAGCAGCAGGCGGCATCCGCGATCGCCGCGCACGACGACGCGCAGCGTCGCCACACCTACGCTCAGCGCAACCTGACGGAGGCCCGTCAGGCGACGCAGCAGACCGTCGACCCCAATGAGCTCGCCGAGGCGACGGATGCCGCGCGACGCTACTCGTCGATGAGCACGTCGGCGGCGACGGACCTCTCCCAGGCGAAGGCCGCCTACGACGCCGCGGTGGAGCGCGTGCAGCGCGCCGGCAACGCCGCGGCATCCACGATCTCGCAGACGGTGTCCAGCGATGACCTCAACGACTCGTGGTGGGACAACGTCCTGGACTGGGTGAACCAGAACGCGGAGTGGCTGAAGGTCGTCAAGGACATTCTGACGGTCGTCACCGCCATCGTCGGCGTGCTGTCGATCTTCTTCCCCGTGCTCGCACCCATCGCCCTGGGGCTCGCCGTCGTGTCGATGGGGCTCAGCTTCCTGCTGGCCTCGTCGGGCGACGGGTCGTGGTTCGATTTCGCACTGGACGCCATCGGCGTGCTGACCTTCGGCGTCGGCAGCGCCGCGCTGGCCGGCATCAAACTCGGCACCGTCGCCCTGCGCGGCGGCCGCGCGGCCACACTCGCGGTGCGCAGCCCCGGGATGGTCTGGGGCAACGGCGCACGCCAGGTCATCGGCAATCTGCTCGATCGGGGCCTGGTCGGCTCGATCCGTCAGCCGATGCGGATGGTGGCCGAGGAGAGCGCGAGCGTCCTGTCGGCACGGCCGAACTTCGCACAGGTCGTCACGCACTGGGGCGACGACGCGATGAAGGGCATCCGCGAGTCGGACAGCATCATCATCTCCGAGTTCGACCAGATCGCGTCGCAGGCGCGGCTCGGCGCCGGAGGCGCCATCGACAACCTCGTGACGAGCGGCGTCGACAGCCTGAAGGGAGTCGTCGGGACGATGGGCAAGATCGGCTCGTCGCTCGACGCCTACAACCTGGTGGGAATCGGGATCAACCGCAGTGACCAGCTGGTGAGCTGGGTTCAGGACCAGACCGGGGTCCAGACACCGCTGGGTACCCTCACGACCGGCCTCAACGAGGTGTACGGATTCGTTCCGGGGCTGTTCGAGGCGCCGATGGGAGCGGACTGGCGCTCCGCCTCCACCCCGTGACGCTCGAGCGCCGCGTGGCATGGGAGGCCCGCTTCGGGGACGGCCTCTTTCTCGCCACCATCCTCTGGGTCGTCTTCGGTGCACTCCCGACGATCGGCTTGCTGGTGGGCCAGCTCGTGACCGGTTCGTTCGTGAGCAAGGGCGCCGTGCCCGACAGCTTTCCCGCCTTCATGCCGCCGTGGTGGGCGGCCTACCCCATGACCCTGCTGCTCGTGGTGCTGACCCTGGGTTCGCTGCCGCTGCCGCTGCGCGGCCTGCGGGCAACGACGCGGAGCACACTTCTGACGGTGCTCGTGCTGACCTTCAGCACGACGCTCTACATCGCCGCGGCCGCCGCGGCGGCGGAAGCCCACGAGGGTCGCGTCAACTTCTTCGGGGTCGACAACCTCGTGTTCATCCAGTTCTTCCTGATCCTCGTCACGGTCGCACGCATGCTGCTGAGCGGACTGCGCCTGCTGCCGCGAACGTGGCGGGAGTACATCGACGAGGACGGTACGGTGGTGCCGCCGAAAGAGATCGTGCGTCGCGCCCCGCGCCGCCCGTGGGACTGGAATCGCAACCGGGCGCGGCGCCGTCCGCCGGGGCAGTGAGGGACACCATGAACGAGATCGCGCCCCCGCGCTACCGGCTCGTGCTGCCGCCGGGCTTCCTGCTCATCCCCGTCGCCCACTCCACCGACGACGACATCGCTGACCTCGTCCGTCGGCATTATCGCGACCTGCCTCGCGACAGCTACGGCCCGCAGATCGACCGGACCGCCGCTCAGCTGGTCGCCGCTGCGCGCAGCGCCCGCGAGGCCGGCGTACTCGACCTCATCGTGCCGATGGGCGTGCCGTGGCGTGCGCCGGTATCGCTGGCGATCGCGATCAGCACCGGCCCGGCACCCACAGGCGACGACCCGGGGCCCTCGGCATCCGAGATCAGCGAGACCGTGACGACATCCGCAGGCGAGGCCGTTCGAGCAACCGAGAGGTTCGCCGTGCCGACAAGAGCCGACGAGATGGCACCGTTGATGAGAGTGCGCTTCCGATGGCCGATTCCCGATAGCGATCGGCACCTGCTCGCCGTCTGTACGATCAGCGGCATGGTCGACCCCGAGCTCGCGCCGATCGTCGACGCCCTCGCGGAGCTCGGCGATCTGCTGCTGCAGACGCTTCGCTGGGACTGAGAGGAACCTCATGGCCATCGACATGGACTACGACCTCGACCGCTGGGTCTACGTACCGAACCTCTTCCCCTGGGAGTCGTTCGGCGACGAGGAGCAGTGGGCGGATGCCGTCGCGCGCGCCTTCGGCGGCGAAGGGCGGACGGCCGCACCGGCGGAGCTGGTCGACTGGCTGCGGGCGTACCTGGTCGGCGCGGTGCGCAGCAACCGATCGGGAACGATCCGCTTCGTGCATCTGCCGAACATCACCGCGCCGCACGCGATCGTCGACGTTTACGACATGCCGCATCGCGACGATGTCGCGCTGGTCGACCTCACACACGAGAGGCAGGCACCGGCCGCCCGCGAGCCCGAGGTGGTGCCGTTCGATTCGGAGCATCTCGGAGCGGGAATCAAATCCACCCGGTGGGTGCGCACCGAGGCCGACACGATCGTCCGGGCGACCAACTGGGTGTGGCGAACCGTCGAGCGCGACATCGTCGTGATGACCGCCAGCTCCGACCTTCCCCTCGCCGAGGCTCTCGACCCGGTGGTCGACGAGCTGGCCCGCACGATCCGCCTGGCCTGACGCGCGCGGTCAGGAGGCCATCGCCTCCAGCTGCGCGGGCGGCGTCGTGCACGTGAAGCGCGCGCGGTAGGCGGTGGGCGTGAGCCCCAGGGTGCGCGCGAAGTTCTGCCGCAGGACGGCCGCCGAGCCGAACCCGCACGCCGACGCGATGGCATCCAGGCCCAGATCGGTCTGCTCGAGCAGACGCTGCGCGTGGATGATGCGCTGGCGTCCCAGCCAGGCCGCGGGCGTCGTGCCGTAGTCGGCTTTGAATCGGCGGGCGAAGGTGCGCGGCGACATGTGCGCGCGGGCGGCGAGCTGGTCAACCGACAGATCGAGGGTGAGGTTCTCCAGCATCCACTCGGTGACCGGTGTGAGCGAGAGCGAGGTGGATTCGGGCAGCGGCTTCGCGATGAACTGCGCCTGGCCGCCGTCGCGCTGGGGAGGGACGACCATGCGGCGCGCGATCGTGTTGGTCATCTCGGCGCCGAGCTCGAGGCGCAGCAGGTGAAGGCATGCGTCCAGCCCTGCTGCCGTGCCGGCGCTGGTGATGATGCGCCCGTCCTGGACGTACAGAACGTTGGGGTCGACGTCGATGCGCGGATACATCTCGGCCATCGTGTCGGCGTAGCGCCAATGGGTCGTCGCACGCCGTCCATCCAGCACCCCGGCAGCCGCCACCACGAACGAGCCGCTGCAGACCGTGAGCACCCAGGCGCCTCGCTCGACGGCGCGGCGGACCACGGCGGACACGCGTTCGTCCACGTGTGCCCACTGGTCGCGCGGGATCGGGGTGATGACGACGAGATCGGCCTCGTCGGCGAACGACAGATCGTCGTCGACGTTGATCGAGAAGCGCAGGTTGCTCGGCACCGCGCCCGGGTCGGGCGCGACGACGCGGAAGTCGAAGTTCGGGATGCCGTCGTCCGACCGATCGAGCCCGAACGCCTCGCAGGCCAGACCGAACTCGAAGGGAGCGAAACCGGGCTGGACGACGCAGGCGATGGTCTTCATGGCAGGAATCCTACTCCTTTGAGCAGTTCTGCCACTCATGACTCTTCGGCTACGGGCATAGCTTTTCTGCCATGCTCATCTTCTTCCTCGTTCTCACACTCGTCATCGTCGTATCGGTCGGCGCGACCGTTCGCGCCCTCATCACCGACGACTACCGGCCGGTGCGGACCGACCGGTCGCGCCTGCCGTGAGGACGCCGTTTACCCGGCGGGCGCCGTGCGCCTCGCTCGACGACCGGGGGCGGCACTCGCTCCGGTCGTTGAGCGAGCGCAGCGAGTCGAAACGCCGCCGCCGGGGTGTCAGCGCCGTCGCGGCAGCCGGTCGAGCGCATCCAGCAGCACGTCGGCCGATCGCTGCCACGAGAAGCGCGCGATGTGCGCCGATCCGGCGGCGATGAGCGCGTCACGGCGCTCGGGATCGTCGATCGCACGCACCGCGGCGGCGAAAGCCGCGGCATCCGTGCCCGGCGCGTACAGCGCACCGTCGCCGGCGACCTCTCGGAAGATCGGCATGTCGGTGACGACAGCGGGAACGCCCAGCGCGAGAGCCTCGGCGACCGGAAGCCCGTAGCCCTCGTCGAGGGATGCCGAGACCAGCACGGCCCGCTCGGCCAGAAGCCCGGCGTACTCGGCATCCGTCACACCGTTGTGGAAGCGCACCGCACCCCCGCGGCCATCGACGAGACGCTCGAGCTCAGCGCGACGGTCGGGCGAGATGCGCGACAGCAGATGGAGCGTACGTCCGGGAAGCTCCGCCATGGCGCGGATGAGGGTCTCGACGTTCTTGTCCCCCATGAACGAGCCCATGTAGACGAGGTTGTCGGCGCCGGGCTCAACCCGGACGCCCGCCGGCAGCAGGTCGCCGAGGCGCTGCGGCGCGTTCGGGACGACGATGACGGCCCGCTTCGTCAGGCGCACGCGGGCGAACTCGGCCGCGCTCGTCTCGCTGACGGTCGCGACCAGATCGGCGGCGTTGAGCGTGAGGCGCTGCGGAACGTATGAGAGATGGAACAGCCGCCAGCCGACGCGGACGTACCAGGGAAGATTCCGCGGCGGCGTGCGATGCCGGTAGTAGATCGTGTCGTGGAGGGTGAGGATCACACCGAAGCGACGGCCGAGCACCCCGATCGTCTGCATCGGTGAGAACAGGGCGTCTGGACGATACCGGTTCAGCAGGAGCGCCGTGAACGGCTCGCGCACCGCGGTGGGGGCGTGAATCCGCAGCGCACGTGCACCCTCCGGCAGGAGAGCCCGCTGCGCCTCGTCGTGGATCAGGAACACGACCTCCACACCCCGCGCGGCCGCGCCACCGGCGACGGCCGCGGCGAGCTCGGCCGAGTACCGGCTGATGCCGTCATGGAAGTCGGTGCGGATGTACCGCGCGTCGAACAGCAGGCGCATGTCAGCCGTCGAGGGGCTCGCCGCGGTAGAGCTTCTCGAACGTGTCGAGGGTCTTCTCGATGTCGTGGATCTCCACCCCGTCGAGCGACGCCTGCTGCATGCGCAGGTACTCCTCCGGCGAGGCCGTCAGCACGCGGCGCAGCTTGTCGGCGAGGTCGTCGACGTCGCCCGGCGCGAACAGGTACCCGTTCTCCCCGTCGTGGACGAGGTGCGGCAGCGCGACGGCATCGGCGGCGACGACGGGAAGGCCCGAGGCCATCGCCTCCATCGTCGCGATCGACTGCAGCTCGGCGATCGACGCGATCGCGAAGACGTCGGCGCGTGTGTACGCGGCGCGGAGGTCGTCCTCCTCGACGCGGCCGTAGAAGGTGACGCGGTCCTGGATGCCGAGGCGTTGCGCGGTCTGCTCCAGCGCGCGGCGCTGGTCGCCGCCCCCGACGATGTCGAATGCGATGTCGGGCAGTTCCGGCGCGAGCTTCGCGATCGCCGCGAGCGTGACCTCGACGTGCTTCTCGGTGGTCAGCCGACCGACGAACAGCACGCGGTTGTGGGGCCGCGGGGTCAGGTTCGGCGTGTAGTTGCGCTTGTCGATGCCGCAGCTGATCGGGATGACGCCCGTGATGTCGATCGTGCTCTCGAGGAACTCCGCGGCCTTGCGCGTCGGCGTGGTGACCGCGCGCGACATGTCGAACGTGCGCTTCGCGTCGTCCCACGCGAGCTTGACGACCACCTTGTCCAGCAGGGGCGGCAGGGTCGTGAAGTCGAGGATGTTCTCGGCCATGACGTGGTTGGTGGCGATCACGGGGATGCCGCGCTGGCGCGCGATGCGGGTGAGCGCACGCCCGAGGACGATGTGCGACTGGCTGTGGACCACGTCGGCGGCCACCTCGTCGAGAAGTCTGCGCGAGTAGTGCTTGGCCATCCACGGCAACACGAAGCGCAGCCAGTCGTGCGGAGGCCAGCGCCACCCGGGTGGACGGTGCACGGTGAGCCGCTGGCCCTCGATGATCTCGTGGAAGGTGCCGTGCACAGAGTGCTTCACGCTCGGCGTCATGACGTGCACGTCGTGCCCACGAGCGGCGAGTCCGGCCGCGAGGCGCTCCGCGAAGCGCGCAGCGCCGTTGACGTCGGGGCTGAAGGTGTCGGCGGCGATGACGATCGTGAGCGGCCGATGAGCGGGATGCGGGTCGTCGGGTGTCGCGGAGTCGGTCACGGGGTGCGAGGCCTATCTGTGCGGCGGCGGCAAGACCGCGGATCGCGGAGCCACCCCGAGGAGTCTACCCGAGGGCCCCGTTGCCGCCGGGAACCAGCCGCCCCGCGTAACGTGGTGTCATGGCCCGACTGACCGCCGATGCCGACCAGACGCGCTGGGTTCCCATCACCGACTCGTTCGGACTGCGGGGACGTCGCGCCCGCAAGAAGGCGATCCGGATGCTGCTGGGTCAGGCCAACGGCATGCTGGGCGCCGAGGCGCGCCCGGGCGGCGCGTTCGCCGCCTGGGCGATGAGCCAGGCGGCGCCCGCGCTCATGCGCAAGGCCGCCGGACGCGTCCTGGTCTGGGTGTGGAGGTCCGACCCCGAGCTGGTCGTCGTCATGGCGCAGATCCAGCAGCTCACGCCGCAGTTGCGCACCGCGCGCGCCATGATGCCGATGGAGTACGACGACACCGAGGACTTCCGCGGCCCGTACCTGGGCACGGGAGAACGGCTGGTCATGCCGACGCCGCCGGCCCGGAGCGGCACCGCGACGCCGCCGCCGTTCGCCACCTACACCTGGGACACCGGGACGCATCTGATCACCGTGACGGCGACCGGGGGCGATCGGGAGCGCTTCGGCACGGTGATCCCGGCGGTCGACGAACTCGCCCGATCGCTGCGGGTCGTCGACGACGTGGTCGCTGGCGAAGCGGGTCCGGTGCTGCGGATCGACCCCGCATGATCTTCCTGGAGCCGGCGGACGGCCCCGCCGATCCGCCCTCCTCGCGCCCCCATGCCGGTGTGCTCGGCGGCCCGGTGTTCCGTTTCGGCTTCCGGCCGGGCGAGGGTGCACAGCGCGTCGCGGTGCCCGGGCTCGACGCGGTCGTCTGCACCGCCGACACGGTGCTGCACTGGGCGTTCTACGCCGACGGGGATGCCGCGGTGCACGCACCATGGGCGCCGCTCGCGGTGACGGTCGACGCCCGCGTCGGCGCGGAACGTCTCAGCGACGATGTCCGCGTGCGCGACCGCTACGGCTTTCGCCTCGACGCGGACAGCCAGTTCGCGGCGGCCTGGAGCATGCCCGAGCAGTGGAACGCCGACACCGTGAGCCTCGCTCCCTTCGCCGGGCGGACCGCGGAGGTCGAGATCATCCTGGGAACGAGCGCGCTCGCGACCGACGCCGGCACCCCCGACGAGGTGACCGGTTTCGTCGAGCTTCGTGTCGAGGAGCTGTCGGCATCCACCCCCTCACCCGCCGAACGCGTGGACACCCGGCGGGGCTCGCACGCCGGCGACCGCTTCTCGCGCGGCAACACGGTCCCCGCGGTCGCGGTGCCGCACGGGTTCACCTTCCTCACCCCGGCGACCGACGCCCGCGCCCAGCGCTGGCCGTACCGTCCCTTCGTCCACGACGACGAACAGGGCCGGCGCCTCGAGGCCGTGCAGTTCTCGCATCAGCCCAGCCCGTGGATCGGCGACCGCGGAGTGCTGCAGGTCATGCCTTTCGACGGCATCCCCGTCTCATCGCCCACGGCGCGGCGACGCTGGATCGCACCGGGCAGCGAACGCGCCCACCCGCATGTCTGGTGGGCGATGCTCGACGGCGGCCTGCGCATCGAGGCGACGGCGACCGACCACGTGGGCCTCTTCCGCGTCGAGGGCGACGACTCCGACGCGGAGGTCGGCTTCATCATCGACCAGCCGGGAGCCCACGGCACCGTCATCGCGCAGGGCGACAGCGTGCGGGGCTGGGTGGGCGAGGCCGACCCGTGGTGGGGCAACGGGCCACGGACGTTCTTCGCGGGTGTCGTGCGAGGTCATGCGGCCCGCTCGGGCCGCCTCGACGACGACGGGCGAGGCGAACGCGCGGGCTTCGTCGCCGGCACGGGCGCTCTCGAGCTGCGCATCGCGATCTCCTTCATCTCCCTCGAGCAGGCACAGCGCGCGCTCGCCCTGGAGGCACCGGAAGAGATGACGTTCGACGAGATCCGAGATCGTACCCGCGGCGCCTGGGACGCGGTGCTCGACAGCGTGCAGATCCCGCAACTCACGGCATCCGAGCGCCCTTTCCGCGGCCTCGCCGACACCGACCTCCGTGCGCAGCTCGCCTCGGCGCTGTACCGCCTGCACCTCTACCCGAACGCGGCGGAGGAGAACGTCGGATCCGCCGAGAGTCCGCGGTGGGCGTACGCCGATCCGTTCACCCCCGCCGGGGCGCACACCGACACGCGCACCGGAGCGCCGATCGCGGCCGGGCGCCTCCCCGTCAACAACGGGTACTGGGACACCTACCGCACGGCGTGGCCGATGATGAGCCTGGTCGACCCGGTGCGGTCCCGGGAGCTGCTGGACGGGATGCTGGAGCCGCAGCGACGTCACGGCTGGATGCCGCGGTGGACGGCGCCCGGATACGTGGACGCGATGGTGGGCACCTCCAGCGACCAGATCCTCGCCGACGGCGAAAGGTGGGGACTGCTCGACGACCCGCGCACCGCCCTGTCGTCGGGATGGCGCAATGCCGCCGAGCGCGCACCCGACGCACGCCGCGGACGCAAGGGCATCGAGCGGGGACGCTTCCTGGGTTTCATCCCGCGGGTCATCCACGAGGGCATGAGCTGGAGCATCGAGAACGCCGTCAGCGACGCCGCGCTGGCGCGGCTGGCAGACCGACTGTCGGCGGCGTCATCGGGCGACGACGCCGCGCGCGATGAGGCGCTGTCGCGCTGGCTGGGAAACCGCGCCCTCGCCTACCGGCAGCTGTTCGATCCTGTCGTCGGCTTCTTCCGCGGACGCGACGCCGACGGCCGGACGGCGGGCGGACGCTTCGATCCGCGCGTCTGGGGCGGCGACTACGTCGAGACGAACGCCTGGGGGATGTCGGTGAGCGCGGTGCACGACCGCGCCGGCCTGGCCGCCCTCTACGACGGCCGACAGGGCCTGCGCATCCACCTCGATCGCCTGTTCGCCGAGCCCGAGACCGCGGATGCCGCGTTCGCCGGCGCCTACCGTCAGGTCATCCACGAGCAGCGCGAGGCGCGGGCGCTGCGCAGCGGCATGTGCGCCATCTCCAATCAGCCGGCGCATCACATCCCGTACATGTACACCGGGACCGATCAGCCCTGGCTCGCCGGCGCGACAGCACATCGGTTGGCACGACGCCTGTTCGCGGGCGGCCACATCGGCCAGGGCTTTCCCGGTGACGAGGACAACGGCGAGATGAGCGCGTGGTGGCTGTGGGCGGCGATCGGACTGTATCCGCTCGAGCTGGGTTCCGGCGAGCTCGTCATCGGCTCGCCGCTGCTCGACGACGTGACCGTCGCGCGCAGCGACGGGTCGCGTCTGCGCATCCGCTCGCGGCGACCGCACGCGGACGCCCATGTGCTGCGTGCCGCCCGGGTCAACGGTGCGCCGCTCACACGTGCCGTGCTGGAGGTGGATGCGCTCGGCGCCGACGTCGACCTGGAGCTCGAGTTCGGCGACGCCCCCGCCGAGAGCCTGGGCGCCGACGAGCCGACCCCCGTGCGCCCGTGGCACCCCGATCTGACGGGCGGGTCGGGTCGCATCGTCCACGCGCCCGGCGTGCGCCACGCCCGCCGACTCGTCGACGACGGCGCTGCGGGCGGCGACCGCGGCGTGCGCCTGCGGCCGGGGGCCTGGGTGGGGTGGCTGTTCCCCGAGATCACGTCCGTGACGGACGCCACCCTGACCGCCGTGGACGCGGTGGGCGACGACGCGCTGGAGTGGGAGTGGTCCGCCGACGGGACGTCGTGGCACGCGGCCGAGGTCACGGCTCCGACGCCGCTCGCCGCCGATCGGACGACCCCCTTCCGCTTCACGGACGCTCTCGCCGCGCGCGCCGTGCGCGTCCGAGCGGCGCGCGCGGTGCGTGTGCGCCAGATCGAGCTGTTCGACCTCGACGCCGACCACTGATCGCGTCCTCCGATCGCGCCGGCATCGGCCGCTATCGTGGCGTTCAGCCCTCGACGGTGGGGCGGGTGCTGCGCCGCCACCACGTCCCGCTGCTGCGGGAGCTGGACCCGGTCACCGGGACGGTGATCCGCGCGACCCGCCGGACGGGACGGCGCTACGAGCACGACCATCCCGGGTCGTTGATCCACGTCGATGTGAAGAAGCTGGGCCGCATCCCCGCCGGCGGCGGGTGGCGCCTCCACGGCCGCGGTGAACGACCCGCCCGCAAGCGAGGGCTGGGTTACGACTACGTCCACACCGTCATCGACGACCACTCCCGGGTCGCTTACGCGGAGATCCACGATGATGAGAAGGGCACCACCGCGGCCGGTGTTCTCGAGCGGGCGATCGCGTTCTACACGACCCTCGGAGTGAAGGTCGAGCGGGTGATCAGTGACAACGCGTTCGCATACCGCCACTCGACCGCGTTCCGCGCGGTGATCGAGCAGCACGGCATCACGCACCGGTTCATCAAACCGCACTGCCCCTGGACCAATGGGAAGGTCGAACGCCTGAACCGGACCCTCGCGACCGAGTGGGCCTACGCGAGACCCTGGACCTCGAACGAGGACCGGGCCTCCGGCTTGACGACCTGGCTCGACCACTACAACCTAGACAGGCGCCACCTCGGCATCGGAGGCATCTCACCCATCGACCGCATCAACAACGGTCGAGGTCAGTACATCTAGTCGTCGGACTCGGCATCCGCCGACGGAAGCGGACGCCACAGCACCACCTCGGTCGCCCGACGCGCGCGCGTGCCGTGGCGGAGGGTCACGACCGATCCCGTCGCCCCCGCCGCGAAGACGCGGGAGCGACGAGCCAGCTCTTCCTGCAGACGCTGCTCGAGTTCGGCGACGCGACGGCGCAGTCCGCGCGCCTCGTTCTCGAGCTCGATCAGGCGCGAGATCGCCGGCAGACTCATGCCCTCGGCCGAGAGGGAGCCCACCTCGCGCAACTGCTTCACGTGCCGCAGCGAATACCGCCGCGACCCGCCCTGCGTGCGCCCGGGAACGACGAGGCCCAGCCGATCGTACTGACGGAGGGTCTGCGGGTGCATGCCGGCAAGCTCCGCCGCGACGGCGATCGCGAAGATCGGCGCTTCCTCATCGGGGTGCTCGTCGACCATGCTCACTCTCGGGCCTTGGCCATGAGGTCGGCGCGCGGGTTCTCCTTCGGCTCCAGCTCGTGGAAGCGCTGCAGTGCTTCCTTCGCCTGCTCGTCGAGGTGCGACGGCACGGCGACCTGGACCTCGGCGAGAAGATCACCGGTGCCCTTCGCGGTGTGCACGCCGCGGCCCTTCACGCGCAGCACGCGCCCGGAGGGCGTTCCCGGGGCGACCCGCAGCTTGACGGGGTCGCCACCCAGGGTCGGCACCTCGATGGTGGCGCCCAGCGCGGCTTCCGTGAAGGTCACCGGAACGGTGACGCGCAGGTTCAGCCCGTCGCGGGTGAACACGGGGTGCGGTCGCACCGTGACGCTCACGACGATGTCCCCGGGCTCGCCGCCATCGGGCGACGGGCGGCCGCGGCCGCGCAGCCGGATCTTCTGGCCGTCGGCGACACCGGCGGGGATCTTCACCTTGAACGGCTTGCCGTCCTCGCCGGCGAGAGTGATGGTCTCACCCTTGACGGCGGTCTGGAAGTCGAGCGTCGTCCGCGCGGTCACGTCCGCGCCGCGCTGCGGTCCGCCGTACCCTCGGAAGCCGCCGGTCGGCTGCCCGAAGCGCCCGGAGCCGAAGCCGCCGCCCTGTGTGAACCCGCCTTGGCCGAACATCGAGAACAGGTCGTCGAAGTCGGCCGACTGGGCCGACCCCCGGGACTGGCCGAAACGGCTGAAGACGTCCTCGAAGCCGCCGCTGCCGGTGCCGGGGGCCTGGAAGCGGGCGCCGCCGGCACCCATCGCGCGGATCTGGTCGTACTCCTCGCGCTGGCTCTTGTCCGAGAGCACGGAATACGCCTCGCTCATCTCCTTGAACTTCGCCTCCTTCGCAGGATCGCCCTGCGTGGAGTCGGGGTGATACGTGCGGGCGAGCTTGCGGTACGCCTTCTTCAGGTCGGCCTCGGACACGTCCTTGGAGACGCCCAAGACCTTGTAGAAGTCCTTGTCGAACCAATCCTGACTGGCCATGGACACCTCCTCCCGTCAGTCGGCGGAACCGGCGACGACGACCTTGGCCGGTCGCAGTTCGATCGTGCCCAAGCGGTAGCCGACCTCGACGACGTCGAGGATCGTGCCGTCTTCCACTCCCCCGGGGTTCGGGGCGTGGAAGATCGCCTCGTGCTGCTGCGGGTCGAACATCTCCCCCGCGACGCCGTAGGTCTCGACACCGAGGCGGGCGACCACGCCGCGGAGCTTCTCCGCGATGGCGGCCAGCGGCGAGCCGTCCACGAGGTCACCGTGCTTGTCGGCACGGTCGAGGTCGTCGAGCACCGGCAGCAGCCCCTTGGCGACCGATCCCTTGGCGCGGGCGATCTCCACCTCGCGCTGGTCCTCGGTGCGACGGCGGTAGTTGGCGTACTCGGCCTGCACCCGCTTGAGGTCCAACAGCAGGTCGCGGTCCTCGGGCGAAGCCTCCGCGACGGCGGCCTCGTCGGTCTGCGGCGCGTCCAGGATGTCGTCGACGGTCAGGTCGTCGCCCTCGCGCGCGTCCCCCTGCGAGTCGGGGCCGGAGGCGTGCGCCTCCGACCCCTCGTCACCGGGGACTTCGTCGATGGGCTCTTCGAAGTCCTTGTTCGTCATGGCTCGATTCTCTTACTTCTTCTCGTCCTCGTCGTCGACGACCTCGGCGTCGATGACGTCCTCTTCGGGGTTCGGGACACTGCCGTTGCCGGGGTCGGCGACGGTGGGGTCGGCCGGCTCGCCGGCGGCCTGGGCCGAGGCGTAGATGGCCTCACCCAGCTGCTGCTGCGAGGCGTTGAGCTTGTCGAACGCCGTCTTCACGGCATCCTCGTCGTCTCCCGCGAGCGCCGTCTTCAGCGCGTCGACATCGGCCTGCACCGAGGTCTTCACCTGGTCGGGGAGCTTGTCCTCGTTGTCCTTGATGAGCTTCTCGATCGAGTACGAAAGGGTCTCCGCCTGGTTGCGGACCTCGGCGGCCTCGCGGCGCTTCTTGTCCTCCGCGGCGTGCTCCTCGGCTTCGCGCACCATGCGCTCGATGTCCTCCTTCGGCAGCGACGAGCCGCCGGTGATCGTCATCGACTGCTCCTTGCCCGTGCCCTTGTCCTTCGCGGACACGTGCACGATGCCGTTGGCGTCGATGTCGAAGGTGACCTCGATCTGCGGGA
>ERZ778021.2799-NODE-2799-length-14310-cov-4.934760_pt1 | contig 14310 bp, 13 predicted proteins | sample MGYA00375751_ERZ778021 | MGnify/ENA primary metagenome ERZ778021 (study PRJEB29350, sample SAMN05389814) | bioreactor metagenome | isolation source: Thiocyanate stock bioreactor | place: South Africa: University of Cape Town | collected 2013-08-29 ... | reverse complement strand
GGCGGTCACAGCCTGCCCGGACCGCCTACGAGAGGGCCGCGTCCCTTTCCCGTCCCTTCCCCGTCCTCACCTCGTCCCTTCCGAGAAACGTTTAGCAACCGCGGTCCCAGGGGATTCATCAAGAAGGCCTCCGGCCCGACGCCGGGAGCTCGTCTATGGGAGAGAGACTCGAAACCCGCCGGGCGAAGCATGCTCTGGCGGCGGTGTTGGCCGCCGCCTTGGCAGGCGCCGTGCTGAGCGCCTGCGGCGGATCGAGCGGCGGGCCGCCGCAGCTGACCTTCTTCGTCGCGATCCAGCCGGGCGGGACGATCGAAGCGACGGCCGAACGGTGCACCAAGGAAGCCGACGGCAAGTACACGATCAAGCCCGAACTGCTGCCCAACGATGCGAGCCAGGCCCGCGAACAGCTGGTCCGCCGCCTCGGGGCGAAGGACTCCTCGATCGACATCATCGGCCTCGACGTTATCCTGACCAGCGAATTCGCCAACGCGGGCTGGATCGCGCCTTGGCAGGGCAAGGACAAAGAAGAGGCGTCGAAGAACGTCTTCAAGAGCGTCCTGCGCACGGCGACCTTCGAAAACGAACTGTACGCGGCGCCGTTCAACACCAACACGCAGCTGCTCTGGTACCGCAAGGACCTCGTCCCGAAGCCGCCGGAAACCTGGGACGAAATGATCGAAATGGCCGAAGAACTGCCGGAAGCTGGGCAGGTCCAGGTCCAGGCGGAACGCTACGAGGGCTACACGGTGTGGGTGAACGCGCTGATCGAAAGCGCCGGCACGCCGATCCTCTCCGGCCCCGAAGAAGTCGACCTCGAACAGAAGCCGACCGAAGAAGCGCTGGAAGTGATCGGCAGGCTGGCGCACTCCTCGGCCGCCTCGCCGGAACTCCCGACCTCCAACGAGGACAGCGCCCGGCTGGCCTTCGAGGCGGGCAAGGCCGCCTTCATGACCAACTACACCTTCGCCTTCGCCAGCGCCAAGGAAAACGCCCCCGAAATCAACGAACAGATGAGCGCGGCGCCGTTCCCGAGGGTGAACTCGAACCCGGCCAAACCGCCGCTCGGCGGCTTCAACCTCGCGGTCAGCGCCTACTCGAGCCATCAGAAGCAGGCCTTCGAAGCGGCGCTCTGCCTCTCCGGCGAAAAGAGCGAGGAAACCGCGGTGGAACTCGACGGGTTGCCGCCCTCGCACGAGAACCTCTACGACAGCAAGGTGGTGAAGAAGGCGTATCCGGGCTTCGCCGGGCTGGTCCGCGAAGAGGTCGAAGCGGCGGGGCCGCGGCCGGGGACCCCCGCCTACCAGGACGTCACCTCGGCGATCCAGCGCGCCCTGCACCCGCCGGAAAGCATCCCCGCCGAAGGCGTGGAAGGTAAGTACGAAGAACTGAAGGAAGACCTCGAAGAGGCAGTCAAGCGGGAAGGGCTCCTCTGATGGAGGCGAGCGCACACAGCGCCCGAACTCCAGCGGCGCAGCCCGGCAAGAAGAGCTCGCGGACCCGGTCGGAACGCAAACTCGCCTGGATGCTGTGCGCGCCGGCGGTCGTGGTGATGCTCGCCGTCACCGCCTATCCGATCGTCTACGCCTTCATCCTCTCGCTGCAGAAGCTCGACCTGCGCTTCCCCGAACAGACCGAATTCATCGGCTTCTCCAACTACGGCACGGTGCTGAGCTCCGAACTGTGGTGGATGGACGTCTTCAACACTCTGATCATCATGGTGATCTCGGTGGGGATCGAGCTGGTGCTGGGGATGGTGATCGCGCTGGTCATGCACCGGGCGATCTTCGGCCGCGGCGTCGTCCGCACCGTGGTCCTGATCCCCTACGGGATCATCACCGTGGTCGCGGCCTTCGCCTGGCAGTTCGCCTTCGCCACCGAAACCGGCTTCGTCAACAACCTGCCCTTCATCGCCGACGAAAAAAACTGGTTCGGCGGCCACATCTCCTCGCTCGCCGTGATCATCATGGCCGAGATCTGGAAAACGACGCCGTTCATGGCGCTGCTGCTGCTGGCCGGGCTGGTGACGATCCCGAACGAGCTCTACGAGGCGGCGAAAGTCGACGGCGCCTCCGCCTGGCAGCGGTTCCGCAAGATCACCCTGCCGCTGATGAAGCCGGCGATCCTCGTCGCGGTGCTGTTCCGCACGCTCGAGGCCTCGCGCGTCTTCGATTCGATCTTCATCATGACCCGCGGCGCGCAGAACACCGAATCGGTGTCGATCCTCGGCTTCAACCAGCTGATCAACCGGCTGAACCTCGGGCTCGGCTCGGCGATCTCGGTGCTGATCTTCCTCGGTGTGGTGTTGATCGCCTTCCTCTTCATCAAAGGCTTCGGCGTGAAGGTCGAAGAAGGGCGACCGGGAGGCTGAGATGAAGGTAGGAGCCCGCGAGTACTCACTGTGGACGATCGCCATCGCGCTGGTGCTGATCTTCGCCCTGGTGCCGGTCTTGTGGCTGCTGTCGATCTCGCTGAAACCGCCGAGCGAGATCACCGACCAGCGGCTGATCCCCAGCAGCATCTCCTTCGACAACTACAAGTCGCTGTTCGAAGGCGGCTGGAGCGGCCCCTTCCTGCGACCGCTGATCAACTCGATCGCGATCGCCCTGATCACCACCGTGGTGGCGATCTTCCTCGCCTCCTTCACCGCCTACGCGATCGCGCGGCTGGAATTCCCGGGCAAGCGGCTGATCCTCGCGGGCGCCCTGGCGATCGCGATGTTCCCGCCGATCTCCACCGTCGGCCCGCTCTTCGACATGTGGCGGGCGATCGGCATCTACGACACCTACCTGGGGCTGATCATCCCCTACCTCACCTTCTCCCTGCCGCTGGCGGTGTACGTGTTGGTGGCCTTCTTCCGCGAGATCCCCTGGGACCTCGAGCAGGCCGCCCAGGTCGACGGCGCCACCCCCTGGCAGGCGTTCCGCAAGGTGATCATGCCGCTCGCCGCGCCCGGCATCTTCACCGCCGCGATCCTCGTCTTCATCTTCTGTTGGAACGACTTCGTCTACGCGATCTCGCTGACCTCGTCGGACAACAGCCGCACCGTCCCCGCGGCGCTCGCCTTCTTCACCGGCGAATCGACCTTCACCGAACCGACCGGCTCGATCGCCGCCGCGGCGATCGTGGTGACGATCCCGATCATCGTCTTCGTCCTCATCTTCCAGCGCCGGATCGTCTCCGGCCTCACCGCCGGCGCCGTCAAGGGATAAAGGAGCCCCCGCAATGTCAGAGATAGTCCTCGATGGTGTGACCAAAGTGTTTGACGACGGCTACGAAGCCGTCAAGGACCTGAACCTCGACATCGCCGACGGCGAGTTCGTGATCCTCGTCGGGCCATCCGGCTGCGGCAAGTCGACGGCGCTGCGGATGATCGCCGGGCTCGAGGACATCTCCGCCGGGGAGCTGAAGATCGATGACGAAGTCGTCAACGACCGCTCGCCGAAGGATCGCGACATCGCGATGGTCTTCCAGAACTACGCGCTGTACCCGCACATGACGGTGCGCGAGAACATGGGCTTCGCGCTCAGCCTCGCCGGGGTCGACAAGGCCGAGATCGACCGCAAGGTGGAGGAGGCGGCAGCGACGCTCGACCTCACCCAGCACCTCGACCGCAAGCCCGCCAACCTCTCCGGCGGCCAGCGCCAGCGCGTGGCGATGGGGCGGGCGATCGTCCGCGACCCGAAAGTCTTCCTCATGGACGAGCCGCTCTCCAACCTCGACGCGAAGCTGCGGGTGCAGATGCGGACCGAGGTCGCCCGCCTCCAGTCGGACCTGGGGACGACGATGATCTACGTCACCCACGACCAGACCGAGGCGATGACGCTCGGCGACCGGGTCGCGGTGATGCGGGCCGGCGTCCTCCAGCAGGTCGGCTCGCCGGAAGAGCTCTACACCAAGCCCCGCAATCTCTTCGTCGCCGGCTTCATCGGCTCGCCGGCGATGAACTTCATGCCCGCCGAGGTGGTCGACGGCAAGATCAAGCTGCCGCTGGGCGAAGTCGACCCGTCCCAGGTCGATGGGCTCGACGCGCCGCCCTCGGGCAAGGTCGTCGCCGGGATCCGGCCGGAGAACTTCGAGGACGCGGCAATCGTCCAGGACTCGGTGAAGACCGAACGCGGGCTGACCTTCGAGGCCGAGATCGACTTGGTCGAGTCGCTCGGCTCCGACCTCTACGCCTACTTCCACATCGAGTCCGAGGGCGTCCAGTCCGACCAGCTGGCCGACCTGGTCGGCGAGCGCCTCGCCGAGACCGGCGCCGCGGGCCTGCGCGAGGGCGAGGAGCAGATCGTCGCCCGCCTCGAGCCGACCTCGAAAGTCCGCCGCCGCCAGACCGCCGAGCTCTGGGCCGACACCCGCAAACTGCACCTCTTCGACCCGGAGAGCGGCGAGCGCCTCTGATCGGCGGGGCGACGCCGACCCTGAGGGCGCGGTGCCCGCCCCGCAACCCGCGGCCCCGCACCGATTTGATGGGGCGTATGCGGGCCGGCCGGGATCACCTGATCCAGGAGAAATTGGTCGCCTTCCGCGCCTCGAGCGAAACCGAATACCAGGTGGTCGGCGAAAGCGCGCTGGAAACGACGGCGGTCGCCACCGACGTGATCGGCCACCTGACCACGCGCAAGATGGGCGTGCGCCTGCCCGACTTCCTGCGGAGGGCGCCACGGACCGGTGTACCGTCTTCCCATGGCAACGGTCTTCGAGCGCCTCGACGAGCATCAGCGCGAGTGGATCGCGCGGCAGCACCTCTTCTTCGTCGCCACCGCACCACTCGCCGGCGACGAGCGGGTGAACTGCTCGCCGAAGGGGCCGATCGGGACCTTCCGCGTCCTCGACGACCACACCGTCGCCTACCTCGACATGGTCGGCTCGGGTGCCGAGACCGTCGCCCACCTGCGCGAGAACGGGCGCATCGTCGTCATGTTCTGCGCCTTCGACGGGCCGCCCCGCATCCTCCGCCTGCACGGCCGCGGCGAGATCGTCCCGGCCGACGACCCCCGTTTCGCCGACCTCTACGAGCGGGCCGACTTCGACGCCCCGCACGACATCGAGGCCGCCCGCCGGGCGGTGATCCTGGTCGAGGTCGAGCGGATCGCCGACGCCTGCGGCTACGGCGTGCCGCTGATGTCCTACGAGGGCGAGCGCGAGCACGCCGAGGCCTGGGCGGCGAAGAAGATCCGCGTCGGCGGCGACAAGGCCCTCGACGAGTACATGGCGGAGAAGAACACCGTCAGCATCGACGGCCTGCCCGCGTACGAGGTGGGGTAGCGCGGGGCGGCCGGGGGCCACGGCGGGTAAGGGACCCGGCCCTCTCGTAGGCGGTCCGGGCAGGCTGTGACCGGCCTACGAGAGGGCCGGATCTCCGAGGAGAGGCGAGGGTGCGCGTCCCGTGCGGGTCACGGGAAGATCCGCGACGAAGGCGATGGGAACGCCACAGGGACGTGAGCCTTCCGCCACAGGTCCCCTTGGTGCGTCACTGAAGCGTCACGTCCCTCCCCGCATACGCGCGGACCCTGCGCACTTCCCCCCGAAAGCCTCGCGTCCCCAATCGACCGGGCCCCGGAGCACGCCGTCCCCCCGCCCGGGCGCTAGTTCTTCTTCTTCGGCTTCGCCGGCTTGACCGTCACCGCGCGGGTCACGGTCTGGGATTCGCCCTGCGGGTTGGTGGCGACGATCGTCAGGGTCGCCTTCAGTTGGTGGCCCTTGGAGAGCTTCGCCAGCGCCTTCGAGTTCAGCGTCAGCTTCAGCGGCGCCGACTTGCCGCTCGGCACGGTCGTCTTGCCTTTGCCGAGGACGACCGGCTTCTTTGCCTTGCCGCCGGTCGCCGAGGCGCGGGCGGCACCGGTCGGCAGGGTCAGGGTCTGGGTGGTCCCGGCGGTGGGCGGGTTGGTCGCCTTGCCCAGGCCGAGGGTCTTGCCGTCGGCGCCGGGACGGAAGACGTCGCCGCCGAGCTTCACGCCGCCCTTCGCCGCCGGGCCGGGGGTCGGCGTCGGGGCAGGGGTCGGTGCCGCACCCGCCGCGGGCGCCCCGCCGAGGGTGAACTGGGCCATCAATTCGAAGCCGGAGGGATCGACGCTCGGGGTGAACTCGCCGTTGGGCGCGGTCGGCGCCGGGAAATACGCTTCGTCGACGTCGAACGAGTTGGGGCTGGTGATCGGCGTCTGGCCGGTGTAGCGGAGCGGCAGCGAGGCGCCCGGGGTGAGCACCGAGATCGCCGCGATGTCGCCGAAGGAGGTTTCGCCGGGATGTTCGAGGTTCGCCTCCTTGGAGGCGGAGACGGCGAGGCTCTGCGGCACCGTGGTCACCTGGTTGGCGGGGACGGTGAAGGTCGGTCCCAGGGCTTTGACCTGGCAGCAGATGAACTGCGGCCGCGACGGTTCATTGGTCGCCGACAGGGCCGCGGTGAGGATCACCACCTGCATCGTCCCGGGGTTCGACATCGCGGGCAGGGTGACGCTGGTGATGGTGTCGGAGCCGCCGGTAACCGGGAGCGGGGCGATATCGCTGCCGACGCCAGCGTGGCTCCACCACCAGGTGCAGGTCGGCGCCCCCTGGAAGTACGGCCCGGCCGAATTTTCGCAGTTGAGGCCCGGGGTGACGGTGCCATTGGGGTTGCCGCCGAACGGAGTGGCGGCGCTCGCCGCGCCCGCGACCGCCAGGCACGCGGACGCGGCCAGCGCCGCGACCAGGGCGGCGCGGCGTCTCACTCGCCGGACGGAGACACGGACGGACATCGGCCTCCCCAGTCATACCTGCGTCGAGGGCGTCGTTCAACGCGTGAAAAGTCCCGACTACGCGGAAATCGCGTACGCAAAGCGCGCCCCCGCCCGCTGCTACCCTCCGCTGGTAGGCGATCGCCAGCCGGTCGCCTGCGCGTCACGTCGTCTCTACCTTTGAGGAAAGCGCGCTCCTTGACCACCTTCGAGCGGTTCCCAGATGACCGCGACGGCCCCCGCGATGAATGCGGGGTGTTCGGCGTCTACGCGCCGGGCCACGACGTCTCCCGGCTCGCCTACTTTGCACTCTACGCGCTGCAGCACCGCGGCCAGGAGTCGGCCGGGATCGCGACCTGCGAGGGCGGCCACATCACCACGCTGCGCGACGCGGGGCTCGTGTCCCAGGTCTTCGACGAGGAGAAGCTGCGGGCGCTGGAGGGCGACATGGCGATCGGCCACGTCCGCTACTCGACCACCGGCGGTGGCTCCTGGGAGAACGCGCAGCCGGTCTGGCGCGACGACGGGCGCGAGGTGGCGCTCGCCCACAACGGCAACCTGACCAACGCGGTCGAGCTGTGGGGTGAGCTGAAGCAGCACGGGATCGACTTCCGCGGCACCTCCGACTCGGAGATCATGGCGGCGCTGCTCTCCTCCCACGGCGGCAAGACGATCGAGGACGCGGTCGAGCAGGTGATGCCGCGGCTGGAGGGCGCCTACTCGACCGTGGTGATGACCAAGCACGCGATCGTCGCTTTCCGCGACCCGCATGGGATCCGACCGCTCAGCCTCGGCCGGCTCGACGGGCGCTTCGTCGTCGCCTCGGAGAGCTGCGCCTTCGACATCATCGGCGCCGAACTGATGCGCGAGGTCCGCCCCGGCGAGATGGTCTCGCTGACCGAGCGCGGGCTGGAGACGCGGCAGGTGGTGAAGGGCGTGCGGCGCTCGACCTGCGTCTTCGAGCACATCTACTTCTCCCGCCCCGACAGCCGCATGGAGGGTGTCGTCCTGCAGCAGGCGCGCGGACGGATGGGCGAGATCCTCTGGCGCGAGGCGCCGGTCGACGCCGACCTGGTGATCGGCGTGCCCGACTCCGGCAACCCGGCGGCGGCGGGGCTGGCGCGCGCCTCGGGGCTGCCTCGTGACGACGGCCTGATCAAGAACCGCTACGTCGCCCGCACCTTCATCCAGCCCGGCCAGGAGCTCCGCAAACACGGCCTGCGCCTGAAGTTCAACCCGCTGCCGGAGATCGTCGCCGGCAAACGGCTGGTCGTCGTCGACGATTCGATCGTGCGCGGCAACACCACCCGGCAGATCGTCGGGATGCTGCGCGACGCGGGCGCCCGCGAGGTGCACATGCGGATCTCGGCGCCGCCGATCCGCAACCCCTGCCATTACGGCGTCGACATGTCGACCCGCGAGGAGATGATCGCCCACGGGCGCTCGGTCGAAGAGATCGCCGACGAGCTCGACGTCGACAGCCTCGCCTACCTCTCGATGGACGGCGTCTACGAGGCGATCGGGGGTAGCCCCGAAGACCACTGCGACGCCTGCTTCAGCGGCCACTACCCGCTGGGCGACCCCGAGGACGCGAACGGCAAGTACGCGCTCGAGGACATCGCCGTGGTGCCTGCGAGCTCTTAGCGGCTACGCGCCGCCCGTCGCCAACTGGATTCCCAGCCAGACGATCGCCAGGGACGCGAGCAGGATCGCGCCCTGGAGGGCGTGGACTTTTGCCCAGCGCAGGTGGGCCGCCGCGAGGGCGATGACAAGGGCGACCAAGGCCAGCTTCCAGTGGAGGGTCGAGCTGCCCCAGAGGCGGAAGTGCGAGGCGAGCGCCCAGCCGGTGAGGACGAGGACGACCAGGGCGCCGAGCGACCCGTAGCCGAAGCGGCGGGCGACGGCGCGCAGGCGCTCGCGGTCCTCGTCGCCGCGCAGCAGCGGCACCACCGCGGCGCCGAAGACGAGCTGCCCACCGACGAAAAACGCCATCGCCAGCAGGTGCAGGTACAGGACCAGACGCCAGCCGTCGCTCATGCCGCCGAGCCTAACGATGTTGATGGGCCGAAAAGCGCTCCATATCAGCGCTTTTCGGCCCATCGACCGGATGGCTGTGACCCGTTTCGGGTCAGTGCGCAAAGATCAGGCGGTGAGCGAATACCGCATCGTCGTGCTCGCCTCCGGCAACGGCACCAACCTGCAGGCGTTCATCGACCGCCTGCACGGGCGCGACGGCTTCGTCGTCGTCGGCGTCGGCTCCGACAAGCGCGAGGCGCGGGCGCTCCGCCGCGCCCGCGAGGCCGAGGTGCCGACCTCCGTCTTCCCGCGCGAGGAGTTCGCCGACCGGGAGGCCCGCGACCTCGCGATGGGCGATTGGATCGAGGGCCTCGCGCCCGACCTCGTCGCCCTCGCCGGCTACATGCAGCTGCTCAGCCCCGCCTTCGTCGGCCGCTTCCGCGACCGGATCGTCAACGTCCACCCCGCCCTGCTGCCTGCCTTCCCCGGCCTCGACGCGGTCGGGCAGGCGCTGGCGGCGGGCGTCGACGTCACCGGGGTGACCGTCCACTTCGTCGACGAGGGGGTCGACACCGGCGCGCCGATCCTCCAGCGCGAGGTCCCGGTGCCGCCCGGCCGCGACCGCGAGGAGCTCGAAAACGCGCTCCATGCGGTCGAGCACGAGCTCTACCCGGAGGCGATACGCACCCTGGCCCGGGACACCCATAAGATCGGGACGGACGATCCGCTCCGGATCGCCGACGGATGAGCGATACCACCGCCGACACGAACAGCGAGGTCGACGGCGCCGAGAGCGCCGGGGCGATCCGCGTACGCCGGGCGCTGATCTCGGTCTCCGACAAGACCGGGGTCGCCGACTTCGCCAGGGCGCTGGCCGCGCTCGGGGTCGAGATCCTCTCCACCGGCGGCACCGCCACCGCGCTGCGCGACGCCGGGCTCGAGGTCACCGACGTCTCCGAGTTCACCGGCCAGGAAGAGATCCTCGACGGGCGGGTGAAGACCCTGCACCCGCGCCTCCACGCGGCGCTGCTGGCGCGGCGCGACGAGCCCGCCCACATGGACACGCTGGCGGCCGAGGCGATCGAGCCGATCGACCTCGTCGCGGTCAACCTCTACCCCTTCGAGCAGACCGTCGCCGACGAGGACGTCGACGCGCGCACCGCGATCGAGAACATCGACATCGGCGGGCCGACGATGATCCGCGCCGCGGCGAAGAACCACGAAGGCGTCGCCGTCGTGGTGAAGCCGGAGGCCTACGACGCCGTGATCGCCGAGCTCGAGGAGAGCGGCGGCGCATGGCTGTCGGCGACGACCCGCCACTGGCTCGCCAACGAGGCCTTCGCCCAGACCGCGCGCTACGACGCCGCGATCAGCCGCTGGTTCTCGATGTCCTACGAGGACTTCCCGGAACACCTCGCGGTCGCCTACGAGAAGGTGCTCGACCTCTCCTACGGGGAGAACCCGCATCAACGCGCGGCGCTCTACTCGGACGCCAGCGCCCGCAGCCACATCCTCTCGCGGGTGCAGAAGCTGCACGGCAAGGCGCTCTCCTTCAACAACGTGCTCGACCTCGACGCGGCGCGCTCGCTCTGTGCCGACTTCGAGCCGCCGGCCTGCGTGATCGTCAAGCACAACAACCCCTGCGGGGTGGCGATCGGCGACGGCCTCGCCGAGGCCCACCGCAAGGCCCGCGCCTGCGACCCGATGTCGGCCTACGGCGGCGTGCTCGCCTTCAACCGGCCGATCGACGTGGAGCTCGCCGAAGAACTGCACGCGACCTTCGTCGAGGTCGTCATCGCCCCCGGCTACGACGACGAGGCGCTGGCGATCCTGCAGCAGAAGGAGCCGATCCGGATCCTCTCCGAAGAGGAGCACCGCCGTCCCGACCCGGCCGAACGCGACTACAAGCGCGTCCAGGGCGGGGTGCTGATCCAGGAGCTCGACGACCAGGCCGACCTGCGCGAGTCGATGGAGGCGGTCACCCAGACCAAGCCCTCCGAGGCGCAGTGGGACGACATGCTCTTCGCCTGGACCGTCTGCCGGCGGGTGCGCTCGAACGCGATCGTGATCGCCAAGGACGGCGCCACCCTCGGCATCGGCGCCGGCCAGATGAGCCGCGTCGACTCGGTCCGCCTGGCGGTCGAGAAGTGCCGCGAGGCCCGCGGCCAGGAGGCGGGCGCCCTGCTCGCCGAGTCCGCCCTCGCCTCCGACGCCTACTTCCCCTTCGCCGACGGCCCCGAGCTGGGGATCCAGGCCGGCGTCACCGCGGTGATCCAGCCCGGCGGCTCGATCCGCGACGACGAGGTGGTCGCCGCCTGCGACGCCCTCGGCGTCGCGATGGTCTTCACCCGCCACCGCCACTTCCGGCACTAGCGGCGGGGCGTGGCGCGCGCGAGTCGGTAACGCTTTGTGCCCCTCCGACCAAGAAGGGGCATGGAGACGCAACAGCTTGAACGGATCGGGACCGACCCGGAGGCTTTTGAGGCCTTTTACCGGGAGAACGTCGAGGGCGTCCAGCGGTTCGTCGCCCGCCGGGTCGGGGAGCGCGAGCGCGCGGCCGACCTGACGGCAGAGATCTTCCTCGCCGCGATCACCTCGACCCGCACGTATGACCCGCGGCTCGGGTCGCCGCAGGCGTGGCTCTACGGGATCGCGCGGGTGACGGTCGCCGCCGAGGGGCGCAGCCGCGGGCGCGAGCGGGCCGGGATCGAGCGGGTCCGCGGCAGCACCCTGATCTCCGAGGACGACATCGCCGCGATGGACGCGCGGATCGACGCCGAGCGGCGCTCGCGCGAGCTCTACGCGGCGATGGACCGCCTGGCGGAGGGCGAGCGCGCGGTGCTGGAGCTGGTCGTGCTCGACGGGCTCTCGGTGAGCGAGGCCGCGGCGGCGGCCGGAGTGCGCCCGGTCACCGCGCGGGTCCGCCTGCACCGGGCGCGGCGCAAGCTGCGCGCCGAGCTGGAGGGGCCGAGGACGAGCGCGCGGCCCGAGGCGATCAAGGCCCGTCGGACGAAACCACAACCAATCGAGGAGGAAGGATCGTGAACGAGATACAGGACCGAGACGCGAGCTTCGAGGAGCGGCTGCTCGCCGAGCTGCGCGCGGTGGTCGAGGAGCGCGCGGCGATGCCGGAGGCCGCGGATGTGGAGCGAAGCTCGGTCTATGACCGAGTAAGTCTCCACACCCCGCCCGCAGGTGGGCGGCGCCTCGCGCCGCGGCTTGCTCTCGGCGGCGCTGCCGTCGCCGCGGTGGCGGCCGGGGTGCTCGCGGTCAGCTCGGGGACGGGCGACACCAGCTCCGCCTTCGCGGTCGAACCGCAGGGCGATGGCACGGTGCGGGTGGAGATCTCGAGCCTCAGCGACGCCGCGGGCCTGGAAAAGGCGCTCGCCGAAGCCGGGGTGAAGGCCGACGTCAGCTACACGGCTGCCGGGATGGCCTGCCGCGAACCGCGCTGGCATGCGACCGCCGCGGTGCCGGGGGAAGGCCAACCCGCGCAGCCGGCACCTGACGACCAGGCGGCGCGGAAAGGCAAAACGACGGGCTCGATCCGGCAGACCGACTCGGGCGTCGTCTTCTCGATCACCCCGAACGGGATCGGCCCCGACGACACCCTCGTGGTGACCGCCTCCCCCGGCCCCGAAGGTGCGGGCGACGTGGTCGGCGTCCAGATCGCCGAAGGCGCGGTCTCGCCCTGCGACCCGGTCCCGGCCGGCGACCTCCCGCCCGGCGCCGTCACCCAGCAGAGCGGCGGCCCCGGTGCCCCCCACACCGCCGGTCCGCAACAGGGGTTCAGCCAGAGCGGCGTCCCGGGTGTCTCCGGCGTCCCGGCGACCGGTGCCGGCCAGTCGTCCAATTAGTTGACAGTCAATTTAGTTGACGATATGCTCCTCCCGTCAAATCGAGACGGGAGGAGCTTCATGGCTGACGACAGCAAAACCAGCGGCGAGGGCAAGACGAACGACGAGGGCAACGAGCGCTGGTACGAGGAGCTGGTCCTCCCGGTGCTCCTCGGCGCGGGGCGGATGACCTACGGACGGGCGATCCGCCAGGGATACGCCGATGCGGGCTTCGACGACATCCCCAAGCTCGGCCCCCGCCTCCTCGGCGGGATCCGCCGCAACGGCAGCGCGGTCGGCAGCGTCGGCAACGTGGCCAAGGACTTCGGCATCTCCAAGCAGGCGGCCAGCAAACTCGTCGACACCCTGGTGATCCGCGGCTACGTCGAGCGCGGCACCGACCCCGAGGACCGCCGCCGCCTGGCCCTCGAGCTGACCGAGCGCGGTCGCGAAGCCGCCGACATCGGCTGGGAGGCCAGCGACAGGATCGATCGCGAACTCGAGCAGGCCGTGGGCGCCGAGGCGATCGCGCAGATGCGCGAGACCGTCGGGGCGTTGGTGGCGCTGGGTGAGCGGTAGGGGCGGGGGAGCGCCTGACGGAGGGCGGGCAAGGGACGGGAAAGGGACCCGGCCCTCTCGTAGCCGGTCCGGGCAGGCTGTGACCGCCTACGAGAGGGCCGGGTCTGTGAGGAGAGGCGAGGGTGCGGGTCCCGTGCGGGTCACGGCGGAGATCCGTGACGATCTGCGCGGGTCCGGCGCGGAACTCCGCGTTCCTTAAGGAGGTTCCGGAGCCCTGCATGAGTTGAACACACCCTGGTGTGTTCAACTCATGCAGGGCCCGATCTTCCGACCCGCCGAGCGGGTCGACCGCGCCCTGCGACCCGTGCAACCGGCTCTTTCCGCCCTCCGGCCCGGAAAAGGTCGACCGCGTCCCCATACCTGCGCCCGACCCCGCGCACTTCCCCCCGGAAGCCTCGCGTCCCGGGCGTCTCGCGGCGGTCACAGCCTGCCCGGACCGCCGCGAGACGCCCAGGACGCGACCGTCCCCCGCCGCAGGGGCCGCGAACCCCGCCGTCCCCCATCTGCGTTCGCAGTTCCCCGTACGGCTACGGGAAAGTGCGAACGCCGGCCTCCGGCGCCCCGAAGCGCGCCGTCCCCGCCGCAAGCGCCCCGAACCCAGTCGTCCCCGGCCGCCGGGCCCCCGAACCCCGCCCTGCCCGAGCCCTCAGCCCCCGCCCGCCCGCTCGTGGAGGTGCGTTGTGCGTTCGGTGCGGTCGAGCTCGCGGATGCCCTCGGGGGTCCAGTTGAGGCCCCTGACGATCCAGTCGGTGCCCCGCTGTTCGAGCAGGTTGACGCCGGCCCAGTCCTGGCGGATGCGGATCGCGCGGTCCAGGGGCAGGCCGAGGAGGCCGCCGAGGAGGCTGCGGTTGACGCCGCCGTGGGCGACGACGACGAGGTCGCGGTCGTCGGCGGCGAGCAGCGCCTCGACCGCGGGGACGGTGCGGGCGCCGACGTCGCGGAGGGACTCGCCTCCGGGCAGGGCGGCGTCGGGGTCGATCAGGAAGCCGGGCGCGGCCTCGAGGACGTCATCGGCGTGGCGGCCCTCGAACTCACCGAGGGCGAGCTCGCGCAGCTCCTCGTGGAGCAGCACGGGGCGGGGGCCGGCGACCGCGCGGGCGGTCTCCTCGGCCCCCCCCCCCCCCCCCCCCCCCCCCCCCCCACCCCCCCCCCCCCCCCCCCCCCCCCCC
>ERZ778021.2795-NODE-2795-length-14332-cov-5.054703_pt1 | contig 14332 bp, 15 predicted proteins | sample MGYA00375751_ERZ778021 | MGnify/ENA primary metagenome ERZ778021 (study PRJEB29350, sample SAMN05389814) | bioreactor metagenome | isolation source: Thiocyanate stock bioreactor | place: South Africa: University of Cape Town | collected 2013-08-29 ... | reverse complement strand
AGGCCAGGGCGAAGGCAGCGCCAACCGTCACCAGCCCGCCACGACCGGCGCGTTCGGATAGCCAGTTCGGGCGCCAGTCGCGGTTGAGCCGCACGACGAAGACGGAACCGATCATCAGCAAACCCATCGCGATAATCGCCAGACCGCCGACTCGTTCCAGGGTCGGCTTATTGGTGAACAGGAAGGCGCCGAGCGCGGTGGCGCTCAAGCCGAGGAGGACGAAGATGCTCGAAAAGCTGAGGACGAAGAGGAGGCTGCGGCCCAGGACCTGAGGATCGAAGCGGCGATCGCGTTCGCCTCCGCCGGGGGCGCCGGTGACCGTTGCCAGATAGCCCGGTACCAGGGGCAAGCAGCAAGGAGAGACGAAGGACACGAAGCCGGCGGCGAAGGCGAGACCGAGGCCAGGCCCGCCGATCATCGAAGCGCGGGTCGGGCCGAGGAAAGGGGCTGGGACTTCATCTTCTACGCAGCATAGTAGCCAGGCACAGCACTCAGCCGCGATACTGGGTTGGCATCTCCGGCACCCGGTGAGGAGTGGATGTCGGAGGCGCCGAGGTGGGCTCGCGGACAGGCGGGAGGGGGGGAGAACCTCGCGTCTTTCAGGTGTGGCTCCAAAAGCATCGTGCGCGCGTTTCGGATCAGTAGCCGAGCGGGTGGCGTACCGCCAACTTCCCCGACACGACCGAGGCCGTATCCGCATACCAGCGTGGACCGGTACCGTCGGCCGAGCCCGCGGTGTCCCAGCGCAACCCCGCGATCACCGCGTAGGTGTGGCCGGAGTTGGCGTAGACGGTGATCCATCTGCCGGCTTCAGGTTCGCCCCAACTCATCAGGCCCGTCGAGTCGAGCGGTGAGGTGATCAGGCCGCCGCCCCGCAGGGCGTAGCTCACCGCGCCCGAGCAGTCATAGCCCGTGTCCCACCATCTGCCGTGCCCACCGCCCCAGACGTAGGGCTTGGTGCGGATCCGGTTCGCCCATTCGATCACCTTCTTCACGGCCGGCGGGGCACTCGCCGGTGCGATCGCCATGCCTTCGACCAGCTTCGCCCTGGCTCCCGGCACGGTGGGGACGGGCGCCGTTCCCGGCACGGCGGCGACAGGCGGCGCTTCGGTCGAGGTTTCCGGCGCGCAGGGATCCTGGCCGGCCGAGACGCCACCGAACTGGTTGCAGGCGGCCGAGGCGCCGCCGGCGTTGATCAGTAAGGCGAGGAGGACGAGAGCAAGTGCCCCTCCCAGCCGAGTTCTCTTTGAAAGCAAGACCATCTCCTTCGTCGGCCTACGGAGTTAGCTGACGGGCTCGCGCTGAAAGAGATCGCGCTACGGACTCAGACGTCCGATTCGCCCCGCGGGGCCGACTTGGCCCCTGTGGTTCCCCCGTTCCGCGTCATTCAGGCGCGGATTCGGCATAGCTTTGACGCTGCAATATACAGACTTGTACTACGGCGTGTCGGACTATCCTCCCACGGCGCAGTCAATCTGCCGACCTGGGCCACGACAGATGCCGCTGCCATTCAGGGTCGATCTCGTCCAGCTGCGATGCCAGCCGGACCACCGCCTCGTCGCTCTCGAAGGCGTCGTCGACGACGACCCGGAAGCGCTTGCCGACACCGTCGAGATCGCCCACCTCGTACCGATCGCTGAGCTCGGCGATGATCGCTCGACCCTGCGGATCCTCATCCAGGCGCTCGACGACGACCGCGGGGCCGGAGAACGACGGCTTGACCTCGAGGATCGGTCTGAGTCGGCGAACGTGCGGCGGTTTCGAAGGACGCCTCCTTCGCAGCCAGTCGAAGTCCATCTAGTCGCCCCCCATCCAGACGCTTCCGAGCGCGAGCAGGATCAGGGTGGCCACGACGATTCCTAGGCTCGCGCCGGTCAGGTAGACGGAGCTGGGTGAATAGAGATAGGCGGAAGCAGACCGCCGGAGGATCGAGACCCGCTCCGCATTCTCGTCCCTGCCGGGCATGGTCCCCCTTTTCCACGTCTACACCATCGGCCCTGCTCCTACAGTCTGTAGGATACAATAGTGAGATGCCCGTCCTCGCCGAGAAGAACTGGGACCGCTACGTGGCGCAGGCCGAGCTCGTCGCCAGGACCGATGGATTCCAGGCCCTCCGTGACCGGATCCTCGAGCGTGCCGGGATCGGGAGCGGCGAGGTCGTCGCAGACATCGGCGCCGGGACCGGCCTCCTGACCCTGCCCGCGGCGGAGGTCGCCGAGCGGGTCTGGGCGATCGACATCAGCCCCCAGATGTGCGGCTATCTGGCGACCAAGGCGCTGAGCGCCGAGCGGCACAACATCGAGCCGGTCGTCGCCTCGGCGGTGAGCCTGCCGCTGGTCAGCGGCTCGGTCGACGTGGTGATCAGCAACTACTGCCTGCACCACCTCGGCCACACCGAGAAGCTGGTCGCCCTGGCCGAGCTGCATCGCATCCTGCGGCCGGGCGGGAGGCTCGTGCTCGGCGACATGATGTTCAAGGTCGCCCTGACCGACGACCGTGATCGCGCCGTGGTCAAGGCGAAGGTGAAGGTGCTGCTCGGCAGAGGCCCCGCCGGCGTCTGGCGGCTGATCCGCAATGCCGCGCGCCTGCTCACGGGCCGTTGGGAGAGGCCGGCCTCCGGTGAGTGGTGGTGCGAGGCGCTCGCCGAGGCCGGGTTCGCCGAGATCGAGCTGGAGCTCGCCGAGCACGAGGGCGGGATCGTCGAAGGCCGGCGATGAGGAGGGAGCCGCAGGTGATCCGCCGCCGCCGCGCCGCCGCCGTCGCCGTCCTCCTGCTGGCCGTCGGCGGACTGCTGATCTTCGTCCTCCTGCCCCGCGCCGGGACCGACGCGGCCACCGCCCGGGGCGGCGTCATCCTGAGCGTCCCCGGCGGCCGCAATCTCAGTCTGACCGAGGCGGAGGCCCGACGGATCGTCGCGGGAAGCCGTCCGCTGCCGGTTCCCTCCCGGCGGGTCGCGGTACGAGGCGATGCCAGGATCATCTACCGGCTCGACCGCCGGTCGGCGCGTCGCGAGCTCGCCGGGAGGCTGGCGTCCGACAGCGGAAGCGTGAGCGTCGTCGAGCGACCGGTCTCCGTGACGATCCGGGCGCCGGTGGTCAAGCAGGTGTACCCGAACAACTGTGAGACCGCCGCTCTGCAGATGCTGCTGGCGACCCGCGGCGTCGAGCAGACCCAGCGATCCCTGCAAAGCAGGCTTCGTCGCGACGGTCCCCTCGATCCGCGCACCGCCCGGGACGGCACCAAAGTCTGGGGAGATCCGAAGCAGGGCTTCGTCGGCCGCGTGGAAGGTGGTGGCGTCGCCGGCGGCTTCGGCGTCTACGGGAAGCCCCTGATCGCGCTCGCGGACCGCTGGGTCGAAGCGGTGAACCTGAGCGGCACCCAGCCTTCGGCGATCTACCGCCGACTTCTCTCGGGCCACGCCGTCCTGGCCTGGACCGCGCTGGCGGACGGCCCCTACGAAACCTGGCGCGGCCCGCGCGGCGAGCCGGTGACGGTGAACTGGGGCGAGCACACGGTGCTGCTGCGCGGACTGACCGGCGGACGCCTGATCGTCAACGATCCCCTGACCGGCGAGCGGCTGACCTGGACGAAGGCCGAATTCGAAGAAAAGTGGGCGCTGCTGGGACGCCGCGCGATCAGCGCCTGAGCCGGGGATGATGGACCGACGATCGCGAATCGTCGCCGTCGCGGTGATCGTGGTGGGGCTTGCGGCGGTGGCCGCTTTCGCCTACGACAGCTCGCAGAAGGGCAAGATCGCCGAAGGGGTGGCCGTCGCCGGGCTCGATGTCGGCGGCATGAGCGCCGGCGAAGCCGAAGCTGCGTTGCGTCGACAACTGCTCGCCCCGCGAAGGCATCCGCTCACGGTCACCTACCAGGGTCGGAGCTGGTCGCTGTCGGCTGATCAGCTCAAGGTTCGCGTCGACGTCTCCCGCGCGGTGCGCCGGGCCGTCGCGGCGGGCCAGGGCGGTGGCCTGCCGGGCAGACTCGTCCGCGAGGTGACCGGCGGCGAAGTCGACGACTCGATCGCCGCCGACGTCGAATACTCGCATCCGGCGATCAACGCCTTCGTCCGCCGGATCGCCGCCGACCTCGACCGCGAACCGGTCGACGCCTCGGTCGAGCCGGGCGCCAACTCACTCAAGGTCGTCGCGGCGAAGCCCGGCCGCAAGCTACGGGACAACCGGCTGACCTCCGAGCTCGAAAGGGCGGTGGAGAGAGGTGGGGGCGATGCCGTCGCCGCCGTCGTCCACGGGACCGCGCCGGAAGTGACGGCGGGGGAACTCGGCTCCCGGTATCCGTCCTATCTGACGTTGGACCGCGCCAGCTTCACGCTACGTCTGTGGAAGGACCTGAAGCCGGCCGAGACCTTCACGGTCGCGGTCGGCCGCGAAGGGCTCGAAACGCCGGAAGGGCTCTACGCGATCGAAGTGATGGAAGAAAACCCGGTCTGGCACGTACCGGAATCCGCCTGGGCCGGCGCACTCGCCGGCAAGACGATCCAACCCGGGCCCGAAGACCCGATCAAGGCCCGGTGGATGGGTTTCTACGAAGGCGCCGGGATCCATGGCACCGAAGAGGTCGAATCGCTCGGCAGCGCCGCCTCTCACGGTTGCGTTCGCATGTCGATCGCGGACGTGAAGAGGCTCTACGACCAGGTGGAGGTCGGGACCCCGATCTACGTCGGCTAGACCGTCGTTTCCTCCAGCCCTCCCGGGGCCAAACTCCTACGATTTGTAGTATTGATCCCGAGATGTCTGACCGGGCAGCGCCCCCCACGCCACCCAAGTCTTCCACAGCTCCCGCAGGTCGTGCCGTCCGTCGTCGCCTGTCCCGGGGGGTCGCGATCGTCGTCGTCCTGCTGTTCGTCGCCCTTTTGGCCTACGGCCTGCTGAGCAAGGCGACCAACCGAAGCATCGACGAAAGTCTCGCGAAGGGAACGGCTCCGTCCGCTCCGGAGTTCGAAGATGTCGTCCTCGATCGGGGCAAGCTGCCGAACGGGCTCGCCGGCGCCGTCGGACCCGCCCTGGCCGACGGCAAGCTCGGCCTGCGCGAGCTCCGCGGCATTCCGGTCGTTCTCAACTTCTGGGCCTCGTGGTGCATCCCTTGCCGCGAAGAGGCGCCCATCCTCGGGGCCGGCTGGAAGCGCTACGGACCGCAGGGCGTCCTCTTCCTCGGCCTCAACATGCAGGATCTCACGGGTGATGCCCGCGCCTTCATCGGGAGCTACCACCTCACCTACCCGACGATCCGCGAGCCGAGCAACGACACCGCCCGCAACTACGGTGTGACGGGGATCCCGGAGACCTACTTCATCAGCGCGCGAGGCCGGGTCGTCGCGCATGTGATCGGCGTCATCGACGAAGGCGAGCTCGACGAAGACGTCGCGGCGGCGCGAAGCGGCAAGGTCGTCGGCACCGGGGAAGGCGGAGAAATCCGCCCGCAGCGGTGAGGGCACCTCAGGAAGGCGGGCACGCCACCGTCCTACCTAGATTCGCTCGGCCGGATCGACGATGAGTCCGAAACTGAGAGTCCACCTGAAGGCTCTGTTCCGCCGCCGGCAGCGGGCGGACAAGAGCGCCCCGGGCCCGCGGCCGGGGGAGGGGCACACGCCGCTCCACGACGAGCCCGGCAGCCGCGGCTTCCGCCCCGATGTCGAGGGGCTGCGAGCGATCGCGATCGTCGCCGTTCTCCTGAGCCACGCCGGCGTGCCCTTCCTCGCCGGCGGCTACGTTGGCGTCGACGTCTTCTTCGTCATCTCGGGCTTCCTCATCACCCGCCTCCTACTCGGCGAGATCGAGGGGCGGGGGACGGTCTCGCTGCGCGGCTTCTACGCCCGACGCGCCAAGCGGCTGCTGCCGCTCTCGGCGCTGCTGTTGGCGGTGGTCGGTGTCCTCTCGATCGCGATCTTCTCGCCGCTGCGGGCAACCGAAACCTCGGGCGACATCGTCAGCTCGGCGCTCTACGTCGCCAACTGGCACTTCGCCGCCCAGTCGGTCGACTACTTCGCCCAGGGCCTCGAACCGAGCCCGGTCCTCCACCTCTGGTCGCTGGCGATCGAGGAGCAGTTCTACCTCGTCTGGCCGGGGCTGATGCTGCTCGTCACCTGGTGGTTCCGCCGCCGCGAGCGGAGTGTCCGTCCCGTCCTCATCCTCACCGTCCTCTTGGTCTTCGCCGCTTCGCTGACGGCCGGCGTCCTGCTGACCGACCAGACCCCGGCGGCCGCCTACTTCTCGACCTTCGGTCGCGCCTGGGAGCTCGCGCTGGGGGCGATGCTGGCGCTGCTCGGCGTCGTCAACCTGCGCCGCGCCGCCGCTGCGACGATCGGCTGGCTGGGGCTCGCGGCGATCGTCTACGCCTCGATCGCCTTCACCGCGACGACCCCGTTCCCGGGCGTCGCCGCCCTTGTCCCGACCTTCGGCTCCGCGGCGCTGATCCTCGCCGGATCCTCGCTCTACGCGCAGCGGCCGGGCGCCCCGGCATGGCTGCTCTCGCTGCGGCCGGTCCGTCACGTCGGCCGGGTCTCCTACTCCTGGTACCTCTGGCACTGGCCGTTCCTGGTCTTCGCCGCGGCCCTGTTCGGCCCCCTCTCGGTCGCCGCCGGGCTCGCCGTGGTCGCAGCCGCCTGGGTCCCCTCCTACGCCAGCCACCTGTTGATCGAGGACCCGGTCCGCCGCTCCCGGGCACTCTCGCGGCTGCCGAACCGGGCGATACTGCTCGGCGCCGCCTGCACCGCGGTCGCCGTCTTCAGCGGCCTCCTCGTTGCCGACCTGCAGCCTTCCTTCCAGACCGCCCCGGCGAGCGAGGTGAAAGGAGCGGCGGCGCTGCCCGAACAACCCCAGCCGCAGCAGACCGCCTCGGCGGTGCGGCCCAACCCGCTGCGCGCCCGCGCTGACCGCTCGCGGGTCTTCTACGACGGTTGCCTGGTCGGGATCGAAGGCACCAACTCCAATCGCTGCCTGTACGGCGACCCGCGCGGCGAACGGACTGTGGTCCTCTTCGGCGACTCGCACGCGATGCAATACTTCCCGCCGCTCCAAGCCCTCGCCGAAGAGCACCGATGGCGTCTGATCGCCCTGACCAAGGCCGAATGCACGCCGGGCGAAGTGAAGATCCGCAGCATGGTCGCCGATCGCGAGTATTCGCAGTGCGACGTCTGGCGCGAGACCGCGCTGAAGCGGATCGAAGAAGGCGACGGTTCGATGACGGTCGTAATGAGCGGCGACACGGCCTATACCGCCTACGGTGAAGACGGGGAAGAACTCTCGGGTGCCGCCAACGCCGACGCATTGCAGAAGGGATACGAAAAGACGCTGAAACGCATTCGGGCCGCCGGCCCGGACACCGTCGTCATCCGCGATACCCCGGCCTCCTCGAGCGATGTCCCCAGCTGCGTATCCGAAAACCTCCAGCACCTGCAGTCCTGCGCTTTCAAGGAGCCTCAGGACTGGAGTCGCGAATTCGACAAACGCGCCACCGCCGCGGTCCCCGGGGCCCACCTGATCGATCTCACCGCCGAGATCTGCCCGGGAGAGCTGTGCCGAGCGGTGATCGGCAACGCCCTCGTGTACCGCGACAAAAGCCACCTGACGGCGACCTTCGCGCGGACGCTCCTGCCCTGGATCGAATCCGGTCTCGCCGACGCCAGACCGGGCTGAAGCCGGGCACCTCAGGACAGCGGGCCCACCGGCGCCAGCAGGACGGCCACCACGCATACCAGGATCCCGACGACGCGGGAGGCCAACCGCCCCTCGACGAAGAGCAGGGCTCCCGCGGCCAGCGCGGCGACGGCCAGAAGCCACCTCATGGCCTCCAATCGCGACCCCTCTCACCTGAGGCGGGGAGGCGGACGCCGCGACGGCTCGGTTGTGGCAAGTTCATCGGGCGGGGAGGGGGCTCACTGATCGGGGCGCCGTCAGGTCGGAGCCTTACTCCTACGTTGCGTAGGAGTATAGTCCCGGCTCCTCTTGGATCCCACGCGAAAGCGCAACCTTCGGCTTGCAGCCGCACTCGGTGTCGCCGTGCTCCTCTCGGTGGCCCTCGCCTACACCAGCTTCAACGCGTCGGCCTCCGATGTCACGGCCGGGCAACTCCTGGCGATGGCCCGTCCGGGCCAGAGCTACGAGCTCGCCGGAACCGTGACCTCGGCCCACCGTGCGGGCGACACCCTCTTCTTCCGCGTCCGCGATCCGAAGCGGGCCGCGGTCTCGGTCCCCGTCCGCTACACCGGTTCGGTCCCTGACCCGTTCCGCGTCGGCCGCGCGGTGGTCGTCACGGTCCGCGAGGCGGGCGCGCGGTTCGTCGGCGAACCGAACACGCTGACCACCAAATGCCCCTCGAAGTTCAGGGCCGAAGGCGAACCCGACGGGACCGGCCCCGTGCTCGGGCGATGAGGCGCCCGGCGTGATCGAGCTCGGTGCCGTCGCCCTGGTCATCGCCTTCGCGACGGCCCTCTTCGCGACCGGCGCGGCGCTGTGGGGCACCCGCGGCGACCGCCGTTTTGTCGAGTCGTCCCGCCGTGCCGTCTACGCCCTCGCCGGCTTGCTGACGATCTGCATCGTCGTCGTCGAGGTCGCCTTCGTGAACACCGATTTCTCGCTGAAGCTCGCGGCCGACTACACCTCGACGACGACGCCGCTCTTCTACCGCCTGGTCGGCATGTACTCCAGCCAGGAGGGCTCGCTGCTGCTGTTTGCGTGGGTGCTCTCGCTGGCCACCTCGCTGGCCCTGCGCGGGACCCGTGACCGCCACCGCGAGATCGTCCCCTGGGCGACGGCGGTGCTGGCCGGGCTCGCGTCCTTCTTCACGGGACTGATGCTTTTCGAGGCCAACCCGTTCGCCCGACTCGACCCGGCGCCCGCGCAGGGCTTCGGGCTCGAGCCCCTGCTCCGCTACCCGGAGATGGCGATGCACCCCCCGCTCCTCTACTCAGGATATGTCGGCTTCGCGATCCCCTTCGCCTTCGCGATCGGGGCCCTGATCACGCGGCGCCTCGACGCCTCCTGGCTTCGCTCGACCGGCCGCTTCGCCCTCATCGCCTGGGTCTTCCTCGGCCTCGGCCTCATCTTCGGCTCGCGCTGGTCCTACTCGGTACTCGGCTGGGGCGGCTACTGGGCCTGGGACCCGGTCGAGAACGCGGCGCTGATGCCCTGGCTGGTCGGGACGGCGTTCCTGCACTCCAGCATCGTCCAGGAGAAGCGCGGGATCCTGCGCACCTGGAACGTCGTCCTCATCTGCGCGACCTTCAGCTTGGCGCTGCTCGGCACCTTCCTGGTGCGCTCCGGCGCGTTGCAGTCGATCCACTCCTTCGGCGCCTCGACCGTGGGCGCCCCTCTGCTCGGCCTGATCGCCGTCGTCGTGGTCGGCTCCACCCTGCTGATCGTCTCCCGGCTCGACGAACTGCGCGCCGTCAAGCGGATCGAATCGCTCGCCTCCCGGGAGGCGGTCTTCCTTGTCAACAACCTGCTCCTGGTGGGGCTCGCGGCGGTCGTCTTCTGGGGCACCTTCTTCCCGCTCATCTCGGAGGCCGCGACCGGGCAGAAGGCCTCGCTCGCCGCCCCCTGGTTCGACCGCTACGCGGCACCGCTCGGGATACTCCTGGTGCTGTTCACCGGCATCGGCCCGCTGCTTGCCTGGGGGCGAGTCAGCCGCGCGGCACTCAAGCGGCTGCTGCTGGCCCCGGCGCTGCTGGCGCTGCTCGTCGCGCTCGCCCTCCTGGCATTCACCGATGCGGGGTCGAAGCCGCTCGCGCTGCTGACCTTCGTCTGCGCCGCCTTCGCCCTCGCCGGGATCGTCCAGGAGTTCGCCCGCGGGGCCGCGGCCCGCCGCTCGCTGGTCGGCGGCTCCTATGCGGCGGCGCTGGGAGGGATGGTCGTGCGGAACCGGCGCCGTTACGGCGGCTACATCGCCCACGCCGGGATCGCGATCCTCTTCGTCGCCGTCGCCGCCTCCTCGAGCTTCCAGTCCGGTGCAATCGTGCGCCTCGGTCGCGGCCAGAGCGCGGAGGTCGGCGGCTATCGATTCACCTACACGCGGCCGACCGTCTCGGTCGACCAGGCCGAACAGCGGCTGGCGCTCGGCTCGGTGGTGAAGGTCACCCAGGACGGCCGGCCGGTGACGACGCTGCACCCGGCCCGCCTCTACTACTCGACCGCCGCGCCGAGCGAAGGGGCAGCGCTGCGAGGCTTCTTCGAAGGCACCGTGAACAGTCAGATCGGCCGTCAGACGGGCGTCGGGCGCGACCTCTGGACGGCGATGAACCCGGACCTCAGCCGCTTCGAACCGTTCATAACGGGATTCGATCGCCGCCTCGACCGACTCGCCGCCAAGCTCCCGGCGAACGACCCGCGCGTCGGTGCCCAGCTCAGCTCGCTCGAGGGCATGGCCATCAATGTCGTGCAGCGGCGCTACATGGCCGACCCGCCGCCCGCAGAATTTCGGATCAACGTCTTCCCCTTCGTCGTCTGGCTCTGGATCGGCGCCGGGGTCGCCGCGGTCGGCGGCCTGATCGCGATCTGGCCCGCACCCGAGGCCCGCCGCCGGCGCGTCTCGGGACTGGCCGCGGCGCGGCTCGGCCGCGGGTCGAGCGTGGAGACGTAGGCAGGAGATGTCGAAGCGTGGAAGGTCCGGGGTGCCGAAGAAGGGCGGGGCCGCGCGGCGGAGGCCGAATCTCCCCACTCCGCCGAAGCCGACGACCACACGCGCCGAGCGCCAGGGGGCGGACACCCGGGCGGAGGACCGTGGCGGCTGGCGCCGGGAGGTCCTTGCCGAGGTTCTGCGGCCGACCTGCTGGTTCGATCCGGGAGAGGGGGAGGGCGCCCCTCGCTCGCTGACCATCTCCTTCACCGGAAGGCGACTGGACGTCAAGGGCAAGCCGCGCGCGGGCGACAGATTCGTCCAGACACAGATGGTGGAGGCCGTCGTCCCGGGCAGCGGTCCGGTCGCGGTGACGACCGAGGTCCGTGGGATGAATCCCGGCGAGTGGAAGGTCACCGCGGCACCGTCGGCGAGGCTCGGCCGGAGCCGTCCGCTCCATGCCCTTGCGGCGGCGGAGGGATCCGGTCACGCCTTGTGGCCGCGGAGAGTCCGGCCCCGTGCGGCCCGGACCGAGAGACTCGCCAGCCGGATACGCCCCTGGGCGCCGATCCCCGGGGTGCATCCGGTGAGCTGGGCGGTGCTGGTCGGCCTGGGCGTCCTCGTGGGCCTCGTCGTGCAGGCGTTCCTCCTCTCGCGTGCCGGAGAAGACATCGGCGCGGCACTCTTCGTGTCGGCCGCGGCGGTGGTCGCCGGTTGTGCGGGCGCGAAGGCCTGGTACGTCGTCGTCCAGCACCGGCGGCGGTTCGACGGCTGGTGCGTCCAGGGCGCGATCCTCGGCGGTGGGATCGCGGCCGGTATCGTCCTCGTGAGCGGATCGGCGATCCACGCGGGCGCCTATCTAGATGCCACCGCCCCGGGGCTGATGCTCGGGATGGCCGTCGGCAGACCGGGCTGCTTCCTGGCTGGCTGCTGCTACGGCAGGCCCACCGGTTCTCGCTGGGGGATCTGGTCGTCGGATCGCTGTGTCGGGATCCGACGGGTGCCGACCCAGCTGATCGAAGCGGTGCTCTGCCTGGCGATCGGGATGGTGGCGCTGGTCCTGGCGCTGGTCGAGGGTCCGGACGGCTCGGGACTTCTTCTGGTGGGAAGCCTGGCCGCGTTCGTCCTCGGCAGGCAGATGATCCTGCCCTACCGTGCGCAGCCGCGGCAGACCTCCTTCGGCCGGCCCGCGACCATCGCCCTGGCGGCGGTCACCTTGATCGCCTCGGTCGTGATCGGTCTGCGCTGAGCTTCTCCGGGCCGCAGGCCGAAAGGGGTCTATTCCGGTCGGGGCGCGGTGGCGACGAAGAAGGCCATCGTCCCGGTGGCCGTACGAAGCTGGTCCACCTGCTCCGCCCCCTGCAGCCCGGCGTCGGCGAAGATCGAGGGCAGGGCACCATCCGCGTTCTCCCGGGTCAACTCGAAGCCGTCGAGGCTGCGGACCGCGAGGAATGCGATCCGCATCAGCGCATCTTGAGGCGGGCCCCAGTCGGCGACGAGGAGGCGCCCGCCCGGACAGAGGACGCGCGCGATCTCCGCCGCCGTTGCACGCTTGGCGGCCGGCTCCAGATGGTGGAAGAAGAGGGTCGAGAGAACGACGTCGAAGCGGCCGTCGTCGTAGGGCAGGTCGGTCGAGAGGCCCTCGTCGAAGTCGACCTGCGCGCCGGCCGAGGAAGCCTTCCGGCGTGCCCGTGCGAGTACCTCGGGATCGCCGTCGAGCCCGGTGACCTCCGCTCCCGGTTGGGCCTGCCCGGCCGCGATCGCCAGCGTGCCGGTCCCGCAGCCGAGGTCCAGTACGCGATCCTCGGCCTTCAGCTCGGCGATCTCGAGCAGGCGTCGCTTGAAAGCGCCCTCCCGCGAGGTCAGCCGCACCACCGGGTCATAGAGGGCGGTGAGGGCGCGGTATCGGAGCGCCGGTACGTACCTTGGTCCCTCGCTCATATGGGCCGCGCCTCATGCATTTGAGAGAGCTCCAGCTCCGCAAGGATCGCGATCGATTCCCGGCGCAACTCATCTTGTCGGGCGCGGTAGTCCTCCTCCGAGAGCTTGCCGGCGGCGTGATCGAGCTCCGTATCGCGAAGCTCGCGGTACTTGGACTCTTTGAGGATCTGCAGCTCGTCGGCCCGCGAGTGGGCTGCGCCGCCCGCGGCGAGGGGACGGAGCAGAGGGCGTGCGACGAAGAACGCGATGACGGCCAACAGGATCAGCCCGTAGACAACCTCCATGACTACATTATGTAGGAGAAGGTCCCATCGACAGCCCTGGGCGACGCGCTTCTTCTCAGGATTGGCTCCTTGAATGCCTCCGGACGGAGCGGGCTATCACCACCATCCGTCCGCCAGGTGTTCATCTCGCAGATCTCGGAGCCCAGGGATGGTCGCGAATGACCGTGTAGGCAGGGGCTCGCACTGCCCTCGAGACACTGAGGCTCGGTGCTTCTCGTCGCGGACGCCGCAGACCCTGGAAGCGAGGGCAGGCCAGAACCCTCCTCGACGTCGCCCGCGCAAGTGAGTGCTGCGATTTCCCCTGCTGCAGGGCGGGCGCTCGAAGGCTTCTCTGATGCTCACCGCCTTCGGCTTCTTCGTACTCGGCTTCTTGACGGTGATGTACGCTCGATTCGAGTGGTGCGGGCCGCGGTGCGACGCCACGTTCGCCGCCGCACTGTCGAGCATGCACGGGCTCCTTTCGGGCGCCTGGTTGGTTCGGGGTCGTCGAAGCGATCCGGTCGCCGCCCGCCGCTACGGAGAGGCGCCACCCGGCGGGGACGTCGCCGATGGCTGAGACTGCCGGCGGGCACCGCAGAGGGCGAATGCCAGAGCGTCGAGCCTCGCTCTCCTGGTAGGCACGCGCGACGCCGATCCGCAAAGGCGCTCGCCGGGCGAGCAGTCGAAGTTGAAGAAAGGGGTAGCATCGCCTCCCCCTCGTTGAACGACTGATCGAGACCTGACCCGAAGCGGACGGGAGTCTTCCCAGGTCGAGCTTGACCGTCTCGGTCACAACACCGAGCGGGCGATGGCGCTCACGCTGGCTTTCCAGCTCCCGGAGCCGTGCCGAAACGCGGCGATCAGATTCAGCTCGTCTTCTGGGCCGCTCATCTCAGGGGCTATTGGGGACCGCGTCCTAGGAGGCGCTTGCGGGCGCGGATGTCCGGGATGGCAGATGCACGAGATTGACATAAGCCCCCTTATCGAGCGTGCCTGGAGGTGGCCTGAACGCCGTTTTCCCCATCGTGGCGCTGGTTGGGGCGGCCTCGCCGTGGCCGATGCTGGGGCTGCGGCCAGCGCCGAGTCGATGTTTGAGGGAGCTTAAATCTCCTCACGCTCGCCGCGTTCAGTCGTACGTCAACTCGTAGTGCCCGTCGCACATCGCCTCGAGCACCGCACGGACCTCACTGCGCTGGAGCCAATCCAGCCGGCGAACCTCGGGCCACCGGCTTCGATTCGTGGTCGACCGCGCCTCCTGAGTTCATTCGCACACCTATGCGGATGTTTGTAGGATGGTTCGCGTGACCCCGGATGCCGATGTCTGCGACCTGCTCTGCCTCGACCTGCCGAAGGCCGAGCAGGTTAGGAAAGGTCTTCCGGCCCTCGACGAGCTGGAGCTCTGGGCGGCGGGCGCGAAGGCACTCGGCGACCCGACCCGACTGGCGGTCGCACTCGCTCTCGGAGCCGGCGAGTCGTGCGTCTGTGACCTCGCCTGGATCGTCGGCCGCGACGAGCGCCTCGTCGTCGTGCTCGATCGGACCGAGGGACTCGACGAC
>ERZ778021.2793-NODE-2793-length-14340-cov-3.499615_pt1 | contig 14340 bp, 12 predicted proteins | sample MGYA00375751_ERZ778021 | MGnify/ENA primary metagenome ERZ778021 (study PRJEB29350, sample SAMN05389814) | bioreactor metagenome | isolation source: Thiocyanate stock bioreactor | place: South Africa: University of Cape Town | collected 2013-08-29 ... | reverse complement strand
TCTGCATTGGCTTCCGGCATTTTTTCTTTGGAATCTTTCATAGCCGTGGAGGCGTCTTTGAGCATGATGTTTTCTTTGTTGGTATAAACCTCAATACTCTCCAGATGAGAAAACTGATGTTGCCTTGCAGAAGCGAATTTGGTGGCATTGTTTTCAAGAGATTTCACCACGGCACCATCGGCTCTTGTGGACAGCAATTGATAAAGGCCACTCATACCGGTAACGGAAATGATCTTATTGTAATCCATAATTCTGTTTTAATGGGCGCAATTTAGTTGAAATGAAATTGGGAAACTATAAAATGGAAGTGAAAATTGCGGGAGATAGTTTTGCGCCGAAAGAATACATACCGTATCTCAAAGTATTTTTTAGAATGATTATTCAGATTGAGATTTGAGAAAATCTGATTTTCAGCTTTACCTTTTTCAAATTGAATTTTTATTAAACAGAGATAATTTTTTGTCCTTTAATTTGTATAATGAAAATTCAAACCGGAAAAGCACATTACAATTGAAAATTCCAGCAAAAGCATTAACGGTAATCATCCTGTTAGTTAATTCGTTTAGCTCTCAGGCGCAACTTTGCAATGGAAGCCTTGGCGATCCGGTGGTGGATATTTCATTTGGTTCAGGTGGCAGCAGCAGCCCGTATGTCCCGCCTGCCAGCTATACCTACACTTCATCTGCATGTCCTGACGACGGGTTTTATACGATTACAAACAGCACGTCCCAATGTTTTGGCAACACATGGTTTACATTGAATAATGACCATACGGGTGGCGGTGCTTTTTTGCTCGTCAATGCATCATACCAGCCGGGAGATTTTTTTGTAACGACTGTGTCCGGATTGTGCCCCAACACCACGTATGAATTTGCTGCCTGGGTTTTGAATATCATGAAAATATCTCCAAGCATTTTACCCAACCTGACATTTCGCGTGGAAACACCCGGTGGTGTGGTTTTGAATTCTTTCAATTCGGGTGATATTCCTGTTACCAATTCTCCTCAATGGAAGCAATACGGTTTTTATTTTACCACTCCTGTGGGCAATCCTGTCATAGTTTTACGTATAACCAATAATGCAACCGGTGGGATAGGCAATGATCTGGCTTTGGATGATATTACCTTTCGGCCTTGCGGAGCCAGGATTGCCTCCGCTATTTCGGGCTTCAGTTCAGATACCGTCAATGTATGCAAAAATGACAACGCTCTTCATACCTACATTTTTAATGCAAATATTACCTCCGGATATGTCGATCCGCTCTTTCAATGGCAACTGAGCAGGGATAGCGGGAAAATCTGGAATGATATTCCAGGCGCCAATTTAATAACCTATCAAAGCCCGAATCTCCAGAATGTGGGGAGCTATTCATATCGCCTTACGGTAGTTGAATCCAGCGTGGCAAATATCAGTTCATGCAGGATTGCATCTGATGCCCTGATGGTAAATGTGCATCCTTTGCCCATAGCAAATGCAGGCCCTGACAAAGTGATGCTGATGAATTATCCTGTTACTTTATCCGGGAGTGCGGAAGGCGAGCAGGTAACTTATACCTGGTTTCCCGAAGATTTTATGAATAACTCAACCCTGCTGAATCCTGAAGTGTCTCCTCCTTCTGATATGACCTATTCGCTTTCTGTCAAATCGATATGGGGTTGCATGAGTTCTGATAATGTCAATGTGAAAGTGGTCAGAGGCATTTTTGTTCCGAATGCGTTTACACCGAATGGGGACGGGAAAAATGACCGGTGGGAGATTCCTTATATAGATCCATCTTTTGAAGGAGATGTGCAGGTTTTCAACCGTTGGGGGCAAAAGGTATATCGTGCCAATTCTTCTCCTGTTTCGTGGGATGGAAATTTGAATGGTGAACCACAACCGGCCGGTGTTTATTCTTATGTCATTTTCATCGCGAAATATGGGATCAGACTGAAAGGAACTTTTATGCTGATTCGATAAAATGAATGACATTCATATTTGCAATAAGTCAAAAGATGATGTTTTATGTTTTCTCTAATATTAATACAAAGGCTAATTTTCAAAGGTTCATGTAATTTTACCGTCTGAAATATGGATACAAAACAGACCATCTATGCAAAGGAGCTGACCAAACGTTACGGCAAACGTACGGTAAACGATAAGGTGTCATTCAATGTTTCCCAGGGAGAAATAGTGGGTTTGCTTGGCCCGAACGGTGCAGGAAAAACGACCGCATTTTACCAGGTGGTCGGCCTTATAAAATCTGATGACGGAAACGTGTTGCTCGACGAATTGGATATTACCGATTTGCCCATGTACAAGAGGGCGCAGATGGGCATCGGCTATCTGCCACAGGAGGCAAGTGTGTTTCGCAAACTTTCTGTGGAAGACAACATTTCTGCTGTATTACAAATGACCAGGCTTTCAAAAACAGAACAAAAAGATAAGCTGGAAAATCTATTGGATGAATTTCATCTGAACCATGTGAGAAAAAGCAATGGCGATGTGCTGAGTGGCGGCGAACGGCGCAGAACGGAAATCGCGCGGTCATTGGCCGTGGATCCCAAATTTATTTTGCTTGATGAACCCTTTGCCGGAATTGACCCGATTGCTGTGGAAGATATTCAGAGCATCGTCACACGTCTTCGCTATAAAAATATCGGGATACTCATCACAGACCACAATGTGACGGAAACCCTCTCTATTTGTGATCGTGCTTACCTGTTGATTGAAGGGAAAATATTCATTGAAGGATCTGCTGAAAAACTTGCAATGGATGAACAGGTAAGGAGGCTCTATCTCGGGCGCAATTTTGAATTGAAAAGAAAGGACTACCTGCATACAGAAGCTGCCAACAGATAGGCACATTTATATTATTGGATTCCGGTAGCTGATAAATTTTTATTCCGCTGTAAGGCTGGCCTGCAAATGATTTGGTAACAGTTTGTTATATTGCATTGATTGCTCATGAAAATTCTAAGTCCGGTCATATCAATTCTTGCCCGCATGCGTTCGTGGGGTGTGGAAAACTGGATCAACTATCCCGTATCAACACAGAGAAACGTTTTGCAGCATCTGGTGACACAGGCACAATACACAGAGTTTGGCAAAAAGTACAATTTCAACCGGCTGTTTACCATCAAAGATTTTAAATCGCGTATTCCCGTTCATGAATATCAGGATCTCAAACCTTACATCATGCGAATGATGAATGGAGAAGAAAATATTTTGTGGAATACACCAGTCAACTGGTTTGCCAAAAGCAGCGGTACCACTTCAGATAAAAGTAAATTTATACCGCTCAGCGAAGAGAGTTTTAAGGAAATGCACTACAAAGCCAGCAAGGATGTGCTCACCAATTATTACAACAATTTTCCCGAAAGCGATTTACTTACAGGCAAAGGACTCGTAGTGGGAGGAAGCCATAGCGTCAACAACCTGAACGAAGAAATTCAGTTTGGAGACCTGAGCGCGTTGCTGATGCACAACAGCCCTTTTTGGGGCCAGTGGCTTCGTACACCGGAATTGAAAATTGCATTGATGGATGAATGGGAGGGAAAAATTGAAGAACTGGCAAGAAGTACCATCCATGAAAATGTAACCTCCATTGCGGGTGTGCCCACCTGGACAATTATTCTGATCAAACGGATTCTGGAACTGTCAGGTAAGAATAAACTGATTGAAGTTTGGCCGCATCTTGAACTTTACCTGCATGGCGGAGTTTCATTTACCCCGTACCGCGAACAATTTAGAGAACTGGTAGGAGCTGATATCAACTATCTCGAAATGTACAACGCCAGCGAAGGTTTTTTTGCTGCGCAAAATATGCCGAATGATGATGGCATGCTTCTCTTTACCGACCATGGAATCTTTTATGAATTTATGCCGGTCGAAGAATATGGAAGTGAAAATCCCCAGACGGTGGGGCTGAAGGATGTGGAGAAGGATAAAAATTATGCTATAGTCATTTCTACCAATGGCGGATTGTGGAGGTATCTTGTTGGCGATACGGTAAAGTTTACTTCCACTCGTCCGTTTAAAATTGTGGTGACAGGGCGTTTGAAATATTTTATCAATGCATTTGGCGAAGAATTGATTGCAGACAATGCTGAAAAGGCGATTGCCAAAGCCGCAGAACTTACAAATACAGTGGTCAATGATTATACGGCGGCTCCCGTTTATTTCAGCACAGATGAAAACGGAGCACATGAATGGTTAATTGAATTTGAGAAAGATCCTTCTGATCCCAAACAGTTTGCCACCTGCCTGGATAATGCGTTGAAAGAACTGAACAGTGATTATGAAGCGAAAAGAAGCAAGGGAATTGCACTGCGGATGCCCATTGTGAAATGCCTTCCAAAGGGGGTTTTTCAAAGATGGCTGAAATCGAAAGGGAAACTGGGCGGGCAGCATAAAGTGCCCAGGTTGAGCAATGACAGGAAAATTGTGGAAGAGATTCTTTCATTTTTACCAGATGCGGCATAATGGAACCCTTTCCCTTTAAACTTTCTTTAACACGCTAACAGATACTTTTGCCAACTTAACGAATCTTGTCATAATGAAGAAAATTGTATTGCTCTTTGCGTTGTCTTTGACATTTGTCACAATTCACGCTCAGGACACGCTGAATAATAGCAATCCAGGTTCGGGAATCAATAATATCCTGCTCAAAAGCCGTCCCGGCCAGCACTTTATGCTTCAATACACTTTGGATTATTGGAGGGGGATGCCCGATAGCATATCGAGCCATCAGGGTGGTTTCTCAAGAGGCTTTGGCGCTTACTTTATGTTTGACAAACGTTTCAAAACCTCAAGGAAACTAAGTTTTGGTATCGGTGCGGGTTTTAGTACCAGCAATATCTTTTTCAAAAAAATGGATCTGGGACTTAATTCCCTGACTCCTAAATTACCTTTCACAGCGCTTGACTCCGCCGATCATTTTAAAAAATATAAACTGGCAACCACCTATCTGGAAATTCCGCTTGAACTAAGGTTTACAGGCAATCCGGATAATTACACGAAAGGTATCAGGGCTGCTTTAGGACTGAAACTTGGTACGCTGGTCAATGCACATACCAAAGGGAAAAGCCCTGTAAATAAGGACAATCAGAGTATCGGTTCATACACCGAAAAAATCAATTCCAAGAGGTTTATCAATGGCTCACGATTTATGGCTACAGCCCGCGTGGGATACGGCGTGTTTAATATTACCGGAGCCTATGGACTGAGCAATGTTTTGAAAGATGGTGTGGGTCCTTCGATGAAATTATTCGAAATCGGGCTTATGGTCAGCGGGTTGTAATTTATCTTTTCATTTTTCCACAAACCCAGTGAAATCCGACAGCAATCAGTACCAGCGAAATGGCTGAGGTAAACCACAATGCCGGATATCCGAAGTGTGCTGCAACGAATGTCCCGATAATAGGCGACAGGATAAATGCGGATGAAAAAGCCAATCCGTTAACACCCATGTAAGAACCCTCTCTTTCTTTGGTGGCTCTCTGAATAGCCACCGTGGCGATGAAAGGCATGGAGAGAATTTCTGAAACTGACAAAAGAAAAACGCCGAGATATAAAACAAACAATCCTTTACCGGCCAGCAATACAAGAAAAGAAAGTGCACAAATAATTGCACCGGTAAAAATAATTTTATTTGTTGAGAACCTTCGTTCGGCCACACTGACAAGCAACATTTCCAAAAAGAAAACCACAATACCGTTGAATCCGAGCAACAACCCCACGTGCCAGTCATTAAGCTTACAGATTTCTTTGTAATATAACGGAAGCGTGCTGAGCAATTGGAAGAAGAACAAACTGTAAGCACAACAGATGATACAGAAAATAATAAAATATTTATCCCGCCAGGGCGAATCCGATTTTTGAAGGCGTTTTCCCGGTGCTATTTCGTGGACATTGATTTTCTTTTTGCGATGAACTTTTTTGAAGAAAATGTAGAAAATTATACCGGCCATGAAAGAGGTGAATCCGTTTCCATAAAACAATAGTTTGTAGGAAATGGCAGCGAGAAATCCGCCCAGCGCAGGTCCGATGGAGAAGCCGAGATTCAACGCCATTCTGTTGAGAGAAAAAGCGCGCGTGATATTTTCCTTTTTCTCGTAAGTATTGATAGAAACGGAATTGGCCGGACGAAATATTTCAGTGATCAGGCTCAGCAAAAAAATGCCGCCGGAAAGAATAAATTTTCCCTTGAGATAGAAGAGCAAAATGAAAACAGGCACCGCCATAAACAGGCTGAACGTTTGAACCCTGAAGTGGCCGAATTTATCTGTGAGCCAACCGCCCGCAGCCGAACCAATCACAGCGCCGAAACCGTAAAAACTCAAAATAATACCGGCTTCCTTCAGCGAAAATCCCAATACATTGGTAATATAAATTCCAAGGAAAGGCAATACCATCGCACCTGTGCGATTGACAAGAATCACCGCAGCCAGCATCCACGTTGGTCTGGATAATCCTTTGAAAGAAGACAGATATAAATCGAGAGCTCTCTTCATTATGCAAAACCCTTCACACGGTTAATTCTCTTTTGGACTGGAAGTTCGAAAGATTTGCGAAGTTAGAAGCAAAGGGCTAATATTTGAATTATGGCTTTGAAAGAGGGGCTTCAGATTACCGGATGGGTTTTGATTTAGTCAGCAACATCATTGTAAAAACAAGCATTGCGGTAAACAGAAGTAAAAATAGAAAGGTATAAAAAAAGCCCGCAGGTTTTCCCACGGGCATTAATTCTATGAATAAAAACTTTATTTCAACACCTGTTCAAGTGTAGCGCCCAATTCCGGGCCGCGAAGTTCTGACGCAATTATTTTTCCCTGCGGATCAATCAGCACGTTGTAGGGAATTCCCTGAATGTTGTATAAGGGCACTGCAGCGCTGCTCCAGAATTGCAGATCGCTGATCTGTTTCCAATCCAAATGATCGTCTTTGATGGCCTTCAGCCAGTTTGCTTTGGTTTGATCGAGCGATACACCGAGAATGGTAAAGTTTTTATTTTTAAATTTCTGATAGTTCGCAACCACGTTCGGATTTTCCGCACGGCAGGGCCCGCACCAGCTTGCCCAGAAATCTACCAATACATATTTTCCTCTCAATGAACTTAATGAAAAGGATTTCCCGTCAGTATCCGGCATCGTAATATCAGGAGCCATCGTCCCCACTTTCAAACCTTGCTGCATCTGAGCCTGTTGTGCTGAAGCATAAGCTTCAAATTGCTGAGCCACATCTTTTACGGATGAATTGTCCGGATATTTTTTCTTCAGCCTGTCGAGCAAAGCTGCTACTGTATCCTGACTGACATTGGCGGCATAGCTAAGTGCAAACATGGAAACAATCGGGCTGTTGGTCGTGTCTGAATAATGGATGATGTAATCATTATACCATTTCTGTAAATTGATAAATCCCTGTGCAATGGCAGTTGCTGCAGAATCATTCCCGTTGGCTTTATACATCTGCCTGACCTGATCATCCAGCAAAAGCTTTTGATGGATGCTGTCCGTCATAATAATAAAATGGTAGAGAGATGATGTGGCAGGGGAATTTATTTTCACATCGTTCAGATTGGAATCTGCATTGTTGGCCATGAGTTCAAGATCCGATTTATCATTGATGAACAAAAAGCCCGGATTCTTTTCAAAACGTACGCGGTATAATCCTTCTTCATTGGAGTTGGCTTTTACTTCAAACTTTCCGTTTTTCATTTCTGCTGTATCCAGAATTTGCGGAGGAGCCTGGTTGAACGGAAGTTGTTCCAAAAATACTTTTTGGTCTTCAGCCCCTTTCAGCTCGCCTTCCAAAGTGAACTTAGTGACTTTTGAATTTTGGCAACCGGCGATTAACAATGCCAGTACAGCGTATAACAGTTTTTTCATTATGCGTTATTTAATTTTTCTTGTATAATTGATAAGGCAGCTTTCATGTCTGCTTTTCCTTTGCTGATTTTTTTCACCTCGCCTGCAAAAAGGCCAATGAGGTTTTTCTTTCCTTTTTTATATTCCAAAACTTTGTCCGGCAGGTTATTTAAAGCCTTTTCCACACAGTCGTTCAGGAAATCCGAATCGTTGTTTTGAATCAGGTTAAGCCGTTTTGCAATTTGCATGGCATCTTCATCTGAATGGACAACTTCAGGGAAAATCCTCGCAACCGCCGTTGCAAATGCCACGTGCCCTTCACCGGTTAAATTTGCCAAAGAAAGAATTTTTTTTGTGGAAATGGCTTCAGTGTTTGAAGGATTCTCATTGAAAAAAGATTTTACCGGGCCGATCAGCCAGTTGGTTACGGCCTGCAAATGAGAACTCTTGTTTTTTATCTCTTCAAAATAGCGGAGCAAAATATCGTCCTCACAAATAATCGATGCGGCTTCTGGTGAAACATGATATTTTGCAACCATTTCTTTTTCTGTCTCGTGAGGCAAAGTGGTTATTTCTTTTTGAATGGCTGCTATAGCTTCTTCTGAAATAACAACCGGAGGCAAATCAGGATCGGGAAAATACCTGTAATCGTTGGCTTCTTCTTTGGTGCGTTGAGAATAAGTTGTGCCCGATACCGCATCAAATCCCCGCGTCTCCTGTTGCACTTCTTCCCCCGAACTGAGTAATTGCACTAACCTTTTCGTTTCAAACGTCAACGCTCTTTTCAGATTGCGGATGGAATTCAGATTTTTAATTTCAACTTTTGTACCCAATTGCAATGAACCTTTTTCTCTGACAGATATGTTGGCATCGCATCGCAGGCTTCCTTCTTCCATATTGCCATCGCAAACCTGCAAATGCCTGAGTATCCGGCGCACCATGGAAAGGCATTGATAGGCTTCTTCAGCAGAGGATATTACAGGTTCTGTCACCATTTCTACCAGAGGCACTCCGGCGCGGTTGAGATCGATGTTGGTAAAAAGAGTATCTGCATCATGGATACTTTTGCCGGCATCTTCTTCCAGATGGATCCTGTTAAGCCGGATATGTTTTTCTTTTCCTTCAACCACTATCGGAATATATCCTTCAGAACAAATGGGAATAGCCTGTTGGCTGATTTGATACCCTTTGGGCAGATCGGGATAGAAATAATTTTTGCGGTCAAAATAATTCGGGCTGTTGATTTTGCAGTGGAGTGCAAGTCCGAGTTTGACTGCCAGATGAATTGCCTTTTTATTCAGGACAGGAAGGGTTCCGGGATGGGCCAGGCTGATGGTGCTGACGTGGCTGTTTGGTTCGTCGCCAAACACGTTGGCATCGCCACAAAACATTTTGCTTGCAGTCTGCAATTGTGCGTGAATCTCCAATCCGATGACAGGTTCAAATTCAGTTTGAGGCATTGCCGCAAAGGTAATGTTATTCTGAGGGGAGATAAGAGGGTGAACAAGGATTTTAGATTTCGTTAAAGGTGTTTGCTGCATCCTGGTTTAGGGGTTGCCCGGGATGATTTTTTCCGGTTAATTTTTGACAGACGGGTTGTTTTATTTTTTTTAATATTCAGGATAATTGCCAATCGAATCTGATTGCTGTTACCCGGGTTAGAGAAATATTGATTATAAAAATAGCTTCCTTAATTTGCTCATGGAAATAAACAAACCGGAGAATAAAATAGATAGTTCCACATGCCTTGCAGGCTAAAGCATTAATTTATTTTTAACTTTGACGCGAAAATTATAAAAAATGATTATCCATCAATTCGAATACAAGGGGTTGGCTCATTATTCTTATGCCATTATCAGCAACGGCAAAATGGCATTGATTGATCCCGAGCGAAATCCCCAGCCTTACTATGATTTTGCAAAGCAGAACCAGGCTATCATAACTACGGTGATTGAGACACATCCTCATGCTGATTTTCTCAGCTCCCATGCAGAGATTCATCACACGACCGGTGCCACGGTTTATGTAAGCAAATTGTTATCCGCCAAATATCCGCATCATACCTTTGATGACGGGGATGTTATTCAGCTTGGTGAAGTGGAACTAAAAGCATTGAATACACCCGGCCATTCACCCGACAGCATCAGCATTGCTGCTTATGAAAACGGGAAAGCCCAGGCTGTTTTTACGGGCGATACTTTGTTTATCGGTGATTGCGGAAGACCTGATTTGAGAGAAAAAGCCGGTGCAGTAACGGCAGCAAGGGATCAGCTCGCACGCAATATGTATCATTCGCTCAGAGATAAACTAATGAAATTCGCTGATGATGTAAAAGTGAATCCTACCCATGGTGCGGGAAGCCTTTGCGGGAGAGGATTAAGCGTTCAGAATCTGAGTACCATAGGCGCTGAAAAAGTTACCAACTGGTCATTGCAACCGATGAATGAAGATGATTTTGTGAAAGAACTGGTTTCTACACAACCTTTCGTGCCAAAATATTTTACCAATTCTGTTGAACTGAACAGGGCCGGCGGTCCGGATTACAAAAGCAGCATTGAAAAAATCCAGATTCAAAATGGCCTTCCGCTATCCCTCGAAAATATTGTGGTTATTGATACCCGCCCGCAGGAAATTTATAAGAAGGGAAGCCTGTCGCGAAGCATTAATCTCATGGATGATACAAGATTTGAAACGTGGCTGGGAAGTATCATAGCTCCCGGAGAATTATTTTATCTGATTGTGCCTTCCAAAGAAGAAGCAACCATCCTGATTGACAAAATTGCGAGAATAGGATATGAATCTCAGGTGAAAGAAGTATTTGTGGCCAACCATGTGGAAGGAAGAAAATTTGATAAACTGAACGTAGATGAATTCCGCAAAAAAGAGGACAAATATACAATTGTGGATATACGTAATTATTCTGAAGTGGCCGACAGGAAAGTTTTTGAAAAAGCATTGGTTATTCCATTGCCTGAACTGAGAGAGCGTGTCAAAGAAATTCCATTGGATAAGCCTCTGGTGGTGCACTGTGCCGCAGGTTACCGTAGTGCAGCAGGAGTAAGCATTATTAAGAATGTACTCGACGGATCTGTGGACGTATATGATTTGGGTACGGCCATCACTACCTTTTAAAACCTCAGGCAATAGAATGAAAGAACCCGTTATTATAGATGTACGCAATGCACCTGAATTTGAAAAAGGGCATGCGGAAGGAAGCATTAATATTCCCTTTCCGGAAATGGAAAAGAGGCTTGGAGAGATTAAAAAAATCAAAGAACCGATTATTGTTGTTTGCGGAGGTGGTACGAGGAATGGCAAAGCCCACGACTTGCTGAAACAACACGGCATTGAAAGTACGGCCGGTGGCAGTTGGAAAAAATATCAGACCGGAACTAAATAAACTTCTCAAAAAAATTCATTGCACGGATTTCCGGATAGGCGTACTGTGAATTGAGAATGGCAAACGCGCAATGGCCACCGTGCCGGGGTGTTTCTAAAAAAATATACGGACTTGTTTCAGCAACTTTTATCGGATAGGCATCTTTGCCGATGATGGGATCATCGAGTGCATTCAATATTAAAACGGGGGTCTGGATATTTTTCAGGTTCTCTTCAGGCGATGCCCGATAGTAATAATCTTCAAGGTTTTTAAACCCATGGATCGGAGACAGAAAACAGGTGACGATATCTCTGAAATTTTTTATAGAACCGGCATTGGAAGATGAAATCAAATCAGGAAAAACAATTGATTTGGCAATGATCTTTTTCTTCAAACCTTTCACCATCTGATTTTGATACAACTTATTAAACCCATGTTCAATTTTTTCTCCACTCGATTTTAACTGAATCGGTGTGGACACGGCAACCGCCGCTTTCACCCTGGTGTCAATTTTGCTTTTGCCGAAATAACTCAATATCTGGGCGCCTCCCAAAGAAAATCCAATCAGATAAATTTCCTGAAATCCTCTCCTGATGACATTCCCGACTACAAATTCCAGGTCTTCAATCGAACCGTGATGATATAATTTGGGAAGAAGATTCATCTCCCCTCCGCAACTCCGGTTGTTCCATGCAAAAACGGAGTATCCGTTTTTCAAAAAGTATTGTGCACAGGTATTGTTGTAATGACTTCTGGAGTTTCCTTCCAGGCCGTGGCATAGAATGACAGCCTTTTGCGGACTGGAAAGATGATAATCGAGCAGGAGAAAATCACCGTCGGGAAGCTGAAGCCTTTCACGCCTGTAATCAAGTGATTTCGTCTTTTTAATTGCTCCGCAATATATAGTTGAAATATTCCCGTTTCTTAATAATAGTGGGGCTTTATAGGTTGAATCCCGGAAGAAGGGCATAAAGCAAAAGTATAGATATAACTTTTTGTAACGAGGACTCTGAAGGATTACGAAACAGCAGTTATCATTTAACTCTTCTTGTTAAGTATTTAAATTATGGTGAAAGTAGTTGGATTTCGCAGACTTGAATTGTATTTTTTTATGGTTCAATACCCAAGACCAAAAGAGGAACCGGTGGACTGTTCCTTCCTTGCCGCATTACGTTATAAACTTCACCTTCATAGTAAGCTACCCCGCTACTCATTTGTGCCTGCATTTTTTTTGTAGGTAAAATCTCGATCCCAAGATTTATCACTCCTCCTGAATAGAACAACATGTGCTTTACAAATAAATCAAATGCTACGAAGGCATATTTCCCGAATTGAACTTCTACAGCAATTTTGTCTTTTACAAAATCGGTTTGATTATAGCTATAAATTGGTTCCTTCTCCCCATTTTCAATAAGAAATTCTCTTTGCTCTTTTGCAGTCATCCTAATACTTTTTTCCATAAGTTCTCTATTGAGAGTTATATAGTAGTTATATCGACTTTCCTTCCAGTCAAGTTTGTTGAACTCAGAATTAATTGCCTGGTTCAATTCAATCGGGGATAAAAGAGTATTACCAGCTTTTCTTATTTCTTTACTCACCTTCGTTCTGAATCGGTCGGCATTAATACTCTCAATGACTATTCTTATCTCTTGATAAAGTTTTTTATGGTGAACAATCAGATATTCTTCGCCATTAAGGTGTGAGTATTTTTGTGCTATTTTCATAAATGACTAGTAATTCTGTTATTGTTTTCAAAGGAAAGCTCAGTCCATTCTTTGGGGATTTGTGCAATCTTTTCCTTAGCAGAGGGTTTATGGATTGGTTTACCTATCGGTCTAACTTTTAATTTTCCCTCTTTAAAGTCTGAAATCCTTTTGTTCGCGATTTTGCAGTACTCACTTTCTTTCTCAATTCCAAGGCCGTTACGGTTGTTTTTTATAGCTCCAATAACTGTCGAACCTACGCCAGTAAATGGATCGAGAACCCAACTCCCTTCGTTAGATAGGGCTAATACACATCTTTCCACCAATTCGATAGGGAACTGACAGGGGTGTTCAGTTTTTTCAGGATGATTTGATTTTACATTCGGTATATTCCACATTGCACTATCCCAATCCTGCTCAATAATTTCCCAAATATCTCCAGGATTTTTACCCAATGGATTTCCAGAAAGCTGCCCTTTTTTGGGACCTTTAAAATATTTCTTTCCGGGATATTTAGAAGGGACCCTAACACTATCAAGATTGAAAATATAGTCGTCGGTTTTGCTGAACCAGAGCAGGGTTTCATATCGGCCGCTAAACCGATTCTTTGCGTGAAGACCATGTCCGAAATACCATACTATTCGGTTACGAAGTTTCAAACCGTACTTCTTGAAGATTTGATAATAATAAATATCGAGAGGGAAGACCTCCCCCTTGTCAACATAATTTCCAACTTGCCAACATAGATTTCCCTTGTCTGATAAAGTTCTTATAAGTTGATAAATGATTTCTTCTTGGGATTCGAGGTATTTTTCTATACTTGTTTTTGTTTCATACGATTTCCCAACATTGTAAGGAGGAGAAGTAAGGATTAGATCAAACTTTCCATTCTCGACTTTTCTAAGAATACTCATGCAATCACCGTTCTTGATCTCGTATTCAATAGTTCCATTTAGAAAATTAAACAAGGGTTGTTGAATTTCCATCTTCTTTTTAGTTAGTGTAATAGTGCGAAGTTACTTTTTTATACGTTTGAAAGAGTTCATTTTCATTGATAATTTACCTCCATTTATTTGAATGTTATTCTTATTGGGCAACTTTGATCATTTTCCTTTTTGATCTTTTTTTACTTATGATATCAACTAAAGAAAAATAATTAATAAATCCTTCATTTAAACTTTTATTGACTTCAAGGAATTCCATTTTATAATTCACTGAAATATCACACTTCCAGATAATCCAGATCCTTGTCAAAACTTTCTTTCAGGCGGCTGAGTGCAAAAATCGCTATTGCTGTAAGTAAAATTATCATGATCAATCCGGCGGTGAGAATGTTTGAACGGCTGACAAAAAATTCAAAAAGAAATGTACTTGGGATTAACGCACCGCGTACAAAGTTCGGGGCCGTGGT
>ERZ778021.2792-NODE-2792-length-14344-cov-5.932396_pt1 | contig 14344 bp, 12 predicted proteins | sample MGYA00375751_ERZ778021 | MGnify/ENA primary metagenome ERZ778021 (study PRJEB29350, sample SAMN05389814) | bioreactor metagenome | isolation source: Thiocyanate stock bioreactor | place: South Africa: University of Cape Town | collected 2013-08-29 ... | reverse complement strand
TCGACACGCTGGCCGCCAATCAGCAGGAAACGCTTGCCTCCTGGGTGAAAGACGCCCGCGCCTATGGCGACACGCCGCAGGAAAAAGCCGATTACGCGACGCAAGCCAAGGCCATCGTCACCATCTGGGGCGGGACGGGCCATCTGTCCGATTATGCCTCGCGGGCATGGTCGGGACTTTATGCCGACTATTATCTGCCGCGCTGGCAAATGATGCTGGAGGATGCACGCGCCGCCGCTCTGGCGCATCGGCCTCTGGATGAAGCCGCCGCCATCGCCCGCATCCGCGCCTGGGAAGAACAATGGGTGGCCAATGGCAAGGATTACGCCCATGCCGCGCCCACCGATCCCGTCCGCGCCGCCGCGCAAATGCTGAAAGAATTGCCGTGAGTGAACCCGTTAAGGCCCAGCGCTTCGTCTCGCTTGATGTATTTCGCGGGGGCACGATCTTTCTGATGATCCTGGTCAACACGGCGGGCCCCGGCGCGCGGGCCTATGAGCAGCTGATCCATGCCAAATGGATCGGCTTCACGCTGGCCGATCTGATCTTTCCCACCTTCCTCTTTGCCATGGGCAATGCGATGAGCTTTGCCATGCGCAGGCCACTGCCCGCCGCGCCCTATCTGGCGCGTCTGCTGCGGCGCGGGGCGATCATCTTTGCGCTGGGCTTCCTGATGTACTGGTTTCCCTTTGTGCGGCATGGCGATGCTGGCTGGGATCTGATCCCCTTTGCGCAGACCCGCGTGCCGGGCGTGCTGCAAAGGCTGGCTTTGTGCTATGTTTTGGCGGGCGTCATCGTGCGCTGGGCGGACTGGCGGGTGGTGCTGGGGGCCTGCGTGGCGCTCTTGCTGGGCTATTGGGCCATATTGCTGCATTTCGGCGTGCCGGGCGATGTCTATGGAAAGATGGGCAACGCGGGGACCCGGTTTGACATGTGGCTGCTCTCACCGGGGCATCTGTATAAAAAGGATGGCGGGTTTGATCCCGAAGGTTTCCTCGGCACGCTGCCTGCGGTGGTCAATGTGCTCGCGGGCTATCTGGCCGGATTGCTGGTCCAGCGGGGCGGCGATCTGCGCGATGCCTTGCGCGTGATGCTGGTGGCGGGCCTTGCCTGTATGGCCGCCGCCCATGCGTGGGAGCCCTGGTTCCCCATCGCCAAGAAGCTGTGGACCAGCCCCTTTGTCCTGCTGACCACGGGGCTTGATCTGCTGCTGCTGGGCTGGACGATCTGGATCATCGAATTGCGCGGCAAGCAGGGGGGCGTCCGCTTCTTCACCATTCTGGGGCGCAATCCGCTGGCGATCTATCTGTTTTCCGAAATGTTCGTCACGGTGCTCAACATGGTGCCGCTGGGCGAGGACGGGGTTTACGATTGGGTCGGCATCCGCCTGTTTCAGGCCGTGGCTCCGGGCGCCTTAGGCTCGCTGCTCTGCGCGCTGGCCTATACGATGGTGTGCTGGGCCGTGGGCTGGTGGATGGACCGCAAAGGCTTGATCCTGAAAGCATAAGGCCGGGAGAGTATCATGAAATTTGCCAAAACCGCCCTGCTGGCCGCCGCCCTATGCGCGACCAGCCTTTCGGGCCATGCCTATGCCGGGGATGACGGGATCATCCGCTTTGCCCCGACGAAGGACGCCTTCGCGCTGGCCGATCATGGCCGCATCGCCCCCATCATCGTCGCGCCGGGCGAGACGATGGCCGTGCGCCATGCCGCGCAGGATCTCGCCCGCGACATGGCGCAGGTGACGGGGCAGACCCCGCGCCTGCTCTCCGAAGCCGCGCCTGCCCCCGCGGCGATCATCATCGGCACGCTGGGGCAAAGCCCGATCATCGATGCCATAATCAAAAAGGGCACGATCAAGCCCGAAGCGCTGGCGGGCAAATGGGAAAGTTTCCTGATCCTCTCGGTCAAAAACCCCCTGCCCGGCGTGCCCCGCGCGTTGGTGGTGGTGGGCAGCGACCGGCGCGGCACGGCCTTTGGCGCCTATGAAGTCTCGCGCGCGATGGGCGTCAATCCGTGGAGCTGGTGGGCCGATCTGGCCCCGCGCCATCACGATGCGCTCTATGCCGCACCAGGCCTGCATCATTTCGGCCCGCCCTCGGTGCGCTATCGCGGCATCTTCGTGAATGACGAGGATTGGGGCCTGTTCCCTTGGGCGGCGCAGTCTTTCGACCCGGAATACAAGAATATCGGCCCCAAGACCTATGCCCGCATCTTTGAACTGATGCTGCGGCTGAAAGCCAACACGCTCTGGCCCGCGATGCACAAGACCACGGCGGCTTTCAATTCCGACCCCGCCAATGCGAAACTCGCCGATGATTACGGCATCATCATGGGCTCGTCTCATTCCGAGGTGATGCTGCGCAACAATGTGGGCGAATGGAAGGATGCGCCCGAAGCCTTCAACTATGCCGCCAATCCCGAAAAGATCCGCCTCTATTGGGAGGAGCGGGTGCAAAAGAACGGGGCCTATGAAAACCTGTGGACCATCGGCATGCGCGGTCTGCACGACACCGGCATGGTGGGCACCAGCACGATGGCCGAAAAGGTCGCGCTGCTCGACCGGATCATCAAGGACCAACGCGCCTTGCTCGACAAGCATGTGGCAGGCGGGGCGGAAAAGGCGGGGCAGATTTTCGTGCCCTACAAGGAGGTGCTCGACATCTACCGCTCGGGCCTGAAGGTGCCGGAGAATGTCTCCATCGTCTGGCCCGATGACAATTTCGGCTATATCCGCCAATTCCCCAGCAAGGCCGAGGCCCATCGTTCGGGCGGCGCGGGCGTCTATTACCATCTGTCCTATCTGGGCTATCCGCTCTCCTATCTCTGGCTTTCCACCACCCCGCCCGCGCTGGTCCGCGAGGAAATGACGCGCGCCTATGACAAGGGCGCGCGCAACATCTGGATCGTCAATGTGGGCGACATCAAGCCCGCCGAGATCGGCACGAGTCATTTCCTCGACATGGCATGGGACGTGGAGAAGCACCGGGGCGAAAGCCAGCAGGAATACCTGAAGAGCTGGCTGGGCGAGGCTTTCGGGGCGGAATTGGGCGCGAAGGCCGCCGCGCTGATGGATGAATATTTCCGCCTGAACTTTGCCCGCCGCCCCGAACATCTCGAATGGCCCGCCAAGGCTGAGGACCGCCACCTTTCCGATTTTTCCGTGCCCGAGGCGCATGACCGCCTGCGCCGCTGGCGCGCTCTGGCGGCGCAGGCCAAGGCCATGGCCGCGCAGGTTCCTGCCGACCGGCAGGATGCGTGGTTCGAACTGGTCGAATTTCCGATCCGGGCGGCGTCGGCCGCCAATATCCGCTATTTCGCGGCCGAATATTATGACGAAATGATCGAGGTGACGCCCGCCGAAGCCTATTCCGCAGGCGGCGCAATGGCATGGGCGGATGAGGAAATCACCGCGATCACCGAGCGCTATAACAATGGTATCGCGGGCGGCAAATGGCGCAACATCATGCCCGCCGAACCGGCCGATCCGCAATGGCGCATCTATCGCCCGCGCCCATTGGTCACGCCCGCCGCCTCGCTGCGCAGCGCGCCCGACCGCTTCTTTGCCCGCGTAGACGCGACAACGGCGCCGTCATCGCCGGTGCTGGAGGCCGAGGATGTGCCCGCCAAGGGCTGGCGCAAGGTGGAAGGCATGGGGCGCGGGCGCGGCGTGATGATCGCCGATGCGCAAGGCGCCCCGTGGTCGGCCGGCTTCACGCTGGCGCAGGGGCAAACCGGCGTCGCGCTGGGCATCCTGCCCATGTTTCCGGACGGAGACGCGCGCGAATTGAAGCTGGAGGTCACCATCGACGGCGGCGCCCCCATCGCCATCACCGTCCCGCGTCAGGTGGGCAGTGCGGGCTGGGTCGAGGGCGTTTTGAGCAATCAGTTGAAAGTGGCGGTGCCTGCCGCGCTTCCCCTCGGCGCGCATCGCATTGCCGTTACCGCGCGCAGCGGCGGCATCGCGCTCGACCGGCTGATTTTCACCGCCGCGCCGTGATTGGTCGGCGGGCCGGATGGCGTATCCGGCCCGCAAAACCGCCATCAGAACGACGGATCGTAATTGAAATACACCGGGTTCGAGAGCGCCACCATTGTGTCGCTCCGGCCCGCCGCCATCGGCACAGCCGGATAATCGGCCTGCGGCCCGGTCACTTCCAATCGGTAATAGCTGCGTTTGCCCAAGGGCGGCGTGTCGGTGAAAGTGGCTTCCGGATCGCTGGCATTGACCGGCAAAGTGGTGAAAGTCTCGCCATTGCGCACAACGCGGACCTGATATTGCGCCCATGGAATCGTCGCATTGGACAGGCGGATGCGGAATGTCACCGGCTTGCCGTCGGCGCGCAGATTGTCGCCCATCATCGCGTCGATCTTTCCATCGCCATCCAGATCGGCATAGAATTCGACACGCGGATCGCGCGGATTGGCGCTGATCGAGCCATGGCCATGGGTCAGCGCATCGACCACGCCCTGCCGGTCGCGCTTGGCCGCATAGACCCAGGTGGTGGGCGTGCCGACATAATTGGCCATGCGCTCGCCGCTGAGCGGCCCGCGATCCTCCGGCTTGTCGGGCCAGCCATGGTGAGAATCGCTGCCTCCGCGCCCCGCAATCATCCGCCCGGATTTGAGCATGTCGTCCCACACCAGCAAGGCGGGCGGGTTCTTGGCCCAGTTCGAACTGTTCCAGACCTCGATCGAATCCACCATGTCGAAGGAAAAGCCATAGTGGTCCTTGTTCGTCGGATGGTTGGCCGACATATGCACGCCCAGCCTCTTGCGCAGGGGGATCAGTTTGACATCGCGCGCATCGCTCATGCTGCGCAAAAGTTTCTGGTCATAGGGATGCGAGGAAAAGACATTCACATGCCCGCGCTCGGTCGTCCATTCGGCGGCATAGAGCAGCACGATCCGATCCGAGCGCCATTCCGGATCGGCCCATGTATGATGCGCGGTGTCGCCATCGACATGGTTGTCATGATCGGTGATGCCCAGAAAGTCGAAACCCTCGTCCTCGGCAAAATGGATGATCTTGCCGACGGAATTGTTGGTCGTATCCTTGCTGTGGCGCGAATGGAGATGAAGGTCGCCCTTCATCCAAACGCCCGGTTCGAGCGGCGCCGAAACACCCTGTGCATGAGCGGTGGAAGCCAGCAGCATCGCGCCCAGCATGATATTCAATTTTCTCACAAAAACTCCCGAAGACAATGCGGGAATCCTTATGCCACAATCATGCGCCGGACTTGAGGAATAACGGCAATCCGGCGGCTACAAATACGACTTCATCCACCGTTTTCGCAAGGCGCTGGTTGAGCCATCCGGCCGCATCGCGAAAGCGCCGCGCCAGCGCATTGTCGGGCACGATGCCCAAGCCCACCTCATTGGCGATCAGCGCAATCGGCACGCGGCAATCGGCCACTGCTGCGCACAAGGCCTCGCCCGCCGCATCGCAATCCCGCTCCGCCAGGATCAGGTTCGACATCCAGAGCGTCAGGCAATCGACCAACACCGCCCCATGCTGCGCCGCAGCAATTGCCTCGGGCAGGTCCAGCGCGGCTTCGACCGTGCGCCAGCGCGGCCCCCGGTCGGCCTGATGCTGCGCGATCCTGTCGGCCATTTCCGGGTCGAACGCCTGCGCCGTGGCGATATAGGTCAAATCGCCCGCAAAACTCTCAATTCGAGCCTGCCCAAAGCGGCTCTTGCCCGAGCGCGCGCCGCCCAGAATCAACATCGACTTCACGCCGCCCCCCGCGCTAAAGCGATGAGCCCGTCCATATCCAGATGCTCCTCCAGCGCCGCGGCCACGGCATCAAGCGCCGCATCGACCCCGGCGGCATAATCGCCCCCATCCGACGCCGCCCCCAACCGCGCCAGCAAAGCCCCGCGCAGCGCCGTCGAGCCAAGCAGCCCGTGGCAATAGGTGCCCATCACCAGCCCATCGGCGCTGACCGCGCCATCCTCCTGCCCATCGTCAAATCGGGCAAAACTCCGCGCCGCGCCGCTGGTTTGCCCCATATGCATCTCATATCCGGCAAAACCCGCGCCCAGCGCCTCGCCCCGCACCTCGCGCAGCATCTTGCTCTCGCCCAGCACCGTGGCCACATCGAGCAGGCCCAGCCCTGCCGCCTCGCCGGGCGCACCCTCAATGCCCAAAGGATCGGCAATGCTGCGCCCAAGCATCTGATAACCACCGCAAATACCCAGCACCGCGCCGCCGCGCCGATGGTGGGCCAGAATATCAATGTCCCAGCCCTGCGCCCGGATCGCGGCCAGATCGGCCAAAGTCGCCTTCGATCCGGGCAGCACGATCAGCCCCGCCTCTGCCGGGATCGGCGTGCCGGGCGGGATCATCACCACCTCGACCCCGCTCTCCATCTTCAGCGGATCGAGATCGTCGAAATTGGCAATGCGCGGCAGGATAGGACAGGCCACGATCAGCCGGTCGCCCGCAATCCGCCGCCCCTTTTCCAGCACCACCGCATCCTCACTGGGCAGGCGCACCACATCGGCCAGCCAAGGCACCAGCCCGAAGCCGCGCCAACCGGAGCGCTGCTCAATGGCGGTATAACCATCGGCAAACAAAGCGGGATCGCCGCGAAACTTGTTGATGATAAAGCCATGGATCATCGCGGCATCCTGCGGATCAATCACCGCCCGCGTGCCCACCACCGAGGCAATCACCCCGCCCCGGTCAATATCGCCCACCAGCACCACCGGCACGCCTGCCGCGCGGGCAAAACCCATATTGGCAATGTCGCCCTCGCGCAGGTTGATTTCGGCGGGCGATCCCGCGCCCTCGACCACCACGATATCGCATTGGCCCTTTAACCGCGCAAAACTCTCCAGCACTTCGGGCAGCAGCCCCCGCCGCCCCTCGCGGAAATTGCCCGAACCCAGCGTGCCGCGCACTCGCCCATGCACCACCAGTTGCGATGTACGGTCGGCCTGAGGTTTGAGCAGCACCGGGTTCATATCGGTATGCAACGCCGCCCGCGCGGCCACCGCCTGCAGCGCCTGCGCCCGCCCGATCTCGCCGCCATCGACGGTGACGGCGGCATTGTTCGACATATTCTGCGGCTTGAAGGGCATGACGCGCAGGCCCCGATTGGCCAGCGCGCGGCAGATCCCGGCCACCAGCACCGATTTGCCGACATCCGAACCCGTGCCCTGCAACATTATCGCAGCCGTAACGCCCCACGACCACAAACACCATCACGCAGGCCCGCCGATAAATCGCCAAGGCCCGCCCCAGATCCTCCCAGCGCGCAGGCGGCCCATCGCCGATCCAGGCCTTGTCGCGCAAGACGCCGTCATAGCTGATCGGCCCGGCCAGACGCACGCCCAGCGCCCCCGCCATCGCTGCCTCCGGCCACCCCGCGTTGGGCGAGGCATGGCGGCGGCAATCGCGCCACATGATCCGCCATCCGCCGCCCATCAGACACAGCGCCGCGCCGGACAATCGCGCCGGGATCCAATTGGCCAGATCATCGGCACGCGCCGCCGCCCAGCCGAAATCACGCAAGTCCGGCTCCGGGTGACCGATCATACTGTCGGCCGTATTCAATGCCTTATAGGCCCACGCCCCCGGCAGGCCCAGCACCAACAACCAGAACAGCGGGGCCAGCACCCCATCGCAAAAGCTCTCGGCCAGACTTTCGATGGCGGCGCGCGCCACGCCATCTTCGTCCAGATCCGCCGTATCGCGCCCGACGATCATCCCCACCGCCCGCCGCGCCGTGCCCAGATCGCCCGCTCGCCAGACCGCGCGGACATGATCGTCCAGACTGCGCATCGCCAGCGCGGGCCATGCCATCGCCGCCACCAGCAGCCATCCCATAGGCCCCAACGACAGGGCGGCATATTGCAAGGCCCAGCCCCCGCCCCCCGCCACGATCAGCAGCAGCGCCACCGTGAACACGCCCGCCACGCGCCGCGCCGCAGCGCCGCCGCGATTGCCGATGCGCTCCGCCGCGTTGATGATCCGCGCAAACAAGCCCACCGGATGGCCCACCCGGCGATAGAGCCATCCCGGCCAGCCCAGTGCCGCCTCCAGCGCCATGGCCGTCAGGGCCACAGGATCAGCCATGACGTAAAGCTCCGGCCAATCTCACCCAATCCTCCTGCGCCGCCGGGATGCCCAGACGCAGCCAGTGCGGGTTATAATCAAACGGGCGGGTCAAAATGCGATGCTGCGCCAATCGGTCAAACAAGTCCTGCGCACCATCAATCAGGCGGAAATGCGGACATTCGCCCAGCACCTTGAACCCATGAGCCGCCAGCAATTCAGCCATCCGCCCCGCCCGCGCCGCCAGATCGCGGCGCGCCTGCGCGATCCATGGCGCATCGCGATAGGCCGCCACGCCCGCCGCCAAGGCCGCCGCCCCCAGCGGCCAGTCACCCAGAATGGAGCGCAGCATCGCCACCACCGGCCCCGCTCCCAGCACAAAGCCGAGGCGCAAACCGGCAAGGCCAAAGAATTTGCCAAAGGAGCGCAGCACGATCAGCCGGGGCCACGCGCCAACCCGCCCCGCCACCGAAACCTCCGGCGTGGCATCGGCAAAGGCCTCGTCCACCACCAGCCAGCCATCGCGCGCGGCCAGATCATCATGCCATGCATGCAGATCCCGCGTCGGGGTGATCCGCCCATCGGGATTGTTTGGATTGGCAAGCAAGAACGCCCGCGCACCGCCCGGCCCATCGCCCGCCTCGCCATCGGGAAAGGCCGCCGCATGGGTGCGATAGGCAGGCCAGCGATAGGAACCCGCTCCGATCCATTGCCCGATCAGGCGCAGCGCCATCTCGCTGCCCGGCACGGCGCAGCAATATTCGGGCGAGACGCCAAAATGCGCCGCCGCCGCCGCCTCCAGCGCGGTCAAAGCCTCACGTTCGGGCAGGCGTTGCCAGTCGGCCTCAATAGTGCCGGGCCATGGCGCGGGGTTGATCCCGGTAGACAGGTCGAGCCAATCCTCGCCACCGAAATGCCGCGCCGCCGCCGCCAATGCGCCGCCGTGATGGGTAAAACCGCCGATCATCGCGCGCAGACCATGGCGAGCAGCAGCGCGGCTTCGACCAGCTCGATCCCCGCGCCATGGCCATCGCCCGAAATGCCGCCGATCCGCCGCCTGATCCAAAGCGCCCATAGAGCGATGGCCGGAACAGCCATCACCAGCCAAGGCGCAAAGGGCAAGGCAAGAGCCAGCAAACCGCCCCAGACCGCCACATGCTGCCAGCCCACGCCATCGCGAAACAGCGTGCCCAACCCTTCATGCAGCGGGGGCAGGATCAGCGTCCAGACCAAAGGCCCGACCCGCGCGGCCCCAGCGACCGGCACCAGCCAGAGCACATCGCCAACATCATGGAGCAGCACCAGCTTGGCCAGCAATTGCATGACGATGGCCACCACGCCAAAACTGCCGATATGGGGGTCGGCCAGAACGGCCTTCAACCGCGCAGGATCCTTATGCGCCGCGCCCGCCGCATCGGCCATATCGCCCAACCCGTCGAGATGGAGCGCGCCCGTCATGCCCACCCAAGCCGCGAGGCCGCCCAGCGCGCCCAGCCACGGATCGACCCGCCCCAGCGCCCAGACTGCGCCCGCCACGCAGCCCCCCACCACCAGCCCGGCGGCGGGAAACCAGCGCATCGCTTTGGCGTAATCCGCCCGGTCCGCCTCCATCGCGGGCAGCGGCAGGCGCGTCATGAATTGCAGCGCGAGGATCAGATGTTTCACGCGATCAATTCCGTCACCTGCGCCCCGTCGCCCCACAGGCGCAGGCTGATCCGCGCGGCATAGGGCAAATGAAAAGCCCAGGTCTGGCGATAGGTCAGGCCCAGCAGCAGGCCCAGCGCCGCGCGCATCGGCCCGGCATGGGTGATGACCAGCGCGTCCTCCTCGATCACCAGCAGGGCCTGCGCGATGCGGCCCTGCATATCGCCCCAGCTTTCGCCGCCTGGGGGAGGATTGGCCTGCGGATCATCCCAGAACGGCGCAATGGCCCCCCCACGCGCCGAAATTCAACTCGCGCCAGCGGGGGTCGATGGTGAGCGCCAGCCCGCTATCCTGCGCGATCTCTTCGCCCGCCATCCGCGCGCGGGACAGGTCCGAGGCAATGAGGCAAGCCACCGCCAATCCCCGCGCTCGGGCGCGGCAGGCGATCAGACCCTCCGGCGTTGGCGCCACATCGCGATGGCCATGGAGGCGCCCTGCCCCCTCAACCGCGCCGTGGCGGATCAAGTGGAGCGCCCGCGCCTTCACAGCGCCCCGGCCAATTGGGGTCCGGCTACTTGGGCCTGCGCAAAGGTCGCCATGTCGGCATGGGCCGCCAGAGCGCTGCGCACCAGTTGTGCGGCCACCGCCGCCCCGCTGCCCTCGCCCAGACGCATGGCCAGATGCAGCAGCGGATCGAGGCCGAGATGGGCCAGCAGGCGGGCATGGCCCCCTTCGGCCGAGCAATGGGCCGCCATGCAATGGGCGGTGATGTCGGGCTCCGCCGCAGCGATGGGGGCGATCGAGGCGCAAGCGATAAAGCCATCGAGCAGCACCGGAATCCGCATTGCCCGCGCGGCCACAATGGCCCCCGCCATCGCCGCGATCTCACGCCCGCCCAACCGGCGCAGCGCCTCGAACGGATCGCGGATGTCGGCACCATGCAGCGCCAGAGCCTCATCCACCACAGCCACCTTGCGCGCGACGCCCGGCGCATCCAACCCCGTGCCGCGCCCGGCCCATTCGGCCCCGCCCCCGCCAAAAGCCTGTGCGCAAAGCGCGGCGGCGGGGGTGGTGTTGCCGATCCCCATCTCGCCCACAAACAGCAGGTCGGCCCGCGGATCGACCGCGCATGCCCCCGCGTTCAGGGCGGCCAGGCATTCCTCCTCGCTCATCGCCGGGGCCTGCGTGATGTCCTGCGTCGGGCGGTGGAGATCAAGCGGCACAATCGTCAGATGCGCCCCGCAGGCCCGCGCCAGAGCATTGATCGCCGCGCCGCCCTGACGGAAATTGCCCACCATCTGGGCCGTCACCTCGGGCGGATAGGCGCTGACGCCACGCGCCGCGATGCCGTGATTGCCGGCAAAGACAATGCCTTGCAGGTGATCGAGCGCGGGGATTTCGCGCCCGCTCCACCCGGCCATGAACAGGGCGATTTCCTCCAGACGGCCGAGCGATCCGGCGGGCTTGGTCAATTGCGCCTGACGCGCGGCGGCAGCGGCTATCGCCCCGGCATCGGCGGCGGGCAGGGACGAAAGCGCGGCGAGGAAATCCGTCGGGCTGGCAAACAGGGTCATGCGACGACAAATCCTTCAGGCGGGGTGCGGGTGATGAAATGGCCCTTCACGCCTGCGGGCCATTGGCGATAGGGCACCTGCCCATGCTCGCTGGCCGCATGAAGCGCGGCATAATCGAGGATCGCGCGGGCGGCCTCGCCATCGGCCGCGAAATCGCCCAGCACATAGCCGATCCGCCCCGGCGCGCGGATCTGCACCACGCAGTGCCGCTGACACGCGAACAGGCAAGGCATTTCCTCCACCCCGACCCCGGCCAGGGCCGGATCATCCTCTTGCGCCGCGCGCAAGGCATCGGCCAGCAAGGCGCCGCCGCGCCGCCTCTGCTCATCCTCGCGCACATCGGCCGAAACCCGGCATGTCGAACAGACCACCACGCATGGCCCTTGATCCACCGCGCGCAGCATTACCGGAAATCCGCAATATATTCGGGCATGGCTCTTCCCTCGACCAGACGTTCACGCCCCGCCCGATGCGCCCAAGGCGACATGCCGAAGCATCCCGCCCGGAACCCCTCCGGCAGAGCCACAATGTCGCTATCGAGGAAAACCCCGTCCGCGCCGCACACCCTGTCGGAGCGAAAAACGACGGCGTCAGGCAGGTCTCCTGGCTCGCGGGTCCATGCCGGTTCGGCCGCCTTCTCAAAGGGTTCCCCCCTCAATGGCATCGGGCCGATGGCTATCCGCTCACAGTTGCAGGGGCAGCCCGGGTCTTGAACCCGTGTTCCCTTTTGATCCCCTCGCGGGGAACCTGTCGCTTGGGGCCGTGGGTATCGGGCGCGGGGGCAAAGGTCAAGCCAAGCTCAAATTGAAAAGGGGCCGGAAATCTCCGACCCCTTTTTGCATCAATGCGCGGCGGCGGTGTCGATCGGCCCCTTGGGCTTTGGCACGAGCCAGACGATCATGGCGGCGGCCACAAAACAGACCGCGATGATCGCGAATATATGGACCGTTGCCACCATCACGCTCTGCCCCTGAACCAATTGGGTCAGCGAGGCGATGGCGCCTTCGTTGCTCTGTCCGCCATCGACCATGCCGTCGATGGTGGCCTGCCCCTGCGGCATGGCCCCGGCAATCGCGCTTTGCGCGCGGGTGGCCTCGTTTTCCCAGCCCGTCTGCACCAGCGAGGTGGCAAAGGCCCCCGCCACGGTGCGCATGAAATTGGACACGCCCGCCGCATTGGCTTCCTCGCCTGGATCGACGCTGGCCATGGCAAGGCCGATGGTGGGGATGAAGAACATCACCATGAAAGGCCCGGTCATCAAGGTGGGCAGAGCCGCCTGCCAGAAGGTGACGTCGCTGTTGAAACTGGTGCGCCATGCGGCAAGACCCGCGAGGCCCATGATGCCGGTGAAGATGATCTTGCGCGGGTCCATCTTGGCCGCCAATTGGCCGACGATGGGCGCGGACAAGACGGCGAACACCCCCATCACCCCGGTGGCATAGCCCGCCCAGGTGGCGGTATAGCCAAGGTTCTGCTGCAACCACAAAGGCAGGATCACGACCGTGGCAAAGAAGGCGCCAAAGCCCACCGAATAGGTCAGCGCCGAGGCCGTAAAGCCGCGATGGCGAAAGATGCGCAGATCGACGATCGGGTTCTTTTCGGTCAGTTCCCAGATCAGGAAACAGGCAAAGCCGATCGCCGCAATCACCGCCAGCGCCTGAATTTCGACCGAGGCGAACCAGTCATGGTTGCGCCCTTCATCCAGCAGGATCTGAAGCGCGCCGACCCAAACGATCAGCAGGCCAAGGCCCACCATGTCGATGGGGGCCTTGACGATCTCGTCCTTGCGCCCGCGCAGCAGCGCGATCAGCAGCAGACCGCCCGCCGTGGCCACCGGCACGCCGATGAAGAAGATCGAGGGCCAGCCCACATTGTCGCACAAAGTCCCGCCCAGCACCGGCCCGACAATAGGCCCGATCAGCGTGGTCATCGCCCAGATCACCGTGCCCAGCACCTGCTTTTCCGGCGGCAGGAGACGCATCATCAAGGTCTGCGCCAGAGGCATGATCGGCCCCCCGCACAGGCCCAGCGCCACCCGGCAGGCCACCAGCATCCCCAGCGAGGTGGACATGCCGCAAAGCGCCGACAGGCCCGCAAACGCCAGATAACAGAAGATGAAAACCCGCTGCGCCCCGAACCGGGCGGAAAGCCAGCCGGTCAGCGGCACCGTGATAGCCTCGGCCACGGCATAGGAGGTGATCACCCAGCTGCCCTGCGAGGCCGAAACGCCCAGCGATCCGGCGATGGTGGGCACCGAAACATTGGCAATGGTGGTGTCGAGCACCACCAGAAAATTGCCCAGCGCAATGGCCAGCACCACCAGCCATAATTGCGCCCCCTCCAGGGGCCGGTCAGGAGAGGTGACCGCGATCATTTCGACACGTCAATATCGGCCGTCATCGACAGGCCCACGCGCAAGGGATGCGCGGCCAGCTCTTTGGGATCAAGCGCCACGCGCACGGGCAGGCGCTGAACCACCTTGATCCAGTTGCCCGTGGCGTTCTGCGCCGGAACCACGGCAAAGGCCGCGCCCGTGCCGCCCGAAAAGCCCACGACCTTGCCATGATAAGTGACCGAAGAGCCGTAGAGATCGCTGGTCAGCGTCACATTCTGGCCGGGGCGCACCTTGGAGAGCTGGACTTCCTTGTAATTGGCATCGACATAGGCCGCATTCACCGGCACCACCGACATCAGGCTCTTGCCCGGCTCGGCGCGCTGGCCCACCTGGACCGAGCGACGCGCGACAATGCCGTCGAAGGGCGCGCGGATAATCGTGCGTTCCAGATCGACCCTGGCCTGATCGCGCGTCGCGCGGGCGGCAAGCACTTCGGGGTTGGTTTCCGGCGTGGTGTTTTCGATCAGCACCCGGTTGGCCTCACGCGTGCCATTGGCGGCCTCGCGGTTGGCCCCGGCCAGCGCCACGGCGGCCTCGGCGGCGCGCAGATTGGCAGTCGCGGTGGCCAGAGCGCTGCGCGCCACGGTCAGTTCCTCGCCCGAAACCGAGCCGGAGGCGGCCAGAGCCTCGCGGCGCTTCATATCCACGCTGGCCTTTTCCAGATCGGCG
>ERZ778021.2791-NODE-2791-length-14353-cov-6.226605_pt1 | contig 14353 bp, 10 predicted proteins | sample MGYA00375751_ERZ778021 | MGnify/ENA primary metagenome ERZ778021 (study PRJEB29350, sample SAMN05389814) | bioreactor metagenome | isolation source: Thiocyanate stock bioreactor | place: South Africa: University of Cape Town | collected 2013-08-29 ... | reverse complement strand
ACCCGCCGCTGCGCGGCACCCTCTCCCGGCGGGAGAGGGGACGGTCCCGGGACGCTCATTTCTCGTGCCGAACACGATTGGCCCGCAGGGCCACCTTCCCCGCGAGGGGGTAAGGCCGTGAAGATGCTCAATTCTCAAGGGACGACCCCGCCGGGCGAATCCGGGAAAGATGAAATCTTCGGCCGAGTCCCCACGATCCTGATTGTGGAAGGTCTTTGGCAATTCGGACGAGGTCGGACCGCGAAGGGCGGCGGTGGGCATTGATTCGCCCGCGAGGCCGGATCGGACCCGGGGTCGCGACGGCGTCCCGCGACGGGGCCGGGGTGATTCGGGATCATGCGATTTCGACGGGCGAACCCAGGTCGATTGAGTTGAACGGGTTTCCTGGAAACGGGTTGCGTTCGATGGCTTCGGTCGGCCCGCCGCGAACGGACCCAGGCCGACCCGATCGGCGCGGGGCGGTATAATCGGGGGCGTGTCGCGTGCCGAGGGGACCTGGAAGGGGGCGAGATCGTGGACAGGTGGAAGGCCGAGCTTGAGGTCGCGGAGATCGCCGCCAAGGTCGGGGGCGGGGTCGCGGTCGGGTATTTCCAGGGGGGGCTGGCCGCGGACGTGAAGAACGCCGAGGGCGAGGGCTCCTTCAACATCGTAACCCGGGCCGACGTCGAGGCCGAACGCGCGATCGTCGAGGTCATCAAGAAGGCGTTCCCCGGCCACGCGGTCTACGGCGAGGAAGGGCAGGGGGCCGGCGACGGCGCCGCGGCCATCCTCTCCAGCGAGGACGTCTGGATCATCGACCCCGTCGACGGCACCAGCAACTTCTTCCACGGCATCCCCCACTTCGGGATCTCCGTCGCCTACTACCACAAGGGCGAGCCGACCGTCGGCGTGGTCGGCAGCCCGCTGCACGACGACTGGTACACCGCCGCGAAGGGTTGCGGCGCCTATCACAAGGGCCGTCGCGCCCAGGTCTCGCCGTGCTCGCGGATCGACGAGGTGCTCGTCGCCTTCGGCTACTTCTACGACCGAGGCGCGATGATGTCGGCCACGCTCGACGCCTGCCGCGAGATCCTCTCGCGCAAGAGCCACGGCCTCCGCCGCCTGGGCGCGGCGACGCTCGACCTGGCCTACGTCGGCGTCGGCTCGTTCGGCGCGTTCTTCGAATACGAGCTGGCCCCGTGGGACTTCGCCGCCGGCCGCCTGTTCGTCGAGGAGGCCGGCGGCCGCGTCACCACCTGCCACGGCGACCCGCCCCCCCTGGCCAAGACCAGCATCCTCGCCTCCAACGGCCTGATCCACGACGAACTCGTGGCGATCATGGACGAGCACTTCCGGAAACCCGAGGCGTGACGGATGCTGCGATTCGAAACGCCGCGGGGGCGTCGGAATCGCGTTGCGGTCGCCGGCCAGGCCGATGCGGATCGATGTAGAATGGAACGAGGGGTCGGACGTCGCTCCCCCCCGCGACTTCATATTGGAGGAGGAAGCCGCCATGGACCGCCTCGCGATCCTCGAACGCCTCAACGCCGAGGCTCCCTCGCTCCGCGCGAAGTACGGGGTCAAATCGCTGGCCGTCTTCGGCTCGATGGCCCGGGGGGACGACCACGAGGGGAGCGACGTGGACGTCCTCGTCGCGTTCGAGGGGCCCGCGAACTTCGATGACTTCATGGGCCTCAAGCTCGACCTGGAAGACCTGCTGGGACGCCGGGTCGACCTGGGCACCCCCGAGACGCTCCGGCCCGAGATGCGGGCGGAAGTCCAGAGGGACCTGATCCACGTCCCGTGATTGGCGAGCCTATCTGGGCGACATCCGCACCGCCTGCGAGAAGGTGGGGAGGTTCACCGCGGGCATGGATCGGGAGGCGTTCCTCGCCGACGACCGGACGTACCACGCCGTCGTCCACTGCCTGCTGATCGTCGGCGAAGCGGCCAAACGGATCCCCGAGGACGTTCGCCTCCGGATGCCCGAGATCGAATGGCGGAAGATCGCCGGGATGCGAGACTACCTCGCCCACGTCTACTTCTCCATCAACGACGACATCCTCTGGGACGTCGTCGAGTCCAAGATCCCCGAGCTTGCGCGTGCCGTCGAGGGCTTTCGGGTCGAAGATCAGGGGCCGCCGTGAGGCTCGCGCCCCCACCCCGGGGGGCGGAGGATTAATGACGATGGTTTTCGATATGTGAGTTGATCGATCTCATGGCTTCCAGCGCCCCCGTCGCGATGGAGATCGTCCCGGCCGGCCCCTCGGGCTCGCGGGGGTTGATGCGGACGAGGGTCGCGCCGGGGATCGCGAGGAGCCGCTCGCAGAAGCGGCGGACGGTCGGCACCGCGGTCCCCGCGCCGCACTCGACGATCACGAGCCGGGCGTCGGCTTCGACGATCGCTTCGAGCCAGGCCCGGAGCCGCCCGGCCTGGGCGTCGGAGACGGACGGGTCCCAGCCGCCGTCGCCGAACATGAGGATGTTCGGCCGGGCGAGCGACCCGCAGTCCGGGCAGGTCGGCAGGCCGCCGACGGCCCGCATCGTCCCGGGGTCGATCTCGACGGCCACCCCCCCCGCCCGGAAGATCCCGACGCCGCAGTCGTCCAGGCATTGCATCAGGCCGATGGCGCCGTGGACCTCGTGGATCCGGTCGGCCGGGAACCCGGCGCGCTGGAACTGGCCGTCGACGTTGGACGTATAAGCGAACTCGCCGTGGTTCATGCGTCCGGCCAGGCGGCGGAGGATCTGGAAACCCTCGTGCGGGACGGTCGAGCGGTAGAGGCCGAGGCGGTGGCCGTAGAACCCCCAGGCCAGGGCGGGATCCCGGCGGAACCAATGCGGCGAGGCGAGCTGGGCGAAGTCGAGCCCGAGCTTCGCATACGGGGGATAGGCGTTCCAGAAGCCTTCCCGCCCGCGGAAGTCGGGCAGGCCGCTGTCCACCCCCATGCCGGCGCCGGCCCCGATCAGCAGGGCGTCGGCCGCCGCGACGGCCTCGGCGGCGCGGGCGATCGGGCCGGCGACGCTCATCGGGCCGCCTCGGGCGCCCGCTCGACCACGAACCGGAACGGCCTCGGGGCGACGAGGGTCCGCTGGACCTCCTCCAGCCTCGCGTCGGCCTCGCGGGCGCGGGCCTTCAGGTCGGCGACGACGGGCGAGTTCGGCAGGTGGTAGGCGAGCCCCGGCGCGACCTGGCCCAGCTCGGATCGGGCCTCGGTCGCGTCGGCGAGCGCCCAGGCGGCGGCCTCCCACGGCCCGCCCGGCTCCCAGCCGTTCGCCGTGGCCGAGGCCAGGTCCACGCCCTCGGCCAGCTTCGCGGCCGGCCATTTGCCGAGGGCCCGGCCGTCGGCCGCGATGGAGTAGTCGCCGTCGGGGAGGCCCTTGATCGCGAGCATGTATCGATTGAACCGCTCGGGCACGGGGATGAACCGATACCGGAGCGCCCCGAACAGGCCCAGGTTCAGCGGCAGGCCGGCGTCGAGCCGGTCGAACTCCAGCCGCGCGGCGTCGCCCGCGACGTTCGCGACCGTGCAGCCCTCGGCCTTCGCGACGGTCGGCCCGGCGGCGTCGATCGCGACCGACGAGACCCCGGCGGGGGCGTCGAGCCCTTCCAGGATGGCGAAGGCCATGGCGAGCTGGCCCTCGTCGTTCAGGTGGACGCCGTCGGCGACGTGCAGCGACGGCCGCTCCTTCTTGGGGTCGTCGTCCCTGGTCGCCTCGATCATCCGGCGCTGGACGGCCCGCATGGATCGCTGGACGTCGATGGAATGACCGCCCAGGTCGCGGGCCAGGGCCATGCCGTCGTCGCACATGGCCTGGAGGGGCCCGCGCTCGGCCGTATCGGGGGCCTCGGCGGTGGCGGCGGCCGAGCAGATGTAGACGCGGCAGCCGCGGGCCTTCGCCTTCTCGACGATGCCGCGGATGCCGTCGAGGTAGGCCCGCTTGTGGGCGTCGTCGGCCTTGGTCCCCCAGCCGATGTCGTTGACGCCGTAGGCGACGATCAGGACCGTCGGGTTGAACGGCAGGACGTCGCGGTCCATCCGGGCGAGGCCGCCGGCGGCCGTGTCGCCCCCCCAGCCGGCGTTGTGGAAGTGGACGCGGCGGCCTGGGAACCGCAGCAGGGTGTACTGCTCCACGATCCGACCGTAGGTCCGGGCGGCCGTGATGCTGTCCCCCAGGAAGACGACCGTGTCGCCGTCCTCCAGGGCGAAGTCGGCCGATCGCGCCGGCGTCGCGAGCGCGAGCAGGGCGAACGCCGCGATCATGATCCGAGCCATGCCGGCCTCCTTCACGAGATCGAGGATTTCCCGGGGAGGCCGACGCCGACGGCTTCCGCTCGGCCGGCCGTCGGTCTATCCTCGTGGGGTGCGAGGCCCCCCGAAGTCCCCCGAGGAGCGGTGATCCATGCTTGCCACGTTGGTCCTGGTCGGGTCCCTGGCGGTCGCGACGGCGGCCGAGGACTCGCCTCGCCCGGACGTCCTCGTCGCCGACTTCGAGGGCGACGACTACGGCGGCTGGAAGGCGACCGGCGACGCCTTCGGCGACGCCCCCGCCCGGGGGACCCTCCCCGGCCAGATGCCCGTCGAAGGATACCTGGGCCGGGGCCTCGTGAACAGCTTCCGCAACGGCGACGACTCCACCGGCGACCTGACCAGCCCGCCGTTCAAGATCGACCGCACGCACCTGAACTTCCTGATCGGCGGCGGCGGCTGGGCCGGCGAGACCGGCCTCGACCTGCTCGTCGACGGCCGCGTCGTCCGCTCCGCCGTCGGCCCCAACCGCGAGCCGGGCGGGTCCGAGCGCCTGAAGTGGGACGCCTGGGACGTGAAGGACCTGCAAGGGAAGGAGGCGACCCTCCGCGTCGTCGACCGCCGCAAGGGGGGCTGGGGCCACGTCAACGTCGACCAGATCGTCCAGACCGACACGCCGAAAATCCCGCAGGCCGCGACCCGCGCCATCGCCTTGGAGAAGCGGTTCCTCCACATCCCGGTGAAGACCGGCGGCCCCAAGTACCGGGCCAAGATCCTCGGCGAGGACGGCCGGCCCATCCGCGAGTTCGACGTCGAGCTGGCCGCCGGCAAGCCCGACTTCTTCGCCTTCGCCGACCTCGACGCCTGCAAGGGGAAGACCGTCACCTTCCGCGTCGACGAGATCGAGGATCCGAAGGCCCTCGACGGGATCGCCCAGGCCGACGACGTGCCGGACGCCGCTTCCTTATATAAGGAACCGCACCGGCCGCAGTTCCACTTCACGTCGCGCCGAGGCTGGCTCAACGACCCCAACGGCCTGGTCTGGCGCGACGGCGAGTACCACCTGTTCTACCAGCACAACCCCTACGGCTGGGCCTGGGGGAACGTGCACTGGGGCCACGCCGTCAGCCCGGACCTGGTGCGCTGGACCGAACTCCCGATCGCCCTCTACCCCCATGAGTACGGCGACTGGGCCTTCTCCGGATCCGCCGTCACCGACCGCGGGAACACCAGCGGATTCGGCAAGGACGGCGCCGACCCGCTCGTCGCCGCCTACACCAGCACCGGCCGCGGCGAGTGCATCGTCTACAGCAACGACCGCGGCCGGACCTGGGCCGAGTTCGCCGGCAACCCGGTCGTGAAGCACGATGGCCGCGACCCCCGGCTGTTTTGGTACGCCCCCGGCGATCACTGGGTCATGGCCGTGTACGACGAGGCCAAGGACCGCCAGAGCATCGACTTCTACACCTCGCCCGACCTCAAGGCGTGGACCTTCGCCAGCCGGTCGGACGGCTACTTCGAGTGCCCGGACGTCTTCGAGCTGGCCGTCGACGGCGACCCGAACCGGAAGCTCTGGGTCCTCACCGCGGCCGACGGCAAGTACAGGCTGGGGACGTTCGACGGCAAGGCTTTCACGCCGACCTCCGGCCCCGAGAAGCTGACCACCTGGCACGGCAACTTCTACGCGGCCCAGACCTTCAGCGACGAGCCGAAGGGACGCCGGATCCAGATCGGCTGGGGCCAGAACGTGACGTTCCCCGGCTCGGCCTTCAACCAGCAGATGGCGCTCCCCGTCGAGCTGACGCTGCGGTCGACCAAGGACGGCCCTCGGATGTTCGCCGAGCCGGTCGAGGAGCTGAAGTCGCTCCGCGCCGGGTCGAAGGAGTTTGGCGGCAAGGCGCTGGAGCCGGGGGCCGAGAACCCCCTGGTCGCCGAGGCCGGCGACCTCTTCGAGATCGAACTGGCGTTCCGGCCGGGCTCGGCGAAGTCCCTGGAACTGGACCTCCGCGGCACGCCGCTGATCTACGACGTCGACCGCCAGGACGTGGTCTGCAAGCAGGTGCGGACGTTCGTCCCCCAGGTCGACGGCGTGGTGCGCCTGCATGTGTTCCTGGATCGCGGCTCGGTCGAGGTCTTCGCGAACGGCGGCCGGACGGCCGTCTCGGTCGCGGCGATCCCGGACGACGCGAACCACTCGCTCGGGATCGCGGCGAAGGGGGGGCCGGTGGAGTTGGAGAAGCTCACGGTCCACGCCCTGCGGTCGTCCTGGCTCGCGCATCCCGGCCCCTGAGCCCGGCGTCAAGCCCTGGATGCCGGGCCCCGGCCGTGGCAGAATCATCAGCGGGGGCGAATCCGTCGCCCTCGACATCGCTGGAAGGAAGACGAGAATGCCCTCTCCGAGCAAGAACGTGGACCAGGCCTTCGCCCTGGCGAAGGAACGCTATGCCGAGATCGGCGTGGACGTGGATAAGGCCCTGGACAGGCTGTCGAAGATCCCCATCTCCCTGCACTGCTGGCAGGGGGACGACGTCGGCGGCTTCGAGAACACCGGCGAGGCGCTGGGGTCCGGGCTGGCCGTCACCGGCAACTACCCCGGCAAGGCCCGCACCGCCGACGAGCTGCGCAAGGACCTGGACGAGGCCCTGTCGCTGATCCCCGGCACGCACCGCCTGAACCTGCACGCCAGCTACGCCGAGACCGTCGGCAAGAAGGTCGACCGCGACGCCCTGGAGCCCGCCCACTTCAAGAACTGGATCGACTGGGCGAAGGGGAAGGGGATGGGGATGGACTTCAACCCCACCTACTTCTCCCACCCCAAGGCGGCCGACGGCTGGACCCTGGCCCACCCGGACAAGGCGATCCGCCAGTTCTGGATCGACCACGGCGTCGCCTGCCGCAAGATCGGCGCGGCGATGGGCGAAGCCCTGGGGACGACCTGCATCACCAACGTCTGGATCCCCGACGGCATGAAGGACCAGACCGTCGACCGCCGCGGCCCCCGCGAGCGGCTGGCGGAGGCCCTCGACGCGATGTTCAAGCCGGAGATCGACCCCCGCTTCAACCGCGACGCCGTCGAGGGGAAGCTGTTCGGGATCGGCTCCGAGACCTACGTCGTCGGCATGCACGAGTTCTACCTCGGCTACGCCATCTCCCGGAAGAAGGTCTTCACGATCGACTCCGGCCACTACCACCCGACCGAGGTCGTGGCCGACAAACTGTCGTCCGCGCTGACGTACGTCGACGAGGTTTTGATGCACGTCAGCCGCGGCGTGCGGTGGGACAGCGACCATGTCGTCCTGCTGACCGACGACATCGAACTGATCGCCCAGGAGCTGGTGCGCGGGGGCTACCTCGACCGCGTCCACATCGGCCTGGACTTCTTCGACGCCAGCATCAACCGCGTGGCCGCCTGGGTGATCGGCACCCGGTCGATGATCAAGGCCCTGCTCCTCGCCCTGCTGGAGCCGATCGACGCCCTGCGGAAGTACGAGGCCGACGGCGACTACACCTCGCGGCTGGCCGTGCTGGAGGAGCTGAAGACCCTCCCCTTCGGCGCCGTGTGGGACCACTACCTCCAGACCAAGGGCATCCCCGTCGGCCGCGGCTGGCTCGACGAGGTCAAGCGCTACGAGGCCGACGTCTTGAGCAAGCGGGGCTGAGGCCCGACGACCCGCCGGCCGCCGCGACCCGCCCGAGCCGGCGCGGGATCGCGGCGGCCTGAGTTGATATCTTCGAACGTCTCTCCATCCCGACCCAACCCCAAGGCCCACCCCGACCTCTCATGAACTCGACCCCCAATCCCTTCCTCGGAGTCGTCTACCACTGGCTGGGCGGGCTGGCGTCCGGGAGCTTCTACGTCCCGTTCCGGTTCGTGCGGCGGTGGTCCTGGGAGACCTACTGGCTGACCGGCGGCGTGTTCAGCTGGATCCTCGCCCCCTGGCTGTTCGCGTCGCTCCAGACGAACGACCTGCTGGCGGTGCTGGGCGAGACGCCGGCCGGGACGCTGGGCCTGACGTACCTGTTCGGCGTCCTGTGGGGCATGGGCGGGCTGACGTTCGGCCTGACCATGCGCTACCTGGGGATGTCGCTGGGGATGGCCGTGGCGCTCGGGTACACGGCGGCGTTCGGCACGCTGATCCCGCCCCTGGTGAAGGGGGAGCTGTTCACGACCGTCCTGCCGACGTTCTCCGGCCAGGTGATCCTGCTCGGCGTGCTGGTCTGCATGGCCGGGATCGCCGTGGCGGGCATGGCCGGGATGTCGAAGGAGCGCGAGATGTCCGAGGAGGCCAAGCGGGCCTCCATCAAGGAGTTCGACTTCAAGAAGGGGATCGCGGTCGCGACCTTCTCGGGCATCATGAGCGCGTGCTTCTCGTTCGGCCTGGAGGCCGCCGGGCCGATCAAGGCGATCGGGGCGGCCCACGGCACCGGCGAGCTGTGGCGCGGGCTGCCGGCCCTGATCGTGGTGATGGCCGGCGGCTTCACGACCAACTTCCTGTGGTGCGCGTTCCTCCACTGGAAGAACCGCTCGGCCTACCAGTACCTCAGCCCCGTCACCCGGCCCGTCGGCCCGACGGGCCGCGACGAGATCCTGGAGAACCCCACCGACGCCCCGGCCGAGGAGGCCGCCCTCCAGGCCCCGGGGCTCGGCGAGGGCCCGGACGCCGGCGGGCCGCAGCCCGTCCCGCTGCTGGCCAACTACTTCTTCAGCGCCCTGGCGGGCGTGACCTGGTACTTCCAGTTCTTCTTCTACACCATGGGCGAAAGCCAGATGGGGCGCTTCGGCTTCTCCAGCTGGACGCTGCACATGGCCAGCATCATGATCTTCAGCACCCTCTGGGGGATCGCCCTGAAGGAGTGGACCGGGACCAGCGCCCGGACCAAGCGGCTGGTGGCGCTCACGCTGGCCGTGCTGATCGGATCGACCGTCATCATCGGCTGGGGCAACGCCCTGGCCCCCGAGACCGCGTCCGAGGCCGCCCCGGCCCAGGCCCCCGAGAAGCCCGGAGCCTGACGCGCATCCTCTCCCGGAGTCGCAGGAAAAGGAATCGAACCATGTTGAATCGCAGATTCGGGCGGGCCCTGCTGGCCGCCGCCCTGGCGGGCGCCGCGGCGTCGCCCTCGCGGGCGCAGCAGGCCGCCGCCCCGGCGGACGGCCTGGCGTTCTCGCCGGCCTACCTCCGCGTAGAGGCCAAGGTCGACCCGCTGGGCGTCGACGCGACCAACCCCCGGCTGAGCTGGCTCGTCGCCTCCTCCCGCCGCGGCGAGGTCCAGTCGGCCTACCAGGTCGTCGTCTCCTCCGACGCGGCCAAGCTCGCCGCCGACGAGGGGGACCTCTGGGATTCCGGCAAGGTCCAGAGCGACGAGACCACCGGCGTCGCCTACGCCGGCGCCCCGCTCAAGAGCGGCCAGAAGGCTCTGTGGAAGGTCCGGCTGTGGGACGGCGCGGGTCAGCCTTCCGACTGGAGCGCCCCGGCCTCGTGGACGGTCGGCCTGCTCGACCCGTCCGACTGGAAGGCCCGGTGGATCGGCTACGACGCCGCCCGCGACGACAAGGCCGCGGCCGTCGAGGCCGACTTCGGCGCCGCGAAGTGGATCTGGCACGCCGACGACAAGGGGGGCGACAAGCCCAAGGCCCACCGCCTGTTCGTCACCGAGTTCGACGTCCCCGCCGACTCGCCCATCGCCGAGGCCACGCTCCTCGCCGGTGCCGACGACTCGCACCGCTACACCGTCAACGGCGAGCTGATCGCCGCCGGCACCAGCCACAAGGTCCCGCTCCAGGTCGACGCCCTCCGCGCCGTGAGGCCGGGCAAGAACAAGCTCCGCGTCGAGGTCGAGAACGGCGCCCCCAGCCCGGCCGGCCTGATCGCCCGGCTGACCGTCAAGCTGAAGGACGGCCGCGTCGTCGAGAACGTCACCGACGCCTCCTGGAAGTCGGTCGCCGACCCGGGCCAGAACTGGCACAGCCGCGAGATCGACGTCGCCGGCCTCCCCGCCGCCGAGGTCGTCGCGAACTACGGCGACGGCCCCTGGGGCAAGCTCACCGTCACCAAGCTGGTCCTGCCGAAGCCCGCCCTCCTCCGCACGGAGTTCCAGGTCTCCAAGCCCGTCAAGCGAGCCACCGTCTACACGACGGCCCTGGGCATCCACGACGTCCACCTCAACGGCTCCCGCGTCTCCGACGACCTCTTCAACCCGGGCTGGACCGACTACACGAAGCGCGTCCTGTACCGGACCTACGACGTCACCCCGCTCGTCGCCCAGGGGGCCAACGCCCTCGGCGCGATCGTGGCCGACGGCTGGTACAGCGGCTACGTCGGCTTCGGCAAGGTCCGCGACCACTACGGCAAGAAGACCCGCGTCAAGGCGCAGCTCGTCGTCGAGTACGCCGACGGCACGTCCGATGTGATCGCCACCGGCCCCGACTGGAAGGCCGCCGTCGGCCCGTTCCTGGAGGCCGACTTCCTCATGGGCGAGACCTACGACGCCCGCCTGGAGAAGTCCGGCTGGGACCGCCCCGGGTATGACGCCTCGTCGTGGGCGGCCGTGGACACCGGCTCCGAGATGGACCCGAAGGTCGAGGCCCACCGCGGCCCGGCCGTCACGGCGTACCAGGAGCTGCGGGCGAAGACCTACAGCGAGGTCAAGCCGGGCGTCTACGTCATCGACTACGGCCAGAACTTCGCCGGCGTCCCCCGCATCCGGGTCCGCGGCGAGGCCGGCCGGGCGATCACCCTGCGGTTCGCCGAGCGGCTCAACCCGGACGGCACCATCTACACCACCAACCTCCGCGAGGCCCGCTGCATCGACACCTACGTCTGCAAGGGGACCGGCGAGGACGAGGTCTGGAGCCCCCGCTTCACCTTCCACGGCTACCAGTACCTGGAGGTCTCCGGCCTGAAGTCGCCGCCCAACTCCGAGACGGTCGTCGGCCTGGCGATCTCCAGCGCCACGCCCGTCGTCGGCCGGTTCCAGACGTCCGACCCGATGCTGAACCAGCTCTACAGCAACATCGTCTGGACGCAGCGGATGAACTTCATCGACATCCCGACCGACTGCCCCCAGCGCGACGAGCGGTTGGGCTGGACGGGCGACGCGCAGGTCTACATCAAGACGGCCACGCTCAACGCCGACGTCCAGGCGTTCTTCGACAAGTGGCTCGTCGACCTGACCGACGGCCAGCGCGCCGACGGCCAGTTCCCGATGGTCGCCCCGGTGAAGGTCGCCGGCGACGACGGCGGCCCCGCCTGGGCCGAGGCCGGGGTCGTCTGCCCCTGGACCATCTACCAGGTCTACAACGATAAGGACGTCCTCGCCCGCCAGTACCCGTCGATGGCGAAGTACGTCGACTTCCTGGTGAACCGCAGCACGCCCGACCTGCTGCCGCCGGAGAAGTACCACGCCTTCGGCGACTGGCTGAGCATCGGCGCCGACACGCCCAAGGACGTCATCTATACGGCCTATTTCGCCCTGGCCGCCCGGCTGACCTCCCAGGCCGCCGCCGCGCTGGGCAAGGCCGAGGACGCGAAGAAGTACGCCGACGTCTACGAGAAGATCAAGGCGTCGTTCAACAAGGCGTACGTCGGCGACGACGGCGTCGTCAAGGGGGACACCCAGGCGTGCTACGTCCTGGCCCTCGCCAACGACCTCGTCGACGGCGAGAGGGCGAAGAAGGCCGCCGAGCTGCTGGTCAAGCGGATCGAGGACAAGGACTGGCACCTCTCGACCGGCTTCATCGGGACCAAGGACCTGATGCTGGTCCTCTCCAAGATCGGCCGCCAGGACGTCGCGTATCGGCTGCTGTTCAACGACACGTTCCCCTCGTGGGGCTTCTCGATCCGGCACGGCGCCACCAGCATCTGGGAGCGCTGGGACGGCTGGACCCCGGACAAGGGGTTCCAGGATCCGGGCATGAACTCGTTCGCGCACTACTCGTTCGGCGCGGTCTACGGCTGGATCGTCGAGAACGTCGGCGGCATCCACGCGGCGGACGTGGCCTACAAGAAGATCGTGATCGAGCCCCAGCTCACCGATAAGCTGACGTTCGCGACCACGTCGTACCGGAGCGTCCGCGGCGAGATCGCCGTGACCTGGACGCGCGCCGGCGGCGTCGCCACCGTCGACGTCACGGTCCCGCCCAACACGACGGCCAAGGTCGTCCTCCCCGCCGCCGACCCCGCCGCCGTCGCCGAGAGCGGCGTGGCGCTGGCCCAGGCGCAGGGCGTGACGAAGGCCGCCGCCGAGGCCGGCAAGACCGTCGCCGAGATCGGCTCCGGCCGCTACGTCTTCACCTTCGCCGCCCCCTGACGCGGCGCGACGCGGGGGCCCGGCCGTCGCGCCGGGCCCCCGTCGCCTCGAACCTCCCGCCTCCCAAGACCCACCACCCGGACCGACCACCCGAGGATCCCCACCCGATGCTGACGAAGCCCCACCTGTCGCTCGCCCTGACGGCGCTCGCCGCGGCCCTGATCGGCCGGCCCGCCGCCGCCGACGAGGAGCCCTCGTTCCAGGCCATCTTCAACGGCAAGGACTTCGCCGGCTGGCACGGCGAGTCGACCATCGACCCGCGCAAGTTCAAGGCGATGAGCGCCGAGGAGCAGAAGGCCAAGCTCGCCGCCGACGCCGCCGACGCCGCCCAGCACTGGAAGGTCGAGGACGGCGAGATCGTCAACGACGGCCACGGCGTCTTCATGAGCACCGACAAGGGCTACGGCGACGTCGAGTTCTTCGTCGACTACAAGATCCTCCCCCTGGGCGACAGCGGCATCTACCTCCGCGGCACGCCCCAGGTCCAGATCTGGGACTTCACCGAGAAGGCCAAGTTCAACCTGGGCGCCGACAAGGGCTCCGGCGGCCTCTGGAACAACTCCCCCGGCGCGAAGGGCAAGGACCCCCTGGTCTTCGCCGACAACCCGCTCGGCCAGTGGAACACCCTGCGGATCCTCCAGGTCGGCGCCCGCACCACGATCTACCTCAACGGCAAGCTCGTCGTCGAGGACGCGATCATGGAGAACTACTGGGACCGCAAGCTCCCCCTGGCCGCCGTCGGCCCGATCCAGCTCCAGACCCACGGCAGCGAGACCCGCTTCCGCAACATCAAGCTCCGCGAGATCAAGCCCGAGGAGGCCAACGCCTACCTCGCCAAGATCGACAAGGCCCCCGGCGGCTTCCTCGAGCTGTCCAACGGCAAGGACCTGACCGGCTGGAAGGGCTCCGTCGAGAACTACGAGGTCGTCGACGGCTCGATCCGCTGCAAGGCCGGCCACGGCGGCGTCCTCTACTACGACAAGGAGTTCGCCGACTTCACCGCCGTCCTCGAGTTCAAGCTCCCGCCGGCCGGCAACAACGGCCTGGCCATCCGCTACCCCGGCCAGGGCGACGCCGCCTACCACGGCATGACCGAACTCCAGGTCCTCGACGACGGCCACGAGCAGTACAAGAACCTCGACCCGCGCCAGGCGCATGGCTCGGCCTACGGCCAGGTCGCCGCGCACCGGGGCTACCTCCGCCCGGTCGGCGAGTGGAACTACGAGAAGGTGACGGTCAAGGGCCCCAAGATCCAGGTCGAGCTGAACGGCACGCCGATCCTCGACGCCGACCTGAGCACGGTGACGGAGTTCATGGCCAACTCCCCGCACCCGGGCAAGGACCTGACCAAGGGCTACTTCGGCTTCGCCGGCCACAACGACCCGGTGGAGTTCCGCAACGTCTCCCTCAAGCCGCTCGACTGACGCCGGTCGACGGAAGGCCGATCCAACGAAGAGGCCGCGCGGCCTCTTTCCCTGACCGTCCCGGATTTTGGGGCGGTGGGCGATGACGACGGTCTCCCCCCCCTCGCGGGGGAGGACAGGCCGCGAAGCGGTCAGATGAGGGGGGGGCGAAGCACGAGCCCCTTCGGTTTCGAAGGCCCACCTGATCGGGCTTCGCCGCGACCCGACGGCCTTCTCGCCGGTCGCCCCCCTCATCCGGCCCTGCGGGCCAATACTGTTCGGCACAAGAATTGACCGAGGATGGATGTCCCCTCTCCCGCCGGGCATAGATATGGCCACAACTTTTCGACCCGGAATTCGGGCGAGATAGGCGAAGGCCGGCCCGACGCCGACGTCCCCTCTCCCGCCGGGAGA
>ERZ778021.2790-NODE-2790-length-14356-cov-5.441717_pt1 | contig 14356 bp, 11 predicted proteins | sample MGYA00375751_ERZ778021 | MGnify/ENA primary metagenome ERZ778021 (study PRJEB29350, sample SAMN05389814) | bioreactor metagenome | isolation source: Thiocyanate stock bioreactor | place: South Africa: University of Cape Town | collected 2013-08-29 ... | reverse complement strand
GAGGCCGACCGGATGCTCGACATGGGCTTCCGCCCCGCCGTCGACCGGATCGTCGGGCTGACCCCGGACGATCGCCAGACCCTCTTTTTCTCCGCCACGCTCGAGGGCGCGGTCGGCAAGGTCGCCCGCGACTACACCCACAAGGCGCGGTCCCACACCCACACCCCGCCGGAGACCGCCGCCGCCGACATCGAGCACAAGTTCCTCCACGTCGAGTCGCAGGGCGCCAAGCTCGACCAGCTGGTCGCCTCGCTGGCGGCGGAGGAGCCGGGCCGCTCGCTCGTCTTCGTCCGCACCAAGCGCGGCGCCGACCGGCTGGTGAAGCGGCTGCGCGGCAAAGACGTCGAGGCGGTCGCCATGCACGGCGACAAAAGCCAGCGCCAGCGTGAAAACGCGCTCGCCCGCTTCGAGCGCGGCGAGGTGATGACGCTGGTCGCGACCGACGTCGCCGCCCGCGGGATCGACGTCCCCGACGTGGTCCGGGTGTTCAACTACGACGCCCCCGAGGACCGCGCCGCCTACGTCCACCGGATCGGCCGCACCGGCCGCGCCGGGCGGACCGGCACCGGGATCAGCTTCGTCCTCGCCGACGAGGTGAAGGAGATGCGGCAGATCGCGAAGGCCCTGGGCCTCGAGTTCGCACCGCAGACCGGGACCGCGACGGCCAAGCCGCGAACCGAGGGGCCGAAGCCGCAGAAGCCGGCGCTGAAGCCGGGCAACGCGGAGTCGAGCCGCCCGCGCAAGGGCCACGGCAAACCGCGCCACTCCGGCGAGAAGCGCCACGCCCCGGCGAAAGAGGCCCGCGTCACCGACGGCCCGCGCCGCAAACGGCGTCGGCGTCGCAGGCGCAACCCCGCGGCGACCGCCGGCTAGCAACCCCATCTGCGTTCGCAGTTTGCCGTGCTATGTACGGCAAACTGCGAACGCATTACACGGCCGGGTCGAGGCCGTAGTGCCGGGCGGTGTCGGTGAAGAGGGTCTTCAGGATCGTCCGGTTCACCGCCCCGCCGGGGCGGCCGATCGCGCTCGGTCGGGCGGCGATCGTCCAGGTGAAGCGGCAGGCGGCCTCGCCGCGCGGCTCGACCGCGTAGTCCTCGGCGAGGCTGGTGACGATCGGGGCCGTCGTCTCGGTCACGTAGAAGCAGTGGCGGCGGCCCTCCTCCCAGAGGAAGTAGTGCTCGCGCAGTTTGTTGGCGCCGCCGAGGGCGCTCACCTCGCGGGTGGTGCCGACGCCGAACGGGCGCGGCGAGGTCCAGGTGACCCGGTTGAGGATCCGACACCAGTGGAGGGCGGAGTCGCTGGTCAGCTCCCCCCAGACCTCGGCCGCCGGGCGCGGGATCTCGAAGCCGGCGCGCAGGCGCAGCGGCGCTTCGGCGAAGAAGGTCTCGTCGACCGGTTGGCATTTGAACCAGGGCCCGATCGCGCGAGAATATCCGCGCAGGGGGCAACCGAGGGCACTTTTCTTCCGTATCCACCGCCATGGCAACCCCACCGACCGATCCCCAGGCTCACCGGCGCCGGCAGCGGCGACGGGCGCTGATCGGCTGGATCGGCGGCTTCCTCGGGCTCGCCGCCTTCGTCGCCCTGGTCATCGTCGGCGCCTCCGACGAGCACCACCGGCGCATCGTCAAAGTGCCGTACGGCGACGTGATGACCTCGCACGACTTCGAGGAAGTCCACCTCGGCGAAGAAGACGTGGTGGTGCTGGAACGGCTCGCCGAGACCGGCCGGCCGGAAGAACTGACCAAGGAATACATCCTCGTCCTCTTCCCGCCGGTCCCCGAAGGCGCCTACTGCGTCTACTGGGAGTTCTCCGACGAACAGCAGATCTTCGCCCGCCTCTGCTTCGACAAGGAAGATGGGGAAATGGTCGAAAAGCGCAAGCACAACGTGCTCCACCCGCCGGTCAGCGGGCAGAACACGGTGGTCTAGGGCCGCTTCCTCGCGGCTACTTCTTCTGCGTCTGCTTCGGGGCCGGAGCCGGGCGCGAGGCGAACCGCTCGGCGGCTACCTGGGCCAGGCCGGGGATCTTCAGTGAGCCCCAGCCGCTGGCGACGTCATAGCCGACGCCCGCCGAGAAGTACCCGAGCGGCGCCCCGCCGCCCGCGTCCACCGGGGTCATCGTGCCGAGGTCGTTGTTACCTCGGGTGACGTCGAGGAGGACGTTCCGTGCGGCGGCGACACCCGACTTGGCTTCCCGGCCCACTTCGTAGACCAGCGGGTTCAGGAACCCGAGTGGCGGCGCTCCGCGCTTGGCCAGGTAGCCGTCGGCGAGGAGCACTCCGCCCGCGTAGAGCGGCGTCGCGGCGCTGGTGCCGCCGACGGTCTGCCAGCCGCCTTCCGGCTGTTCGGCGGATTTGCAGATCTCCGCGGTGCAGTAGATCGCGTAGCCGGGGAGCAGGTCGGCGAGGCCCGCGACGTCGGGGACGATCCGGCCGTCGCCGTATTTGGAGACGAGGCCACGCTGCCACCAGGGGCGCGGCGTGGTGAGGATGCTGAGGGCACCGCCACCGGCGCCGAAGGCGATCGGCGAGTCGTTCCAGACCATCTCCTGCTTGATCTGGTTGGCCTTGGTGAGTTCGACGTTGGTGCCGCCGACGGCGGTCACGTACGGGGAGGAGGCCGGCTCGCTGGCACTCACCAGCGGCAGCGCGTTCGCCCCTTTTTCGTTTTCGATTTTGCAGCCGCTCGAGCCGACGTCGCCGGCGGCGACGAGGACCGAGATGCCGGAGGCGTCGGCGACCGCGAACACTTCGTTCAGCGTGTCGCGAAAGGCGATCTGGCCGCCCAGCTCGGCCTCGCACTGACCGAGCGAGATCGAGATCGCGTCCGGGTGATGGCCCTTCGTGCCGAGCGCGGCCGCCACCGTGTCGAGGAGCTTGGACTCGGAGGAGCCGCCCTCGTAGACGTAGATGTGTTCGGCCTTCGGCACGGTTGCGGTCAGCACCTCGAGGTCGAGCGTCGTCTCGTCTCCCGGGGCCAGCGGTTTGGGGATGCCGACGGGACGCACGCGAAGGTTCGGGGCGGGCAACCCGAAGCACTTGGCGAACGTTTCGATGTCGGAGCGGCGGAAGCCGTCGGTCTCGATCACCGCGATGTCTTTGCCCTGGCCCTTGAAGCCCTGCTTGTGCAGGGTCGCGTGGCCGAAGGCGGTGAGGTACTGGTTCGGCGTGTAGCCGTTCAACTTGTCCTGGTAGGCGCCGGTCTGCCGGCCGGCGGCGCAGCCTTCGGTGGTGCCGCTGTTGAGGACGATCGAGGTGCCTTTCAGCCCCGGCTCCTGGCCGAGGTGTTGGCCCGCGACGGTCTGGGCAGTGCCCTCGAAGACGCCTTCTTCGGTCCCGATCAGGCCGATCGCGGAGACCTTGCCGCGCAGCGGGGCGGGGACTCGGCGGGCGTCTGAAAGCGAGCCACTCGACGAAGCCGTGGCTCCGGTCGCGGGGAGTGCCCGGCGCGCCACGGAGGTGGGGATGTGCGCGGTGACGTAGGTGCCGGTGGCGCCGAGTCGGCCGGTCGCGCCGTGCTCGTGCAGCCACAGCATCGTCGCCTTGGTGTCGGCGGGCGAGGCGCCGAACCTGCGGACGACCTGCTCGACCGTGAGGTATTCGCGGTACTGGGGCGACTGGGGGTCGGAGACGGCGCGTACGAGCTTGGCCAGGCCCCGCGGGTGCTTCAGCTGCAGGAGGAAGGTCAGCTCGCCGGGCTTCTGGTTCTGGGACTTGCCGGCGGCGGCGGTCGCGCTCAGGCCCAGGGAAGCGAGGGCGAGGACGGCGAGCGCCAGGACGAGGCGGGGGAGATCGGACTTGCGTCGGCTCGAACGCGGGTGGTGGTGCATCTGCTCCTCGGGTGACTGGGGGACGGAACCCCTCATATCGGCAGAATCGACCTCAAACCTGAGCCTCGGTCTCACGCTTACACTCGCGTTGGATGGACATCGCCCTCGCCCTCGTCGCGGCGCTGCTGTTCGCGCTCGGCACCGTCCTTCAGCAGCGCGCCGGCCTCGAAGCCCCGGTCGAGGGGCCGAGCTCCGGCCTGCTCGTGCAGATGGCGAGACGGCCGGTCTGGCTGATCGGGATCCTCGCCGACGCCTTCGGCTTCGTCGCCCAGGCGGCGGCGCTCGGCTTCGGCCGGCTCGCCGTGGTCCAGCCGCTGCTCGTCTCCAGCGTCGTCTTCGCCCTGCCGCTCGGCGTGCGGTTGACCGGCCAGAAGGTGCGCCGGATCGACATCGGTGCCGCCTTCCTCGTCACCGCCGCGCTGGTCGCCTTCCTCACCTTCGCCAATCCCTCGGGCGGGCGCGCCGACGCGCCGCTCGGGGATTGGCTGATAACGATCGGCGCCTGCCTGGCGGTCTGCGCGCCGCTGGTGATCGGCGGCCGGACCGGACCGGCGCCCCGCCGCGCGGCGATGCTGGGAATCGCCACCGGCGTCCTCTTCGCGCTCTCCGCGGCGCTCACGAAGGCCGTGGTCGACGAGCTCGACGACGGCATCTTCACGATCTTCACCACCTGGCACCTCTACGGGCTGGCGGTGATCGGCTACGCCTCGATGACCCTGAACCAGATGGCGCTGAACACCGGCGCGCTGGCGCCGGCGGTGGCGACCAGCATGGCCTTCGACCCGATCACCAGCGTCGTCCTCGGCGTGGTCCTGCTGGACGAGTCGCTGAACGTCGGGGCGATCGACATCGTCGTCTCGATCTTGGCTCTGGCGGCGGCCGGAGCGGGGATGGCGGTGCTCGCGCGACAGCAGTCCGGGCTCACGTCGGGTCCCGGACCTGCCGAAAAGGAACCCGAGGTCTCGCCCGCCTGAGGCGGTGACCCTGCCCTTTTATGGCCGCCCCCGACGAGACGAAAACCGACGCCCCGGAGACCCCGCCCGAGTCCGCGCAGACCGCGCGCGAGTTCCAGGAGGAGACGCGCGCCCACCGGCTGGCGAAGCTCGACGCGCTGCGCGCCCGTGGCATCGAGCCCTACCCGGTCCGCTTCGATCGCGACACGACCGCGGCGGCGATCCGGGCCGAGTTCGACGCGATCGCGGCGGGGACCGACACCGGCAAGGTCGTCCACCTCGCCGGCCGGGTGATGGGGGAGCGCCGCCACGGCGGCCTCGACTTCGCCGACCTCCAGGACGAGACCGGCAAGCTGCAGCTGATCGTCACCCGCGGCGAGGTCGGCGGCGAGGGCCTGCACGACTTCTCCGACCTCGACCTCGGCGACTGGATCGGCGTCGAGGGCACCGTCGTCGCCTCCGACAAGGGCGAGCTTTCGGTCCGGGTCGACAAGTTCGAGCTGCTCTCGAAGAGCCTCCGCGCGCTTCCCGACATCCGCCACGGGGTCACCGACGCGGAGACCCGCTACCGCAGGCGCTATCTGGACCTGATCCTCGACGAGCCCTCGCGGCGGGTCTTCCAGATCCGCTCGGCGGTGATTTCGGCGACGCGCCGGACGCTGCTCGACAAGGGCTTCCGCGAAGTCGAGACGCCGGTCCTGCTCGACCAGGCGGGCGGCGCCGCGGCGAAACCGTTCATCACCCACCACAACGCGCTCGACATCGACATGACGCTGCGGATCGCGCTCGAGCTGAACCTGAAGCGGTTGATCGTCGGCGGCATGAACCGCGTCTTCGAGATCGGCCGCGTCTTCCGCAACGAGGGCGTCGACACCCGCCACAACCCGGAGTTCACGCTGCTGGAGGCCTACCAGGCCTTCGGCGACTACGAGGACATGATGGACCTGACCGAGGCGATCGTCGAGGCCTGCTGCATCGAGGCGATCGGCACCACGGTGGTGACGATCAACGGCAAGGAGGTCGACCTGAAGCCGCCGTGGCGGCGGGCGACGATGGCCGAGCTGATCGAGGAGAACGCCGCCGCGAAGATGCACCCGTCGATGCCGGTCGCCGAGGCGCGGAAGATCGCCGACGAACGCGGGGTCGAGTACCTCGACGTCTGGGGCTCGGGCAAAATCATGGCCGAGGTCTACGACGACTCCTCCGAGCACCTGCTGGTCGAACCCACCTTCGTCCTCGACCACCCGCGCGAAGTCTCCCCGCTCGCCCGCGCCCACCGCGACGATCCAACGCTGACGGAGAGGTTCGAGTTGGTGGTCGCAGGTCGAGAGCTGGCGAACGCCTACTCCGAGCTGAACGACCCGGTCGACCAGGCCGAACGCTTCCAGAAAGAGGCCGACCTGCAGGCCGGCGGCGACGAAGAGGGCGAACCGGTCGACAACAGCTATGTCGAAGCGCTCGAGTACGGCCTTCCTCCCACGGGTGGCCTCGGCATCGGCCTCGACCGTCTGGTGATGCTGATCTCGGGCGCCGAGGCGATCCGCGACGTGATCTTGTTCCCGACCCTTCGCCCCGAGGCCGGCGACGGGGGCGATGGCTCCGCTCCCGTCGCCTCCGAGGGCGCCCCGACCGCCGCGGATTTTGCCGCGCCAGGCGAGGATGCGGGGAGGTCCCCCGAACGACATCAGCACGAGGAGCTGGACGCGCCCGGCGCCAGCCCGCTCTCGGCCGAGCGACGAGCTGCCAGTGAGGGGGACCTCCCCGCGGCGTCGCCCGTCTCCCGCCGTCCCAAGCATCTGCGCTGGATCTCCTGGTCCGCGGTGTTGGTGGCGATCTTCTCGCTCTTGCCGACGGCCACCTCGATCCGCTTCTCGCTTGGGCACTTCTCCTTCGTGCATGGAGACGACCGCTCCGCGGGGCTGATCATCTCCGTGGCGATCGGCATCGGGATCCTCGGCATCGCCCGTGGTCTCAGCCGCGGCAAGCGGCGGGCCTGGGGCGTCGGGGTCGTACTCTTCGCCCTCGCTGCCTTGGTCCACCTGTTCCGCGGCCCCGATCCGGTCGCCGTCGTCCTCTCGGCCGCGATGCTCTTCGCGCTGATCTGGTTCCGCGACGACTTCCGTGCGCACTCGGACCCAGGCTCGCTCCAGCAGGCGGCGATCTTCGTGCCCGTCTACCTGCTGTTCGTCTTCCTCTTCACCTCGATCACGCTCTTTGCCGAGCGGAAACACATCACCCCCGACCTGACCTTCTGGGGCAACGTCCAGACCGAGTTCAAGGGACTGGTCGGGTTCGCGGGCCCCTACACGTACGAGCACAAGGTCTTCCATGACTTCTTCGAAACCGCGCTCCTCGTGCTCGGGATCCTCGGGCTCTTCACCCTCCTCTACCTCGTCTTCCGCACCTTCGTCCAGGCCGATCCGCCGACGCCGGAGCGGCGCGAGCGGGCGGTGGAGATCGTGCGGCGGTGGGGGGACGACACGCTCGACTACTTCGCCCTGCGGCGCGACAAGAACTACTTCTTCGCCGCCGACGGCGAATCGCTGATCGCCTACCTGTACGTGCGGGGAACGGCGATGGTGGCCGCCGATCCGATCGGGCCGCCCGGCAACGAGGCGCGGACGCTCGATGAATTCCTCACCTACTGCGCCGAGCGCGGCTGGCGGGTCGCCTTCTTCGCCGTGCGCGAGGCCGACGCGCCGCTCTACCGCGAACGCGGCATGCACCCGATCTACCTCGGCGACGAGGCGATCCTGCGGCTCGACACGTTCACCCTCGACGGGGCCGAGCGCAAGGCCGTGCGCGCCGCCGTGAAACACGTCGAGAAGGACCATACCTTCGAGCTGATCGCCGAGAACGAGGCGGCGCCGGAGCTGGTCGCCGAGCTGAACGAGATCTCCGAGGAGTGGCGCAAAGGGGCTCCCGAGCGCGGCTTCACGATGGAGCTCGGCGAGGACGTCGAGGGGAAGAACCCCGACTTCGTCCTCGCGATCGCCCGCGACCGCACCAGCGAGCGGGTCGAAGGCTTCCTCCGCTTCGTCCCCGTCTACGGCGACGAACCGGGCTACTCGCTCGACCTGATGCGGCGTCGCCCGACCTCCGCCAACGGGATGACCGAGTTCCTCATCGCCCGCGCCGCGCAGGCGCTCGGGGCGCGCGGCTTCAAGCGCCTCTCGCTGAACTTCGCCGCCTGGGGGCGGCTGCTCGATTCGGCCGAGGACGCAGGCCTCTCCGGCCGCCTGCAGCGGCTGATGGCGAAAGGCCTGAACCCGTTCTTCCAGATCCAGAGCCTGAGGGACTTCAACCAGAAGTTCGGCCCCGAATGGGTGCCGCGCTCGGTGGTGATCGATGACGCCTCCGACCTGCCGCGGATCGCGATGCTCTACGCCGGGGTCGAGGGGTTCCTCGAGGTGCCGGTGCTGAACAAGGTGCTCGAGCCACCGATCCGCCAGCGGGTCGAGGCGCCCTGAGGCACCGATGAGCGCCGCGGGCCGCCACGGCGGCGACCTCGACGCGATCCTGGCGACCGCGGCAGCGGACCGCAAACGCCTGAACTCGAACGCGCTCGGCGCCTTCAGCCTCACCCTGCTCGGGGTGGCGAGCGTGGTCGGCGCCGGGATCTTCGTCGTCACCGGCGACGCCGCCGCCAACTACGCCGGCCCGGCGGTGCTGATCAGCTTCGTCCTCGCCGGCATCGTCGCCGGGCTGACCGCGCTCTGTTACGCGGAGCTTGCCGCCTCGATCCCGGTCGCCGGCTCGACCTACTCCTACGCCCTCGCCGCCTTCGGCTCCTTCGTCGGCTGGTTCATCGGCTGGGACCTGCTGCTCGAGTACCTCTTCGCCGCCTCGACCGTCGCCGTCGGCTGGTCCGGCTACCTGGTCAGCCTCTGCGCCTCGGTCGGGATCCACATCCCGCATGACCTCGCCGCGGCGCCGTTCGGCTCCGACCCTGGGATCGTCAACCTGCCGGCCCTGGCGGTCATGCTGATCTGCTCCGGGGCGCTCTACCTCGGCACCAAGGAGTCGGCGATCGCCAACAACACGATGGTGGCGCTGAAGCTGGCGATCCTGGCCCTGGTCGTCGGGGTCGGGATCTTCTACATCAGCTCGACCAACCTGCAGCCCTTCCTACCGGCGGCCGAAGCCGGGTTCGGGCACTTCGGCTGGAGCGGCGTGCTGCGCGGCGCCGGGATCGTCTTCTTCGCCTACATCGGCTTCGACGCGGTCTCCACCGCCGCGGCCGAGGCGCGCGAACCGCGGCGGACGATCCCGATCGGGCTGATCGGCACGGTCCTGATCGCGACCGCGATCTACGTCGCCGTCGGCTTCGTCCTCACCGGGATGCTGAACTACACCCACCTCGGCGTCGCCGACCCGGTGGCCGCCGCCGTGCAGGCCGCCGGCCCGAGCCTCGATTGGCTGCTGCGGCTGACCGACATCGCTGCCGTGATCGGCCTCGCCTCGACCGTGCTCGTCACCCTCTACGGGCAGACGCGGATCTTCATGCGCATGTCCGAGGACGGGATGCTGCCGCCCGCCTTCGGCAAGGTCGGGCAGAAGACGAAAACCCCCGGCTTCTCGATCGTGCTGTGCGGGATCGTCGGCGGCACGGTCGCGGCGCTGGTGCCGCTCTCGGTGCTCGGCGAACTGATCTCGATCGGCACCCTGCTCGCCTTCATCATCGTCTCCTGCGGGGTGGTGCGGCTGCGGCGGCGCTACCCGGATCTGGAGCGTCCGTTCAAGGTGCCGGCGCTGCCGCTGGTCGCCGCCGCGGCGATCCTCTCCTCGATCGCGCTGATGGCGACGCTGCCGGGCGCGACCTGGATCCGGCTCGCGGTCTGGGCTCTGCTCGGCTTCGCCGTCTACTTCCTCTACGCCCGCGACAACAGCGCCCGCAAGCTGCGCGAACACGCCGAGGCGCCGGGGCCGTCCCCGGCCGAGGTCGGGCTGTGACCTGGCGCCCCCTGCACAGCGCCTCGCGCAACGCCGACCTCGGCCTCCTGCACGAGACCTTCTTCATCTGCGCGGTGACGACGATCCTCTGCATCCGCACCGACCTCTGGCTGACCGACTACCCGCAGCTCGGCGGCCACGGCCTGCACATCGCCCACCTGCTCTACGGCGGCGCGCTGATGCTGACCGCGCTCGCCTTCCTCCTCACCCTGCTCGGCCGGCGGGTGCGCTGGGTCGGCGCGGTGATCGGCGGGATCGGCTTCGGCTTCTTCATCGACGAGCTCGGCAAGTTCATCACCGCCGACAACAACTACTTCTTCCGCCCCGCGGCAGGGATCATCTACCTGGTCTTCATCCTGCTGTTCCTCGGTTCGCGCGCCTACCAGCGGCGGCGCGGGCTGAACGAAGACGAGCGGGTGCGGAACGCCTTCGAGCTGATCGCCGAAGCGAGCCTCGGGCCGTGGCAGGCGGGGTCGCGGGCGCGCGCCCTGCGGATGCTCGACCAGGTCCAGCCCGCTCACCCGCTGCGCGAGCCGCTGCTGCGGATGGCGGCTTCGATCGACGCGACGCCGGACCCGCGACCGCCCTTCTGGAACCGCTGGGCCGACGCGGTCGCGCGCCGCTACCAGCGGGCGACGACGCGGGGCTGGTTCGGGCCGCTGGTGATCACCGTGTTCGTGCTCTGGGCGCTGCTCTCGGCGGTCGGCGTCTTCGCCCTGGTGCTGCCGTTCGGCTTCGAAGAAGGGGCGGCGCGCGGCGGCTTCCACTCCGACCAGGTCGCCCACCTCACCTTCCTCAACTGGGGCTCGCTGGTCTCCAGCGCCGCCTCGGTGATCCTCGTCTTCATCGGCCTCGCCCGGCTGGTCCGCGGCGACCGCGCGGGCGCCTACGTCTGGCTGACCCGCGCCCTGCTCGTCTCGATCTTCATCACCCGCGTGTTCAGCTTCGTCGAGTCCCAGTTCGGCGCCGTTTTCGGCCTCGGGATCGACATCCTGCTGCTGATCTCGGTCCAGGCGATGGCCCGCCAGGAGGTCCGCCGCGGCTTCGAGCTGAACCAGTTGCACACCTAAGCTGCCTGGCGGTGACCCGCTCGCGCCCCATCGTCATCGGCACCGCCGTCGTCGCGGCGCTGCTGGCGAACTACTGGGTGCTGGAAGGGGCGCTGGCCGACCGGACGAACTTCGACGGCTCCTGGATCAGCGACCTCTCGACCCGCTCGGAGGGCTCGGGCGGGACCTTCGTCGCGCTCGGGGTGGTGGCGGCGGTGGCGCTGGTGGTCTACGCGGCGGAGCTGGTGGCGATCCTCCGCGGGCGCGGCCAGCTGCTCCGGCGCGGGTCGCTCGCCTTCCACCTCGCCGCCGTCTCCACGGTGGTCGCCGCCTCGGCCCCGCTCAGCTGCGCCGAAGGACTGGAAGCGTCCTGCTCGCTGGCCGAGGACCCGCTCGACATCGTTCACAGCATCGCCACCGCGGGGGAAATCGGGGTGACGGTGCTCGCCTTCGCACTGCTCGGGCTGGGGCTGATGCGGGGCGGGCGGCGCCGCTTCGGGATTGCGACGCTGGCCTTCGGCGCGGTCTGGCTGGCGCTGACGATCGTCACCGGGGTCAGCTACCTGAGCCATGGCGTCGACGAAGTCAAAGGCGCCTTCCAGCGGGTCGACCAGGCCCTCTTCGGCGTCTGGCTGGTGGTACTGGCGTGTGCGGCGACTTCGTTCAAAGGTCAAGCGGAGGACGATGACGGTCGATAGTCGGAAATGCGACTCGTCCGACATCTCTCCTTCAGCAATGTAATCGCCGTCATCGCCCTCTTCATCGCCTTGGGTGGAGCCGCCTACGCGGGCTCGAAGATCAACGGCAAGAACATCGTCAACAAGTCGATCGGCGGCGGCAAGTTGAAGAACGAAACGATCACCGCCAACAAGATCAAGAAGGGCACGATCACCAGCGCCCAGATCGCGCCGGGATCGATCGACTCGACCCAGATCAACATCTCGACCCTGACCACGGTGCCGTCGGCCACCACCGCCACGACGGCGACCACGGCGAAGACCGCCGAAACCGCGACGACGGCGAAGACCGCCGAAACCGCGACCAAAGCGACCAGCGCGGTGACCGCCGACGAAGCCGGCGAAGCCGAATTGGCGGAAGAGGCCGAGGACGCGAACCACGCGAAAGAAGCCGACCGCGCGACGACCGCCGGCGAAGCGGAAAAGCTCGGCGGCAAAACCGTCGGCCAGCTGACGCTCAACTGCGACGGGACCAAAGATCCGAGCGAAGCATACGGCGGCATGTGCTGGAGCAAATCGGTCCAGCCAGCCGTATTCTGGCTCGTCGCGGTGAAGGAATGCGGCGACAACGGTGGCCGCCTGCCGCTGATCGGCGAACTGATCGCCTACCTGACCCACGACGGCAACACGCCGGGATCCGAACAGGAGTGGTCGGGCAGCCTGCTCGGTCCCGGAAAAGTGCTGACCAGCGACGACGAAGAACACGTCGGCGAAGAAAGCAGCCCGATCGAACTCGGCTACCGCTGCGTCTACCCGCTCTCCAACTGAGCGGGGGGGCGCAGCGCCTCGGCGCGGCGCGCCGGCCACCAGAGCCCGCCAGAATGGCGGCCCGTGAGGATCGCCTTCGCCACCTGCAGTGACCTGCCCGAGGGGTGGGAGGACGACCGCGAGGCGGCGCGCCTGGCGGGGGCGGAGTTCGTCGTCTGGGATGACCCGGCGGTCGACTGGGAGGCCTACGACCGGGTCGTGGTGCGCTCGGTCTGGGACTACAGCGCGCGGATCGAGGAGTTCCTCGGCTGGTGCGCGGTGGTCGGCGCGGAGCGGCTCCGCAACCGTCCCGAGCTGATCGCCTTCGACTCCGACAAGCGTTATCTCGGCGATCTCGGGGTGCGGATCGCGCCGACTGCATTCGTCGGCCCGGGCGATCCGGTCCCGACCCTGGACGGCGAGGTGGTGGTGAAGCCGAACGTCTCGGCGGGCGCCCGCAACACCGGCCGCTTCGCGCCGCCGCGCCACGCCGAGGCGCTGGCGCTGGTCGAGCGGATCCGCGCGTCGGGGCGCACGGCGATCGTGCAGAGCTTCCTCGAGGACGTCGGCGTCAACGGGGAGACGGCGCTCGTCTTCCTCGCCGGCGAGCTCTCCCACGTCCTCCACAAGAAGCCGGTCCTGCGCGAGCAGGGCGAGGCGCCGCTCGGCGACGGCCTCCACCCGGCGGCCGCGGTGATGTTCGAGGACGACCTCGTCGTCGCCGGTGAGGCCGACCCGGTCCGCCGCGACTTCGCCGACGAGGTGATGGCCGCGGTCACCGCCCGCTTCGACACCCCGCTCTACGCCCGCGTCGACGTCGCCCTCGACGCCGACGGCCGGCCGGTGCTGATGGAGCTCGAGGCGATCGAGCCGAACCTCTACCTCGCCACCGCCCGCGGCGCCGCCGAGCGCCTCGCCCGCGCTGTCCTCGACTCCTGAGCGGGTAGCGTCCCGGTGATGCGGGTCGTCACCTGGAACGTGAATTCGGTGAAGCAGCGGGTGCCGCGGCTGCTGCCGTGGCTGGACGAACGGGAGCCGGATGTGGTCTGCCTGCAGGAGACGAAGCTGACCGACGCGGCGTTCACCGAGTTGCTCGGCGGACCGCTGGAGGAGCGGGGGTACGACGTCGCGGTGCGTGGCGAGGCGAGCTGGAACGGCGTTGCGATCCTCTCGCGGGTCGGGCTCGAGGACGTGGCGACCGAGTTCGACGGCTGGCCCGGGTTCCCGAACCCGGAGGCGCGGGCGGTGGCGGCCACCTGCGGCGGGGTGCGGGTGTGGTCGGTGTACGTGCCGAATGGGCGCGAGCCGAACTCCGACCACTACGAGTACAAGGTGCGATGGCTGGCGGCGCTGCGCGACGCGGTCGCCGCCGGGCCCGAGGCGGTGATGGTCTGCGGCGACATGAACATCGCCCCTACCGACGAGGACGTCTTCGACCCGGCCGCCTACGAGGGCCACACCCACGTCACCCCGCCGGAGCGCGAGGCGCTGGCCGCACTGGAGGCGGTCGGCCTCCACGACGTGGTCCGCGACCGCTGGCCCGACGAGCGCGTCTTCTCCTACTGGGACTACCGCGCCGGCATGTTCCACAAAGACCTCGGGATGCGGATCGACCTGATCCTCGCCGGCGCCCCGGTGGCGGCCCGGGTGAAGGCCGCCTGGATCGACCGCAAGGCGCGCAAAGGCAAAGGCCCGAGCGACCACGCCCCGGTGGTGGTCGATCTGGACGAGGCGCCGGATGGCGATATCGGTCCGATGGTGCCCCCGCCCTCCGCCGCGCCGCCGCCGCGGGGGACGCACAAGCTGCCGCAGTCGAAGGGGTAGGGCGGAGGCGGTCGGGGGCCTGCGAAGGACGGGCAAGGGACGCGGCCCTCTCGTGGCGGCCCGGGCAGGCTGTGGCCGCCACGAGAGGGCCGGGTCCGCGGGGAGAGGCGGAGGTCCGTGACGAAGGCGCCGGGAACGTCACCTCGGCGCGGGAGAGATGTCGAGAACGTGACGTCGATTTGAGGAAGCCGTCACCTGTCGCGGAGTTCTTCCACGGTCACGAACTCGTGACCCTGGTTTGACCCTGCTATAGGAGGGTCA
>ERZ778021.2780-NODE-2780-length-14414-cov-5.466885_pt1 | contig 14414 bp, 13 predicted proteins | sample MGYA00375751_ERZ778021 | MGnify/ENA primary metagenome ERZ778021 (study PRJEB29350, sample SAMN05389814) | bioreactor metagenome | isolation source: Thiocyanate stock bioreactor | place: South Africa: University of Cape Town | collected 2013-08-29 ... | reverse complement strand
CGGTACGGAGGCGGTTATCGACTCCGTGTCCACGGCGCCCCGGTGATGGTGGTGCGCCGCATAGGCCCCGGAGAGCGGCACGACCGCCAGGACCGTTGCGACTGCGATGATTTTCGGTGTGAAAGAGCGCATGATGGCGCCTCCTCTCGGTAGGGGAAAGCGGCAAAGCTATCCGCTTTCAGAGGCCGGGCCGTCTGGTCGCGTCGTGTCGCGATGGTTTCTGCCGCCGCCGGCGCCACTCGGCCCGCAAAGGCATATAGGGTGGAGAACGGGCCCGAAACCGCCGGGAACGGAAAAGTTATCCGTTGTTGATCGAGCGCATGGAGAGCCGGCGCCGGATATTGGAAGATTTCATGCAGCGGTAACGGAATGGAACATCCGTGGCCGCAACCTGTTCCCGATGCCTGTCAGGGGAGAATGCGCGATGATGATTGCCCGGACCGCCGCCGGGGCCGCCGTAAGGAACAAGCCGGGCCGCCCCGGCCCGACGCCGGAACCGTTTCCGGACCCGCAGCCCGACCAGCAGCCGCCGCCGGCGCCGCCGCCCCATCCGAGCCCGGTGCCGCCGGTGCGGTAGGACGATCCGGCGCTACTTTTCCGACACGCCGGCCTCGGCGAAGCTGGCCATGCGCGCATGGCATTCCAGCGCCGAGCGCACCACGCCGACGGCAAGGCAGGCGCCGGAGCCTTCGCCCAGCCGCATGCCGAGGTCGAGCAGCGGCGCCAGGGCGAGCGCTTCCAGCAGGTTGCGGTGGCCGGCTTCGGCCGAGACATGGCCGGCGAGCGTGTGGGCGAGCCCCCCGGCGTGAAGCCTGGCCAGCGGGGCGACGGCGGCCGTGCAGACGAAGCCGTCGAGCAGCACCGGCACCTTGCGGCGGCGCGCGGCCAGCGCCGCGCCGAAGATAGCCGCAAGCTCGCGCCCGCCGAGCGCGGCGGCAAGCTTCAGCGGGTCGGACAGCGCGGCGGCGTTGCGCCGCAGTCCCGCGTCGATGGCCGCGATCTTGCGCTTGAGCCCGGCATCGTCCACGCCCGTGCCGCGTCCGGTCCAGCGTTCCGCCCCGCCGCCGAACAGGGCCGTCGAGAGGGCGGCGGCCGGCGTGGTGTTGCCGATGCCCATCTCGCCCAGGCAGACAAGGTCCAGGTCCTGCGTCACCGCATCGTAGCCGGCCGAGACGGCGGCCAGGAACGCCGCGTCGTCCATCGCCGGTCCTTGCGTGAAGTCGCCGGTCGGGCGGTCGAGGTCCAACGGAATGACGTCGAGTTCCGCGCCCGCCACGCGGGCAAGCTGGTTGATGGCCGCGCCGCCGCCGGCGAAGTTCGCCACCATCTGCACCGTCACCTCCGCCGGATAGGCCGAGACGCCCTGCGCGGTGACGCCGTGGTTGCCGGCGAAGACGAGCACCTTGACCCGGTCGAGCCGGGGCATGGCGCGGCCCTGCCAGCGCGCGAGCCAGCCGGCGATCTCCTCCAGCCGGCCGAGGCTGCCTCGCGGCTTGGTCAGCGTGTCCTGGCGGCGGGCGACGGCTGCGGCGGCCGCGTCGTCTCCGGCCGGAAGGTCGATGCAGGCGGCGCGCAGTTCCTCAAGCGAATTGAAGGGCATGGGGCGAAAATCTCCGAAAGCGAATCAGGCAAGGACGGCCGAGGCGGCAAGCAGCACGGCGATCTCCGCCAACTGCTGCAGCGCGCCCGCGGTGTCGCCGGTCTGGCCGCCGATCTGCTGCAGGCAGAGCCGGCGGAAACCGTAGAAGATCAGTGCGAGCAGGGCGAGGATGACGACCGCGGCATGAACGCCGAGGACCAGCAGCGCGACGGCGCCGAGGGCGGCGCCGGCCAGCGCGGTGTCGCGGGCCACCTCGCCGGTGCCGACCGAAAGCCCGTCGATCCGGGCAGGCGGCGTCAGGTGCATGAGGAGGCCGGGCAGGGCGCGCGAGGCGCAATGGGCGGCGACCAGCGCCGCGAGCACATCGGCCGGACCGGGCAGTTCCGCCAGCGCGCTCCAGCGCAGCAGCAGCGACAGGCCCAGCGCCGCGGCCCCGTAATTGCCGATGCGGCTGTCGCGCATGATCTCCAGCTTCCGCTCGCGCGTTCTGCCGCCGCCGAAACCGTCGGCCACGTCGGACAGCCCGTCCTCGTGCAGGCAGCCGGTGGCGACCATGCCGGCGGCCAGCGCCAGCGCCGCGGCCGGCCCGGCGGCAAGGCCGAACTGGGTCGCCACCTCATAGGCGACCGCGCCGATCAGCGCGACGGCGAAGCCGGCGACCGGCGCCGCCCAGATGGCCTGCGCCAGCGTGCGGCCGTTGGAGCCGAGGTACGGCAGCGGCAGGCGCGTGAAGAAGACGAGGCTGAGCGCCACGTCGTCGGCGAGGCGGCGGGGTTCGAGACCGTTCATGCATCCCTCGCGATGGCGTGGAAGAAGGTGCCGCTGACGAGGCCGCGCCGGCCGCCGGCCGGCCCCAGCGGCGCGCCCTGGCCGTCGGCAAGGTCGGCGAGCGGCGCGTCCGCGCCGGGCTCCGTCACCTGAGCGTAGTGGAATTCGTGGCCGCGGACCAGACTTCCGGCCGGTCCCAGCGGGCAGGGGGCGGCAAGGCGGGCCTGCCGGTAGCCGAGATGCATCCTGCGCCTGGCGAAGCTGGTGGAATGGCCGAGCAGGCCGAGCATGCGGTGGGCGACGCCATCGGCATCCTCCAGCGCCTGCCCCAGCACCATGAAGCCGCCGCACTCGCCATGCACCGGCTTGGCCCCGGCAAAGGCCCGCATGCCGGCGCGGAAGTTTTCGGCAGCCGCCAGCCTTCCGGCGTGCAGTTCGGGATAGCCGCCGGGCAGCCAGCAGACGTCGCAATCCGCCCCCGGCGCCTCGTCGGCCAGCGGTGAGAAGGGCACGATCTCGGCGCCCTGGTCGCGCCAGCGGTGCAGCACATGCGGGTAGACGAAGCTGAAGGCGGCGTCCTGCGCCATGGCGATGCGCTGGTCGGGCGGGGCAAGCGCGGTTCCGAAGTCGCCCGCAGACGGCCTGAGCGGGGCCGCCAGCCGCATGACCGCGTCGAGGTCGAGCGAGCGCTCGACCATGTCGGCCATGCGGTCGATGAAGGCCATGAGGTCGCGGTGCTCGCCGGCCTGCACCAGCCCCAGATGGCGCTCGGGCATGGCAATGGCGGCATCGCGCATCACCGCACCGACCACCGGCAGGCCGAGCGCTTCGATCGCTTCCGCGCACAGCTTGCGGTGCCGCTCGCTGCCCAGCCGGTTCAGCACCACGCCGGCGATCGGCACGTCGGGCCGATAGGTGGCAAAGCCCTTGGCCACCGCTGCGGCCGTGGTGGACTGGCCCGACACGTCGAGCACCAGCAGCGTGGGAAGGCGGTAGAGCGCGGCAAGGTCGGCCGCCGCGCCGGAGCGCCCGGCGGGCGCGGGGATGCCGTCGAACAGGCCCATGGCGCTTTCCAGCACGATGAGGTCGGCGTCGGCCGCCGCCTGCGCGGCGAGCGCGTTGAGCAGCGGCGGCGGCATGGCCCAGCTGTCGAGATTGACGCCGGCAAGACCGGTGGCGGCCTCGTGGAAGGCCGGGTCGATATAGTCGGGCCCGGATTTGGCGCCGCGCACGCGCACGCCGCGCCGGGCGAAGGCGCGCAGCAGGCCGATGGTGACGCTGGTCTTGCCCGAGCCGGAGCGCGGCGCGCCGATGACGATGGCGCGCGCGCTCATGGCGCGCCCGCCAGTTCCGCGCGCAGCGCCACGATGCGGCCGACGACGATGAGGGCAGGGGACACGATGCTTTCGCGCTCCGCTGCCTCCACCAGCGTGGCGAGCGTGGCCGTCACCGTGCGTTCCTGCGGCAGCGTCGCGTTCTCGATCAGGGCGGCGGGCGTGTCGGGCGGAAGCCCGCCGGCGATGAGATCGGCCACGGTTGCCTCCATGTGGGTCAGGCCCATATAGACGACGATGGGCTGGCCGGTGCGGGCAAGCGCCGCCCAGTCGGGCCGGTCGTCGGAGACGGCGGCGAAGCCGGTGGCGAGGATGATCGCGCCGTTGACGCCGCGCATGGTGGCCGGGATGCCGGCCGAGGTGAGGCCGCCGAAGGCGGAGGTGATGCCCGGCAGCACGCGGCAGGGGATGCCGGCATCAGCCAGCGCCCGCGCCTCCTCGCCGCCGCGCCCGAACACATAGGGGTGGCCGCCCTTCAGCCGCACCACCTTGCGGCCTTCTCCGCCCAGCTGTACCAGCAGCGCATTGATCTCCCCCTGCGGGATGGAGAGGCGGCCGCCGCGCTTGCCGACATAGACTTTTTCCGCCTGCGCGGCGACGGCGACGATCTCGGGCGAGACGAGGGCGTCGTGCACCAGCGCGTCGGCCTGTGCGAGCGCCGACAGCGCGTCCAGCGTCAGCAGGCCGGGATCGCCCGGTCCGGCGCCGACCAGCCAGACATGGCCGGGCTGGAGCGTGCGCAGCCGCAGGTCGAGGCGGGCGAGCGCATCGCCAAGCAGCGCTTTGTCCATGGCGGCGCTCAAAGTCCCTCCCTCCCGCGAAAATCCGCGGCGGCCAGCGCGCGGCCGACGAAGATGATCGCCGTGCGCTCGATCGGGTCGGCAGAAAGTTGCTCCTCTATGGTCGCCAGCGTGCCGGTGACGACGCGCTGGTCCGGCCAGGAGGCGCGGAACACGATGGCGACGGGGCAATCCGCGCCATAGAGTGGCGCCAGTTCCTCCACGACCTTGTCGAGCGCGTGGATGGCGAGATGGACGGCGAGCGTCGCCCCGGTGCGGCCGAAGGCGGAGAGCGTCTCGCCCGGCGGCATCTTCGAGGCGCGGCCGGAAACCCGCGTCAGCACCAGGCTTTGCGCTACCTCCGGGATGGTCAGTTCGCGCCCGAGCGCGGCCGCCGCCGCCGCAAAGGCCGGCACGCCGGGGGTCAGCGTATAGCCGATGCCATGCCGCTCCAGCCGGCGGATCTGCTCGGCCACCGCGCTCCATACCGACAGGTCGCCCGAATGCAGGCGCGCCACGTCGTGGCCCGCGGCATGGGCGGCCAGATATTCCGCCTCGATCTCGTCCAGCGACATCGGCGCGGTGTCGACCAGCCTTGTTCCCGGCGCGCAGTGCTGGAGCAGTTCGGGCGCGACGACCGAGCCGGCATAGAGGCAGACCGGGCAGGAGGCGAGCAGCCTTGCGCCGCGCAGGGTGATGAGGTCGGCGGCGCCGGGACCCGCGCCGATGAAATGCACCGTCATGGATCGCTCTCCGCGATGGCGCAGGTGACGGGGCCGAGCACGGTGCGGGGCCCGAGCAGGCGCGCATGCTGCCCGGCGCCGGCCAGCGCCGCCGTCTCGGAAAGGGAAGGCGTGCCGCTCACCGCCAGCGAGGCTTCGGAGCGCGTCAGGGCGCGCAGCGACACGAGCCGTAGCGCCGCATCGTCGGCCAGCAGCACGGGAAGGCGCAGGCGTTGGCCGGCGGCGACGATGGCCGCCTCGTCCTGCTTGAACTTGGCGGTGGCCAGCGCCGAAAGCGCGGCGGGCGAAAGCGCATATGCCGCCAAAGCGGCGTCTATCGCGGCCAGCACGTCCTCCGCGCTGGCGCCCTTCCTGCAACCCAGACCGGCGACCATCATGGCTTTTTCCAACTCCATTGCGTCACCGGCATGGCCGGCCGCCAGCCCTGCATGGCGCCGAGCGGCGCCGCGCGCGCTATGGCTATGCGGGAAAGCTCGCCGCCGAGCGCGGCGTGGCGGGCCAGCAGCAGCGCCTCCATCTCCAGCGTCACCGCGTTGGCCACCAGCCGCCCGCCGGGGCGCAGGGCCTCCAGCGCCGTCTCCAGCACGCCCGGGTCGCTGCCGCCGCCGCCGATGAAGATGGCGTCGGGCGCCGCCAGCCCCTGAAGCGCCGCAGGTGCCGCGCCTTCGACTACGGCAAGGCCGGGCACGCCGCAGGCGGCGGCGTTGCGGCGGATGCGGGCGGCGCGCTCGCCGTTCGCCTCGACGGCGACGGCGCGCAGGGAGGGGTGGGCCAGCATCCATTCGATGCCGACGGAGCCGGAGCCGGCGCCGATGTCCCACAGAAGTTCGCCGCGCCGGGGCGCCAACGCGGAAAGCGTGAGGGCGCGGATGTCGCGCTTGGTGATCTGGCCGTCATGCTCGAACGCATCGTCGGCAAGGCCGGGCGCCAGCGGCAGGATGCGGGCCTCGCGCGATGATTCGACTTCGATCGCCAGGACGTTGAGCGGATTGACGTTTTCCAGCGCGAAGGAATCGGCGCGTGCGCTGCGGATTTTTTCGTCCCCGCCGCCCAGCGCTTCCAGCACAGTGAGGCGCGAGGCGCCGAAGCCGAGCCGGGCCAGCAGTGCCGCAATGGCGGCGGGTGCGGCGCCGTCCGAAGTCAGCGCCAAGAGCCGCGTGCCGGGATGCAGCAGCGGCCGGATCAGGTCGAGCGGGCGACGGTGCAGCGATACCGTCCCGATCTCCTGCAAGGCCCAGCCGAGGCGGGCGGCGGCCAGCGAGACGGAAGACGGCGCGGGCAAAACGCGCATTTCGTCCGCCGGCACCTTCCTTGCCAGCGTGACGCCGACGCCGTGGAAGAACGGGTCGCCCGAGGCCAGCACGCAGACCCTGCGGCCGGCATGCGCCAGGATTTCATGCATTTCCGCATCGAAGGGCGCCGGCCAGCCATGCTGCTCGCCCTTGATGATCGATTGCGCGAGGGCAAGATGGCGCGCGCCGCCGAAGACGAATTCGGCCTGTGCGACGGCGCGCTTGGCCTCGTCGCCGAGACCGGCTAAACCGTCTTCGCCGATGCCGACGACGGTGAGCCAGGGCTCGCGTTCAGCCATGGCGAACCTCGTGTCGCCGGTGCGGTTTGCGAATGCCGGCGCCGGCTTTGACCTTGCTTCTTCCGAGGCATGGATTCCCGACACTCGCCGCGCTCGTGCAAACCTTAGCCGCTTGAGATTGGCGGAAATTGAAAATACCGCTCGTCATTCCCGACCTCGCAGGCGACGGGAAGGAGCCGAGAGTGTCGAAAATCCATGCCGCAGAGGCAACGGCGTCAAATCCGGTGTAGAATACACGTATGAACAATGGATGGCCGCGGGTCCGATGGTCAAACGCATCCTGATACTGGGCGGAACCACGGAGTCGCGGCAACTGGCGGCGGCGCTCGCCGCGCGGCCCGGCCTCGCCGTGGCGCTGTCGCTGGCCGGCCGCACGGAAAGCCCGGCCGAACAGGGGGTGCCGACCCGCAGCGGCGGCTTCGGCGGCGCGCGCGGGCTGGCGCGTCATCTGGCGGAACACGAATTCGACCTGCTGATCGACGCGACCCACCCCTATGCGGCGCGCATCTCGGCCAATGCGGCGGAGGCGGCGTCCCTTGCCGGCGTGCCGGTGCTGGCACTGCACCGCCCCGGCTGGGAAAAGGTGGCCGGCGACCGCTGGACGCTGGTGGACGATGTGGCGGGCGCGGCGCAAGCGCTGGGGACTGCGCCGCAGCGCGTGTTCCTGTCGCTCGGCCGGCAGGAAATCGGCGCTTTCGCCGCCGCGCCGCAGCACCATTACCTCGTCCGCAGCGTCGATCCGGTCGAGCCGCCGCTCGCCGTGCCGCAGGCCGAATATATCCTGGCGCGCGGGCCGTTCCGCGAGGCGGACGAACATGCGCTGCTGCGCGAAAAGGGCATCGACGCCCTGGTGTCGAAGGACAGCGGCGGCGCGGCCACCTATGGCAAGATCGCCGCGGCGCGTGCGCTCGGCATCGAGGTGGTGATGATCCGCCGGCCGGCGCTGCCGCAGGTTCCGTCCGCCGCGGGCGTGGAGGAACTGGTCGCGATGGTCGCTCATCTATCCGGCCCCGTCGCTGAGCGCGGCGTGTAGACCAGCGCCGGCCGGCCGTCGCGCCTGATGATGCGGGTCTCGGGCGAGCCGACGATGATGCAGGTGGCCATGTCGGCCTTGGCCGGGTCGGCCAGGGCCAGCGGCACCACCTCGATGCGCTCGTCCGGCCTGCCGGCGGCGCGGCCGAAGATCACCGGCACCGTGCCGGGCAGCACGGCGGCCAGCGCCTCGAAGGCGCGGCCGAGCTGCCAGGGCCGCGCCTTGCTGATCGGGTTGTAGAGCGCGATGACGAAGCCGGCGCCGGCCGCTGCCAAAAGGCGCAGCTCGATCAGGTCCCACGGCTTGAGATTGTCAGACAGCGAGATGGCGCAGAAATCGTGGCCGAGCGGCGCGCCGCAGCGGGCGGCCACCGCCAGCATGGCGGTGACGCCGGGGACGATGGCGACGTCCAGCGCGCGCCATTCGTCGGGCCCTGCCTCGATGGCCTCGCAGACGGCGGCAGCCATGGCGAAAACGCCCGGATCGCCGCCGGAAACCACGGCCACCGCATGGCCCTCGGCCGCCTTGGCAAGCGCTTCCTTGGCGCGGGCCAGTTCCTCGTGGTTGTCGGAGGCGACCGCCTGCTGGTGCGGGCCGAGGGCCAGCCGGTCGAGATAGGGCTTGTAGCCGTAGAAGAAGGCGGCTTCGGCAACGGCGCTGCCGGCTTCCGGCGTCACCTGGTCGGCATTGCCGGGGCCCAGGCCGATGATGGCGAGGCGCCCGCTCACAGCACCACCCCCGAAGCCTGCACGCCGGGCCGCGCCGCCCAGCCGGCCACCAGTATGATGCTGAAATAGGGCGCGGCATCGTCGGCCTTGTCGGCCAGCCGCATGGAGGCGCCATTGGCCATCGTGCCGCGCTCGACATAGAGGGCGCGCTCCAGCCTGCCGGCGGCGGCCAGCGCGCGCCTGATCTTGGGCAGGTTGCGCCCCACCTTCATGATGACGGCGGCGTCGGTGTCGGCCAGCCGCCGCGTCAGCTCGAACTCGCTCATCGTGCCGGGCAGAACCGTCAGCACGTCGTCGCCCTGCACGATCGGCTCGCCGGTCAGCGACCAGCAGCCGGACATGGCGGTGACGCCGGGGACAACCTCGGTGGGGAAGCGGTGGGCGAGGCGAACATGCAGGTGCATGTAGGAGCCGTAGAACAGCGGGTCGCCCTCCGACAGCACGGCGACGGTGCGGCCTTCTTCCAGATGCGCGGCGACCTTTGCGGCCGAGTCCTCGTAGAAGGCGAGGATCTGCGCCTTGTAGTCGTCGTGGTCCTTGTCGATTTCGGTGGTGACCGGATAGTGCAGCGGCAATTCCACAACCCCGGGCTTCAGGCGGCCCTCGACGATGGCGCGGGCATTGCCGTTGCCGTTGCGCTTGGCGAAATGCGCCACCACGTCGGCTTCCTGCAGCGCGCGCACGGCCTTCAGCGTCAGAAGCTCGGGGTCGCCGGGGCCGGTGCCGACGCCGATCAGCCGGCCGGGTGCGGTGGTGCGTGTCATGACGCCTCCCTTTCCGCGCACCGCCAGACTTTACCCCCACCCCTGTCCCCTCCCCACAAGGGGGAGGGGAACCGGGCGGCAGTTCTGCTTTGCCTGGACGTTGGAGACAGTGATTGCGATGGTTGCGAAGTCGTCTCCCTCCCCCTTGTGGGGAGGGGACAGGGGTGGGGGTATGAACCTGGTGTGCTCACAGGCCCGGCCTCGCCAGCGCGTTGAGGGCGGCGGCCGTCATGGCGCTGCCGCCCAGCCGGCCGCGCACGATGGCATAGGGCACGCCATAGGAATCTTCGGCCAGCGCCTCCTTCGATTCGGCCGCGCCGACGAAGCCGACCGGCATGCCCAGTATGGCGGCGGGCTTCGGCGCGCCGTCGCGCAACCTTTCCAGCAGGTAGAAAAGCGCCGTCGGGGCATTGCCGATGGCCACCACCGCGCCGGCCATGCGCGGTCCCCACAGCTCGATGGCCGCGGCGGAGCGGGTGTTGCCGATTTCCTTGGCGATCTCGGCCGTGCGCGGGTCGCGCAGCGTGCAGATCACCTCGTTGCCGGCCGGCAGGCGGGCGCGGGTGACGCCATGCGCCACCATCTCGGCGTCGCACAGGATCGGCGCGCCGGCCTGCAGGGCCGCACGGGCGGCGCTCACGAAGCCGGAGCCGAAGGCGAAGCTTTTCGCCGCCTCGACCTGACCGCAGGCGTGGATCATGCGGATCGCCACCTCCGCCTCCTCGAGCGAGAAGCGCGCAAGGTCCGCCTCCTGGCGGATGATGGCGAAGGAGCGCTCGTAGATCGCGGTGCCGTCGCGGATATAGTCGTAGCCGGGCATGCTCATTCCTGTGCGAAGGCGGTTGCGATGTTTGTCACGCCGAGCCGGGCGAGGCAGGCGGCGGCGGTTTCTTGCCGTCGCCGTGTCCGGCGCACCAGCGACGCGATGCGGCGCAGGCCGTGTCGGGCTTCGTCGTGCGGCACTATAGCGGCTGGCGGCGATCCCGCCGTTCCCTTCACGGCAAGCGCCGGGCCATCGCCGCTGCCCGCCAGCGTGAGCGCCGCGGCGCCGGGATGCGCGCAGCCCTTGGCGCAGCCGGAGACATGCAGCGTTAAGGAGCCGTCGAGCAGGTCGGGAGCGGATGCGGCAAGGTCTGCCGCGATGTCGCGCGTGGCGATGCGGCCGGAGGCGCATGCGGGCAGGCCGGGGCAGGCGGTAATCGACAGGCGCGGATCGGCCGGGTGGGTGACGAAGCCGAGCCCGGCGGCGATCTTTTGAAGCGTCCGGCAGGCATCGGCGGAGAGACGCGGAAACAGCAGCGCGCGAGGCGGGGCAGGGCGGATCTCTGCGGCGCCGAGGTTTCTTGCCGCTTGTGCCAATGCGATGAGGATTTTCGCCGGCATGGAGCCGAAGGGCAAGGCGATGCCGAGGGCGAAGGTGCCGTCGCCAAGCGGGAAGACGGCCACCGCCTTGCCCTCCTGATGGGTCCCGCCGGAACCCCTCTCTGGCCTGCCGGCCATCTCCCCCACAAGGGGGGAGAGCCGACTTGGATGACCGGCTTCGCCACCCTTCGGCGTCTCAAATGCGAAACTCGCGGGCCAACTGCCCTTCTCCCCCCTTGTGGGGGAGATGGCCGGCAGGCCAGAGAGGGGTGCTGTCGCATTGATACGGCGCGTGTCAGCCAGATCTCTCGCCCGCGCCTCCCGGCCGAGAGCGGCGACCTGCCCGAGTATCGAAAGGGTGGCGGCGCAGGCATCGGATTCGGTGAGCAGCCCGAGCGGTGACGCGGTCGCGGCGTCGCCGCCGGCGGCCAGATGCCAGAGCGCTTCGCCGTTCTGCGCGACGGCGGCGAGCCGCACGTCGGCGATGATGCCGGAAAGGTCGATGCTACCGCCGCCGTCGACGATGACGGAAACCTTGGGCCCGAGGCGCGCGGCCAGGCCGGCCTCGGTGAGGGCTGCGCGGATCGCGTCGGCCAGCGGGCGCGGATCGGCGATTTCGTCCGGGTCCAGTCCTGCCAGCGGCGCCGTCTCCACCGGCACGCCGGTGCGCACGGCAATGCCCAGCGCATCCACATCTGCCGCCAGGAGGGGCGCGCTTCGCTCCGTCAGGCCGCGGACCTGCACGGAGCCGCGCGCCGTGACCTCGACGATGCCGCTGCCGTGGTGCTGCGCGGATTCGCAGAGTCCGATCAAGGCGTTGGGTGAAAATCCTCCGGCGACGGGGTTGAGCCGCGCCAAAAGGCCGTCGCCAGTTTGCATCGGGGCGGAAAGCGCGGGGCAGGCGCCGCGGCGGGCAGGCGTGTTCATTGCGCCGCCTCCGGTGTTTCATGGCGTTCCCCACCCCTTACCCCTCCCCACAAGGGGGAGGGGGTCGCCGGCGCTCCAGATTTCCCCTCCCCCTTGTGGGGAGGGGTAAGGGGTGGGGGTGAGACGGACGATGCCTCGGCTGCCTCGATCAGGGCGTCCAGATCGGCATCGACGGAATTGCGCAGCGGGTGCCACAGGCCGCGGCGGCGGGCCGAGGCGAAACGTTCGGCGATGAACCTGGCCGCCGCCGGGTTCTCGCGCAGCAGGAAGGCGCGCACTTCCGCGTCGCCCAGATAGGCGTCATGCACCGCTTCGATCAGCGCGCCGGGGATGGCGTGCGTGGTTTCGGCGAAGCCGACCAGCCGGTCCACGGTCTCGGCGAATTCGGAGGCGCCGCGCGGGCCGTGGCGCATCTGGCCGGCGATGAAGCGCGGATTGACGGCGCGCGCCCGCACCACGCGGGCCACCGCCTCCGACACCGAACGCGGCTTCGGCTTGTGCGGATCGGTGGTGTCGAGCACGATCACGTCGGCGTTTTTGCCCAGTGCGGCCATCGCGGCGGAAAAGCCGCCGATGAAGGCGACGTCGGCCGAGCCTTCGAGGATGTCGCGGCCGGGATCGTCGCCGGTGTGGACCAGAAGGTCGGCCTCGGCGATGCGGCCGGCAAAGGCGCCCGGCGCAGCAGCACCTTCGCCCTCGGCGCCGCCATAGGCGTGCGAGGCGCTGTCCAGATAGGCGCGGCCGATCTCCTCGCGGCTTTGCCAGTCGCCGCCGGCGAGCAGGCTTTCCACGCCCGCGCCATAGGTGCCGAGCGAGGAGCCGAAGATGCGCGGCTGCCGCCTGCCCTCGGCGCGCGTGGCGGCCGCCAGCGGGTTTTCCGAATCGTCCTCGTCGCGCGCGGCAACGGCCGCCGCCGCGGCGTCGATGAGGGCGATCTGGGTGGGGAACATGTCGCGGAACAGGCCCGAGATGCGCCAGGTCACGTCTACGCGCGGGCGGCCGAGCACGGCCGGCGGCAGCACCTCGATGCCGGTGACGCGGCCGGTGGCGGCGTCCCATTGCGGGCGGCAGCCCATCAGCGCCAGCCCCTGCGCGATCTCCTCGCCGCCGGTGCGCAGCGAGGCCGAGCCCCACAGGTCGATGACCAGCGAGCGCGGCCAGTCGCCGTGGCTCTGCATGTAGGCGCGCACGATCTCGTCGGCCGCCGCCTTGCCGAGGTCGAAGGCCGTGGGCGTGGGCATGGTGCGCGGGTCGGCCGCGAACAGGTTGCGGCCGGTGGGCAGCACGTCAGTGCGGCCGCGCGCCGGCGCGCCGGACGGGCCGGCGGGAACATGGCGGCCGTCGAGCGCGGAAAGCAGCGCCGCCTTCTCGGCGGCAGCGCTTGCAAGGCGCAGCGGATCGGCCTCGCCGGGGGCGGCGCGGCCATAGACATGCAGCCCGTCCTTGATGGCAAAGTCCTTGAGGTCGCACAGCCAGGCGTCGATGCGGCGCAGCGCCTCGTCGGGCGCGTCGGTGCCGGCGACTCCCGCCTCGGCGGCAAGGCCGGTCTTCTGCGCGGTTTCCACGATCAGCCTGGCCAGGCGGTCGCGGCGGCGGCGGTCCAGCCCGTCGGCCTGGGCGTATTCGTCCACCAGCCGCTCCAGCTTCTGCCGGTTCTCGTCCAGCCCGGCCGCGGCGAGCGGCGGCGGCAGATGGCCGAGGGTGACGGCGGCGATGCGGCGTTTTGCCTGCGCCGCCTCGCCGGGATTGGAGACGATGAAGGGATAGACCACCGGCAGCGGGCCGGTCACGACCTCCGGGAAGCAGTTCCGTCCCAGCGCCACCGTCTTGCCGGGCAGCCATTCCAGCGTGCCGTGCGCGCCGACATGGACGAGCGCGTGGGCATCGAGCGTCCCGCGCAGCCACAGGCCGAAGGCGACGAGTTCGTGGCGTGGCGGCAGGGTGGCGTCGTGATAGTCGGCGCGGCGGTCCTCGAAGCGGCCGCGGTCGGGCGCCAGCGCCACGGTGACGTTGCCGAAGGTCGCGGCGCTGAAGGTGAAAGCGCCGGCAGGATCGCCCCACGCCTTCTCGATCGCCGCGCGCGGCAGCGCCGGCAGGGCGCGAAAGAAATCGGCATATGCTTCCGAAGCCAGGCCGCTACAGCCCGTTTCCAGAAAATCCAGCAATTGGCGCGGCGATTGCGGAATCCCGTCAACCGCATAGCCTGCATCCTTCAGGTCGTGCAGCATGGCCAGCACGCTTTGCGGCACGTCCAGCCCCACGGCGTAGCCGGTGCGGCCGGGGGCGCTGGGATAATGCGGCATCAGGATGGCGATGCGGCGCCCGGCGGGGGGCGTGGCGCGCAGGCGCAGGAAGGCGGCGATGCGTCGGGCCACCTGTTTCACGCGGTCCGGCTCCGGCCGGTTGGCGAAGGCCCGGAAGCCGAGCGCTTCGTCGGCCTGCGTTTCGTCCTTGAACGAGATCGCCCCGGCAAGGATGCGGCCGTCGAGCTCGGGCAGCACCACATGCATGGCAAGGTCGGCGGGCGCCAGCCCTCGCTGGTTGGTCCGCCAAGCGTCCCGGCGCGTGGTCGCCACGACGACCTGGAACACCGGCGCGCCGGCGCGGTCGAACAGCGTCTCCACGCTGGGCTCGGCCCCGGAGGCGAAGGCGGTGGCGGTGACGATGGCCGAAGGGCTCAGTTCCGCGATGGCGCGTTCCACGAAGGCAAGCGAAGCGGGGTCCTTCAGGCTCGCCACGAAGATCGGCACGGCCAGAACGCCATTTTCGCGCAGCGTGTGTGCCA
>ERZ778021.2775-NODE-2775-length-14423-cov-4.867970_pt1 | contig 14423 bp, 13 predicted proteins | sample MGYA00375751_ERZ778021 | MGnify/ENA primary metagenome ERZ778021 (study PRJEB29350, sample SAMN05389814) | bioreactor metagenome | isolation source: Thiocyanate stock bioreactor | place: South Africa: University of Cape Town | collected 2013-08-29 ... | reverse complement strand
TGACGAGCTCCATCACCGCCGAGATCACGGTGTTGAACTGGAAGCCGCGCTCGAAGTCTTTCGTCGCCTTGTCGATCGACCAGTGGGCCTTCGCGACCAGCGCCCGCGCGTCGCCCTCGGTCGCCACGGCATCGCCGCCGGGCCCGGTCCGCTCCGCGACCTCGTCACACAGCCTCCACAGACGCGAGAGGAAGCGATTGACCCCCTCGACGCCCTCGTCGGTCCAGTCGCCGCCGCGCTCCGGCGGGCCCATGAAGCAGACGTAGGTGCGGGCGGTGTCGGCCCCGTAGCGCTCGACGTACTCCGACGGGCTGACGGTATTGCCGCGGGACTTCGACATCTTCGCCCCGTCGCGGGTGATCATCCCCTGGGCGAAGAGGTTCGCGAACGGCTCCTGCACGTCGAGGTGGCCGAGGTCGGCGAGCGCCTTGGTCACGAACCGCGCGTACATCAGGTGGAGGATCGCGTGCTCGACCCCGCCGATGTACTGGTCGACCGGCATCCAGTGGGCGGCCGCGGCGCGATCCCAAGCCGCCTCCGTGTTGCGCGGGTCGAGGTAGCGGATGTAGTACCAGGAGGAGTCGACGAAGGTGTCCATCGTGTCGGTCTCGCGCCGGGCCGGGCCGTCGCACTTCGGGCACGTCGTCTGCACCCAGTCGGTGGCCGCGGCGAGCGGGCTCTGGCCGTGCGGCGCGTAGTCCTCGATCTCCGGCAGTTCCACCGGCAGCTGGTCGTCGGGGACCGGGACCATCCCGCACTCGTCGCAGTAGACGATCGGGATCGGCGCACCCCAGTAACGCTGCCGCGAGAGCAGCCAGTCGCGCAGGCGGTAGTTGACCGCGGTCCTGCCGCGCCCTTCCTCGCCCAGCCACTCGACCATCGCCGCGTAGGCATTCCGGTTCCCCTGGCCGTCGAAGCGCCCCGAGTTCACCATCGGGCCGTCGCCGCTGTAGGGGAGGCCGTCGGCGTCGCCGGGGACCTCCGGATCGGTCCCCTCGATCACCCGCTTCACCGGCAGGCCGAACGCCTGGGCGAAGTCGTAGTCGCGCGAATCGTGCCCGGGGACGGCCATGATCGCGCCGGTTCCGTACTCCATCAGCACGTAGTCGGCGACGAACATCGGAATCTCCTCACCGTTGACCGGGTTGACGACGGTCCGCCCCAGCGACACCCCGGTCTTCTCGCGGTCCTCCGCCCCGCGTTCCTCGGCCGACTCGCGCCCGACCCGGTCGACGTACTCGCGCACCGCCGCCTCCGCCTCGGTCCCCGCGACCAGCTGGTCCAGCTGCGGATGCTCCGGCGCCAACACGAAGAAGGTCGCGCCGAAGAGCGTGTCGGGACGGGTGGTGAAGACCGGGAACTCGAGCCCGACTTCGGCGTTGCGGAAGACGACTTCCGCGCCCTCGGAGCGACCGATCCAGTTGCGCTGCATCGTGATCACGTGCTCGGGCCAGGACTCGAGCGCGTCGAAGTCCTCCAGCAGCCGGTCGGCGTAGTCGGTGATCTTGAAGAACCACTGCTCCAGTTTTTTCTGGATCACCTCGGTGCCGCAGCGCTCGCAGCGCCCGTCGACCACCTGCTCGTTGGCCAGCACCGTCGCGTCCTTCGGGCACCACTGGACGGCCGCCTCGGTCCGATAGGCGAGCCCGCGCTCGTACAGCTGCAGGAAGATCCACTGGGTCCAGCGGTAGTACTCGGGCTGGTGGGTGGCGATCTCGCGCGCCCAGTCGATCGAGATCCCCCACTCCTGGAACTGGCGGCGGAACGACTCGATCGAACGCTCGGTGGCGACCCGCGGCGGCTCGCCGGTTTTGATCGCGTTGTTCTCGGCGGGCAGGCCGAAGGCGTCCCAGCCCATCGGGTGCACGACCTGGAAGCCCTGGCGGCGGCGGAAGTGGGCGATCGCATCGCCGACCGCGTAACACTTCAGGTGGCCGACGTGCGGTTCGCCGGAGGGGTAAGGGAGCATCTCGCAGACGTAGGCCTTCGGCTTCGATTCGTCGAAGCCGGGCTGCCCCGGGTTCGGCACCTCCCAGGTGCGCTCGCCGGCCCACACCGCCTGCCACTTCTGCTCGATCGCCCTCGGCTCGTATCCGCTCATGAGCGGGCGATCTTACGAGGGCGGCGCCCCGGGCGGCGGCGCGCTACTGGAGGATGAACGTGTGCAGCGAGTAGTGGTAGTCGCTCAGCGAACGCAGGATGTGGGGCCAGAGGTAGACCTCGATCAGCGCCGCGACGATCAGCATCGGCACCGCGATCACGACGGTGACGGCGGTCGCGGCAAGCAGCTGGTTCCACTGGCCGCGGCGGCTGGCGATCAGCCAGGCGGCGAGCGGCAGGAAGAGGGCGCTCAGCTCGATCAGCGCGTGCGGGAGGACGCTGAGGATCAGGTCGAGCCGGGAGATGTGCAGCTGGAAGGCCAGGGTCGATCCCTGGAAGCCGAGGAAGAAGGCCTGGGTCAGCAGCGAGAAGAGGGTCACCGCGCAGACGAAGAGGATCGCCAGCTCCCCCGCCTTCACGTGGACCCAGCGCGGAAAGCCGGTGCGCTGCTCGGCCGCCAGCGGCATCGAGGCGCCGGCGATGAACCCGGCCACGCAGGCGGTCGCGTGCAGCGCCAGCACGAGGCCGTTGCGGTAGAGGATCGGCAGCATCTCCCCCAGCCCCGCGGGCTCGTTGTAGCCGGGGATCTTCCAGGCCGTGAGGTCCGGGGTGAGGAAGCCGGAGGTGACGAGGACCGCGCAGAGGGGCGTCAGCGCGATCGCGAGGCTGAGTGCGAACCAGCCCCGCAGCACCCGCCAGCGCCCCGCCCGCCAAGCGGCAAGCGTCGCGCGCGTGTCCTCCATCCCGTGGGAGAAGACGTTCGGTTCGGCGGCGCGCATCCGTCATTCATCGGCACCCGGGGTGACCGGGTTGAGGACCGCGGGCACGAGGCGTACGTACGGGCGGCCATGGCGACTGACGGAGATCTCGGCGCCACCAGCGGCACGTTCCATGTAGTAGCCGAAGCGGTTGCGGAACTCATGGGCACCGACCGACACCGGATCTGGCGCGACGGCGTCCCGAGTGGAGCTGAGGGGGATCGAACCCCTGACCTTTCGGATGCCATCCGAACGCTCTGCCAGCTGAGCTACAGCCCCGGGAAACTCGTACGTGGTCGCCCAGTTTAGCGACGCACGCTGGTTGTTTCGTGCTGGCCCTAGTCGCAGGTAGACCGTGCTTCGGCCGGCGAAGTCCTCGATCGGCAGAAGATAGGACCTACCGAGGTCGTGGCAATGAACAGCGATCGCATCGACCTCGTCTGCGCCGTAACTCGAATAGACGTAGCCGCGCGTCGGCGAGTGATAGCAAGAGCTCAATCGGACCTGGATCACGTCTCCGCGCCGGGACGCCCACTTGCACTGGATCCGAAACAGTCGACCGGCCACGCCCAATACGAGGTCATAACGCTCATGCTCGGTCAGCGGCTTCAAGACCGACAAACCCAGTCGCGAGGCCTCCGCGGCTATCGCCAGCTCGGCCGCATTTCCCTTGTGGTTGGGATTCTCCATCGAACGTATGTTCGATGGTACACGGGCCGATGTCAACGGCCAAACGTCAGAATTCAGTGCCGAAAGTGAAAATCTTTCGACGGTGCGGCACCGCTAGGCGACGGGCTGCCCGGGCCCTCGTCCTCAAGATCGAGGACGAGGTTGTCGGGAGCGGTATGGCGGACCTTGAAGTCGAGGGCGGCGAGCGTCTCCAACTCGCGCAGCAGGTCGACCGGCTGCTCGAGCCGCATCGAGAAGGTCGCGCGGCCCTCGGAGAAGCGTTCGACCGAGACGTCGGTGGCGCCGAGCCGGCCGACCGCGTCCTCGACCCCGACCAACTGGGAAAAGTCGCCCAGCGGCCCGATCTCGAGGCGGATCTTGCCCTCGTAGAGGCCCGGCTCCCAGGAAGTGTCGTGACCGTTGCCGTTGGTCGATCCGTTCGCGGTCGGCTGGGGCGCGGCCTCGGCGGCGGCCTCCTCGACCGCGGCGACGTCGGCGGCGACGTCGACCGGGGTCGGCTCCTCGGCCGCCTCGACGACCTCGGGAGCGGGCGCGTCGGCCTCGTCGGCCTCGGCCACCGCCTGCGCCTTGCTGCTCAGCTCGACCGCCTCGCGCAGCGCTTTCATCCGGATCCGGGTGGCCTGGCCGCGGGCCTGCGCCTGCAGTTCCTCCAGCCGCGCCGACACCGACTCCAGCGAGGCGATGCTGCGGTCGTGGCAGGCGTTCGCCTCCTCGAGCCGCTCGGTCAGGTCGCGGATCGTCCGCTCGCGCTCGATCACCATCCCCGACAGCGAGGTGACGTCGGCCTCGTGCGAGGCGATCGCCCGCGCCTGGATCAGGCCCTGCGCTTCGAGCGACTGGTTGTGCTGGTGGAGCGCGGCGGAATGCTGTTCGAGCCCTGCGATGTGCGAGTCCCGAGCGGTCACCGCCGCATCCACTTCTATGCGCCTGTAACCGAACAGCGCCAGCCGAAAGCTGGTCATCAAGCGCGCCGAACAAAGGAGATCATGGGCGCGACCGTAGAGGGACCTTCGGACGTATTTCGGGGATCTCCCCCGGACGGAGCTAGGCGCCGGCTGCCGCGGAAGGGGCCTCGGGCGCCTCGAAGTCGAGCTCGAGGCGCGGCGCCTCGTGCCAGAGATCGTCAAGTTGGTAACGGTCGCGCGCCTCCGGCGTGAAGACGTGCAGGACCGCGTCGAGATAGTCGGCGATGGTCCACCCCGCTTCGTCGCCGCCGTCGACGCCGCTCGGAAGCAGCCCGGAGTCCTGCTTGAGCCGGACCCGCACCTCGTCCATGATCGCCCGCGCCTGCCGCTCGTTGCGAGCCGTGCAGATCGCCAGGAAGTCGGTGTAGGCGACCAGGCCGCGCATGTCGAGCACGACCACGTCCTCTGCTTTTTTCGAATCGGCGAGCTCGGCGAGCCGCCGTGCCAGGTTCTCGGACTGCATCGGATTCAAGCGTAGATCCCCTTCTCCTCGATGAATCGCGCGACCGGCTCGGGAACGAGGTAGCGGAGCGGCCGGCCGGCTGCGGCACGCTCGCGCACTGCTGAGGAAGACACACCGAATTGGGGCATCTCGAGCATCGTCGCCCGCCCCTCGGCGCCCAGGCTGCGCATCACCGCCGCCACCTCGGCGTCGGAGATGCCGGACCTACGCGCCACCGCCAAACGCGCCAACCCGACCACCCGCTCGGGTTCGCGCCAGCTCTCGAGTCCGACGGCGGCGTCGGCCCCCATCACGAAAACGAAATCACTTTCGCCTCTTTCGTCAGCAAGCAACTGCAAGGTCTCATACGTGTAGGACGGCCCGTCGCGTTCGACCTCGAGCGCCGAGACGGAGAAGCGCGAGTCGTCGGCGGCGGCCAGGCGGGTCATCGTCACCCGCAGCTCTTTACCCGGATCGTCGGCGATCCGCTTGTGCGGGGCGACGCCGGTCGGGACGAGGATCACCTCGGCCAGGTTCAGCTGCCAGAGCGCCTCCTGGGCGAGCGCCAGATGCCCGAGGTGCGGCGGGTTGAAGGCCGAGCCGAGAACCCCGATGCCGCTGCCCGGGCGCTCGTCAGCCACGCACTTGGCCGCTGCCGCGACCGACGTACTTCGTCGTGGTCAGCTCGCGCATGCCGATCGGGCCGCGCGCGTGCAGCTTCTGGGTCGAGTTGCCGATCTCGGCGCCCATCCCGTACTCGAAGCCGTCGGTGAACCGGGTCGAGGCGTTGACGTAGACGGCGGCCGCATCGACCCCCGCGACGAAGGTTTCGGCCGCGAGCCCGTCTTCGGTGACGATCGCCTCCGAGTGACCGGTCCCGTGCGCGTTGATGTGCTCGATCGCGTCCTCGACCGAGTCGACCACCGCGACCGCGATCTTCAGCTCCAGGTACTCGGTATCCCAGTCCTCGCCGAGACTTGCGCCGACCGGCACCTCGCCGGCGAGGTTGCGCACTCGGGCGTCGCCAACCAGCTCGACTCCTTCGGCGGCCAGGGCGGCCAGGATCGTGGGACCGAACTCGTCCGCGATCGCCGCGTCCAGCAGGAGCTTCTCGGCCGCGTTGCAGACGCCGGGGCGCTGCACCTTGGCGTTGAGGACGATCGCCTTCGCCATCTCCAGGTCGGCGTCGGCGTGGACGTAGACGTGGCAGTTGCCCGCCGCCGCGTACATCACCGGCACCGTGGCGACCGCCTTGATCGCCTCCTTCAGGCCCTCGCCGCCGCGCGGGATCAGCAGGTCGACGACGCCCTCCTGGGTCGCCAGCTCGGTCAGCCCGTCGCGGTCGCCCGCGTCGAGCAGCAGCACCGAGTCCTCCGGCAGGCCCGCCTCGGCGAGTGCCTCGCGGACGATCGCCGCCAGCGCCGCGTTCGAGCGCTGGGCGTAGCTGGAGCCGCGCAGGACGATCGCGTTGCCGCTCTTGATCGTCAGCGCGGCGCAGTCGATCGTCACGTTCGGCCGCGCCTCGTAGATCACCCCGACCACGCCGAGCGGCACGCGGATCTTGCGCAGGTCGATGCCGCTCGCCATCGTCCGGTGGTCGAGCTCCTCGCCGACCGGGTCGTCGAGCGCCTCTACGACGCGCACGCCCTCGGCCATCGCCGCAACCCGCTCCGGGGTGAGCGTCAGCCGATCGCGCAGCGCCTCGGTGAGCCCGGCGGCGCGCTCGTCGGCGAGGTCGGCGGCATTCGCCTCGAGGATCGCCGCCGTCCGCTCGTCGAGCAGGCGCGCGGTCGCCGCCAGCGCCGCGTCCTTGGCGGCGGTCGGCGCGGACGCCAGCGCGCGGGCGGCGCGCTTCGCGGCGATGCAGCTCTCAGCGATGCTTCTGGTCGCTACGGCCATTGCAGAAGGGTAACCGCCCGCCTACAGCAGCACGAAGCGGTCGCGGTGGATGACCTCCTCGGGCGCGTCGGCGGCGCGCTTGATTTCGCCGCTGCGTCTGCCCTGGATCGCGCGCAATCGCGACGAGGAGACCTCCGAGACGCCGTGCCCGATCACCGCGTCGTCGGCATCCGAGCGGACCTCGACCACGTCGCCCGCCCCAAACCGTCTGCTACTCCGCACGACGCCGACCGGCAGCAGGCTCGACCCGTCCCGACGCAGGGCGCGCTCGGCCCCCTTGTCGACGTAGAGCGAGCCGACCGGCCGGGTCCCGTATTTCAGCCAGAGCTTGAAGACGGAGGTCTTCTCCCGCCGTCGCGCGGGCGGGAAGCTCGTCCCCGTCGGCCGGCCCGCGGCGACGTCGCGAAGGACGTCGGGGGAGCGGCCGTTGCAGATCACCACGCCGACCCCGGAGTTCGCCGCCATCTCGGCTGCCGCGACCTTGCTCCCCATCCCACCCCGTCCCAGGTGCGAGGGGGCGGCGCCGATCTCGACCTCGCCGAGTTGGGAGAAGTCGCTGACCTCCGCGATCAACCGCGCCCCGGCGCTGCTCCGCGGGTCGGCGTCGAAGAGCCCGTCGGTGTTGGTCAGCAGCACCAGCGCGCGAGCATGCAGCAGCACCGCGATCTGGGCGGCGAGGAAGTCGTTGTCGCCGAAGGTGATTTCGTCGGTGGCGGTGGTGTCGTTCTCGTTCACGATCGGCACCACCCCCCACTGCAGCAAGCGCTCGATCGTGTGCTGGATGTTCCGGTAGTTCGCCGGGTTTTCGATGTCGGAGCGCGACAGGAGGATCTGCGCGGATTTCGTCCCGCGTCGTTTCAGCCGATCGGCGTAGGCGCGGTAGATGTCGGCCTGCCCGACCGCGGAGGCGGCCTGCAGTTCGTCCATCTTTTTCGGCCGCCGGGCCACGCCCAGCAGGTTCATCCCGCGGGCGATCGCCCCCGAGGTCACGAGCACGATCGGCTCGTCTTTGCGCGTCAGCTCGTCGACCTGGCCGCAGATCGAGGCGAGGACGGAACCGCGCAGCTCACCCGCGTCGTCGACGACGACGGACGAGCCCAGCTTTACTACCAGCGTCATGGCCGGCAAGTCTACGAGCGAGGGCGCCCCCTTCAGCCACGAGCTGCGAGTGCGGTACGGGGAGTGCGACGCGCAGGGCATCGTCTTCAACGCCAACTTCCTCGCCTACGTCGACGTCGTCCTGACCGAGATCTGGCGCGAGTCGATGGGCTCCTACGACGCCCTCCTGGCGACCGGCGTCGACACCGTGGTCGGCGAGGCCAACCTCCGCTTCCGCGCCCCCGGCCACTTCGACGACGTCCTCACGATCGAGGGCGGCTTCGACGGCCTCGGCACCACCAGCACCACGCTGAAGCTCTGGTTCCGCCGCGGCGAGGAGCTCCTCTGCGACGCCGACATCCGCTACGTCTTCGTCGACACCGAGAACTGGGAGAAGACCCCGATCCCGGACGAAGTGCGGGCGAAGATGCAGCCGCTCGTCCTGCCCTGAGGCGGACGTGACCCGGTGCGTTCGCACTTAGCTCCGCTATGCGGTCATTTCTGCGAACGCACCGCGGCCGGCGCCCCGGAGGGGCCACGGATCCCCCCGCAAGCGCACGACCCCTGCCCACTTCTCCCGGGAGCGACGCCTCGAGCCCTTTCCGTGGCTCGTCGGGCGGATGGGGAGACCCCTGAACGAACCTCCCGGCTGTTGTGAGAGAAGGGGTCTCCCCTTCCGCCCCACCGCAGCTCGTCCCTTCCGCTCAAATATGCAGCTCGAACGCATGCTCGCCGACGCGGACGTCGTCGCCGGGCTCGAAGCCGGCCTTGGTGAGGGCGGCGATCACGCCGATCTCGGTGAGGCGCTGCTCGAGGTAGGCGAGGGCTTCTTCGTTGTTGGTGTCGTGACGCTCGAAGAGCAACTCGACGCCGCGGCCGCCGATCCGGAAGGCGCCGTCCTCCTCGCGCGCGACCCAGTAGCCGCCCTCGCCGGCGGGGCGGTAGACCCGGTGCTCGGACTCGAACTCGGCCGCCGGCGCTCCGGTCGGGGCGGCGTCGAGGGGCTGCACGGTCGCCAGCTCGGCGAGGATCCGACGGCGCAGGTCGTCGAGGCCCTCGCCGGTCGCCGCGGAGGCGGCCATCACGCCGAGGGTCGAATCGCCGAGCCGCCCCGTCCACTCGGCCACCGCCTCCTCGACCGCGGCCGGTTCCAGCAGATCGCGCTTGGAGAGCACGACCAGCTCGGGCAGCCGCTCGAGCCCGGCGCCGTAGGCCTCGAGCTCGGCCCGGACCAGCTCGTAGTTGCCGACCGGGTCGCCCTCCAAGGGCATCAGCTCGACCAGATGGACCAGCATCGAGCAGCGCTCGACGTGGGCGAGGAACTCGTGGCCGAGGCCGAGCCCGGCCGCCGCCCCTTCGATCAGCCCGGGGATGTCGGCGAGCACCGCCTGGCGGTCCTCCCCCTCGATCGTGCCCAGCGCCGGGGACAGCGTGGTGAAGGGGTAGTCGGCAACCTTCGGGGTCGCCTTGGTCAGCCGCCCGAGCAGCGAGCTCTTGCCCGCGTTCGGCAGCCCCACGATCCCGACGTCGGCGAGCAGCTTCAGCCGCAGCTGGATCCAGTCGGCCTCGCCCTTCGTACCTTTCTCGGCGAAGCGCGGCGCCTGCCTGACCGAGGTGGTGAAGCGTTTGTTCCCGTGGCCGCCGCGGCCACCCTGGGCGACGACCGCGGCCTGGCCCGGCTCGACCAGGTCGACGTCGGCACCCTCGACCGTCACCGCCTGCGTCCCCGGCGGGACCGGGATCACGCGATCCTCGCCGCGCGCCCCCTGGCGGTTCGACCCTTCGCCGTGGCGCCCCCGTTCGGCGCGGAAGTGCTTGCTGCCGCGCAGGGCCCCGAGGTCGCGCCGCGAGGGGTCGCAGACCAGCACCACGTCTCCCCCGTGCCCGCCGTCACCGCCGTCGGGCCCGCCGCGCGGCACGAGGGCTTCGCGCCGGAAGGAGATGCAGCCATTCCCCCCCGCGCCGCCCTCCACCCAGATTTTGGCGGTGTCATCCATCAGCTAAAGGTAGAGCCGCAGCGGCTCGCCGGGTCCTCGATGGACCCCTGAACGAACCTCCCGGCTGTTGTGAGAGAAGGGGTCCATCGAGGACCCCTTCGCCTACTCGTCGGCGAGGACGCTGATCGTGCGGCCCTTGCGGGTCGAGTGGAAGGAGACCTTCCCCTCGGCAGTCGCGAAGATCGTGTGATCGCGACCGATGCCGACGCCCTCGCCCGGCCAGAACTTGGTGCCGCGCTGGCGGACGATGATCTCGCCGCCGTGCACCTGCTGGCCGGCGAAGACCTTCACGCCGAGCATGTTCGGGTTCGATTCGCGGCCGTTGCGGGAGGAACCGAGGCCTTTCTTGTGAGCCATTGCTTAGCCCTCCTCTTTCTCGGCTTTGGCGGGGGCTTTCTCGGCGTCGGCTTTTTTGGCCGAACCGCCTTTGGCGCCCTTGAGGCTGGTCGCCTCGAGCTTGGTCAGCTCGGAACGGTGGCCGGCACGTTTGCGGTAGCCCTTCTTCGCCTTGTATTTGAAGACTTTGACCTTCGGGCCGCGCAGGTGGCCCGCCACTTTGGCCTCGACTTTGACTTTCGCCAGGTCTTTCGCCCCGACGATCACGTCGCCGTCGCGGAACAGCACCGGACGGAGAGCGATTTTGTCGCCCTCTTTGGCATCGAGCCGGTCGACCAGAAGGGACGTCCCCTCCTCGACCTTGTACTGCTTTCCACCGCTTTCGACCACCGCGTACATAACTGTTAAGCCCTCTTCCGACTACTCGTCCGAACTGCCTTGTTTGGCGCGCGAACGCCCACGACCGCCACGGCGGCCACGACTGCGTTTGCGCGAAGGAGCGTCGGATTCTAGCCCGTCGCCGTTGGAAGCGCCGTTTGAGCTCGCATCCGCCTGCCCGTTGGCGCTCTCCCCGCCCAGCAACGAGGCGATCGCCGCCGCCCGCTCGACCTCCTCGATCCGCACCAGCTTGCGCTCCCCGACGTAGGGGCCGCCGCCGGTGACGCTGACGATGTAGGAGTCGATCCGGGCCACCGCGTCGTCGGCGTTGTACATGTGGGGCTCGTCGATCTTGACCAGCACCTCCTCGCCGACCTTGAACGGCAGCGCCCGCTCCTCGATCGCCGCCCGGGTCCCGGACTCGACCAGTTCGAAGGTCTCGATCGCGTTCGCGTCGCCGCCTTCGAAGTGGAAGCGCTTGCCGGTCTCCTCCTCGAGCTCGGTGAGCCCGCTGTCGGCATCGGTGAGCGCTGCGGCGACTTTCGGGTTGACCCGGATGAGGAACGCTTCGTCGCCTTTTTCCGCGCTGATTTCGCGCATTTTTCGCAGACCATCGAGAGCGACCGTCTCGGCCGAGAGGACGACCCCCTCGCCGTGGCAGGTCGGGCACAGCTCGGTGAGGATCTCGCGCACGCCGTCGGTGACGTTCTGGCGCGTCATCTCGACCAGGCCGAGCGGCGAGACCTCGACCACGTAGCTCTTCGACTTGTCGGCGTCGAGGGCTTTGCGCATCACCTTCAGGACTTTGTCCCGGTTCGAGGCACGCGCCATGTCGATGAAGTCGATGACGATGATCCCGCCGATGTCGCGCAGCCGCAGCTGTCGCACCGCCTCCTCGGCGGCCTCGGTGTTGACCTTCGTGATCGTCTCCTCGAGCCCGCCTTTGCCGCGCCCGGTGAAGCTGCCGCTGTTCACGTCGATCACGGTCAGCGCCTCGGTGTAATCGATGATCAGGTAGCCGCCGGAGGGCAGGTCGACCCGCCGGTTCAGGGTCGACTCGATCTCCTTGTCGATCCCGTATTTCTCGAACAGGGTCTTTTTCTGCCCTTTGTAGAGTTCGACCCCGTCGACCAGCTCGGGCGCGGTCCGCTGGAAGAAGTGGGTGACCCGCTCGAACTGCTTCTCCGAGTCGATGATCGCCTTTTCGAACTCGTTGAGGAAGACATCGCGCAGGACGCGGACCGAGAGGTCGGCCTCCTGGAAGACCATCGCCGGCGCCTTGATCCCCTCCGAACGACGCTCCAGCACCTCGTTCAGCCTCTGCAGGTAGGAGATCTCCCGCACGAAATCGGATTTTTTCGCCCCGTGGGCGGCGGTGCGGACGATCAGCCCGCCCGGCCCTTTGTAGGTGCGGTCGACCATTTTGCGCAGGCGGTCGCGCTCTTTGTCGGCCAGCCGCCGGCTGACGCCGACCCCCGAGCCGTGAGGCGCGAAGACCAGGTAGCGGCCCGCGATCGAGACGTTCATCGAGAGCCGCGCGCCCTTCGTCTTCAACGGGTCCTTGACCACCTGGACCAAGATCTCCTGGCCCGGTTTGATCAGCTCGTTGATCCGCGCGCCCTTGCCGGACCCGCGGCCACGGCGCGGCGCCTGCGACCCGTCGGGCAGCACGATCTCGTCGACGTGGAGAAAACCGTTGCGCTCGAGGCCGATGTCGACGAAGGCGGCCTCCATGCCGGGCAGGACGTTGTCGACCTTGCCCTTGTAGATGTTGCCGACGATCGAGCGACGACCACGCCGCTCGATGTAGAGCTCGGCGACGTTGGCCTGGGAGCCTTTCGCTTTCGCCTCGAGTACGGCAACGCGCGTCTCGCCTCGCTCGGCGGACACCAAAATCGTTTTTTTCATTTGTTCAGCTCAGTTCGGATAGGTACGCGAACGCGGGTCCTCTACAGAGGCGTCACCACGCGAACCTTCCCTGCCGGCTGAGACGCGCCTGGATGTTGATGCTCTGAAGGACTCCAATCGCCAGGAAGGTAGCGAGCACGGAGGACCCTCCGTAACTCATCATCGGCAAGGGGATGCCCGTGATGGGCATGATGCCGAGGCACATCCCGACGTTGATGAACACCTGGAATAAGAGCTCGACGGCGATGCCGCCGGCGATCAGGATCCCGTAGGAGTTCTTTGAGAGCGTCACGATCCGCAGCGCCCGCCAGATGAGAAGGGCGTACAGGGATAGGACTAACGCGGCGCCCGCAAACCCGTAGCGCTCCCCGATCACCGCGAAGATGAAGTCGGTCGAGCGCTCGGGCACGAAGTCGAGCCGCGTCTGGGTGGCCTGGTTGCCGCGCCCGGTCTTCTGACCGGCGCCGATGGCAACCATCGATTGGTCCTGCTGGTAGCCGGCGCCCGCCGGATCCGTGCTCGGATGCAGGAACGAGGTGAGCCTCTGTTCCTGGTATTCCTTGAGCACGGGGTGGCCGACGTCGGGCGCCACCACAAGGACTAAAGCTATGAGGGCGACGATCACGCCGCCTATTGCCGCGAAATGGGGCCATGGGACTCCCCCGAAGTACATCACGGCCAGCGTCCCGACCACCAGCACGAGGGCGGTGCCGAGGTCCGGCTGCAGGAACACCATGCCCGCCGGGAACAGTCCCAGAGCCAGATATCGGATGGTTCGGCGGATCGGCGAACCGCGTCTTGCACCGTCGATCACGAAGCCCGCGAGGGCCAGGACGAGTAGGAGCTTGGCCAGCTCGGAGGGCTGGAACGAGAAAAACGGGAGTTCGAAGGAGCGCCGCGAGCCGAGCGCTGCGGCGCCGAGGACGAAGACCCCGGCGATCGAGACGCACATGAAGGTGTAGATGCCGACCCGCAGCTCGCGGAAGCGCGAGTAGTCGATGCGGCTGAGGATCACCATCCCGATCACCCCGAAGATGCCGTAGACCGCCTGCCGCTCGACGTAGTAGTTCGGGCTGCCCGGCACGTCGTGGGTGGTGGCCTGGCCGAGGGTGAAGACGCTGAAGCCGATCAGCCCGATCGCCGCAAAGGTGAGGAACCAGTCCATGTGGGCGAGGCCGAGGCGCTCGCCGATCGTCGCCCGTTCGTCGAAGAGCTCGGGCCGCGACTGGCGCGCCCGCGTCGCGTACATCATCCGACGCCCCCCGTCGCTTCGCCGCCTTCGACCGGGGCTTCTTCGACCGGCGCTTCTTCGCCGAGGACTTCTTCGGTTTCGGCCGGGGCTTCTTCTTCGACGTATTCGGGTTCGTTGGCTTCGTATTCCGGGGCTTCGTCTTCACCCGTTTCGGTGTATTCCGATTCGCCGGTTTCGGTCACTTCACCGCCGACGCCTTCGCCCGTTTCGGATTCGTTTTCTTTTTCCGCTTCTTTTTTGAGTTGACCGGAGAAATACGCTTCGAGGATCTGCTTGTTCGCCGGTGCCGCCGAATCGGCCCCGAAGCCGCCTTCCTCGATCGTCACCACGGTGACCACGTTCGGGTTCGGGTAGGGGGCGAGCGAGATGAACCAGGCCTGGTTGCCGTGGCCGGGGCGTTCCGCGGTGCCGGTCTTGCCCGCGATCGGGATCGGAAAGTCTTTGAAGACTCCGGTCGCCGTCCCGCCGGGGCCGCTGGTCACGTCATGAAGCCCTTCCATGATCAGCCGCTGGTATTCGGAATTGATCTTCACGTGACGCCGCGGGCCCGGATCGATTTCTCGCAGGACCCGACCGGCGGGAGCCATCACTTCCTTGCCC
>ERZ778021.2774-NODE-2774-length-14423-cov-5.689727_pt1 | contig 14423 bp, 15 predicted proteins | sample MGYA00375751_ERZ778021 | MGnify/ENA primary metagenome ERZ778021 (study PRJEB29350, sample SAMN05389814) | bioreactor metagenome | isolation source: Thiocyanate stock bioreactor | place: South Africa: University of Cape Town | collected 2013-08-29 ... | reverse complement strand
CGTAGGCGGTCACAGCCTGCCCGGACCGCCTACGAGAGGGCCGCGTCCCTTACCGTCCCTCGCCCGTCAGGTCGCCAGCAACGACCCCGCGCCCGGCACCGCGCGGGACGCGCCGAGGGCGTCGAGGACCTCGCCGGCGGTGGCGGTGGCGGCGGAGAGGACGGGGAGGCCGGCGTCGGCCTCGAGGCGGTCGAGGATCTCCAGCGAGGGCATCTGCACGCAGGCGGAGCCGATCAGGGCCTGGGCGCGGCTCAGGTCGAGGCCGCGGGCGTGGTCGACGAGGCCGCTCGGGTCGAGGCGGCCGACCTCGACGTTGTCGGCGACGTTGAGGCTGAGGGAGTCGACGACCTCGATCCCGTAGGCCTCGAGGTAGCCGGCGACGAGCGCCGTCAGCGGCGGCATGTACGGGGTCATGATCGCCACCCGCTCGAAGCCCTGCTGCTGGAGCGCGCGGATCAGCGCCCCGGCGCTCGAGAGCACCGGCGCCTCACCGCCGTTCTCGGCGGCGAGGGCCGAGAGGTGCTTCTCCACCTTCTCGTGGGCGCCCGCACCGCGCGCCATCAGCGCGATCAGGCAGGCGTAGGCGATCACGTCGACCCGCGCGTCGGAGAGCTCCTTCACGCAGCGGTCGGAGTCGGCGACCATGCGGTCCAGGGACTCCTCGTCGACGCTGTGGAGGACGGCGCGGCTGGAGTGGAAGGTGACCGGAAAGTCGAGCTCCGCCCGCGCCAACATGCGCGGCACCTCGGTCTCGATCGTCGTGTTGGAGCTGGGGACGATCAGCCCCACCCGCCTGGTCTCGGCGGCGTTCACCGGCGGGCCCCGAAGAGGATGAACAGCGCCGTCGCCAGCAGGGCGCCCAGCGCGGTGCCCTTCAGCAGGTCGTAGGAGATGAAGAAGCCGTCCTGGCGAGGCTCCGGGGCGATCGTGCCGGCCGCGGAAGCAGACGCCACGGGCGCACCAGGCGCAGCGGTGGCGGCAGCCCCGTTGGCGCTCGCCGCCGGCGTCCCCACCGGTTCGCCTTTCACCGCGCGCTCGAGCGAGGACATGAACTCGCGGGTCACGGCATCGGCCTGCTTGGCGATCACCTTCTGGCCGACCGAGCCGAGCACGCCGCCCATCGCCAGGTCGGCCTCGAGGTTCACCCGGGTCCCCTCGTCGAGCGGCTCCAGGGTGACGGTGTTGGAGCTGCGCAGGTTGCCGGCCGCCCCCTTCACCGCGCGGCCGATCGCGGTGAAGCTCATCCGCTCGTTCGGCTCCCGCTCGGTGATCCGCATCTTCAGGTCGAAGGTCGCCGTCATCGGGCCGACCGCCTGGGTGACGCGGACTTTCGAGTTGTCGGGGTCGATCACCTCGACCGACTCGACGCCGGGCACGCACTTGGCGACCTCGTCCACCTGCTCGAAGAACTCCCAGAGCCGCTCGCGCGGCTCGGCGATCACGAAGGACTGCTCAACCTTCACTCCCATCACCTCCGTTGGCTTCGCGTATGGCCCGCCAGACCAGCTCCGGGGTGATCGGCAGGTTCGAAATCTCGATCCCGAAATCGGCGAGCGCGTCGCAGATCGCGTTCGCGATCGACGCCCCCGGCGGGATGGTCCCGGTCTCCCCCACCCCGCGGACGCCGAACGGCGTCACCGGCGAGGGGATTTCGGTGTGCAGCAGCTCGACCGCCGGCAGGTCGCTGGCGGTGGGCACGAAGTAGTCGAGCATCGTGCCGTTCACGAGCTGGCCGGAATCGGCCTCGTAGCGCAGCTCCTCGGTCAGCGCCGCGCCGAAGCCCTGGGCGAGGGCGCCCCGGATCTGGCCCTCGACCGCCTTCGGGTTCACCACCCGGCCGCTGTCGTGGGCCATCACGAAGCGCTCGATCTCGAAGTCCCCGGTCTCGGCGTCGACGGCGACCACCGCGGCGGCGCTGCCGAAGGCGTAGGCCGCGTCGGTCGGCTCGAAGTGGGCGGTCGTCTCAAGACCGGGCTCCTCGTCGATCGGGATGCCCTGGCCGGTGATCGCGGCCTTGTGGACCTCGGCCAGGCTGACCGCCCTCCCCGGGTCCTCCTTGGACCGCACGGAGTCGCCGACGATCTCCAGCGCCGCCGGGTCCTCCCCCAGCTTGCCGCCCGCGATCCGCAGCGTCTTGTCGCGCAGCGCCGCCGCCGCGTCGCGCACCGCGCCCGCCCCGGCGATCAGCGTCCGCGAGGCGAAGGCGCCGGTGTTCAGCGGCGTCGCCCCGGTGTCGCCGGCGTGGACGCGGATCGCGCCGTAGTCGATCCCGTGGACCTCGGCGCAGATCTGGGCGAAGGCGGTCTCGTTGCTCTGGCCGAAGGTCGAGACGCCGGTGTAGAGGTCGATCCCGCCGCTGCGGTTGGCGCGCAGGGTGACGCTCTCGTGGGCGCCGAAGTGCGACCCGCGCTTGGCCAGGAAGCGGGCGCTCGCGTAGCCCGTCCGCTCGACGAAGGAGGTGAAGCCGACGCCGACGTAGCGCCCGTCGGCGCGCGGCCCGCGGCCCGCCGCGCGCAGGCCCTCGTAGTCGATCCGCTCGGCGACCATCTGCAGGCAGCGCGGATAGTCGCCGCTGTCGTAGATCGCCCCGGCGGCGTTTTCCCAGGGCAGCTCCTCCTCGACCAGCATGTTCTGCAGCCGCAGCTCCAGCGGGTCGCGGCCGAGCTTCCGCGCCAACCGGTCGACCAGCAGCTCGCGGGCGAAGTTCACCTCCGGCTGGCCGTAACCGCGGTAGGCGCCGATCGGCGTCTTGTTCGTCACCGCGACCCGCCGTTCCACCGCCCCGTCCTCGATCTTGTAAGGCCCGGTGAAGACGATGCTCGACAGCTGGGCCGAGCCGAACGCCGAGTTCTGGCCGCCGAGGTCGGTTACGTAGGTGTCGGTCATCGCGACGAAGCGCCCGTCGGCGTCGGCGCCGATGCGGAAGTCGTGGACCGCCTCGCGCGCCTGGGTCGAGGCGCGGAAGTGCTCGAGCCGATCCTCGGTCCACTTCACCGGCCGGCGCAGCTCGATCGAGTGCAGGCAGGCGAGCACGTCCTCGGGGTAGACGCCGAGCTTCAGCCCGAAGCCGCCGCCGACGTCGCCGGTGACGACCCGCACCTCGCTCTCCACCAGCCGCAGCGACTCGGCCAGCTGCATGCGGACCAGATGCGGGACCTGGGTGGAGACGTGGGCGGTCAGCTCGCGGGCGCCGGGGCGCCACTCGGCGACGATCGCCCGCGGCTCCATCGGCAGCGGCGCCACCCGGTTGATCCGGAAGCGGTCGGCGACCACCACGGCGGCGGCCTCGAGCGCCTGCTCCGGCTCGCCGCGGCGCTGCGGGTTCGAGGCGAGGAGGTTGTCGTCCATCTGCTGCGGGTGGATCACCGGGGCGCCGGGCTCCAGCGCCGCGATCGTGTCGGAGACGTGGGTCAGCGGCTCGTAGTCGATCCAGATCGCTTCCACCGCGTCCTCGGCGATCCGCCGGCTCTCGGCGACGACGCTCACCACCGGCTGGCCCTCGAAGGCGCAGAACTCCGGGGTGAGCGCGTAGAACGGCAGGTTGGCGGCGCCGGGGACGGGGCGCAGGACGCTGATCGGCTCGGTCCGGGCGACCACCTCGGCGCCGGTCAGGACCTGGTGCACGCCCGGCATCGCCACCGCCTCGGCGGTCTCGATCGACTCGATCCGGGCGTGCGGGAAGGGACAGCGGCCGACCGCCATGTGGAGCGAGCGGGCGGGCTCGACGTCGTCGGTGAAGCGGCCGTCGCCCTGGATCAGGCGGTCGTCCTCCTTGCGCGGGACCACGGTCCCGATCACCCCGGGAGCCTCGCGCGTGGTGGTGTCGGCGCCCGCGCTCACGACTCCTCCCCGTTCAGCACCCGGTCGACCGCGGTGACGATCCCCTCGTAGCCGGTGCAGCGGCAGATCACGCCGCTGATCTCGTCGCGGATCTGCGCCCGGTCGAGCGTCCGCCCCGACTCGCCGAGCGCCGTCGCGGTCATCAGGAAGCCGGGCGTGCAGAAGCCGCACTGGAGGCCGCCGGCGTCCTTGAAGGCCTGCTGGAGCGGCGCCAGCTCACCGTCCACCGCAAGCGACTCGACCGTCCGCACCTCGTGGCCGTCGAGCTGCGGGGCGAGCATCAGGCAGCTCTTCACCGCCTCGCCGTCGAGCAGCACCGTGCACATCCCGCAGACTCCCTGCTCGCAGCCGACGTGGGTGCCGGTCATCCCCAGGTGCTGGCGGAGGAAGTCGGCGACGTGCATCCGCGGCGCGACCTGCTCGCGGTGGACGGTGCCGTTCACGGTGACCGTGATCTCGATCGCTTCATCCATCGTACGAGTCCTCCCCCATCCCGCGCAGCAGGCGCCGCAGGTGGATCGGCAGGAGGTGGGTGCGGTACTCGGCGCTGGCGCGGACGTCCGCCGGCGGATCGATGCCCTCCAGCGCCAGCTCGGCCGCCTCGGCGAGCGTCGCGTCGTCCCAGGCCTGCCCCTCCAGCCGCGCGGCGGCGGCCCGCGCCAGGATCGGCGTCTGGTTCATCCCGCCGATGCCGATGCGGACGTCGTGCCAGGTGCCGTCCGGCTCCGGGGTCGCGGCGACGGCGAGGCTGAGCAGGGCGAAGTCGTTGTGCTTGCGGCCGCGCTCGAAGAAGCCGCAGCGGGCCGGGACGACGCCGAAGCGGAGCGCCGTGATCATCTCCTGCGGGTCCAGGGCGTTCGCGTAGGACCCGACGAAGAACTCCGCCGCGGGCAGCTCGCGCATCCCGGCGGGCCCGCGGGCGACGATCGTGGCGCCGAGCGTCAGCGCGACCAGCGCCACCTCGCCGGTCGGGTCGGCCTGGGCGACGGCGCCGCCGAGCGTCCCGCGGTTGCGCACCTGGCGGTCGCCGATATGGCGGATCGCGGTCCGCAGCAGAGGCAGCCGCTCGGCGATCACCGGCGAGCCTTCCGCCTCGGTGTAGCGGACCAGTGCGCCGATCGTCGTCTCCGACCCGCGCGCCTCGATCTGCCCGAGCTCCTCGGTCAGGCGGTTGATGTCGATGACGGCGGCCGGCCGCATGAGGCGCATGCCGAGCATCGGCACCAGGCTCTGTCCGCCGGCCAGGACCCGCGCCTCACCGGCGTAGGTCTCGAGGAAGTCGATCGCCTCGTCGACCGTGTCGGGGCGTACGTATTCGAATGCCGACGGCTTCACCGCGCTCCGCGGCCGGCACCGAGAAAGGTCGCCATCACCCGGCCGACCGCATCGCCGGCGTCCGCGGAATCCGCCGAGCCCTCCGCCTGGCGCGAGGACCAGACGGTCTCCGGCCGCGCCTGCAGCAGGTGGAGCGCGCCGCTCGCGTCGAGCGCCCACTCGAGGTCCTGGGGAGCACCGCGATGGCGCTCGACCCGCTTGCCGAGGGCGGCGATCGCGAGCGCCTCCTCCTCGCTGATCGAGATCTCGCCCTGGCGCTCGGCCGGGAGCTTCCCCAGCTGGACCTCGCCCGCGCCGGACTCGAAGCGGTATTCCTCCTCCTGGGCGCCGGCTTCGCGCTCGAGGACTTCCATCGTCACCTTGTCGACCTTGTGGCGGTCGGGGCTGATGTCGCCTTTGACGACGCCCTCGCCGAGGCCCCAGCAGCTCTCGATCAGGATCCTCGAGCGATCGCCGTTGAGCGGGTCGAGGGTGAACATCACCCCGGCGCTGCGGGCCGCCACCATCTGCTGCACGCCGACCGCCATGCCCGGCAGGTTGTCGGGCGACGCCAGATCGACGCCGTCGGGACGGTAGGTGAGGACGGCCGGGTTGAAGAGGCCCGACCAGCAGCGGCGGATGTGGTCGATGACGCTGCCGGCGCCCTCGATCCAGAGATAGGTGTCGTACTGACCCGCGAAGCTCGCCCCCTCGAGGTCCTCGTTCACGCCGCTGGAGCGGACGGCGACCGCGACGCTCGCGCCGAGCCGCGACTCCAGCTCGGCGTAGGCGGCGCGGATCTCCGCCTCGAGCGCCTCGGGCAGCGGCGCCGACTCGATCAGCGCGGCGATCTCGGCGGCGGCCCGATCGACCGCGGCGACGTCGCCCGGGTCGAGCGCGGCGCGGATCGCGGCGATCTTCGGCGCCAGCCCGGCGGCGGCGACGAATTCCTCGAAGGCGGCGGTGGTGACGCCGAAGGCGAGCGGCACGTCGAAGCCGGCGCCGGTCATCTCGGCAAGGCCCTTCACCTTGCCGCCGACCGCGGCCGAGTCGATCCCCGGCTGGTCGATCCAGAGGATCCGGGCGCCGTCGCTAGCCATTGGTCGCCCCGACCGCCTCGTCGGCCTTCAGCACGTCGACGACAATGTCGCCGTCGATCACGATCGGCTCGCCGTCGAGGTAGAGCGAGCAGTTCCGCATCGGCACGTCGACGTGGCAGAGGGTCTGGTTCGGCCCGCCGAGCTCGCCGTTGGGGCCGGTCGAGAACAGCACGTTGCCGTAGAAGGAGCGGCCGTGCATGCCCATCCCGCGGCGGTCGTGGGCGAGGATCGACCACTTCGCCGTCTCCAGCATCCCCCAGCCGATGTGGCTGATGCCGTAGGCGTCGGGGTCGTCGAAGGACTCCATGTACTCGCTCAGCAGATCGGCGTCGAGGCCGCCGGCGATGTCGACGATCTTGCCCTTCTCGATCGTCAGTTCGATCGGCGTCTGCACGTAGGACTTGAACGGGAAGATGATGTCGCCCGCGGCGATCACGACCTTGCCGTCGACGCCGTCGTCGGCACCGCCGGTGAAGAGGAAGCCGGAGGGCCAGTGATCCCAGCGGCCGGGGGTGTCGGTGTAGCCGTACTGGGTCATCACCGGGTAGGCGCCGAGCTTGTAGGTGACGTCGCTGCCCGCCTCGTTGGTGAACCGCAGCTCCTTCGCCCCGGCGAGGATCTCGGCCCCCGCCTCGACCCGCTCGCGCAGGCGCGGGCTCGGCTGCATCGCTTCGATGTGCTCGACCGGCTCGATGCAGAGCAGCACGCGGGTGCCGGACTCCTGGATCTCCATCTGCTCGGGCGAGAAGAGGAGGAAGACGGTGTCGACGACCAGGTCGACGCCCTTCAGCGCCTCGATCGCGGGACGGTTGCCGGCCAGCGGCGTCTCGCCGACCTCCCAGACCCCGTCTTCACCGTCGAGCGAGGAGTCGACGGCGGGCAGGCGCACGTTGAAGGCGGTGGCGCCGAGCCCTTCGGCCGCATCGAGGAAGGCGTCGACGTAGTCGACTTTCTGGTTCCCCTGGGAGAGGACGGCGACCGTCGATCCCTCCTTGATGCCGCAGAGCTCGAGCTCGTCCCGGCACAGTTCGGTGAAGGAGTTTTTCGGCATCGGAGACCTCCGTTCTAAGAAGCCGCGCCGTCGATGGCGAGCTCGGTTTTCAGTGCTTGGTCGACCTCCGACATGAAGCCTGGCAGGTTGTCCCAGGGGACCATGTGGCCCGCCGCGGGAACCACCGCGTAGGCGGCGTCGGGGTTGGCGGCGCGTGCCTCGGCGGCTCCGGCCTCGGTGACGACGGGGCTGTCCCCGCCGCTGATGAAGGTGGCGCGGCCCTCGACCGCGGCCCACCAGTCGAAGAAGCCTTCCTCGCTGAAGCGGTCGTAGGTGTCGAGCACCGCGTCGCGGTCGCAGGTGCCGACCCAGCGCGCCCGCAGCAGCAGCTCGGGGCGCGGCCAGTGCGGGTAGGCGGCGGCGACCTCGTCGCCGGTGGTGCCGGCGTAGCCCGCGTCGAGCTGCGCTTCGAAGGAGGTGCGCGGGGTCGGGTAGCCGCCCCGGCCCGGGCCGCAGAGCGGCGGGTCGACGACGATCGTGTGGCGGGGTCGGGCGCCGCCGGCGACCAGCGCGGCGGCGATCCGGGCGCCGAGCGAGTGTCCGAGGACGAGCGGGTCGGCCAGCTCCAGCTGGTCGATCGCGGCGGCCGCGTCGGCGGCGAAGTCGGGGGCCCCGTAGGCGCCGCCGGCCTCGCTCAGGCCGCGGCCACGGAGGTCCATCACCAGTGGCCGCACCCGGTCGCGGAGCGGCGCGACGATGAAGTCCCAGGTGATCGCCGGGCTGGTGATCCCGGGGAGCACGAGGAGCGGCGGCTTCTCCCCGCCGTAGTCGAGGACGTGCAGGCGACAACCGTTGCTCTCGACCCAGCGGCTCTCGGCGCCGAGCGTGCGCAGCTCGTCGCGGAGGCCGTCGGTGACCGGGTTGCGCTCAGACATCGGCGACCTCGGCGACGCCCCCGCCGAGCGCGGCGACGACCGCGTCGCCGAACTCCGAGGTGCTGGCCGAACCGCCGCGGTCGGGGGTGCGGACATCGGCGGCCACCTGGTCGATCACGGCTTCGAGGCGCACGCCCTCGTCCTCGCGCTCGAGCCCGAACCGCAGCAGCAGAGCCAGGGAGCGCAGCGCCGCGGTCGGGTTGGCGACCCCCTCCCCGGCGATGTCCGGGGCGGTGCCGTGGACCGGCTCGAAGAGCCCCGGGCCGGAATCGCCGAGGCTGGCGCTGGCGGCGACCCCGAGCCCCCCGGCGAGCGCCGCGGCGATGTCGGAGAGGATGTCGCCGAAGGTGTTCTCGGTGACGATCACGTCGAAGCGGGCCGGGTCTTCGACCAGGCGCATGGCGGCGGTGTCGACCAGCAGGTGGTCGAGCTCGACGTCGGGGTACTCGGCGGCCAGCTCGGTCGCCCTGTCGCGCCACATGCGCGAGGTCGCCAGCACGTTCGCCTTGTCGACCGAGGTAAGCCGGCCGCGGCGGGTACGGGCCAGCTCGAAGGCGCGGCGCAGCACCCGGTCGACCTGGTCGGGCCGGTATTCGAGGACGTCGAAGACGGTGCCGTCGGCGCGGGTCCCGCGCTCGCCGTAGTAGAGGCCGCCGACCAGCTCGCGCACGATCAGCAGGTCGATCTGCCCGTCGCGGAAGGGGCGCAGGTTGGCGTAGACGTCGAGCGTCTTGCGCAGCTTGAACATGCCGTCCTCGGGGTTCGAAGCGCTCCAGGCGTAGTCGGACGCGCCGACCGCCCCCAGCATCACCGCCTCGGCCTCGAGACAGGCCGCCAGCGTCGCCGCCGGCAGCGCCTCGCCGGTCGCGGCCAGCGAGTCCGAGCCGATCGGGAACTCGCCGACCTCGACCCCCGGGGCGATCGCGGCGAGGACCTTGCGGGCCTCGCCGACCACCTCGACGCCGATCCCGTCGCCGGGGAGCAGGACGACGCCGCTCATACGGCCGGGGCCTCGCGGGAGCAACTGGCGACGTAGCCGAGCGCGTCGTCGAGGTCGATCACGTCGCCGTACTTGGCGTCGATGTCGAAGAGGTTCGCCGCGTGCGGCTCGGGGGCGCGGTCGCCGACGCACTCGCGCGGGACGAGCACGTCGAAGCCGGACTGGACCGCGTCGACGACGCTGGCGCGGACGCAGCCGCTGGTCGTCGCGCCGCAGACCAGGAGGGTGTCGACGCGGAGCGCGGTCAGGGCGGCGGCGAGGTCGGTGCCGAAGAAGGCGGAGGCGCCCTTCTTCACGATCAGGGGGTCGGTGGGGCGGCGCGGCAGGCGCGGGTCGAGCTCGACCGGCTCACTCCCCTCGCGCAGGGTGCCCATCGTCGGGGCCTTGCGCAGCCAGGCGCAGGCGCCCCCGTCGATGTCGGCGTCGCCGTAGGCGATCGTCGTGAAGAGGACCAGGGAATTGGCTTCGTGAGCGGCATCGACGAGCCGCGAGGTGGCCGCGACGACGTCGCTGAGGTCGCTCCCGGTCGGCCACTGCGGCTCGGTGAAGCCGCGGTTGAGGTCGACGACGAGCACGCCCGGACGCTCGCCGCGGGGCACGCGCTGCCCCCAACCGGCGCGCTCGTAGATCTGGTCGGTCGACCCGTCACCCATGGCCGGCATGATTGCATACATGCATACCGAGCTCAACGTCCGTAGGTGTCATTCGGCCTCAAATGCGCTCAAAGTGACTTTCAGTGCATACAACCGGGCTCGCTTTTCCCTAAAATCATGCGATATGGCCGACCTCGCCGTTCCCAGCTCCCTGCCCCGCGGGGAGAAGACCAGCGTCTCCGCCGCCCGGGTCCTCCGCGAGGCGATCTTCTCCGGCGAGCTGCGGCCGGGCGAAACGCTCGGCGAGGCCAACCTGGCGAGCCAGCTCGGGATCAGCCGGACGCCGATCCGCGAGGCCCTGGTCCTGCTGCGCGGCGAGGGCCTGGTCGAGACGCCGCCGAACCGACCGGCCGCGGTCCGCAACTTCACCGCCGGGGACCTGCGCGAGATGCACTCGCTGCGGGCCGTGCTCGAGGGCTACGCGGCGCGCACCGCCGCCCCTAACCTCACCGACCGCCAGATCGGCGAGCTGGAGCGGAGCGTCGACCGCTACGCCAGCCTGATGGACAACGACGCGATGCTGGGCGAACTCGTCGGCGAGAACTTCACCTTCCACAACACGATCATCGAGGCGGCGGGGAGCGAGCGCCTCGAGCTGATGATCCGCCAGACCACGGCGATGCCGCTGATCTACCGCTCCTACATGACCTACTCGAAGGAGAACCGCGACTCGGCGCTGCAGGACCATCGCAAGATCCTGGCGGCGTTGCGCGACCGCGATCCGGAGCGGGCCGAGTCGTTGATGAAGGCGCACGTGCTGTGGGCCCGCGACGTCGCGCTCGCCCACCTGCCGCTGATCGACGACGGCCAGGCCGACGAGCCAGATCGGACTTGAGCACCGCCGCGCTGGAGATGCACGGGGTGAGCGCGTTCGGCGACGCCGGCGAGCGCCCGATGCTGGCGGAGGTCGACTGGACGGTGCGGCGCGGTGAGCACTGGGCGCTGGTCGGGGCCAACGGCGCCGGCAAGAGCACCCTGCTGAAGATCGCGGCCGGGATGCTGGAGCCCGACGAGGGGACCGTGCGGGCGCTCGGCGAGCCCTTCGACACGCACGGCCTGGCCAACCCGAAGCTGCGGATCGGGGTGATCGAGAGCCACCCGCGGATCTACGCCGAGAACCTCACCGTGCTGGAGATCGTCTCGATGCAGCGCACCGGGCCGGCGGCGGTGATGGGGGCGCGGATCGACCCGGCCGAGCGCGAGCGTGCCGCCGCCCTGCTCGAGCGCTTCGGCTGCGGGCACCTGGCGTCGCGGCGCTACCGGGTCTGCTCCCAGGGCGAGCGCCAGCGGGTGATGCTGGCCCGGGCGATGATGCGGGACCCCGAGCTGCTGCTGCTCGACGAGCCCAGCTCGGCGCTCGACCTGATCGCCCGCGAGGCCTTCATCGAGGCGGTCTCGGCGCTGGTCGCCGGCGCCCCGCGGATCGCCACGGTGACCGTCGCCCACCACCTCGAGGAGCTGCCCGCGGTGGTCGATCACGCCGTGCTCCTGCACGAGGGGCGGGTGCTCGCGGCCGGCCCGGCGGCGGCGGTGCTGAACACCGAGAACCTCTCGCGGGCGTTCGCCGCCCCGGTCGAGGTGCGGCACGGAGGCGGACGGTGGCGGGCCGATCTGGCCGCCGCGCCGGGATGAGCGTCTTCCGGTCGACCCTCGAAGGGGCACTCGCCTGGCGCGAGGAAGGACGGCGGGTCGCGATCGCGACGCTGTTCGAGGCGGAGGGATCCTCGCCCTTCGAGCCCGGCGCGACGATGGCGATCGACGCCGAGGGGCGGATCGAGGGGTCGGTGACCGGCGGCTGCGTCGAGGGCGCGGTGGCGCAGGCGGCGATCGCGATGCTGGCCGGCGAGCCGCGGACCGAGAACCTCCGCTACGGGATCAGCGACGACCTGGCGGGGTCGGTCGGGTTGACCTGCGGCGGGATCGTCCACGTCGGCCTGCGGGAGCTCGACCGGAACGGCGCCGAAGTCCTCGCCGCCGTGCTCGCGGCGGAACGGGAGGGCGACGCGGTGGCGGTCGCGACCGTGCTCGACGGCCCCGGCGCGGGCGGCTCGCTGGCCGTCAGCGGGGCGGGCAGGGTCGGGCGCCTGGCGAGCGGCGGCGAGCTCGAACCCCACCTGGTCCGCGAGGTCGAGGGGATGCTGACCCAGGGCATCTCCGGGGTGCGCCGCTACGGCGCCGACGGCGTCCGCCTCGGCAACGAGGTCCGCGTCTTCATCGACAGCCACAGCCCGCCGGCGCGGATCGTGATCTTCGGCGCCGTCGACTTCGCCGCGGCCCTGGCGCCGCCGGCCGCCGCGCTCGGGTTCGCGGTGACGATCTGCGACGCGCGCGCGGCCTTCGCCGGGTCCTCGCGCTTCTCCGAGTCCGCCCGCGTGGTCGTCGGCTGGCCCGAGGACCTGCTCGCCGCGGAGGAGCTCGGCCCGCGCGACGCGATCCTCGTCTTCACCCACGACCGCAAGTTCGACGAGCCCGCCCTGCTCGGCGCCCTGCGGACCGGGGTCGGCTACATCGGTGCCCTCGGCAGCCGGCGGACGGTCGCCGATCGCACCGAGCGGCTGCTCGGCGCCGGGGCCACCGAGGCCGAGCTGGCGCGGATCTGCTCCCCGGCCGGGCTGGACATCGGCGCCCGCGACCCGGAGGAGACGGCGCTCTCGATCCTGGCCGAGATCGTCGCCGTCCGCAACGGGCGCGGCGGCGGCCAACTGCGCCAGGCGCGCGGGCCGATCCACCCCTCCTGAGAACTCCTCTGGCTAGGACCCGAGGTCGGCGGGCCGATCGACGTCCCGGGCCACCCCGAGCCCGGCGCAGTCGACCGCCACCGTGCGGGCCTCCCGCAGCACCGGGCCGAGGCCGGCGTCGGGAGCGTGGCGGGCGCGCTCGATCATCGCCCCGCGGATCAGGACCGGGTGGGCGGGGGTCTCGCCGTCGAAGGCGCGGTAGGCCTCGGCCTCGCCGTCGGCGGCCGCGGACAACAGCCGCAACGCCGCCTCGCGCTCCAGCCACGGCAGGTCCGCAAGGGCGATCAGCACTTCCTCGGCCTCGCCGACGACCTCGATCCCGGCCCGCAGCGAGGCCCCGACCCCCGCCTGCCAGTCGGCGCAGACGACCGTCTCCCAGCGTCCCTCGGGGACGACGGCGGCGACCGCCTCGGCGGCGGCGCCGAGCACGACCACCTGGCGCTCGCCGATCCCGTCCAGGGTCGTCAGGACCCGCGCCAGCAGGCTTTCGCCGTCGACCTCGGCAAGCTGCTTCGGCGACCCGAAGCGAGAGCCTTGGCCGCCGGCGAGCACCACCACCGCGAGTCCGGTCAGCGTCGGTGCCTCCCGGGGATCCGCACGGTCATCCGGTCGGTGCTGACGTTGCCGGTCACGCGGTTGACGCGGGCGACGAGCGGGACGCGCAGCGACTTGTGCGAGTCGAGCTTGCGCAGCTGCGCGCCGAGCGCCGGCGGGATCGCCAGGTTGAAGGTCGTGAGCTTGCCCGCGGCGATCGTCTTCCGCGTCCCCAGCGAGGTGCCGAGGCCGGGAAGGACGCCGGTGACCGCGACCCGGGCGCCGAGGCTCGACTTCACCTGCACCTGGACCGAGCCGTTGCCGACGGTGTAGCCGGGCGCGAAGTGCAGCACCGGGCAGGCGCCGTGGTATTCGGCGCCCTGCGGGCAGCCGTCCTGGGTCAGGTCGCCGTAGCCGTCACCGTCGACGTCGGGCTCGATCACCCCCGACACCGGCACCCGTACTTCGGACGCCGCGAAGGAGGCCTTTCCGCCCGGCTGCGGGAGCGGCATTTCGATCCCGCCGCTTGCCGCGTGAATGCCCCTCTCTTCTTCTTCCTCGGAGGGCGGCGGACAGACGATGGCGCCGCCTTCGTTCGACCCGAACGCCAGGTATTCGCCCGCCTCGATCGGCAGCCGGGTTTCGAATTCGTTCTTGCCCGGCTTCATGCTCTCCAGGGCGGCCTTAGCGGTGACTTCGACTTCCCCCGAGCCGAGGACGCGGACGAGGCGCACCGTGAATGGCGGCACCCCTTCGGCCGGGAACAGGGCAGGCATGTAGGCGGTCCACTTGGTCAGCACCCCGGAGACCGGAGCCGCCAGTGGCAGCGGCGATCCCGTGTGGGAGCGCTCGAAGACCGCACCGAAGGGGGCGCCCGACTGGGTGGCCGCGCAGGTGTCACCGAATTCGCCGCCCTTGGTGGCGCCGGTGGCTCCGGCGGTCACCAAGAGGGATCCGCCGACGGCAGCAGCGGCGGCCAGCAAGAGTATGCGTCGCACTTCGTTCCTCCGATCGTCGACCCGGAAATCGAAAAATATCCTCCCGAAGGCCGTGACCCCACCGATCGCACATCAGCTGGCCGAGTTCGCGGTGTCCGCGGAGCCCGGCGCGCGCCCCGGCCTGCGCGCCGTCGCCGCCCGGCACCTGCTCGACACGGTCGGCTGCGGCCTCGCCGCGGTCGGTACGAGAGAGGGAGGCCACGCGAGCGCGGTGGCGCTGGCGGCGGGCGGGCGCGAGGAGGCGACGGCGCTCGGCGCAGGCGACGGCGATCCTCGGGTCGGCCGCGACGGTGCAGGCGGGGGAGTCCGGGGCGCCGGAA
>ERZ778021.2772-NODE-2772-length-14455-cov-3.655278_pt1 | contig 14455 bp, 13 predicted proteins | sample MGYA00375751_ERZ778021 | MGnify/ENA primary metagenome ERZ778021 (study PRJEB29350, sample SAMN05389814) | bioreactor metagenome | isolation source: Thiocyanate stock bioreactor | place: South Africa: University of Cape Town | collected 2013-08-29 ... | reverse complement strand
GGGGCAGATCGCGCAGATCCTGCCCGTGCCAGATCATCAGGTCATAGACCCGCAACGCCGCCGGATGGCTGTCCAGCATGGCGCGCCCGACGACCTTGCGGCCGAGGCGCTTTTGCAGGTCGCCAAAGGCTGCCACATCCGCGCCCCGCCGGACCAGCAATTCACCATCGACCGCACCGTCGAAATTCAGCGCCTCCAGCAGGTCGGGAAAGGCCGCACCCAGATCCTCTCCGGTGCGCGAATACAGGCGCCGCGTGCCCTGATCGTTGATCGCCTGCACGCGGATGCCGTCCCATTTCCATTCCGCCACATACAGCGCCGGATCAAAGGCCCGCAGCTGATCCAGATCGACCGGGGTGGACAGCATCACCGGGCGGAAGGGCGCCAGGGCGGCATGTTCGGGGCGCGCACCCCCCGCGATCCAGTCGAACAGCGGCTGATAGGGGGGCGTCAGGCCGTGCCAGATCTCCTCGATGTCCTTGACCTCGGGGGGGCCCATCTCGGCCAGGGCCATGCGCGCCATGCGGGCCGAGAGGCCCACGCGCATGTTTCCCGTGGCCAGCTTCAGGAAGGCCAGTCGCTGAGACGGCCCAAGCCGGTCCAGCATCGCGGTGATCGCCGCAAGCAGGCCTGCGCGCCCGGTGCCCGACAGCAGGTCCACCGCCTCGCGCAGGGGGACATCCTCGTCGCCGTCCGTCTCCCACAGCAGGGCGATCGTCTCGGCCAGATCGCCCACGAAATCATAGGACATCGCGAACAGCTGTTCGTCCACACGCCCCGCCATCAGCCCGCGCAACAGCCCCGGCGTCACCGCCCGCAGCTTCAGATCGCCGGTCAGCGCGGCCAGCGCATAGCCCCGGTCGGGGTCGGGCGTGGCCTCAAGGTAATGGCGCAGCAGGCGCAGCTTGGCGTTGCGCGCCGCGGTGAAGGCCAGGCGTTCCAGCAGATGGGCGAATGCCTTCATTCCGGCTCGTCCTCGTATCCGATCAGGCGCAGCGGGCGCGACGCGATGCCCTGCAGCTCGCACCAGCGCATCAACCCGTCCTCGGTCCCGTGGGTGATCCAGACCTCCTGGGGGGACAGCTCAAGGATGGTCTGCGTGACCTGCGGCCAGTCGACATGGTCGCTGATGACCAAGGGCAGCTCGACCCCGCGCTGGCGGGCGCGGGCGCGCACCGTCATCCAGCCTGACGCAAAGGCGATCACCGGGTCGTCGAACCGCTGCACCCAGGGGCTGGCAAAGGCCGAGGGCGGGCCGATGACCAGCTGCGCCTCCACCGATTTCGCGGTGGCGGGGATCAGCGGACCCAGGTCGATGCCTTGTTCCACGTGAAAATCGCACAGGCGCTGCAGCGCGCCGTGGATGGCGATGGGGCCGTCGATGCCCGCCTGGCGCGCCAGCGCGATGACCCGCTGTGCCTTGCCCAGGGCATAGGCGCCGATCAGATGCGGGCGTTCGGGGAATTCGGCCATGCTGGCGATCAGCTTGGTCATTTCGGTCAGCGGGTCCGGGTGGCGAAAGACCGGCAGGCCAAAGGTCGCCTCGGTCACGAAGATGTCGCAGGGGACGGGCTCATAGGGCGCGCAGACCGGGTTCGGGGCGCGGCAGTAATCGCCGGACACGACGATCTTGGGGCCGCGGTCTGGCATCACCGCGATCTGGGCAGACCCCAGGATGTGGCCTGCGGGGTGAAAGCTGACCTGCACGTCGCCGATGCGCGTTACGCCATGGGCCGGCTGGCGGCTGGCGGTGAAATCGGCGCCATAGCGGATCGCCATGATGTCCAGCGTCTGTTGCGTGGCCATCACGGCCCCATGGCCCGACCGGGCGTGGTCGGCATGGCCGTGGGTGATCAGCGCGCGGGGCACCGGACGCACCGGGTCGATGTAGAAATCGCCGGGCGGACAGTAGAGCCCGGCCTCGGTCGGGTGCAGGATCTGGTCGGGACGCATGGCACCATCATGGCAAGGGTTCACGCGGGCTCAACGCCGCCCATCGCCGCAGGGGTCCATTCAGCTGGGGGGCGGGCGCTTGACCGGGGGCGCCTTGGACAGCTGCACCGCCAGGATGCCCGCCATGATGATCGCGACGCCGATCACGTCGCCCGCGCCCAAGGCCTCGCCCAGAAACACGGCGGCGGTGGCCACGCCAAAGAACGGTGTTAGGAAATGGAACGTCGCCGCGCGCACCGCGCCGATGCGCCCCACCAGCAGGAACCACACCCAGGTCGCCAGCAGCCCCGGCACGATCACAGTGTACAGGAACGCCCCGACCAAGCGCGGGGTATAGGTGACGTCCCATGTCTCGAACCAGGGGGCGATCACGCCCAGGGTGACGGCACCGACCAGCATCTGCAGGCCCACGATCATCATCACGTTGCCGCCCGAACTGGCGCCGCGCACGGTCAGCGTGGCCACCGCCAGCGCCAGCGCCGCGACAAAGCACATCACGATCCCGGTCGGGTCGCTGCCGCCCTGCAGGCGCGCGCCCATGATGATCGCCACGCCGGCATCGCCCATGAACAGGCCCGCCACGCCCATCCGGCGCAGGCGCTCTCCCATCAGGGACCAGCCCAGAAAGGCCACCAGCAGCGGCATGGTCGCCGCGATGATCGAGGCCAGCCCTGCCTCGATCCACTGCATCGCGGTCCAGTTCAGGCCCAGATACAGCGCGTTCTGGCACAGGCCCAGCACCACCACGGCGCGCCATTGCGCCCGCGTCAGCCCGCGCCAGGACTGTCCCATCGCCCATGCGATCATGACCCCCACCGCCCCCGACAGCGCAAAGCGCAGCGCCAGCGACATCAGCGGCGGCGCCTCGGTCACGATCATCCGGGTCGAGGTGAAGGCCGAGGCCCACATCACCGCAAAGGCCAGCCCCATCAGCAGCGCGCGGATATCCATGTCGGGCCTTTCTTGCATGTGCTGCAAATGGCTAGCAGAGCGTCCCGCCGACGCGCAAGACGCAAAGGAAAGGGGCCGTGCCTGATGGCACGACCCCGTTCCGTCATCGCAGGTTCTGCGGATCAGCTGTTGACGCTGTCCTTCAGGGCCTTCGCGATGGTGACCTTGACCTGCTTGTCAGCGGGCTTGGTCATCATTTCTTGGGTCTGCGGGTTGCGGACCTGACGCTCGGGGCGTGCGCGGCAGGCGATCTTGCCGATGCCGGGCAGGGTCACCGCGCCGCCGCCGGCGACTTCGCGCGTCACGATCGCCACGATCGCGTCCAGCGCCGTCGCGGCCGATTTCTTGTCGGAGCCCATTTCCTCGGCGAGGGTCGCCACCAGCTGGGTCTTGGTCATCGGTTTTGCTGCAGCCGTAGCCATTATCCGTCTCCTCTTGCCCTGTTGCACCGGGCCCACAAATTGCGCCTTTTGCGGCATAACGCCTGCTACACACGGTTTTCACGGGCAGATCAAGCCTTTTTCGCCACACGCGCGAAAACCCGCGTTTGCTGGTGTTTTGCCGCCGCGCTACAGAAAGGCCGTCTCGCTGAAGGATCGCAGCTTGCGCGAATGGATGCGTTCCAGCGGCATGTCGCGCAGCTTTTCCATCGCGCGGATGCCGATCAGCAGGTGGTTGGCGACCTGCGTGCGATAGAAATCGGTGGCCATGCCGGGCAGCTTCAGCTCTCCGTGCAGGGGCTTGTCGCTGACACACAGCAGTGTGCCGTAAGGCACCCGGAACCTGAATCCGTTGGCCGCGATCGTGGCGCTTTCCATGTCCAGCGCGACCGCGCGCGATTGCGACAGGCGGTGCACCGGGCCGGACTGGTCGCGCAACTCCCAGTTGCGGTTGTCGATGGTGGCGACGGTGCCGGTGCGCATGATCCGCTTCAGCTCGTATCCGTCCAGCTGGGTGACCTCGGCCACGGCCTCCTGCAGGGCCACCTGCACCTCGGCCAGGGCCGGGATGGGCACCCAGACGGGCAGGTCGTCGTCCAGGACGTGATCCTCGCGCAAGTACGCATGGGCCAGGACGAAATCGCCCAGGGACTGGCTGTTTCTCAGGCCCGCGCAATGGCCGACCATCAGCCAGGCATGCGGGCGCAGCACGGCGATATGGTCGGTCGCGGTCTTGGCGTTGGACGGGCCCACGCCGATATTGACCAGCGTGATCCCCTGCCCGTTCGCGCGCTTGAGATGATAGGTCGGCATTTGCGGCATCTTGGACAGGACCGCGATGGGCTGCTGGGGGTCGGTGATCTGCTGGTTTCCGGGGGCGACAAACGCGGTGTAACCCAGCGCCGGGTCGGACAGGGCGCGCCGGGCATAGGCCTCGAATTCGTCGACATAGAACTGATAGTTGGTGAACAGGACAAAGTTCTGGAAATGCTCGGGCGCGGTGGCGGTGTAATGCGCCAGACGCGCCAGCGAATAGTCGATCCGCTGCGCGGTGAAGGCCGCCAGATGCTGGCTGCCGTCGGGCATGGTGCCCGCGACGCCGTTCACGATGTCGTCGTTCATGGTGTTCAGGTCAGGGACGTCGAACACGTCGCGCAGGCTGAAATCCAGCACCCCCTCCTGCGGGACGGCCAGATCGCTCTGGGCGGCGACGGCGAAATGCACGGGCATGGGCGTCTCCGACAGGCCGATGCTGACAGGGACGCCGTGATTCTTGATCAGCAGGGCCAGCTGTTCGGTCAGATAGTGCTGGAACAGGTCGGGCCGGGTGATGGTCGCGGCATAGGTGCCCGGCGCCACGACATGGCCAAAGGACAGGCGGCTGTCGATCTTGCCATGCGTGGGCACGACCAGCCGCACCTCGGGGTAGAAGGCGCGATAGCGCGCGGCGGGGGACGCGCCCTCCAGGATGCGGGTGAAATGGCCCAGCAGAAACCCGGTCGCCTGGTCATACAGCGCCCGCAGATGCGCCACGGCAGAGGCCGCGTCGGTGAAATCGCGCCGGGCCTGCGGGGCGGGGCTTTCGGTGGGGAGGAAACGGGCGTCGGTCATCGGTCTGTCCTTCTGGTTGCCCCGACCCTGCCAGCGCGGCGGGCTGCAGGCAAGCGTCTGGCGCAGCGCCGCGCGCGCCGTTACGGTGCGGTCATGAAGATGCTCGTTTTCGGACACGGCTACAGCGCCGGCGCCTTGACCCCCCTGCTGACGGCACGGGGATGGGATGTGATCGGCACCACACGGGACGATCCCGGTCGCGTGGCCGAGGCAGGAGCCAGCCCGCTGATCTGGCCGGGGGCCGAGGATGCGCTGCGCGACGCCATCCCCCGCGCCGACGCCATCCTGGTCAGCACCGCGCCCACGGATGCGGGCGACCCGGTCCTGGCGGCATTCCGCGACGATCTGGCCCGCGCGCGGCCGCGCTGGCTGGGCTATCTGTCAACCACCGGCGTCTATGGCGACCGCCAGGGCGGGTGGGTGGACGAAGATTCGGTGCTGGACGGGTCGGGCCCGCGCGGCCAGGCCCGCATCCGCGCCGAGGGTGCGTGGCAGGATCTGGCCTGCGCCCATGACCTGCCGTTGCATATCTTTCGGCTGGCGGGGATCTATGGTCCCGGTCGCGGCCCGTTCCAGAAAGTCCGCGATGGCACCGCGCGCCGGATCATCAAGCCCGGACAGGTCTTCTCACGCATCCATGTCGAGGATATCGCCCAAGTCCTGATGGCCTCCATCGAGGCGCCCGCGCCCATCGGCATCTATAATGTCTGCGACGACGACCCGGCCCCGCCCCAGGACGTGATCGCCCATGCGGCCACCCTGCTGGGCCTGCCGCTGCCGCCCGCCGTGCCCTTTGACCAGGCGCAGATGTCGCCCATGGCGCGGTCGTTCTACGGTGACAGCAAGCGGGTGCGGAACGAACGGATCAAGCGCGATCTGGGGGTCACGCTGCGCTATCCCGACTATCGCAGTGGGCTGGCCGCGCTGCTGGCGCAGGGCGCGTGAGGCTGCGCGCCGCATTGCCTTTGCCCCCCGCCCGTGCATTCTGCCGGGCATGACACAGGATTTCGACATTGTGATTGCCGGGGGCGGGCTGAACGGCCCGACGCTGGCTCTGGCCCTGGCGCAGGTGGGGCTGCGCGTGGCCGTGGTCGACCCGCAGCCTGCGCGGGCACGGGCGGGTGCGGGGTTCGACGGGCGGGCCTATTCGCTGGCCATCGCCTCGGTCCGGGTGCTGCGGGCGCTTGGCCTGTGGGACCGGCTTGCACCGGATGCCCAGCCCATCCACCAGATCAAGGCGTCCCAAGGCCAACCCGGAGAGGGCGCGGGCCATGTCTTTCTGCATTTCGACAGCGCCGAGCTGGGCGAAGGCCCCGTGGGCCACATGCTGGAGGACCGCTTCCTGCACGCCGCCCTGGTCGACGCGATGGCGGGGGCGGTGACCACCCTGCCCGGCCTGTCCGTCACCGGACAGGAGGTCGGCCCGGCTGGTGTCACCGCGATTTTGTCGGACGGTCGGCGGCTGACCGCGCGCCTGCTGGTCGGGGCGGATGGGCGCGGGTCGGGCGTTGCCACGCGGGCGGGGATCAAGCGGCAGGGCTGGGAGTACGGCCAGACCGCGCTGGTGGCGGCCATCGACCACGCGCTGCCGCATGACGGCATCGCGCATCAGTACTTCATGGCGACAGGGCCGCTGGCGATCCTGCCCCTGCCCGGCAACCGCAGCAATGTCGTCTGGTCGGAAACCGCCGCGAATGCCACGGCCATTTCGGCGCTGGACGATGACGGGTTCCTGTCGGTCCTGCGCCCCCGTTTTGGCGACTTCCTGGGCGATCTGTCGCTGGCGGGGCCGCGGTTCAGCTATCCGCTGTCGCTGTCGCTGGCCGAACGCTATGCGAGCGACCGCGTGGCGCTGGTGGGGGACGCAGCGCATGGCGTGCATCCCATCGCGGGTCAGGGCCTGAACCTGGGCCTGCGCGACGTGGCCGCCCTGGCCCAGGTGCTGGTCGATGCCGCCCGCCGGGGCGAGGATATCGGCAGCCCGCTGGTGCTGGAGCGGTATCAGGCCTGGCGCAGGCCCGATGCCACGACGCTGGCACTGGGCATGGACGGGGTGAACCGGCTGTTCGCGACCGATGGCGCGGCGGTGTCCGGGCTGCGCGCCCTGGGCATGGGCCTGGTTCAGGCGGTGCCCGCGCTGCGGCGCGGCTTCATGCGGCAGGCGGCGGGGCTGGCGGTGTCGCCGATGCCGCGCCTGCTGGCTGGCCAGGCGCTTTAGCGCTTTTCCCTGCGCCGCATTCCCGGCATAGGCTGCGCGCAAACGGGGGATGCCATGACGTTGGATCGGTTTCTGCAGGATCTGGATCGCGACATCCGCGCCGCCGCCGACTGGGGCAAGGTAGCGGATTACATCCCCGAACTGGGCGGCATCGCCCCCGACCAGTTCGGCATCGCGGTGGCGCTGGCCGATGGGCAGGTGCTGACCGCAGGCCAGGCCGATCAGGGGTTTTCGATCCAGTCGGTCAGCAAGGTATTTGCGCTGGCCTGCGTGCTGGGCCGCATCGGCGAACAACTGTGGCTGCGCGTGGGTCGCGAGCCGTCGGGCGACCGCTTCGATTCCATCCTGCTGCTGGAGCAGGAAAAGGGCCGGCCCCGCAACCCCTTCATCAACGCGGGCGCCATCGTTGTCACCGACGAGCTGCTGCGCGGCCGCAGCCCTCAGCAGACCCTGGCCGAGATCCTGGGCTTCATCCGCACCGCCGCCGAGGATGACGACATCCACATCGACAAGGCCGTCGCCCGGTCCGAGGCCCGCACCGGATACCGCAACGCCGCCCTGGCGCATTACCTGCGCAGTTTCGGCAACCTGCGCAATCCGCCCGACCACGTGATCGGCACCTATGTCCACCAATGCGCGATCGAGATGTCCTGCATCCAGCTGGCCCGCGCGGGTCGGGTCATCGCCGGTCTGTCCTGCGCGCCGGACCTGCTGGCCCCGGTGAAACAGCGGCGCATCAACGCGCTGATGATGACCTGCGGGCAATATGACGGGTCGGGCAATTTCGCGTTCCGCGTAGGCATGCCGGCGAAATCAGGCGTGGGTGGCGGGCTGCTGATCATCGCGCCGGGCAAGGCGTCGATTGCGATCTGGTCGCCGGGGCTGGACGGCTGGGGCAATTCCCAGATGGGCACGCTGGCCGCCGAAAAGCTGGCAGAGTTCACGGGGTGGTCGGTCTTCGGCTGAGGCCTCAGGCCACCATCTGCACGGCCTGCGCCAGATCGGCGCGCAGTTCGGCCAGCGCCGCGGGCGCGCGATCGGGCGGCAGGCGCAGGATCAGGCTTGGGTGCCAGGTGATCAGCACCGGCCCGCCATCCAGCGCCGGTTCCACCAGCCCGCGCCGTGGGGTCAGCGGCTTGCGGTTGCCGGTCAGCGCGAAGGCCGCCGTCGCCCCCAAGGCCACGGTCAGGCGCGGCGCGACCATCTGGCGTTCCACGTCCAGCCACCAGCGGCACTGGTCGACATGGTCGCGGTCGGGCGTCTGGTGCAGGCGGCGCTTGCCGCGCGGGGTAAAGCGGAAATGCTTGACCGCGTTGGTCAGCCAGGCCCGATCCGGCGGCAGCCCGGCCTCGGCCATGGTGCGGTGCAGCAGCTGGCCCGCGGGGCCGACAAAGGGCAGGCCGGCCAGATCCTCCTGATCGCCCGGCGCCTCTCCGACCAGCATCAGGCGGGCGGCAGGGTCGCCCTGCCCCCAGACGGTCTGGGTCGCCGCATGACACAGCTCGCACCGGGTGCAGCGGGCGGCCTGGGTCGCGGCCTGTGCCAGCGTGTCGGGGATGCTGTCGTCGGGCTGCTGGCGCAGTCGGGCGGTGATCTTGGGCGCAAAAGCCGGCGCATTGGACGCACCCGCGTCGCGCATGGCCTGAACCCGGCGCGGCGCATCGGCCAGCATATCGGGGATCAGGCGGGTCTCGGGCAGGTTCTTCCAGTATTTCTTGGGCATTTCCGACCGCATCGCATTGATCTTGATGCGCGCCGGGTTGAAGATGTTGGCGAAATAGGTCTGCCACAGCGAGTGGCTGGCATCGTCGGGCAGATCGGGGCGCGGGGCCGGGTCGTCATAGGCGATGGCATCGCCGTCGAACCGGGCCGTGCCCTCGGGCGTGGCGATCAGCCAATTCATGTCGGCGAAGCGCTTGGCAAAGAACGGCGTCCCGACCTCCAGGATCGGGTGTTCGGGTTCGAACCACGCGCCAAAGGCCCGGCGCGGCCCGTCAGAGGGCAGTTCGTGAAACCGGACAAAGGCGTGCATCTTGTGGATGTCGCGGCGCACCGATTTCGCCATGCGCGACAGGCGGTCCAGCATCGGATCGGCCGGATTGGACAGAAAGCGCCGGTCGTCCTGCGCCCGCATCAGCGCGCCGTACAGCAGCGACCAGCGTTCCGGGTCGGAATGGCTGGCAACTTGACGGGCCAGCTGCAGGAACTCCTGCGTGGCGACCACCGGATGATCGCCCGGCGGCGGGGCCGGGTCGGCGCCGAACAGATCGGGGGGCGTGTCGGGGTCGGCCCAGGTCACTTCCTCCATCGCGACGCGGGCGCTGGCCAGATCGCGGGCGGCATGGCGCCAGGCGTCAAAGCGTCCGAACCGCGGCAGCGTGACCCGGATCATCAGAACAGGGACAGCTGCTCGGGCGGCGGCGCAAAGCGCGCCCTCAGGCCCGCACTGTCGGTCAGCGCGCCGGGCGTCCAGTCGGGCAGCGTGACGAAGGGCTGGGCCTTGGACATGATTGCGCCCATGCGCAGCAGGTCCGCGTATCGCAGCACCCCGTTCCGGCGCGCCGTCAGGATGCGGCCCACGGTCTTGGTGCCGAAACCCGGCACCCGCAGCAGCATCTCGCGCGGGGCGCGGGCGACATCGACCGGGAACTGGGCGCGGTTGGCCAGCGCCCAGGCCAGCTTGGGGTCGATGGCCAAGTCCAGATTGCCCGACGGATGCGCCGACCCGATCTCTGTCGCGTCAAAGCCGTAGAAGCGCATCAGCCAATCGGCCTGATACAGGCGGTGTTCGCGCATCAGGGGCGGCTTGATCAGCGGCAGCATGGCCGAGGCATCGGGGATCGGGCTGAAGGCCGAATAATAGACCCGCTTCAACTGATACCCCGAATAGAGGTTGGCCGAGGTGTTCAGGATGTCCACATCCGTCGCCTGATCGGCGCCGATGATCATCTGCGTTGACTGCCCGGCGGGGGCAAAGCGCGGCGGGCGCTTGCCGGTATGGCTGCGATCCTTGGCGGCCTCGCGGCCAAGACGGACGTCGGCCATGGTGGCGCGGATCGTCTCGGGTCGCTTTTCGGGGGCCAGATGGCGCAGGCTGGCATCCTGGGGCAACTCGACATTCCCCGACAGGCGGTCCGCGAACAGCCCCGCCTGCGCCACCAGGCCGGGAGAGGCGTCGGGGATGGTTTTCAGGTGGATATACCCCTTGAACCCGTGTTCGATCCGCAGCATCCGCGCGATGCGGACCATGTCGCCCATCGTCTGGTCCGGGCTGCGGATGATGCCCGACGACAGGAACAGCCCCTCGATCATGTTGCGGCGATAGAATTCCAGCGTCAGCCGGACCACCTCCTCGGGTGAAAACCGGGCGCGTTCGACGTTGCTGCTGACGCGGTTGATGCAATAGGCGCAATCATAGATGCAGAAATTCGTCATCAGGATCTTCAGCAGGCTGATGCAGCGCCCGTCCGGCGTATAGGCGTGACAGATGCCGCTGCCCCCGGCCGAGCCGATGCCCCCCGATTGCGAATCGCGTCGCGTCGTTCCGCTGGACGCGCAGGAGGCGTCGTATTTCGCGGCGTCCGACAGGATCGCCAGCTTGTCCTGCAAGGTGCGCTGTGCCATGCTCGGAAAGATATGTTCCCGATGCGTTCTTCGCAAGGCATCATGGATGAAACAAATGACGCGGAACCGTCACGGACGCGCGATGGTTGGCCCGGCATTCGTCCGCCAGACGTGATGTGCATCGAAGCCGCGAAAGGATAAGATCGGGATCATGAACATACGCACCCTCGCCCTCGCGCCCGCCCTTCTCATCGCCATGGCCTTTCCGGCCTTGGCCGAACGCATCCCGCTGAACGAGATATCGCGTTATCTCAACAGCCTGACCACGGTGACATCCGCCTTCACGCAGATCAATCCGGATGGCACGGTGTCCACCGGCACGGTCTATATCCAGCGTCCGGGCCGCGTGCGGTTCGAATATGACAACGACCGCACGCTGGTGCTGGCCTCGGGCGGGAACGTCGCGGTGTTCGACGCGAAATCGAACAGCGGGCCGCAGCAATACCCGCTGTCGCAGACGCCGCTGTCGATCATCCTGGATGCCAACGTGAACCTGGGCCGCCAGGGCATGGTCACTGGCCATTCTGAACAGAACAACGCCACCGTCGTGACCGCCCAGGACCCGCAGCGCCCGCAGAACGGCACCATCCAGATGGTGTTCACCGCGCCCACCGAGCTGCGTCAGTGGATCATCACCGACGACAGCGGCCAGAAGACCACCGTGATCCTGGGAGAGATGGCCAAGGGCGGCTCGATCCCGTCCTCGCGCTTCTCGATCCAGGCCGAACTGGGGCGCCGCTGAGCGCGGATTGCATCCCCACAATTGCGTGATTGACGTTGTCCCCGACCGGGGGCAACGCTGCGAAACCGCCACAAGGTTTCGCCCATGTCACAGTCCCGCATCCTGACCCCCGTGCTGATCGGGGGATCGATGATCCTGCTGATCAACTTTGCCCTGCGCGCCAGCTTTGGCGTGTTTCAGATCCCCATTGCCGAGGATTTCGGCTGGCCCAGGGCCGAATTCAGCCTGGCCATCGCCATCCAGAACCTGGCCTGGGGTGTGGGTCAGCCGATCTTCGGCGCATTGGCGGAACGGTGGGGCGACCGGTGGGCGATCATTCTGGGCGCGTTTCTCTACAGCGCGGGGCTGATCCTGACGGCCTTTGCCACCACCCCCGCCGGGGTCCAGCTGCTGGAGATCATGGTCGGGTTTGGCATCGCGGGCACCGGGTTCGGCGTCATCCTGGCCGTGGTCGGCCGCGCCGCCAGCGACGAGAACCGCAGCCTGGCCCTGGGCATCGCCACCGCCGCCGGATCGGCGCGCCAGGTCTTCGGTGCCCCCCTGGCCGAGGGGCTGCGGGCCTTCTACCCGTGGCAGTCGCGGTTCATCATCTTTGGCCTGCCGATGCTGGGTTCGGGCAAGCCCGCCACGCCGTCCCAGCTGGAGGACAGCATGGGCACGGTGCTGAAACGCGCCTTCCGCGACCCGACCTTCATGATGATCTTTGTCGGGTTCTTTTCCTGCGGGTATCAGCTGGGCTTCATCACCGCGCATTTCCCCGCCATGATCACCGAGATGTGCGGCCCAATCGACCCCGCCGGAATGCTGGCGGGTCTGGGCATCACCACGACATCAGCCCTTGGCGCGGCGGCGATCAGCCTGATCGGGCTGGCCAATATCGCGGGCGCGATCCTGGCGGGCTATCTTGGCAAAAGATACACCAAGAAATACCTGCTGGCGGGCATCTATACCCTGCGCACCATCGCAGCGGCGGCCTTTATCCTGACGCCGATCACGCCGGGCACGGTCATCGTCTTTTCGCTGGTCATGGGGGCGCTGTGGCTGGCCACGGTTCCGCTGACCTCGGGGCTGGTCGCCTATATCTATGGGCTGCGCTATATGGGCACGCTGTATGGGTTCGTGTTCCTGTCGCATCAGATCGGATCGTTCATGGGGATCTGGCTGGGCGGGTGGCTCTATGACGCATCGGGCGATTACCTGCTGGTCTGGTGGATCGGCGTGGGCGTCGGCGCCTTCAGCGCGCTGATCCACCTGCCGGTCCGCGAGGCGCCGCTGCGCATGCCCGCGCCTGCTGCCTGAGACCCGGGCCGTTTGACCCGGGCGGCTGGCTTCCCTACGGTCAACCGCAGATTGCATGAACCAAAGGGGATATCCGATGCTGACCATCACCCGCGCCTTTTTGACCGGGGCGGCCCTGCTGGCCGCGCCTGCGGCCCTGGCCCAGGATTGCGACGTGTCCCAGTTCACCATGGGCCTGCGGTTTCAGCAGCAATCGGCCGAGGTCCGCGCCCTGCAGCTGCAGGCCTGGAACCTGGCGACGTTGCGCCTGGATCAGGCCGTCGAGGGGGTCGAGGACCGCGCCTCCCTAGCCGTGGTCACCGACCTGGACGAGACGGTGATCGACAACACTGCCCTGCTGGCGCGCGATCTGGCCGATTGCCACATGTATGACGCATGGGACACCTGGCTGCCCTGGGAACGCGACGGCATCCCCGCGATGATCCCCGGCGCGATGGAATTCCTGACCCATGCCGACGAATTGGGCGTCACCATCCGCTATATCTCGGACCGCTCGGACGAGCAGAAGGTCGACACCATGGCCACGCTGACCGCCCTGGGCCTGCCGCAGATCAGCGAGGATTCCGTCCTGCTCTTGGGCCCGCCCAAGGTCGATCGCCGCGCCATCGTCGCCGAGGATCACCAGATCGTCCTGCTGCTGGGCGACACGCTGCATGATTTCGACGGCCGCTTCCGCAGGACGCCCCTGGACGAACAGCGCGCCACCGTGGCCGAGGAGGCCGCGAAATGGGGCGCGGAATGGATCGTCTTTCCCAATGCCAGCTATGGCACCTGGTCCGAGGCGCCGCTGACCGCTTGGTCCGCCCCCCAGCTGATCGAGCCGTGGGAGTGAGCGGCATTTGACCTTGCCCCGCGCGCGGCCTAGTCATGTCGCGCGCGATCCAAGGACAGACCATGACCCTCACCCGCCCGCCCCATGACCATGCCATCGCCGTCCGCTATCAGCAGGCCTCGGCCGAGGTGCGGGCCCTGCAGCGGCAATGCTATGCGCTGGCCACGCTGCGCCTGCAGGCGGCGGTCGATCAGGCGGGCGGTGGCGCGGGCCTGGCCATCGTCAGCGACATCGACGAGACCATTCTGGACAACAGCGCGGTCATGGCGCTGGCCATGCATCACGACGGCATGTTCCAGAACCTGGACACCTGGAAGCTGTGGGAGCGCGAGGGCGACCCCCATCTGATCCCCGGCGCGGCCGAGTTCTTTGCCTTGGCCGACAGGCTGGGGGTCACGATCTTCTACGTCTCGGACCGGTTCGAGGAGAACAAGCTGGCCACCATCGCCCCCCTGTCGCGCCTCGGCCTGCCGCAGGTCCGGGCGGAACAGGTGCTGCTGTTCGGCCCGCCCAAGGCCGAACGGCGCGCCCGGGTGGAACGCGACCACCGCCTGATCCTGCAGCTGGGTGACACGCTGCACGATTTCGACGGCGCCTATGCCGGCGCCGCGCTGGAGGATCAGCACCGCCTGTCGCTGGACCATGCCGACCGCTTTGGCCAGGACTGGATCGTCTTTCCCAACGCCGCCCACGGCACCTGGATGCAGGCCGAGCTGCGCCCCTGGCAGCCCGCCTAGAGCATTTCGCTTTTAACCTGACACATAGCCTGCAGCGTGGAAGTAGTT